>Ga0209654_1000290_pt1 | contig 52220 bp, 53 predicted proteins | sample SaaInl1SG_22_DNA_FD_184646 | JGI IMG/M metagenome (GOLD analysis project Ga0209654, IMG submission 184646) | Marine microbial communities from expanding oxygen minimum zones in the Saanich Inlet - ESP_161SG_22_DNA (SPAdes) (version 2) | ecosystem: Environmental > Aquatic > Marine > Intertidal... | reverse complement strand
AGCGTTGTAGTAATTCATAAGTTAAGATTTGGTTCATTAAAAATAAGAAATAAGAAGCTAGCCCAACCTTGATTTCTAGGTTTTAACATTCTTCACCGAGCAACTAAGTCTTTTTTGTCTACTTTAGGGTATCGAAGCCCAAATCTATCTTCCTCATGAATAACCTTTACAGCATTCCTAACTTTAATCTTAGTCCTACAGTTAATGATGCTAGTTAAAAAGTTTGACATGATATAATAAATTATTTAAAATATGGATGAACTATTTATAATCACGTCGATCATTTCACCTTTGCTAGGAGTAATTGTAGGTGCTTCATCTCAATACTTTTTGAATAAAATAAATAGAACTCAAGAAGCTTTTATGAATTTAAAAATTAAGTCTTATATTGATTTTATAACCTATAAGGCGACTCTTGCTAGACTAAAGAAAGATGATAAGGCTATAATTGAAGTCTTAACAAAAATTGATGTTTCAAAATATAAAATCTGTATCTATGGCAGTGAAAAAGTAGTTGAAAAGCTTAATGCCTTCGAAAGGTTAGATATAAATCTTGAGGAAAATTTATGTAAACAACGTTTTATAGAATTATGTAATGAAATGCGAAAAGATTCAAACTCAAAAGAACTGAATTCAAAGTCCTTCGAAGAGGCAATTTACGGTTCTAGATAAAATACCTTATCCTAATTAAATACTACTCCACCCCAACGGTTTTTGTATTTTTGGAGCATTATGAAGATTACACTCATCGGAGGTGGAAAACTGGGCAAGCAACTCTACAACGGATGTACAGCAGCGTCAGAAATTGAACTGGTTCAATGGGTAGTGCGCTCTGCTCAGAGGGGAAAAACTCCTGAAGGCATCTCCCTTGTAAACGATGTTAACGTATTACACCCCACTGACCTTTATCTTTTGGCGGTTTCAGATCAAGCTATTCCCAAGGTTGCTGCGGCGCTCCCCGAACAAGCCTTTGTGGTACATACTGCGGGAGGGGTTGCTCTAGATGTACTCAACCAAAACCGCGCCGGGGTTTTTTATCCCCTTCAAACTTTTAGCGAAGGGCGGAACATGGACTTTTCAAAGCTCCCTATTGGTTTGGAATCTAAAGATGCGAGTGATCTTCCCCTTTTGGAAAAACTCGTCCAAGCCCTTGGAGCTCGTGCTTTTCATATGAACTCAAAACAGCGAGAACAACTGCACTTGGCCGCGGTCTTGGTCAATAACTTTACCAATCATCTCTTTGCGGAGGCAGCAACAATTTGTAGTCAAAATGACTTGCCTTTTGAGCTCCTCAATCCCCTCATCCAAGAAACCGTGAACAAACTAGAATACCTGAGCCCCAAAGCGGCACAAACGGGTCCTGCGGTTCGACACGATCAAAAAACAATTGAAAAACACCTGACCTTAATTCAAGAACGCTCACTTCAAGAAATTTATAAAGTAGTAACTTTAGCCATTCAAAAAAAACAATGACCAATACCAATTACAAAGCCATTTTACCTCAAATCAAGACCTTTATTTTTGACGTGGACGGCGTCCTTACAGACGGAAAAGTCCTAGTTACCACCGAAGGAGAACTCTACCGAGCGGTAGATACCAAAGACGGTTATGCCATCAAATGCGCCTTGGTTCAAGACTATAAAATTGTAATCATTTCTGGAGGAACGAACGAAGGCATCCGCGATCGTTTTCAAGCCTTTGGGATTTACGATATTTATTTGGGTGCCCACCACAAACTGGATGCCTATCAAGATCTGATGGACAATTACGACCTCAACCCAGAAGAAATCCTCTATGTAGGAGATGATGTTCCCGATATTCCTGTCATGGAGAAAGTAGGTCTTAGCTGTTGCCCCGCTGATGCCGTTTCCGATGTAAAAGCCATGGTGGATTATGTCTCCCATAAAAAAGGAGGGGAAGGTTGTGTCCGAGAGATTATCGAACAAGTACTCCGGGTTCAAGGAAAATGGCGGTTGGACGTTGGAGCTGGAAAAGATTGAAAGAATGGACACGAACAGTTTGGAACTGATACTCGCCTCGGGTTCGCCTAGAAGACAGGCATTTTTTAGAGAAATGGGACTGTCCTTTCGGGTGGAAGTAGTTCCCGTTGCCGAGGATTTCCCAGCGGGGCTCAACGGTATCCAAATTGCGGAACACATCGTCCGTCAAAAAGCGGAACCTTTTTTAGCTAAAATTCAAGAAAAACAATTGATCATCACTGCAGACACTGTGGTGTGGCATCAAAACCAATCCATAGGCAAACCCGAAAATGCCCAGGAGGCCAAGGACATGCTCACCGCACTCTCAAACAGCACCCATGAGGTGATCACCGCTGTGGGCTTTTTACAAAAAAGAAGTTTTGAAACCCTTTGTGAAGTTTCCAAAGTCACTTTTGGGACACTCTCAGAACCAGAAATCGAACACTACGTTCAAACAGGCTCCCCTCTAGACAAAGCAGGAGCCTATGGGATTCAAGATCCCTTTGGAGTTCGTCATGTGACGCGAATTGAGGGAAGTTATTCCAATATTATCGGGCTCCCTGTTCCTCAAGTACTTAAAAAAATACAAGAAATTACTGTTAAAAATTAGTCGATTTTGTAAAATCCCAATATCTTGATCCTATGAAACTTTCATTATTATTTTTAGTCACACAGCAAAATGATAAGTTGGATGTTCCACCCCTATAAGATGCAAAGTCGATGCATGACCTATTAAAGCAAAAAAAATAACAGATGAAAAAGAGTTTCTTCTTCCTCCTTGCGATTTCCTTGAGTTGTACAAATCCAAAACTCAACCCGTCTACATCCTCTTCCCTACCTCTCAGTTCTGAATTTAAAAGTTATTGGTTTGATGGAACAGCGGAAATCAGCAGTTATACCCTAGAACAATCCCGCTATGGAGCTCCCCGTGAAGGAACCGCAGTATTGATTTATGTCACCGAAGATTTTCTCCCTGACAAACAAGTCAAAGCCAATCAAAAATCGGAATCCACTCAAACGGTTTTAAAACTGAACCGTACCAAAAACTTTTTAACGGGTATTTATCCCTACTCTATCATGACGAGTATTTTCTCCCGTTTGGGACAAAGCCGTCCGCTTGTAAAAACCACTACCTCAATTCAAGAATGGTGTGGTCAAGCTTATTTACAACTGAATCGTAGAGAAAATTTAGAGGTGAAAAGTCATTCCTATTTTGAGGGAGAAGCCGATCAAAATCTCCAATTTAAAGATGCCCTAACCGAAGAAGAACTGTGGGTTTGGATCCGAACCCAACCCGACCTCTTGCCTCAAGGAACCTTAGAGTTGCTCCCTTCCTTCGAATTCCTTCGTCTGAAACACAAACCGCTCCAATTGTATCAGGCCGAAGCTGTTTTGGAACAAAACGACACCCTTCACACCTACTCCCTAACCTATACGGAGCTACAACGTAAACTTTCAATCTCTTTTACAAAAGAAGCCCCTCATACCCTTTTAGGTTGGACAGAAGAAGATTTAAAAAATCCCAATCAAACTACCCGAGCCCAAATCAAAAAAACAGTAAAACTCCCCTATTGGAAACTAAACAAATTGGGAGACGAACAGTTTCGAGATTCTTTGGGATTAAATTAAATAGAATGAAGAAAATTATCATTTTAACGGCATTGCTGTCACTCAATGGTGTATTGAGTCAAGATGGTGCTCGTATTTACAAGCAACTCAAAAAACTTAACACCCTTTCTTCGGTGCTCTATGTCGCCGCCCACCCCGATGATGAAAATACCCGTTTGATCTCTTTGTTTTCAAACCATTACAATGCACGTGCTGCCTACCTCTCAATGACCCGTGGAGACGGGGGTCAAAATCTGATTGGAACCGAACTGCGAGAAGGCTTAGGTTTGATCCGAACCCAAGAACTACTAGAAGCAAGGAAAATAGACGGAGGACAACAATTTTTCACTACCGCAAACGATTTTGGCTACTCCAAACATCCCGATGAAACGCTTTCCATTTGGGATAAAGAGGAACTCTTAGCGCAAATCGTCTATCGCATTCGCGCTTTTAAACCAGACCTGATCATTCATCGGTTTAACCATCGTACACCCGGAAGTACCCACGGGCACCACACCAGCTCTGCGATGCTAAGTGAAGAGGCGTTTCACTTAGCAAATGACCCTACCGCCTTTCCGGAGCAATTGGATCGGGTGAGCCTGTGGCAACCCAAACGCCAATTTTACAACACCTCCTGGTGGGCCTACGGAGGCCGTGCTCAATTTGAAAAAGCAGACAAAAGCAATATGATCCCCATGGAGAGTAATCCCGCAGACCTCCTCCTGGGAAGGACCAATGAAGAAGTTGCTGCCCAAAGTAGAAGTCAACACAAATCACAAGGTTTTGGAAGTTCACCAAGACTGGGGAGTCAAGCCGAATATTTGGAATTGATCAATGGAACGATGCCCTCAAATTCTGATCCTTTTGATGGGATCGATACCGGTTGGAGCCGAGTGAAAGGTGGAGCAAAAATCAAGCAGCAGGTCGATCAACTCATCGCAAATTTTGATTTGGAAAAACCCTACCAAAGCGTTTCCGCACTTACTGCACTCTATCAAGCCATTTCAAACCTAGAAAATGAACATTGGAAAGAAATAAAACTGGAGGAAGTAAAGACATTAATTCAAAGCTGTCTAGGACTGCGATTACAATTCGATACCGCTCAGGAGACAGGGGTTGCTAACACGTCACTTCCTGTCACGTTACGAGCTCTTAACCCGAGTCCTCTTACCCTTACGCTTCAAAATTTAGAAGGTGCTTTATCCCTGCAACCGCAACAAACACTTCGTCAAAATCAAGTTTGGGAAACGAAAACAAGGTTTAAAATTCCCGATCAAAGTACCACACCCTACTGGCTATTGAAAGAAGGCGATTTGGGAAATTACACGGTGGAGGAGGAAACACTAAAAGGCTTGGCGGAAACACCTAATCCCATCACAGTACAGTTTACCCTTTTGATCAATACTACTCCCATAACACTTTCCGTACCCCTTACCTACCGCACTACCGATCGCGTAGCGGGAGAGGTCATTCAAAACTTTCAAGTCCTGCCCAGAGCTACGACCCAACTGAGCGAAAAAGTGCTCTTATTCCAGGAAGCAGCACCCAAAAAGGTACGACTCCAGGTGCAGGCTCATGTTGCCAACTTTAAGGGAACCGTTAGTCTTCGCACTCCTAAAAACTGGACTGTAACTCCTGAAAAACAAGAAGTTGACATTACTCAAGCAGGTGCGATGAAAGAATATGAATTTAAAGTACGTCCACCGAAAGGAAACAGTACAGGTCTTTTTTCTGCGGAAGTAAAGGAAGGATCTCGAAGCTACACTATGACACTAGAGGAAATTGATTACCCCCATATTTCAAAACAATACATGTTGCGACCCAACAAAGCCACTGTATCCAAAATTGATCTTCAATCCAAAGTAAAAAGTATCGCCTACCTCAGAGGAGCCGGTGATAAAGTTGCCGAAAGTCTTCGGAATATTGGAATTGAAGTATTCGAATTTGATGTAGAAGACCTTCGACTCGAGACGCTCGTACCCTTTCCGACTTTGGTTGTTGGAATTCGAGCATTTAACGTACACAAAGACCTCGAGTTTAAAAATCAAATTTTATGGGATTACGTCCGGCAAGGGGGAACCGTTGTAGTGCAATACAATACCAGTAGAGGACTGGACTCCACCCTTCTAGCCCCTTACCCACTTCAGCTTTCTCGAGATCGGGTCACAGATGAAAATGCTGAAGTACGTTTCCTTAAAAAAGAACATCCCCTGCTAACGGAGCCCAATAAAATTACTACTGCAGACTTTCAAGGTTGGGTTCAAGAACGCGGTCTGTATTTTGCCAATCGGTGGGATGATCGCTATCAACCCTTATTTTCCATGAATGACAAAGGGGAAAGTCAGAAAATGGGAAGTCTGCTTGTGGCAGATTATGGCCAAGGGAAATTTATCTTTACCGGGTTGAGTTTCTTTAGGGAGCTCCCTGCTGGAGTTCCAGGTGCCTATCGCTTGTTTGCTAATCTGATTTCCTACGGTCAATGAAAAAAAACACCTATTACGTTTTAATTGGAATGAATCTGCTGTATTGGGCAGGCTTTTACCTTTTTATGATCAATTTTAGCTAATGGAACTACTGGATTGGATTGTTCTCACGAGTACCCTAGCCTTTATCGTTCTTTACGGTATTTGGAGAAACAACAGTCATAAGAACATTCAAGAATACCTCAAAGGAGGCAATGAAGCCCGCTGGTGGACTGTTGGGCTCTCCGTAATGGCCACTCAGGCAAGTGCCATTACCTTTTTGTCCACTCCAGGTCAGGCCTACCACGACGGAATGGGCTTTGTTCAATTCTATTTTGGTTTGCCCTTTGCCATGTTGATCATTTGTTTGTTTTTTATTCCGATCTATCATCGGTTAAAGGTCTACACTGCCTACGAATTTTTAGAAAATCGTTTTGATCTCAGGGTACGCACCCTTACCGCTATTTTGTTTTTAGTGCAACGAGGACTGGCTGCAGGTATTACCATCTATGCTCCTGCCATCATTCTCAGCGTGGTCTTAGGGTGGAACCTGAAATTGATGGTGCTTTTCGTAGGAACTCTAGTTATTACATACACCCTGGTGGGAGGGACCAAGGCGGTAAATGTCACTCAAAAACAACAAATGTTTGTCATTTTCTTGGGAATGTTTATCGCATTTGGATTTATACTTTATCGTTTTCCAGAGGGGATTTCTTTTTCAGATGCGCTGCACATTGCAGGAAAAGCTGGGAAATTGGAAGTACTGGATTTTAGCGTCGACCTGAACAGCCGCTATACATTTTGGAGTGGTTTGACAGGAGGCTTGTTTCTAGCCCTCTCTTATTTCGGTACGGATCAATCTCAAGTACAACGCTACCTCTCGGGAAAATCGCTGAAAGAAAGTCAAATGGGACTCATTATGAATGGGTTGCTCAAAGTACCCATGCAGTTTTTTATCCTCTTGGTAGGGGTAATGGTTTTTGTGTTTTATCAGTTTGAACCAGCTCCTATAAACTTCAATCCGAAAGCTGTTGCTGCAGTAAAAACTAGTTCAGAAGCTGAAGCTTTTAAAACCTTGGAAATCGAAAATTTAGACACCCAAAGAAAACTGAAAGGAGCCATCCTCCAGGGAAATACCTCCGAAGACATTCAGCGTCTGAGCAAAGAGGAATTGGCACAGCGTACCCGTGCTAAAGCTCTGATCACAAAAGCAGCACCAGAGCAAGAACCTAACGATAAAGATTATGTTTTTATCTCGTTTATTTTAGGGTATCTCCCCTCAGGACTCATCGGACTGCTAATTGCCGTCATCTTTTCCGCAGCCATGAGCTCTACGGCTTCTGAACTCAATGCATTAGCTGCAACGACAACAGTAGATCTGTATCAGAGAAATGTAAGTGAAAAATCAGAGGCGCATTATGTAAAAGCCTCTAAAGGATTTACATTGGGCTGGGGATTGATCGCGATTCTCTTTGCCAGTGCAGGAAATCTCTTTGAAAACCTGATCCAGTTGGTCAACATCATTGGGTCGGTATTTTATGGGACAATACTCGGGATCTTTTTAGTTGCCATTTTTATCAAACAGATAAAAGGAAAGGCCATCTTTTGGGCAGCTGTATTGTCAGAAGCGTTCATTATCTTTCTTTTTTATCAGGATGCAGTGAGCTTTTTATGGCTAAACCTCATCGGAGCGGTGCTTACGGTCCTACTCGGTTTTATTTTCCAAAAAATATTCAATGAAGAATGATTTTTTAAATCGCATCGATCAACTCACAGAAGGCCATAAACCCAAATATGGAAAAATGACTGTACAGCAAATGGTGTGTCACTGTACCGACTTGTATCGCTTGGTACTCAGGGAGATGACCCTCCGTGAAAAGCCCAACATCAATGCCACAGAAGCAATCAAATTAGCACAATCCAGAAAAACAGTTCCCGCTCCAACCGAAATGGATCAAGTAGCAGGAAACGGTACCAAAACTTCGGATTTTAAAACTGATATTTCTTTACTTAAATCGAAACTGCAAGCCTTTTACGCTTTGGAAAAAGACTATGACTATCCCCCTCATTTTTACTTTGGAAAATTAAATAAGAAAGAGTGGGTTCAAATGGCAGAGTATCATTTAAGTCACCATTTAAAGCAGTTTGGGGTTTAACAATTGGTGACCCCCGCCCCCTTCAACCTAAAGGTAATCACTAAAGAACGAGTCTCCGCCAAAAAAAAAGACCTCACAATTGCTGTGAAGTCTTGATTTGTTGTAGCGAGAGGGAGACTTGAACTCCCGACCTCCGGGTTATGAATCCGACGCTCTAACCGGCTGAGCTACCTCGCCATTTCGGTGGGCAAATATAAAAACATAATTCACCAGTAGCAACCCCTTTGAAAATATTTTAAAATAAATACGCTTCTTATTGATTTTTCAATATATTGGGTCTTTGAATTTTTACAGATGAGTGACAAAAAAAGTTTTTCTATAGAATACGATTTCCATGCTTCCAAACAGATGCTGTTTCAGTATTTATCAACACCTTCTGGTCTTGGAGAATGGTTTGCGGACAACGTGAACTCAAGGGGAGAAAATTTCAGTTTTATCTGGGACGACTCTGAGGAAAATGCCAAGCTCATCCAAAAAAAGAACAATGAGCGGGCTCGTTTTCAATGGGAAGAAGATGAAGAAGAAGGCAACCCCTATTATTTTGAATTTAAAATCCAGGTGGACGATATTACCAATGACGTCTCACTTATCGTTACTGATTTTGCTGAGGAAGACGAGATGGAAGAAGCTAAAATGCTTTGGGACAATCTTATCTCTAGTTTAAAACAAATTTTAGGCTCGAGTTAATTCCTATTTATGTACAATTGTAACGGAGTCCTTGTTTCCGAGTTAAACCAAGCGGATCAAGATACACTTCACAGCTTTACTTCTACCTTTTCCCTCTACGAAACTGTACGTCTCCACCAGGGCCAAGTCCTTTTTTGGGAAACGCACTATTTTCGTATTATCGCTAGTTTGAGAAGGTACCGCTTTGGTATCCCAATGCACTACAACATGGAGGTGCTCAAAGAAGAACTTCTTAAGCTTCACGCCCAGCAAAACCCAACAACCGAAAATGCCCTTTTTCAATTTCATTTTTTTAGTACCAAAGGGAATACTCAATTTATCATCAGCTCTAAAGAAGCACACCCAATCGGGCTTCAAACCCAAACCTATAGCGTTGATCTATATAAAGAAGCTTTTATTACGTCTGGAAATTTATCGAACCTATCGAGTACTCATAGGGGGCTACGGATTATGGCTGCACGTTATGCTGAGGAAAATGGACTGGAAGATGTGGTCTTTCTAAATGAACGAAAACATCTTGTAGAGACCTTAAAAGGCACACTATATTTAGTGCAAAACAATCAATTGAGAACGCCAAAGCTCGAAGCGGGATGTCAAGATTTTGCCTTGCGTACTGCATTTCATCATTGGCTGGAAAACGAGCAAACTTCTTATGATTTAATTGAGGAAGATCTTAACCCGTTTGCACTTCAACAATCCGAGGCGTTATTTGTACTTTCTTTGGAACAGGGATTCCAAACTATATCCGATTACCGAAAGACGCAGTATTCTCAAGAAAAAATCTCACTCCTATTTACTGCTTTTGCAGCTAGTTTAGACTAATTGAAACGAGGGTTATCTGGGGCATTAGACCAGAGTAAATACGTACCTCCCAAGGCAATCATACATTCTTGCCACATCCTATCTATGGGCATTTTAATCAATTCCAAAGGTGTCTTTTCAACAAAGGGTTCCCAAGATTTTTCTTCAAGCTCTGCCTCCAATTGTCCTTCACTCCAACCACTATAACCCAGAAAAAAACGAATATTTTCCTCATTCAATTTCCCTGCCTCGAGCAGCTGGACGACTTCTTCAAAGTCTCCATTCCAATAGAGTGAATCTGTGATGGGAATACTTTTTGAAATTTGACTTCCCAACGTATGGATGTAAAACAAGTTATCGGGTTCCACGGGACCTCCAAAATACAAGGGCTGTTTAGACAAAACACCTTCCAACACTTCGTCCAAAGTATATTCTATTTTTTTATTGAGGATAAAACCGATGCTACCAGAATCGCTGTGATTTACGAGCAGCACTACAGCGCGATGGAAATTACCATCTCCCATCACGGAGGGGGTAGCGACAAGTAGTGTTCCTGGATTCATTTCATTAAATATAAAAAAAAGCTCCACAAGGGAGCTTTTCTATTAATGCTTTTAGAAGCTTAGTTTACTGTACTAGATAATTCAGCACCTGCTTTGAACTTCACTACATTTTTTGCAGCAATTTTAATTGTAGCTCCAGTTTGAGGGTTTCTTCCATCACGAGCTGCTCTTTTAGAAACAGACCAAGATCCAAATCCTACTAGAGAAACACGTCCTCCTTTTTTAAGTGTGCCTGAAACACTCCCTAAAAGAGATTCTAGTGCTTTTTTTGCTGCTGCTTTTGAAATGCCAGCATCAGCCGCCATTGCGTCAATTAATTCTGTTTTGTTCATAATTTTTGTATTAAAGGTTATTTGACAAATTTATATGGATTTTTCATCGAGCCTTAAAAAACCTAGGGAAATCCACTGTTTTGTTAATAAATTGACCCTTTTGTTGATAAGGAGGTGTGCTATTTTATAAAATAAAGGCATCTGCTGCAAAATGATAGCCATTTAACAGGGCTTTTGCAGGCATTCGTTTTTTATTGGGAAGTTGAATTTCAAGACAAATAAGATAACCCTCTGCGTGTGTAATTAAAAGTTGATCTTCTTGAATGACTATTTTTTTCGGAGGATACTTGTGCTTTACACGAAAAACTTTTGCCTTAAAAATTTTAAAGCGCTCCTGTTTCCCCTTGTTTTCAAAAACCGACCATGCTCCAGGATAAGGGCTCAAACCACGCACTTGGTTTGCAATACGCTCCAAAGGGGCTGTCCAATCCAATTCGGTGTTTTCTGAAGTAAGTTTCGGAGCCTCCTTTTCCATTCCAGTAAACTGCTGTTCTTTTGGGGCCAAGCCATTTGTAGAAATGTCTTTCAAGGTTTCCACGATCATAGGAGCTCCCAATCGAAGTAATTTATCGTGTAAGGTCCCTGCATCGTCTGTAGGAGCAATTTCAATTTCTCGTTGCTTTAAAATTGCCCCAGTATCAATTTGCTCATTGATCAAAAAGGTCGTTACCCCGGTTTTGTGTTCTCCCTCTATCAATACCCAATTGATGGGAGCTGCGCCTCTGAAATTTGGCAAAAGAGAAGCGTGCAAATTGATTGTCCCCAGCTCGGGAAGTTCCCAAACCACTCTAGGTAACATTCGAAATGCAACGACAATCTGAACGTCTGCCTCCAACGATTGTAATTCAGTGATAAACTCAGGATCTTTTAGATTTGTGGGTTGCAAAAGGGGCAATCCCTTTGCTGTTGCCAAGGATTTTACCGCGGAAACACGGACTTCCTTTCCCCGTCCTGCTTTACGGTCTGGAGCAGTAACTACACCCTTTACTGGAAAACCTGCTTCTAGAAGAGTTTCTAAACAGTACCGAGCAAATTCGGGGGTTCCAAAAAACACTAGAGAAGGAAGTCTTTTTTTGCTACTCATGAATCCAATAGTATTGCTGCGATTCGTTTTCTTTTATATACTCAAGCTCCAACCATTGACTTAAATAAGGACGAAGCGCTTGAGGCTCAAAATACAACTTTTGTTTAATCTCTTGTAGGGAATGCGGGGCCGATTTTAACAGGGTCTGGATTTTGTTTTCAAAATCATTTTCTACTTCCAAAGTATGCTTACACGATCGAGCAGAGCACTGCCCACAAACGTCTTTTTTCTTTTCTCCAAAATAAGCTAGAATACCATTGCGCTTGCACTGATCCTGGTCTTCTACAAATCGAATTATCGATTGAACTTTTTTCTTTTTTATACGGTAGATTTTCTCAGCCCATTCTATTGCAGGACGCAGGGTATACTGATCCTCTCTTGGTGTCAAAGGGGTGACATAAATGTTTGACTCTTGCAGTGAAAACTCAATAATTCCTTGCTGTCTTAAAGTTTCAAACGCTTCCTTTAGTCGTTCCTGAGAACAATGTAAGGCCTTGCACAAGTTCTTTGGAGATAAAAAAGAGGATTCTGTAAGAAGATGAGGATTTTGACGTATTAAATATTCCAACAGTTGCCCTGAAGCTGTTCCTTTTGACATATAGTGTGTACTTTCATTGGACGAAGCGGTGACGCGAACGTGCAACTGCTTTTCTCTAGAATCGGCAAGATGGAAAAGTCCTACTTGCTCAAATAGCCTTAAGGTATGCTCTGTCTTTGACAAACTTTTTTTGTACCGCTTGCAAAATCTGTTGAGATCCAAAGAATACAATTCGTCTTTCCCCTCCCCATAAGCGATTTGCAAAAAATTACACAAGTCCTTGTAGGTCTCTTGGATATCATTTTTTGAAGGAATGCGATCCAAAAACTGACTTTTTAATGTTCTAGCATCTCCCGAATGAACCAATAGATAGGTGGAGGCTGGTTTTTTATCTCTTCCTGCACGCCCAGTTTCTTGATAGAAATTTTCAATACTATCAGGGAGTTGGGTGTGGATTACCAATCGGACATCAGCTTTATCGATCCCCATACCAAAAGCAGTGGTAGCGATCATATGGGATATACTACCCTTTTGCCAAGATGCTAATTTTTGCTTTTTTTCTTCTGCCAAAAGTCCTCCGTGAAAAAAGTCCGAATTGTGTCCACTCTGATTGATAAGTTCTGCTAAATGTTCGGTTTGTTTTCTCGTGTTGCAATACACTATACTCGATCCTTTATGGTAATTCAACAACTGAATGAGGCTGTTAAATTTATCTTCAGTATTCCAGATTTTGTAGGCAATATTGGAACGTTCAAAAGAATCTACAAAACACTTGGCTTTTTCTAACTGCAAAAGTGCCTGCATATCTTTAATAACTGCTGGAGTGGCGGAAGCAGTCAGGGCAATAAGAGGAACCTGAGGAAAGTGCGTTCGAAGTGCATCCAACTTCCGATAAGAAGGCCTAAAATCATGCCCCCACTCTGAAATACAATGCGCTTCGTCTATGGCAATCAATCCAATTTTAGCACGAGTGAGTTGTTCCATAAAACTGGGGTTTAAAAAACGCTCGGGAGCACTAAAAACCAATTGATAATTTCCGTGAATACAATTGTCGATCTGTTGTTGTAGTGGGAGGCTTTTGGGATGAGACTCGAAATACATGGCTTTGATCCCTCGTTTTTCAAGTTGTTTGACTTGATCTTCCATCAATGCAATCAGTGGAGAAATCACCATAACTGTACCTTCCAAAAGCAGTGCAGGCAACTGATAGCACAACGATTTTCCTCCGCCTGTGGGTAGGATCGCCAGGACATCTTCTCCTTCTAAGACCGTATTGATGATCTGCTCCTGGAAAGGTCGAAACTCGGAGTGCCCCCAGTACTTTTCGAGAAGCTGCAACTTATCCATAGGACTTGATATAGGATTCAATGAAGGAAATGCGCTCTAAAATATTCAGTTGAGGTACTTCTATAATTTTGTGCTGTTTGCTGTAAACTTCCTTAATAAAAGGGTAATACATTTCAGCTTGTTCAAAGGTTTCCAGTCGCTGCGCATCTTTTGTATATATATCACGCCAGGGGGTCACTAGAAAGACAAGATCATACTGATACTGAAACACGCGTTCTTCCCAAGCTGGAGTTGCCTTTCCAATGGCTTTTAAATAGGCATAGGTATCGTGTATGCCCCGGTCATAAAAGACAACCTTGTTTTGAGCCGGATAGTGGTTTGCCTGTTCAAATTGCTCTTTTCTTCCCTTGAGTAACTCTTCACTAAAGCGGACAGGAGAAGCCGCAAAAAGATTGGCTGTACCTGCTTTTTGACCTGCTTGAATCACAGTTCGGGAATACTCTTCAAACGTAGTATAGCCGTTTTTTTTAAACCCTTCAATAAGGCTTGTCTTGCCCCCTCCAGGGCTCCCACTGACGACTATTCTTTTGTTGTTTTGCATTTGTAACAAGTATAAAACCAGTATCTTTACACAAAAGTAAGTGCCTTCATGCAATCCAACGACCAATCCGAGGATTTTTATTCACGTTTTTATGAGCAACTCGAAGCCTCCCAAAATTGGCCAGGGTTTTACCTTTTTAAATTTATCGTAAAATCGGAATCGCCACATCTTGAAAACCTAAAGTCTTTTTTCGATGCGAAAAAAGCAATTTTTTCAGAAAAAAAATCTTCTAAAAACACCTTTACCAGTCTGAGTATTAAAATTGAAATGCATTCCCCAGAACAAGTCATTGAGATTTACAAGAAAAGTAGTAAATTAGAAGGAATTATCGCGCTGTGATTGTAGGTGCACGGCTTTGGAAATTAATTGATTTTACTATCTTGCAACATATTTACACGACACCTTCTCACTAGCAAAAACACTTTATGGAAACCTTGCAATACAACACCAAGCGCAAGCAGCTGATTATCCCCGAATACGGAAGACACATTCACAAAATGATCGAATTGGTCAAGGCGGAAAACGACACTGAAGAACGAAATAAAAAAGCCAAAGCCATTATCGGGGTGATGGGAAACCTGAACCCGCACTTACGTGATGTTCCAGATTTTCAGCACAAACTCTGGGATCAGTTTTTTATCATGGCAAACTTTGACATCGATGTAGAAAGCCCTTTTGAAAAGCCTCAAAAGGAAGTGCTCGATATGAAACCCGAAAAACTCCCCTACCCACAAAACTTCCCGAAATATCGATTTTACGGGAATAACATCAAGCGTATGATCGATGTTGCCATCGAATGGGAAGAAGGGGAATTGAAAGATGTACTAGTATTTACCATTGCCAACCACATGAAGAAAAACTTCTTGAGCTGGAATAAAGACACGGTGGAAGATGTTGTGATTTTAGCTCATTTAGAAGAACTTTCTGGAGGAAAACTCAAAGTTGCCGCGGCTCAATTGCCCCTGAGTGAATCAGCAGATTTGATCAAAATAAAAAATAAAAACGGGAATGGGCCTAGCAGCAACCACAGCAAACCAAGAAAACGCAACCGTAAACGATACTAAAAATTTATGGAATCATTCGTTATTGAAGGAGGGCATTCCCTCAAAGGCTCGATAACGCCTCAAGGGGCAAAAAATGAAGTACTGCAAATACTCTGTGCTGTTTTACTTACTCCAGAAACGGTTACCATTCACAACATCCCTGACATTGTGGATGTCAATAAACTTATTCAGCTGCTTAAAAATCTCGGTGTTAAAGTAGAACAAGTAAGCTCCGGTTCCTATCAATTTTGTGCGGACCGTGTGGATCTGGACTACTTGAGTTCAGATCAATTCAAAACCGACGGCAAGGGACTCCGCGGCTCCATCATGCTGGTAGGCCCTATGCTTGCTCGCTTTGGAAAGGGAAGCATTCCTCGTCCCGGTGGAGATAAAATCGGGAGAAGAAGACTGGATACTCATTTTGAAGGGCTGATCAAGCTGGGGGCATCCTTTAACTACAATCGAGAGGACTATTTTTATAGCGTAGAAGCCAAAAACCTAAAAGGTACAGATATGCTATTGGATGAAGCCTCTGTTACCGGAACAGCAAATATCGTGATGGCTGCCGTTTTGGCAAAAGGCAAAACCACCATTTACAATGCCGCCTGTGAACCCTATCTCCAACAATTGTGTGGAATGCTAAATCGCATGGGAGCAAAAATAAGTGGTATCGGTTCAAATCTACTAACCATAGAAGGGGTACAATCATTAAAAGGGACAGACCATACTGTTTTGCCCGACATGATCGAAATTGGAAGTTGGGTAGGACTAGCCGCCATGACCCAAAGTGAAATTACCATCAAAAATGTACGTTGGGAATATCTGGGACAACTTCCAAATGTATTTCGCAAACTGGGAATTACTCTCGAAAAGAGAGGAGACGATCTTTTTGTTCCAGCTCACAAGGAAGGCTATGAAATTCAAAATTTTATTGACGGTTCTATTCTGACCATCTCCGATGCTCCTTGGCCCGGGTTTACGCCCGATTTACTAAGTATCGTTTTGGTCGTAGCAACCCAAGCCCGAGGCAGTGTGCTAATTCACCAAAAAATGTTTGAAAGCCGTTTGTTTTTTGTGGATAAATTGATAGATATGGGAGCTAAAATCATACTCTGTGATCCCCACCGAGCTACGGTTATCGGGCACGATTTTAAATCCCAATTAAAAGCAGCAACGTTAACCTCTCCAGACATTCGAGCAGGGGTTTCGCTCCTCATTGCTGCATTGTCTGCGAAAGGGCAAAGCACCATTCACAACATCGAACAAATCGATAGAGGCTATGAGAATATCGATACGCGTTTAAAGCAGCTCGGTGCAAAAATTGAACGTGTACCCACCTAAAAATTAATACCCCATGAAATCCTATTCCCTCTACCTACTCCTTATTTGCTTTAATATCCAATTTGGTATTTGCCAAGTGGACCTAGTCGGTCAGGTCATTGACGCGGCTACCGAAGAGCCGCTTCCCTATGTCAACATTGGTCTTGTCAATCAAAATATCGGTACCGTTACCGATGAAGCAGGTTATTTTGTGTTAGAGGTACCTGGAAACGGCTATGCGGATGCTACGTTGCGTTTCTCAATGATTGGATTTGAACCTCAAGACTTTACGCTTCAAGAATACCGAGATCAAAAAATCCTAACCATCCCATTACAAGAAAAAGCAACTGCATTGGAAGAAGTAGTTTTGACGACCAAAAGAAACAAATACCAAACTAAAATTCTAGGCAACAAGACCACCTCACAACTGATTTACGCCGCTTTTACCACCAATAAATTGGGCAATGAAATGGGGTTTCTTGTTCGAGGGAGAAAAAATCCAATGATTCTTAAGAAATTTAATGTTTCTCTAGTTGAAAACGACTACGGTCCCATTCGTTTTCGATTAAATTTTTACGATCTCAAAGACGGACTACCCAATGAAACTTTGTTGAACGAAAACATCATTGTAGAAACCGATATTCAATCGGGTATTGTGAGTAAAGATTTGACTCCTTACGAAATAGTGATTGATCAAGACTTTTTTGTAGCCATTGAATGGATCGAAGATTTAGGGCCTGGCAAACTCTTCTTTTCAGGAGGATTTTTTGGATCGCCCCTAATCGCGAGAGAGGTGAGTCAAGGCACTTGGTCAAAGGTAGGAACAGCCAGTGTAGGTATGAATGTCGAAGTGCGTTACTGAATGTGACTTTACAAGTTGTCAATACTACTCTTTACAATTCGTTCTAGCACCTGAAAATCAATATCGCGAAGCTTTTTAATGTACAAACAGCCCTTCCCGTTTTTGTATTTCCCCAATCCTTCAAAAGAAAGCTGGGAAAGGTCACACATCAGGTATAAGGTCAGGGCATTTTTTCGTGGAGAAAAACCACAAATAAACCAATCGCCTTCACGACCTGTTTTGTATTTGTAATGATACTCTCCAAAGCCTACTATTGAGGTCCCCCACATGCGTCCTTTTGCATTTGTGAGACGTTCCATAAGCTCATAAAGTTTCCAACTGTCGGCTCTTTTTTCTTCTTCCTGTATGCCGTTTAGAAAAAGTTTAACAGGTACAGAAGTCGGTTGTGTTTTGTTTTGGGACATGACTTTTTGTTTTAAGATACAAAAAAATCATCTTTTAGATACTTTGTTGTTGCTGATGGTGCGTTGCCGAGAACAACGAAAACGCTTGACATCTTCGGAGCTACTTTTACTGTGTTTGGTGCTTCTACCCTGTACACGTGCGCGCCACATTTTAAAACTAGAAGGTTTCATCTCCCGACGCATCAGTTGGATAACGTCTTGTTCCTTAAGTCCAAATTGGAGCACAATAGCATCAAATGGAGTACGATCTTCCCACGCCATTTCAATCACTCGGTCTATTTGTTCCTCAGAAAGTTCTATTTTCTTTTTTTTCATTTACTGCATTCTTCTGTTGTCTAAGGTATGTCTTTTCAAAATGCGCTTGCTTTCCCGATATACCTCAGGATCTTTTTGCATTTTCCAAAGGGTTTCTGAGGCAAATTTCCGTGTTTTTTCTAAATCTACAATTGGCTTGGGATAACTTTTCCCTTTTTCAAATTGATAAATTTCTTCTTCAAAAGGAGTGATTTCCCAGGGCGTGTGAACCAATTCATCGGGGAGAAGTTTTAACTCTGGAATCCATTGTTTAGTATAATTACCGTAGGGATCGTGTTCTTGACCATTTTTCACGGGATTGTAAATTCGCAATGTATTGATTCCCGTTTCTCCTGCTTGCATTTGCAATTGTGGAAAATGTATCCCTGGTTCAAAATCGAGAAACTGACGCGCTAAAAATGCAGAACAAGCCTGCCAGGGTTGCCACAATTGATGTACAAAAAATGAGACGACCAAAGCCCGCATTCTAAAATTCAGATATCCTGTTTCGACCAAACAGCGCATCGCTGCATCAACCAGAGGAACTCCAGTTCTTCCTTTTTCCCAAGCATCAATATAGGTGGTATTCACAGGCTTTAACAAGCGGTGGTAACCCTTATTGACACTACGGTATTCCATACTGCATTCCATTTCAAATTTTTGAATAAAATGGGACTGCCAGCGCAAGCGCGACTCAAATGCCTTAATCCCAAAGCCTTTTTTACCTTGTGCTTTTTCTTGCTCCGTTCGCTGGAGTACTTGCCGCATCGATAGGTTCCCGTAGGCAATGTAGGGAGAAAGCCTGCTACAACTCTTGCGGGCTAAGTCAGGTTTTGAAATGTGTTTTTGGTAATTGTGATGTCGTTCCTCAAAAAAAGAATCCAAATAACGGTATGCAAATGTAGTCCCTCCCGGTTGGATTTTTGAGTTGGGAGTCGTCTTTACATCCACTAGTTTGAACACAGTTTTTATTTTTTTTAGCTCATGGGACGTTATAAACTTCCGCTCCTTCTTGGGGAAGGGTTTTAAGGTTTTTTGCATAAATGCTTCCCACTCTTTCGTCCAGTTTTTTCTGTCCTTTAGTCCTCTAAATACTCCTTGTTGACGATATTCTTGCCACTTGATATTGTTTGTAGTAGTCCATTTTTTAAGCTGTAAATCTCTTTGATAGGTAAGCCCTATTCCTGTCTCGTAATGGGAATAGATCGCTTGAATTTGAAAGTGTTCTTGAAGATTTTCCAAGGTAGGAATGACCTCGCCTTGTACGCATAACACTTCTGTATTGAAAGGAACCAAGCGACGATTCATATCCGCAATTGATTCCTTGATAAAATCCAGGTGACGAGAGCTAAAATGATCCTCAGCTAGTAAACGATCTTCTACCACGTAAAGCAATAAAACAGATTTGCCCTCATTTAAAGCTGCGGTCAGGGCTTCGTGATCTTCCAAGCGAAGGTCACGCTTCAGCCAAACTACAGCAAGGGGTGGTCGACTAAAAGGCATCAGGTTCTTTTAAGATTTTAGAAGCTCGGGCCTTGATTTCTGCTAATTCCGTTGCTGGAATTTTTTCTAATAAACGCAACATCATTGCCATCCGATTATTTTTTGAAAAATACTCTTTTTTATCGTCTAAAAAATTCCAGTATAAACTATTGAAAGGACAAGCGTCCTCCCCTAGGCGTTTCTTTTTATCGTAGGTACAGCCTTCGCAATAATTCCCCATTTTGTTAATGTAAGACGCTGCAGACACATAGGGTTTTGTCGCTACAATGCCTCCGTCAGCCCACTGACTCATACCCCGAGTGTTGGGAAGCTGTACCCATTCCACAGCATCGGCATAAATTCCTAGAAACCATTCGTCCACCTGATCGGGATCCACTTGAGCCAAAAGAGCAAAGTTTCCTAAAATCATCAGTCTTTGAATGTGGTGCGCATAGGAGTGCTCCAGCGAGTTTTTCACACTGTGATGTAAACAATTCATTTTGGTCTTTGCGTTCCAGTAAAATTCAGGCAATGGATTTTTATTTTCTAATGCATTCTTTTGCTTGTACTGAGGCATTTGGGTCCAATAAATCCCGCGCATGTACTCCCGCCAACCCACAATTTGCCGGACAAAACCTTCCACTTGAGAAATTTCTACATCCTCCGTATGTTCGCGGTAGTACGAAATAACTCGATCTACTACTTCTAAAGGTGAAATCATTTTGGTATTCATTCCAAAAGAAAGTCGGGAATGAAAAAGGTTCAACTCTTCGGTATGCATGGCGTCTTGATAGTCCCCAAAATGTACCAAAAGGTGTTCACAGAAGTAGTCTAATTGTTTTAAACAGGCCTCACGGCTTAGGGGATAACTAAACGTATCTGGATCAAAATGTCCAATACTTTTTACCCCCTGCTCTTGAAAAAGTTGATAAAGAGCTTCCAACTCCTGCTTTGCTGGGGTGTAAACAAGAGGAATTTCAGGAGTCCCCTTCCATTTTTTACGGTTGTTTTTGTCAAAATTCCACTGCCCCCCTTCTGGTTGGGCTCCTAGCATCAAGAGGTCAAACTTCTTCCGCATGTTGCGGTAGAAAAACTCAAGGACGTACTGCTTTTTTCCCGTGAAATACGCGGTCAGTTCCTCACGAGATGCCATAAAATGATGCGTATCCACCTCCTCTGAAGGAATCGTAAGTGTATTACAAAACGCTTTTAGTTGCTCCGCCAATCGATACTCGTCGGGAGTTTGATAGGCAAAAGACGCGGCTTGGTGTTTTTCAATAATCTCCTGAAGATTTTGAACCAAATCGTGTTGATTTTCTGGAGCATCAAGTGTCATGTAAAGTACACGATGTCCTTTTTGCTCTAACTCGCGGTGAAAGTTCCGCATTGCTCCAAAAAAACCAATCAATTTTTGAATATGGTGTGGGGCGTAGTCGGTCTCTTGACGCAGTTCCATTTGAACGTAGAGCACCTCAGGATCAACGAGATCAAACCAGGGATGCTTTGAGTTTAGTTGATCTCCGAGAAGTAGTCGTATTTTCATTCAAAAAGAGTTTGCTGATTCCACAAGCGTTGAAATTTACCGCCTTCGTCATACCGTTCTGCTTGCATTCGAACATTGAATTTTCGATCGCGGGGATCGTTTCCTACACCGGCAACATACATCCAATTCCCATAATTACTGTGTACATCGTAATCCATGAGTTGAGACTCAAAATAAGCGGCGCCTATCCGCCAATCCAATAAAAGATATTTAGCAAAATAAGAAGCTACATTTTGTCTTCCGCGGTTGCTCATCCAGCCGGTCTTTTGCAATTCAATCATATTGGCATTCACAAAAGGCTCTCGGGTTTCCCCATCGATCCAAGCTTGTATAGTTTTGGGGTTATTTTTCCAGTGATAGTCTTTTTGTAGAATACCTCCCAATTGAAAAATACGGTCTTGGTGTTTAAGTGAAATAAATTTAAAATAATCTCTCCAGATCAATTCGAAAATGAGCCAGTAGGTCGATTGATTTTTTTGTATTTGTGCTTCGTATTCTTTGATCTCCCAATAGATTTGTCGGGCAGAGAGGGATCCATTGGCTAACCACGCTGAAAACTTTGAGCTGTAATCTAAACCCAATAATCCATTGCGGGTTTGCTTGTAGAAAGAGAGTTTTTCTGTTTCCCAAAAATAATGCTCCATGCGTTGTTGTCCCGCACGGCTGCCTCCTTTGAAAGGAAATGCTGTGTGAGGAGGTTGCGCTACGGGTGAAAATCCCAAGTCTGTAATTGCAGGAATTTTGAACTCTTGAGGCAAACAATTTTCTTTGGGAAAAGCAGAAATTTCAGGAAAGCACGGACGCACCTTACTCTGTTTTTCACAAGCTTTCCGAAAAACAGTAAACACTTCGGGAAGATTTTCTATCTCCATCGGAAGATCGTCTGGGTGAAATAAAAACTGATCGCAATAGTTGTGAATTTTGAGTGTTGGTGGCAATTCGTTGCGTACAGCTTGTGCTGTCACTTCCTCTTCTCTAGTCCACTCTTCTTGATAGTATAGGTCCGTAATGTGAAGTTGCTCAACCCAATGTGAAATTCCCTTTTCAGGGGCTTGAGTCTCTACAATAAGGCTTATGTTTTTTTTGGCCAAGTCGGAGGATAACTGGTGAAGGGTTTCGATTAAAAATTGGGATCGAAACGGACCTGTTTTTTTAAAACCCCAAGGTGTCTCAGTAAAGTGATTGGGATCTAAAGAGTAATAGGCCACTACCCCCTCACACTCTTTTGCTGCGTGATGAAATGCGTAATGATCCAATAAGCGCAAGTCGTTACGTAACCAAATTAAAGCGTTCCTTTTTCCGTTCTGCATTTTCTATTACAATATTTTACCTGTTCCCAATCGCGTTCCCATTTTTTTCTCCACTGAAACGGTCTCCCACATTGAACGCATATTTTTTCGGGTAAATGCTGCTTTAAAACACCTCTCATACCTTGTTCAGAGCCATTTTATATGTGGTCAAACAGCGTTCTCTAGCCATTTTGTGATCTACCATCGGCTGGGGATAATCGAGTTCCTGAAAATTGGGAACCCATTTTTTGATGTAATCGAGCTCCTTATCAAATTTTTTAATTTGCTCCATTGGGTTGAAAATCCGAAAATAAGGCGCTGCATCTACCCCACAACCGGCTACCCATTGCCAATTTCCCACATTACTGGATTGTTCGTAATCGAATAATTTTTCAGCGAAATAAGCTTCTCCCCAACGCCAATCAATGAGAAGATGTTTACATAAAAAACTACCCACTAACATCCGAACACGGTTGTGCATGAAACCGGTTTGGTTGAGCTCTCGCATTCCAGCATCCACAAAAGGATAGCCCGTCTCCCCTGCACACCATTTGGCAAATTCTTCCTTGTCATTACGCCATTGAATTTGATCGTACTGGGGTTTGAAACTCTTGGTGGGAGTATGTGGAAAATGCCATAAAATTTGCATAAAAAACTCTCTCCAGATCAATTCTTTTAAAAAGGTCGTATTGGGCCGTGAAGCGGCTTTTTTGACTGCTTTTCTCACACTTACCGTCCCAAACCTCAGCGCCACGCCCAATCTAGAAGTTCGATCTAATGCCGGAAAATTTCGAGTTTCCTCATACTCATCGATGATCTTTTCGTTAAAAACCGTTTTAGGTTGTGCCACAGCACTTTTTGAAAAACCTAAATCTTCCAACGTACAAGAGGGAAGTGTTTCCTGTGCAAAGTTGTTTACTAAGTCTTCAGAGGGATACTGTGCGATGGGATTTTCCTCAAAGTGGGAAAGCCATTTTCTAGAGTAAGGAGTATATACTTTATAAGGAGTTCCGTCGTCTTTGGTGACTTCGTCTTTTCCAAAAATGACTTGATCTTTATAGGATTCAAAGCCTACACCATTTTCTGCGAGGAATTTTTTTATTGTCGCATCTCTTTCCGAAGCATAAGGTTCGTAATCTTCGTTGCAAACTACTTTCTCGATAGTCCCTTTTTCAATGAGTTTTTGAAAAATAGCCTTGGGGGTACCATGATATATTCCAACATTACATCGGTTCCTCTTCATAGCAACATCTATGGCACCCAAGGCTAATAAAATAAATTCTACACGTGCATCTTGTTTCGGCAGTCGATCCAAGATGACAGGATCGAATATAAAAATGGGAAGCACTTTGTTTTTTCCTTGTAAAGCTTGAAACAACCCGTGGTTGTCTTCAATCCGCAAGTCTCTTCGAAACCAAAACAAGGTGTATTTCTCCAAATCGTTTACGTCTTTAAATTTCCAATTCCACCGTCGAGTTGTAATACACGTCCGGTCATCCAACTGCTTTCTTCACCCAAAAGAAAAGCTGTGGCTTGTGCAATTTCTTTGGCACTTCCTACACGTCCCAACGGATGGCGTTCATTTGCCTTTTCCATTTTAGTTTCGTTGTTTAAAAACTTAGACGCCAAAGGGGTATTTACTAAAGAAGGAGCAATGGCATTAACTCGTATTTTAGGAGCAAATTCTGCAGCCAAAGAACGGGTAAGACCCTCTATAGCGCCCTTAGAGGAGGCTACCGAACTGTGAAAAGGCATTCCCGTCTGTACAGCTACCGTACTGAAAAACACCACGGAAGCAGAACCACTATTACTGAGCGGTGCCAAAACAGCTTTTAAAGAATTGATAGCACCCATAACGTTGATTTGAAAATCTTTTTCGAAAGCTTCCGATGAAAGTCCTTTGAAAGGTCTGAGATTGATACTCCCCGGACAATACACAAAACCGTGCAACGTATCGGGCAACAATGTAACGTCCAACTGATCTGTAGTGGCGTCAAATGGGATGTGTTGTACATCTAGATTTGCAACCGAATCACCAGATCGACTAGCCACAACTACCTTGTTTGAGACAGATAAGAGCTCTGCTAGAGCCAAACCGATACCCGAGCTTCCGCCTATTATTAGTATGTTTTTTTCTTTCATCATAAAGGATAAGGTCCAAATAGTTCGATTAATGCTTTTTTACGGTATTCAAATATTTCTTTCAACTTGGGAGCAACGATAAGAGGATGTGCAATCCTCCCCAACACTCCAAAAGGGATTTTGTAATCTACAATGTCAATCATTTCCACCCCCTTTTCAATGGGTTTAATAAAATGTTTGTGATGCCAAAGATCATAGGGTCCAAATCGCTGTTCATCGACAAAATAGTTCCCTTCCTCTACATGAGTGATTTCTGTGACCCAAGTAGTAGGAATATTCAAGAGCGGGGTTACAACGTATTGAATGATTTGACCTGCAAACATTCGTTCTGCAGCACCGCTTACAATCTTAAACCCCATATAATCTGGAGTAATACGCTTTAAATTCTTTGGGTCTGACAGAAAATCCCACGCCTCAGATTGAGAAATGGGTAAGTTTTGAATCGTTTCTAAACGATATATTTTCATAATCTGTCATTTTTAACAAACTTACAAAATGTTTAACTATGCTTAATATTAATTAAACAAAAATATCTCGCTAGTTTTTAACAATTTGGAATTAATCTCTAGTTACAGAAGTGTTTCGATGGAAAAAATTATATTTGAACAACACTTAAAACCCAAATAATGAAACATTTAAAACTTATTATTCTATTGTGCAGCGGCCTTGCTGTAGCGCAAATTCAAACTCCCCAGCCCAGTCCCAGTACCACACTGGAACAAGTGGTAGGCTTGACGGAAGTCAAAATTGAGTATTCTCGACCCGCAATGCGTGGAAGGACTATAATGGGAGACTTAGTCCCCTACGGTAGCCTTTGGCGCACAGGGGCAAACAAGAACACCACCCTCAGTTTTAGTGATCCAGTAACGGTAGGTGGCCAAGCTTTAGCTGCGGGCACCTATGCCTTGTTCACCCGTCCAGGGAAAAGCTTATGGGAAGTCTTTTTTTACACGGAAACAGAAAATTGGGGAACACCCCAAGAGTGGCAATCTAAATCTGTTGCTGCGGTTATCGAGGTTCCTACCCAAAGTCTGGCGGAACCTCAGGAATCGTTTACCATCAGTATCAATGAGTTAACGAATACTGGAGCCAACATCCACCTCAGTTGGGAAAACACAAGAGTGACACTACCCTTGGAAGTACCTACAGATGAGAAGACCATGGCGAGTATCAAAGAAACAATGAAAGGAACACCCAAAGCAGGAGATCTTTATCAAGCCGCCGTTTATTACCGTGAAAGCGGAAGAGATTTGCAAACTGCTAAAAAATGGATTGGTAAAGCCATTGAGATGGATCCCGGAAAATATTGGATGTTTCGTCAACAAGCACTCATTCTCGCTGATTTGAATGAAAAAGAAGCAGCGATAAAAGCAGCCCAATCTTCTTTGGAATTGGCAGAAAAAGCTGGAAATCAAGACTACGTCCGGCTCAACACCAAGGCCATAGAGGAATGGTCAAAATAAGACTTAAGCCGCCTTCGGGTGGCTTTTTTTATACTTGGTTTTGTACCATACGTTGAGCACCAAACCAAAAATGACAAAAAAGGTCCCCAAAAGGTGGTAAAAATCGTAGGTTTCTCGGAGTACAAAAACACCAAAAACTAACGTAAATAAAACCTCGACATACTTAAACGGCGCCACCATGTGTGCCTCTGCATTTTGAAAGGCTTTAGTCATAAACAACTGTCCAAAAAAACCAAATAATCCAAGGCTAGACAAGAGTAAAAGATCTTCAGAATTGGGCGTCTTCCAAGAAAAAAAACTCCCAACTCCTCCCACAAGGGTAGCGATTAACATAAAATAATGTACTACAACCACGGGATGATCCCCTTTTCCAATTTTGGAAATTAAAATATAGACCACCGCAGAAAAAAAAGCAGCCAACAAAACAAGGAAAACACCAAAACTGGATCCCGAAGGATCGTAACTTTTTATCAAAAACACTCCAGCGAAGGCCATCAGAAAAAAGAGCCACTGTATAGGCTTGATGACTTCTGATAAAAAAAGTACTGCTAATATTCCTGCAAAAATTGGAGAGACATAGCGCAAGGTTACCGCACTTCCTATACTGATGCAATGAATCCCCCAAAAGAACAAAATCATGGAGGTAACCCCAACCAAACCCCGATAAACCAAAAGTCTTTTTTGATTCCCCCAAACTGGAATTTTTTGAGTTTTTAGGATTGCAAAAGTGATGCCCAAAGAACCTAAAGATCGAAAAAAGACCAACTGAAAAGTGGAATAGTCGATGAGGTATTTAACCAAAGCATTCATAAACGCGAAGGAAAGTGTACTCAACAACATAAACTGGATGGCTTTGCCAAAAGAGGACTTCAAATCTTATTTTTTGCAAAGATGAGGAAGTGAAGTGGTTTGAACGAAGTTTTTTATAAAAAGACGAAATATGTGGTATCTTCGATTTTAAGAAATCACTACTTTTTGTTTGAATTAGAACTTTATAAATTCTCCATCGCAGCTTTTTGTGCTTTTCTTTTGGGCGTTTCCAAATCGGGAATCAAAGGGATTGCGGCTTTGATCGTTACAGGTTTTGCATTAGTTTATGGTGCAAAAACCTCTACTGGAGTATTGATGCCCCTTCTGCTGGTGGGAGATGTCTTTGCAATAACCTATTACAAACGTCATGTACAATGGAAGTATATTGTCAAACTTATGCCTTGGATGGTTTTGGGCGTTCTAGCTGGCGTTGTAGGAGGATCCTATATTTCTGATGATTTGTTTAAATACGGAATGGGAGGAATCATTTTGTTCAGTGTGGGACAGATGTATTATTGGGAAAATAAAAAAGACAAAACCGTTCCCACTCATTGGAGCTTTGGAACTACAATGGGCGTTCTCGCTGGGTTTACCACCATGGTAGGAAATTTGGCGGGCGCTTTTTCAAATATTTATTTTCTAGCCATGCGTCTGCCTAAAAATGCCTTTATCGGAACGGCGGCTTGGTTGTTTTTTATCATCAATTCCTTTAAAGTACCCTTTCATATTTGGTCTTGGGAAACAATAAATACATCTTCTCTCCCCAAAAGTTTGGAGTTGGTTCCCTTTGTTGTTGCAGGCCTTTTTGTGGGTGTTTTTTTAGTCAAAAAAATCAATGATGACAGCTACCGGAAACTCATTCTTCTTTTTACAGCGCTTGGAGGTATCGTGATCTTGTTTAACTAGATTTAAATCCTTGTACTACCAAACGCAACGTCTCTGTATCACTTTCCCGTATCGACTGGTGTAAAAAAGAGAGCTCTTGGTTTACTCCTTTAGGAATTGATAAAGGAGTTGCATCTTTTCCCCCGGACAGATGAAGAGACGTAAAGCCCGCTTCTTTGAATCGTTCTACATTGGATACCCCTACCCCGCTCCCAGGCATAATATTGATTTGGGATCCAAATTCGGCATTCCAACGCTTTAAGTTTTCTATTCCGTCTAGGGCTTTTTCTTGTTGCCCAGAGGTCAGTACACAGTCAAATCCTAAATCGATGAGTTGCCTTAAAGCCACTTCGGGATTTGGGATAACATCAAACGCACGATGAAAAGTGATTTTCATCTCACCGGCTAGCCTCTTCCATGTTCTCAATACCTCCAGATCCAAGGTAAAATCCGAAGTCAAAGCCCCTACAACAACACCCGCACACTCCATTTTTTTTGCCCTTACGATATCTTGTTCAATGATATTGCATTCAGATTTGGAATAGGTAAAATGCCCCTGTCGCGGACGAATTAGACAATGAATAGGGAGTAGATCGAGAGCTACAGCTTCTTTAATCAAACCCCAGGAAGGGGTCAACCCACCTACTTCTAGCGCGGCACACAACTCAATGCGATCTGCCCCTGCAGCAGCTGCATTCTGAATGGATAAAATCGAAGAAACACAAACCTCAACCAGCATAATGGAGTTTAAATAATAAACAAATTCAAAAGTAACCATAAAAAAAGCAACAATTTCCTTTCATCCTTTTATTACAATAAAATAGTTGCTATTTTAGAGCTTTATGAAACAGCTAGGTCTTACTTCGAACATGCAACGGAACGATTATTCAAGTGGTCAACTTCATTTTTTAACAACTATAACAACAAGCAACAAATGAAGAGAAGAACCTTTTTAGATCAAAGTTCTTTAGGAGTCACAAGTCTTTTGATTGCACCCCATGTTTTGGGATGTGCACCAAAAACAGAAACTCAAGCTGTAATAGGAAAAAGCACACCTTATGTAATCAGCACTTGGAATGTTGCTCAGGCCAATACAATTGCGGGAAAGGCATTGGAGGAAGGAGCAAATGCCTTAGATGCGGCTGTTGCAGGAGTTGCTTTTGAAGAGGCCAACATCCAAAACACTACCGTGGGAAAAGGCGGGGCTCCAGATCGGGATGGAAATGTCACCCTAGACGCCTGTGTCATGAATCACCTCGGTGACTGTGGAGCAGTCCTTGCAGTCGAAAACATCACCCATGTGGCGGCGTTGGCCAAAGACGTAATGGAAAAAACCCCCCATGTCATATTAGCAGGAGCAGGTGCCCGTAAGTTTGCTTTGGAGCAGAACTACACGCCTGAAGAACTCTTAACCGATTCCAGCAAAAAAGCCTGGGAAAAATGGAAAGAAAACGGAAATTACCAACCTGAAATCAACGTAGAAAATCACGATACTATCGGGATGCTTTGTTGTGATGCGTCAGGTAACCTGTCTGGGGTTTGTACTACCAGTGGACTGGCGTATAAGATGCAAGGCCGCGTAGGAGACTCCCCAATCATTGGTTCGGGTTTGTATCTCGACAATGAAGTGGGAGGTGCCGTAGCTACAGGGCTGGGCGAAGAGGTCATTAAAACGGTGGGAAGTTTCCTAATCGTGGAACTGATGCGCCAGGGGCGGACGCCACAACAAGCTTGTGAAGAAGCGGTCCAGCGAATTATAAAAAAACAAAAAGGAAAACCTGATTTTCAAGTGGCGTATGTCGCAACGAATAAAAAAGGAGAAATTGGAGCCTACAGCGTGCATTCAGGGTTCTCCTATTCCTTGTATAAAAATCAAAACAATCAAAACATTGAATCTAATTCAGTTTTTTAAATCAAATCCAAATGGAGATCATAAAAAATGACAAAACCTACGATGTGGTCATCGTGGGATCTGGAGCCGGCGGAGGAATGGCGACAAAAATTTTAACTGACAATGGGCTAACGGTAGCTTTGATGGAGGCGGGTCCTTTTTTCGATCCTGCCAACCCAGATCAGCAACTTCATTTAAAATGGCCCTATGAGTCTCCTAGGAGAGGCCGCGGATCCACCCGAGCCTTTGGTGATTATCACGCTTCCTATGGCGATTGGTCCCTGGACGGTGAACCCTATAAAATGAAAGAAGACACAAAGTTCAGCTGGTGGAGAAGTCGTATGCTAGGGGGACGAACCAATCACTGGGGAAGAATCTCCTTGCGGTTTGGTCCAAATGATTTCAAACGAAAAAGTATCGATGGATTGGGAGACGACTGGCCAATTGGATATGACGACCTCAAACCTTATTACGATAAAGTAGATAAGTACATCGGTGTGTCTGGTTCTAAGGAGAATATCTACAACGAACCCGATGGCTTTTTTCTCCCTCCAGCGAAACCGAGACTGCACGAACTGTATTACAAAAAAGGAGCGGAAAAAGCGGGGGTAAAAGTGATTCCTTCCAGACTTTCTATTGTGACCAAACGCATCAATAATGAACGTGGGGTTTGCTACTATTGTGGAAATTGTGGACGCTCATGTGGGGTTTATGCCGATTTTTCAGCCAGTTCTTGTTTGGTCTTTCCTGCCCAGAGAAATGCTCAGGGAAGACTGGATCTTTATGTAAACAGCATGGTAAGAGAAGTGGCTGTAGACAAAAACGGAAAACCCAATGGAATCATTTACATCAACAAAGAAGACAACAAAGAGTACCGCATCAATGCCAAAGTAGTGGTGTTGGCCGCTTCCGCTTGCGAAAGCGCACGAATTTTACTCAATTCAAAAAGTACCTATCACGAAAATGGACTGGGGAACAGTTCCAATATGGTAGGTAAATATCTGCATGATTCTACGGGAGCAGATCGGATGGCGTTTATTCCCGACTTGATGAATCGCAAGACCTATAACGAAGATGGTTTGGGAAATATGCACCTGTATTCCCCCTGGTGGTTAGACAACAAAAAATTGGACTTTCCAAGAGGCTATCACATTGAAATTGCCGGTGGTTTAGGTGCCCCAATGTATGGTTTTGGTTTTGATTACAACAGCCTGAATAAATTCTTTGGTCTGGAAGTGGGAGGTTATGGAGATCGCGTTCGCGAAGAAGTAAAAAAATACTACGGATCTACTATTTATTTTGCTGGGCGTGGCGAATCTGTTCCCAACGTCAATAATTATTGTGAAATAGACCCAGACACCAAAGACAAATACGGGATTCCAGTACTTCGATTTAACTACAAATGGTCTGACTATGAACGAAAACAAGCCAAACACATGAATGAAACCTTTGAGAAAATTGTTCACAACATAGGCGGACATATGCTTTGGGATAATGAAGGGCCCAATTACGGCCTGAAAAATCCTGGGGAAATTATTCATGAAGTAGGAACGACACGAATGGGTAGCGATCCCAAAACTTCTGTAGTAAACGAATTTGAACAACTGCACGATGCTAAAAATGTTTTTGTGGTAGATGGAGGCCCCTTTGTATCACAAGCGGATAAGAATCCTACATGGACCATCTTGGCACTCTCTTGGAGAACTTCAGAATATATCGTTCAGGAATTAAAAAAACAAAATATCTAGTTATGAATAGAAGAGATAGTATAAAGACAATCGTAATTGGCTCTTTGGCTAGTGGTTTAGTTCTAGAAGGTTGTTTACCAAAAGAAAAGGAGACCATTTATAAAAATGTTTGGAAATACAAATACGGTCGAACTCCAGAAGAATTGCAACGCGATCTCGAGCTGTTAAATCAAGTCTTTTTTTCCAAAGAGGAAATGAACACCATTCGGGTTATGGCAAATTTAATAGTTCCACCTACAGCAGAAGGAACAATTGAACAAGCTGAGGTCCCCGAGTTTATTGAATTTATCGTAAAAGACGCTCCCTCCTATCAGGAAGTCCTTCGAGAAGGACTGCAATGGATGGATGCTACGGCAACTGAAAAATTCGGCAATGCCTTTGTCAACTGTTCTGAAACGGAACAAAAATCAATACTCGATCAAGTGGCCTTTGCTAACGGAGAAAAGACCAAAGAAGAAGCCTTTTTCGCAACGATGAGAAACCTCGTCATCACAGGTTATTTCTCTTCTGAAGTAGGTATTAATGATTTAGGTTATAAAGGAAATCAACCGAATATTTGGGATGGAGTTCCAGGTGATGTTTTAGAAGCACACGGAATGTCCTATGACAAAGACTGGGAAGCCAAATTTATCGATCAGTCAAAACGAAACGATTTGGCAGAATGGGATGAAGAGGGAAATCTAATTACATAATTCATTTAGCGAATGAATAAAAATAGAGTTACATGAATGATTATATCCTCGCCATAGATGCGGGAACCACCAGCTCCAGAGCTATCCTTTTTGATAGAAAAGGAAACACAGTTGGGGTTTCCCAACACGAATTCACACAACATTTTCCTAAGGAAAGTTGGGTAGAACACGATGCTACTGAAATTTGGGAAACTCAACTTTTGGCCATTCGAGAAGTACTTAAAAACCAATCGATTACTGCTTCGCAAATCCATGCCATGGGAATCACAAATCAACGAGAGACTACCATTCTCTGGGATCGAAAGACGGGCATTCCCGTGCACAATGCCATCGTATGGCAAGATCGCAGGACCGCTTCAATTTGTGAAACCTTAGAAAAAGCTGGAAAAGCACCTTTGTTTTACGAAAAAACAGGCTTACTCCTAGATGCATATTTTTCTGGAACTAAAATCAAGTGGATTTTAGATCAAGATCCTGAACTTAGAACACAGGCCGAAAAAGGCGAACTTGCCTTTGGAACAGTAGACAGTTGGTTGATTTGGAACCTGACACAAGGGGCTGTTCACGCTACCGATGTCACCAACGCAAGCCGTACTTTACTTTTCAATATACACAGCTTAGATTGGGATCAAGAATTACTAGATGCTCTGGATATCCCAAAAGCATTGCTTCCAAAAGTTGTATCCTGTTCAGAAAAAGTGGGTAGTACAGCCGAAGGACTTTTCGATAGCAGTATTCCTATTAGTGGGATTGCAGGAGATCAACAGGCCGCACTTTTTGGTCAAATGTGTATTGAAACAGGTGACGTAAAAAACACCTATGGAACCGGCTGTTTTTGTATTATGAATACAGGAACAACTCCCGTTCAATCCAAAAATAAGATGCTCACCACCATCGGTTATCAACTCAATGGAGAAGTACATTACGCCCTGGAGGGGAGTGTTTTTGTGGCGGGAGCTGCCGTCCAGTGGCTACGAGATCAACTGGGAATTATTTCCTCCGCTCCAGAGATTGAAGCCTTGGCGCAGACTGTAGAAAATAATGGTGGAGTTACTTTTATTCCAGCATTAGCCGGTTTAGGTGCACCGCATTGGGACCCCCATGCTACGGGCTCCATCATAGGAATCACTCGAGGTACGCAAAAAGGACACATTGCCCGAGCCACGCTGGAAGCGATTGCTATGCGTACTAAAGAAATTATCACCGCCATGCAAAAAGATGCGGACATTACGTTCAAAAGTTTAAAAGTAGATGGAGGGGGAAGTACCAACAACTTATTGATGCAAATTCAATCCAACCTATTGGGCGTTGAGGTTATTCGTCCTGAAACCACAGAAACTACAGCTCTGGGAGCCGCCTTTTTTGCAGGACTGGCAAGTGGGTATTGGCCTTCGGTAGAGAGTCTTTCCGATATCTGGAAAATTGATAAACAATTTTCTCCCCTAGAAAACGAAGAAACTCAAAACATAGTTTCCAAATGGAATGAACGTATTTCAAAAGTAAGCAATTCAAAAGTCCATGAATAGAGCTAAAAACCTCGAGCAAATCCGTCAGACTCAAGAATGGGATATCGCTATTGTAGGCGGGGGTGCTTCAGGGCTGGGGATTGCAGTAGATGCTGCAAATCGAGGGTTTAAAACTGTTCTTTTTGAAAAAGACGACTACGCAAAAGGAACTTCGTCAAGAAGTACGAAACTGGTTCACGGAGGAGTGCGTTATTTACAAAATGGAGATATTTCCTTGGTCATCGAAGCCTTACGGGAACGTGGGATTTTACGAAAGAATGCTCCTCACCTGGTTCGCGATTTAAGCTTTGTCATTCCTTCCTACGACTGGTGGAGCAGTCCTTTTTATGGATTGGGTTTAAAAGTTTACGATATGATGGCCGGCAAACTGGGATTGGGGCCTTCTACCCTTTTAAACAAAGAAGAGACCCTTTCACTGATACCTAATGTCAACCAGGAAGACTTACGCGGCGGAGTGATTTATCACGACGGGCAGTTTGACGATGCCCGTATGGCCGTCAGTCTAGCCCTGACTGCAGCGCAAGAAGGAGCTACACTGATGAACTACACGGAAGTTGTCGGATTTCAAAAAGAAGAAGGGCTGATCAATGGATTAGAAGTTAAAGATCAGATCAGTGGAGAAAAAATTCAGATAAAAGCAAAAGTGGTGATCAACGCTACAGGAGTTTTTTCAGACCGCCTCATTGCTTTAGATCAGCCAGGAGCAAAACCGATGATTCGACCGTCACAAGGAGTTCATATCGTATTGGAAAAAAAGTTTTTAAACGGTCCCCATGCCATTATGGTTCCCCATACAACCGATGGAAGGGTCCTTTTTGCTGTTCCTTGGAACGACTATGTTGTGGTGGGGACTACGGATACACCCATAGACGAAACACTTGAGGAACCCATCGCACTAGAAGAAGAAATTCAGTTTATTTTAGATAATGCTGGTGCCTATATGACAAAAAAACCGAAAAGATCGGATGTAAAGAGTGTGTTTGCTGGGCTTCGACCTCTTGCTGCTTCGGAAGGTAAAAAAGAAAGTACCAAAGAAGTCTCCAGACACCATAAAATCACAGTCAGTACCAGTGGTTTGGTAAGCGTCCTAGGAGGAAAATGGACTACCTACCGTAAAATTGCTGAAGATACCATCAATACCGTCCAGGTGGTTGGTGGTTTTTCAGAACGCAAGTGCAATACAGAGACGCTTCCTGTTTTTGGCTTTGACGCCAATTCAGATTGGAGTGACCCGCTCCATTGTTACGGGAAAGAGGCTTCAAAAATCAAAGCGCTCGATCCCGGCGGGAATCAATCTCTTTCTAAGAAATTGTTTATTACTAAAAATCAAATTCATTGGGCAGTACAAGAGGAAATGGCAAGTTGCCTGGAGGATGTTCTCGCCCGCAGAACTCGATGCTTGTTTTTGGATGCCTATGAAACTGAAAAAATTGCCCCAGAAGTAGCTAGAATCATGGCTGGAATTTTAAATCAAGATCAGGCTTGGATCGATAGTGAATTACAATCATTAAATTCTACAATTAAAAATTATCAATTATGATACTGAATCCGTATTTAGCTGAGTTTATTGGAACGACAACGCTGCTTTTATTTGGAGCCGGAGTGGTAGCCAATGTCAATCTAAAAAAGACCATCGCTGAAGCACAAACCCCTTGGGTATTGATTACTGCAGCATGGGGTTTTGCTGTTTTTGTAAGTGTCTATATCACTTCTCAATCCAGTGGTGCCCACCTCAATCCGGCCGTTACTTTGGGTTTGGCAGTGGCAGGTAAATTCTCTTGGTCGCTGGTGCCTGGTTATTTTGGTGCTCAACTTTTAGGCGCTATGTTGGGAAGTTGGTTGGCTTACCTCACTTATATCGATCACTATCGCTTAACTGAGGATGAAGCTACGGTACGAAGTACTTTTTGTACAGGTCCAGCGGTACGCAACTTTAAAAACAACTTTTTTAGCGAAGGCATCGGTACCTTTATGTTGGTGTTTGGTGCCTTATTTATTGTTGGGCCCAATATTGAAATTAGTGGTTCTGAAATTCAAAACTTTGGATTGGGATCTCTGGATGCACTACCCGTAGGTATTTTAGTTTGGCTAATAGGAATGGCCCTAGGAGGAACTACGGGTTACGCCATAAATCCTGCCCGTGATTTTGGACCGCGTTTGGTCTATCAGTTTTTACCACGTAAAAACAAAGATGCCGATTGGAGTTACAGTTGGATTCCTATTTTAGGTCCTTTTACAGGCGGTGCTTTGGCCGGCTTGGTTTATGGATTTCTGATGACTCTCTAAACTTATCTAGCCACATTGACCGCACGAGTTTCGCGAATGACGGTCACCTTAACCTGTCCTGGATAGGTCATGTCGGTTTGTATTTTTTGGGAAATTTCAAAAGACAAACGGGAAGCATGATCATCGGAAACCTTTTCACTTTCTACAAAAACTCTTAACTCGCGTCCTGCTTGAATGGCGTACGCTTTGTTTACCCCGTTAAAATCCAGTGCAATTTGTTCAAGGTCTTTCAGTCGTTGAACATAACTGTCTAAGACTTGTCTTCTCGCTCCGGGACGGGCTCCTGAAATCGCGTCACAAACTTGAACTAAGGGAGAAAGCAAGGAAGTCATTTCTATTTCGTCGTGATGGGCACCAATGGCATTACACACTTCGGGCTTCTCTCCGTGTTTTTCGGCCCATTCCATTCCCAACAAGGCGTGTGGTGTCTCGGCTTCTTCCTCGGGAACCTTCCCGATATCGTGCAACAAACCTGCGCGTTGAGCCAGTTTCGCGTTGAGCCCCAACTCCGAGGCCATCACCCCACAAAGCTTCGCCACTTCCCGAGAATGTTGTAATAGATTTTGCCCATAGGAGGAACGGTACTTCATTCGTCCTACTATTCGAACCAGTTCGGGATGTAAGCCATGAATTCCCAGATCGATTACAGTACGTTTCCCGACTTCGATGATTTCATTCTCAATTTGTTTTCTTGTTTTGTGGACGACTTCCTCTATCCGGGCGGGATGGATTCTTCCGTCGCTGACCAAACGGTGCAACGATAGTCGTGCGATTTCTCTTCGTACAGGATCAAAACAAGATAAAATAATTGCCTCAGGCGTGTCATCTACAATAATTTCCACTCCTGTTTCGGCTTCTAACGCGCGAATGTTACGACCTTCCCTTCCGATGATTCTTCCTTTCACGTCATCAGATTCCAGATTGAAAATGGATACACAATTGTCCACTGCTTCTTCCGTACCAATTCGTTGTATGGTATTGATGACTATTTTTTTTGCTTCCTGTTGTGCAGTAAGCTTTGCCTCTTCTACACTGTGCTGTACAAAAGCCATTGCATCTGCCTTGGCTTTTTCTTTCAAGCTTTCCATTATTTCGGCTTTGGCATCTTCGGCAGAAAGGTTTGACAATTCTTCCAGTTTTGTGATCTGGATTTTAATTTTGTCCTCCAGCTCTTGTTCTTTCACTAAAACCTTAGCTTGTTTTTTTTCCAAAAAAGAGGTCTGCTCCTCCAGTTTTCGTTGTAAGTCTGTATTTTTTTTGACTTCTTTATGCGCCACAGACTGAAGCTGTCGCACTTTGGTTTCAATTTCTGTTATTCTCTTTTCACGTTGATGGATCGCACTATCGTGTTTGGACTTCAATTCAATAAAGTGTTCCTTGGCTTGAAGCATTTTTTCTTTTTTTGTGGCTTCCGCTTCTAACTGGGCTTTTCTCAGAAGTTCATCGGCCTGACTCTTAGCCTGTTCTACTATTTTTTTTTGAGTTCCTTTTTTAAAAAGTCCTCCTAGTAATAATCCTACTAGAAGTGTGATCAGTGCCGGTATAAAGTATATATAGGATTCCATTTCTTCTCATCATTTGTTAAAAAAAACCTGTATTAGCGTGCTTCTTGTATAAACTCCTAAAAATCAAGTTTGAGGCTACACAATTGGTCAAGGATCTGCTACAAGGCAGCTTGCTTTTACAACTGAAACTCACCTCTCTGAATTAAAAGCTCGTTGAGTTTATCAAAAAAATACTAATACAGGCAGTGTTGTATTGCTGTCTTCAGAACTTAATAAGCAGCCAAATGGACTTCAATCATATCAATGAGCTCCTGAACTTTATCATCCTCTGAATGTACAGGGCTGCTTTGACTTTTTGATTGTTCTAGTTGTGCTGCATATTGAAGGGAACACATTGCCAAGACATCTTGCTTGTCACGAACAGCATAGTTTTTTTCGAGTTGCTGAATCGTGGCTTCAATTTTTTTTGCTGAAGCACGGAGCGAGGCCTCTTGGTCTGGGGCTACAGATAAGGGATATACTCGATTTGCAATCGTTAGCTTTATTTTTAACAAATCACTCATAGATCTAATTTATTTCTGAAAGCTGTTGGATGCAATAATCAACTTCCTTGATCAAACTATTTATTTTCGTTTTTGTCTGTGTTTTACCTTCATTACTGCCGAGCAAATTATTTGCAATTTTTAAGGACTTATTCTCTTCCTTTAAAGCCAAAATCTTTTCTTCCAAAGCTTTGTTTTGTACTGAGAGGGACTCGTTGGATTCTGTTAATTTAGTCAGGTTGAGATGATTTTCTTTCAACCTGTTTAACAAGTCAATGATTTTTTCCTCTAAGGTAGCAATTGCTAAAGGCTTCTGATCCATTCTAAAAATTGGTAAACTTCACTCATTAACAAATTTATTGAATCTTTTTTCATTTAAAGCGTTCCTTGAATAGAGTTTTAAAAACTTTAACAACCCCAAAAAATTTATCTAAACAAAATTGGTTTTTTATCTTGCAGTGAAAATCATTGTACTTGAAATCTAGTTTTTTTTTACTTCTAGCCTCATTAAGCCTCATTTCATTTGGGCAAACTCAGTCGGACTGGGTTCCGCCCTTGGATATTCCGATACAGCTTTCAGGGACCTTTGGAGAATTTCGCAACAATCATTTTCACGCTGGGCTAGACATCAGAACCCAAGGTCGACAAGGACTGACTGTAAAAAGTGTCCAATCGGGTTGGGTTAGAAGGGTGCGCGTCAGTGTAAGTGGGTACGGTAAAGCATTGTATATAGAGCACCCCGATGGTACTACCTCGGTCTATGCGCATTTAAAAAAGTTTGCTCCAAAAATTGAGGCCTATGTGAAAGAAAAACAATACCAAAAAGAGTCCTTTACGATTCAGCTCTTTCCCAAAATAAATGAGTTGTCCGTTGAAGCGGGTGAAATTATTGGGTATTCTGGAAATACAGGAGGATCCTATGGACCCCATCTTCATTTTGAAATGCGGGAAACAAAAGGGCAACTTCCGATCAATGCGATGCGCTATCCTTTGGACATAGAGGACAGCCAACGTCCACAAATTCAAAACTTTTATCTCTATACGAATACGGGTCCTTTTAGTTCAAGAAAGGAGTTTCCTTTGGTGAAAAAAAACGACAGTGTGTACACCACAGCGGGAATCAGCGCTTCGGGTAAGGTCAATGTAGGTTTGCGTTTATTCGATCGACAAGACCGTTCGTACAACAAAAACGGGATCTACAGCGCATCGGTACGGTTGAATGGAATCGAATACTTTTCCTACCAGATGGATCGCATGTCTTTCACTGATGGCAAATACATCAATGTCCTAATTGATTACCAAGAGCTTGCCAAAAACAAAAGAAGAATCCAACGTCTAGTTGCCCATCCAGAACAAAAGCTTTCGTTTTTAAAAAACTTAACTGGGACTGGTGAACTTGAAATTGAATCAGGAAAATCCTATCAACTACTTGTTGAAATAAAAGATTACCATCAAAATACCACTACGATCGAAGCCTACCTGACAGGCACTTCAAAAAAAAGCACTCCCAACACTGATTTCGAAAATATTTTAGATCCAAGCAAAGACTATTTATTTGACTTAGAGGATAAATCCGTTTACTTTCCTAAAGAAAGTTTTTTTGATCCCGTAGATGTAAAAATAGAATCCCAAGGAGATACCCTTCATGTAGGAAAAAACAAATATCCCCTTCGAAACACCTATGAAGTGAAATACAAAGTACCACAAGGTGATAGTTTAATCCTTGCACAATCTTTTTTGGCTTTTGTGAACGACAAGGGCAATACTGGGTTTTTTACTAACTATGAAAAAGAAGGATTTTGGCAAGGAAAATCTAAAACCCTTGGGAGTTATGTCATTAGCAGAGATAGCGTGGCACCCACCATTAAAGCGGTAAACTTCAAGAGTGGACAATGGCTTTCCAATTACAGCTTTTTACGATTTAAAATTTCTGATGATTATTCGGGATTAAAAAAATTTCGTGGAGAGATTAACGGGCGATGGATTCGCTTGGAGCACGAACCTAAAAACAATAGCCTTATTTATGATTTTAGTGACCTTGAATTTGAAGAAGCCTTACATGAATTGACCATTGAGGCGGAAGATCAAGTAGGGAATAAAACAGTTTTTAAACGAGATTTTTACAGAAAGTACAACTAGTTAGAACTAAAAACCTAGCTCACACTACAAACTCCTTTAAGGCAGCGATCACATAATCTACTTCCTTACGGGTATTGAAGATAGAAAAGGAGAAACGCAAAGAGGGACTGCTTTGAAGAGCTTCCGTTTGGATCGCGTTTAAGACATGAGAGCCGGAGTTACTACCCGATTGGCAGGCGCTTCCCTTAGAACACGCCACTCCTTTTAAATCCAAGTGAAAATCGAGCAAACTTGCTTTCTCTTCAGCAATGGGCAAGGCTACATTGACCAGCGTGTAGGTACTTGACAAATCATCTCCCGAAAGACCATTAAAATGTGCGGTTGGAAAAACTTCTAATAAGGATGACTTAAAGTATTTTTTTAATTCTAAAACCTGAGTGCGTTCCTGCTCCAAATCCTGATAGGCCAGTTCTAGAGCCTTATGCATCCCAACAATATTATGAACGGACTCTGTTCCCGCTCGCAAGCCACGCTCTTGTGCTCCACCGTATATAAAAGGATTCAGTCCCGCATTTTTTCTTATGAAGGAAAAACCAATTCCTTTAGGCCCGTGGTATTTGTGCGCGGCAGAAGAAAGAAAATCAATTGGAAGTTGTTCCATATCAAAAGCATAATGGCCTATCCCTTGAACGGCATCGGTATGAAAAAAAGCACCCTGCGTGTGACAAAGCTCGCCCACTTTTTGCAAGTCTAAGATATTTCCTATTTCATTGTTGACATGCATCAAGCTGACCAGCTTTTTGGAATCGTCTTGCTTTAATAAAGCCTCCAAATGATCTAAATCCACAGTTCCCGAAGCGTCAATTTTTACATAAGCTACTTGGACTTGATGTACTTTCTGTAAAGCTTCCAAAGCGTGAAGTACTGCATGGTGCTCTATGGGAGAAGAAATCAATGTTGTAACCCCAAGGTCTTTTACGGCACAATTCAAAATCATATTGTCCGACTCCGTCCCTCCTGAAGTAAAAATAATTTCTTGGGGAGCTGCATTTAATAAGCTAGCGATTCCTTTCCGAGCTGTTTCAATATGAGTTTTCGCAGTTCGTCCAAAAGCGTGTGTAGAGGACGGGTTTCCAAAACATTCCTCCATCACAGAAGCAATCGATTGGATTACTTCTTTTCGCATGGGAGTAGTTGCGGCATTGTCAAAATACACATTCATAGGTATTCCACTTTTAAGGCTCAAATTCTGTGAGCGTTTTAGTGATGATGGAAATACAATCGTCCAGTTGTGCTTCCGTCATTACCAATGGCGGAGCAAATCGGATGATGTTGCCGTGTGTGGGTTTTGCCAGAAGTCCGTTTTCCATTAGTTTAAGACAAATGTTCCAAGCGGTCTTACTTTCTTCAGAATCGTTGATCACAATGGCGTTTAACAAACCTCTCCCCCGAACACTCAAAACAATGGAACTGCTGTTAATATAGGATTGCATTGCATTTCTAAATTTAATACCTAGTTTTCGAGCATTCTGAGTTAGCTTTTCCTCTCGAATGACCTCTAGGGCTTCCTTGGCAACGGTACAAGCCATGGGATTTCCTCCAAAGGTACTTCCGTGTTGACCGGGTTGAATGACCTCCATAATTTCAGCATCACATAAAACTGCAGAAACAGGATAGGTTCCTCCACTAATGGCTTTTCCTAAAATCAATACATCCGGACGGGTGTAGGTAGCTTCTTGTCTTTCACAAGAACCGCTGCAGTCACAATTTCCGCAAACGGCGAGTAGTGCACCTGTTCTACCGATTCCAGTCTGAATTTCATCTGCCATTAACAATACGTTGTAGTGGGAGCACAAAGCTCTCGCCTTTCGAATAAAATCAGGATCGGGGGTATAAACGCCCGCTTCTCCCTGTATGGGTTCTACCAGAAAACCGGCCACATTGGGATGGTTTTGTAAGGTTTTTTCTAATGCCTCAATATCGTTATAGGGAATGGAGATAAATCCTGAGGCATGGGGACCAAAATGTTGTCTGGAACCCGGATCGCTGGAAAATGAGATAATGGTTGACGTTCTCCCGTGGAAGTTTTGTTCACAAACAATAATTTCAGCTTGGTTTTCAGGAATGTTTTTTTTGGTATAGCCCCATTTTCGGGTGATTTTGATGGCGGCTTCTACCGCTTCTGCTCCTGTATTGGAAGGCAACAGACGTTCAAAACCAAAATAGTCTGTCACGTATTTCATATACTCCCCCAGCTTGTTGTTGTGGAACGCTCGAGAAGTCAGGGTAAGTGTTTGCGCTTGATCCTGAAGTGCTTTGACAATTCTGGGGTGGCAATGCCCTTGGTTTACAGCGGAATAAGCAGAAAGAAAATCGTAGTATTTTTTTCCTTCCACATCCCATAGAAAGACGCCTTCACCACGTTCCAATACAGCGGGAATAGGGTGATAATCATGCGCGCCGTGTTGGTGTTCTAATTCAATTAAATTATAACTTTCAACTAGTGGTTCCATTTCAAAGGTGTTTAAATTATTCTAGGGCTAAAATTCTTGAGTAAAAATACTAAATATCCCCTCCAAAAACCTAGCTGAAAAGGTGATTTATTTTCTCAAGCCCACTACATTTGCAGCATGGGTAGAAAACGTGTAGAACGCTTCGAAAACGAATTGGAAGTCATCGATATCAATGCCAAGGGTATGGGCGTAGCAAAAACTCCGGACGGAGCCGTTTGCTTTATCAAAAAGGTAGTCCCTGGCGATGTGGTGGACGTGCGTATTTACAAAAAAAGAAGAGGCTATTTTGAGGCGGAACCCACACGATGGGTTCAAAAATCAAAGCAACGTACAGAACCCGTATGTGAACACTTTGGCGTTTGTGGTGGGTGTAAATGGCAACATTTAAGCTATGCAGGTCAATTGGCCTTTAAGGAAAAGGGAGTGTTACACAACCTCAAACACATCGGAAAAGTAGAAACGAAGGAAGTTCTTCCCATACTAGGGGTAACAAATCCCTACTACTACCGAAACAAAATGGAGTTTTCGTTTTCCAACAACCGCTGGCTGACAGAAGAAGAAATTCAAACTGAAGGGGCCATCGAGCGCAATGGGCTGGGATTTCACAAGCCGGGGATGTGGGATAAAGTTGTGGATGTAAATCACTGTCATCTTCAGGCGGAACCCTCCAATGCCATTCGAAATGCGATCCGCAGCTATGCCCTTGAAAATGAATTGGAATTTTTTGATCCTCGACAACAAAGTGGGTTTTTAAGAACCCTTATGATACGCAACACCTTGGGTGGAGAAGTCATGGTGCTGCTCCAATTTTTTAAAGAAGACAAAAAAAATCGCGAGGCACTGCTTGATTTTCTGGTTTCAAAATTTCCAGAAATTACGTCGCTTCTTTATTGTATCAACCCAAAGGCAAACGACAGTCTTTACGATCAAGAGGTTCACTGCTATCATGGACAAGACTTCATTACCGAAAGTTTAAAGGACTTACAATTTAAAATCACTGCCAAATCTTTTTTTCAGACCAATCCCCAACAGGCCAAAGCACTCTATACGATTGCGGAGGATTTTGCGGCATTACAAGCTGAGGAGGTCGTCTATGACTTATACACAGGAACGGGAACCATCGCCTTGAGTCTGGCGGGCTCCTGTGCAAAAATTATCGGAATAGAATCTGTCCCCGAAGCCATAGAAGCTGCCCAAGAAAATGCCCTTTTGAATCAAATTGACAACGCCCACTTTGAGGTTGGCGATATGAAAACCGTTTTTAACGATGCTTTTATAGCCCGACATGGAAAAGCCGACCTTGTAATTACGGACCCACCCCGAGATGGAATGCATGCAGATGTGGTGCACCAATTGATCAAATTAGCGCCAAAAAGGATTGTCTATATCAGTTGCAACAGTGCCACGCAAGCCCGCGATCTGAATTTGATGAAATCAAAGTACGAGGTTCTAAAAAGTCAAGCTGTAGATATGTTTCCGCAAACCCATCATGTTGAAAATGTTGTACTTTTACAACTCAGAGCCACGAATGAATAAGCCGTATTTTAAAAAATTTCTTTATCTGGGAGCACTCTTTTTCCTATTTAGTTGTGAAAGAGACGACATCTGTATTGAAACTATTACGGAAAGTCCCGATTTAGTTCTACTGATGTTAGATAAAGACAATACGGAGCAAACTCGAACTCCCGCAGGCTTTTCTATTCGAGCGTTAGGGACTGAAAAAGTTTTAGCAACGCAGCCTTCCGACTCCTTTGCACTTCCCCTGAAAATACAAGAGAATTTTATTCAATTAGAATTCATTCTCAACCAAGGTAGCGAAAATGAAAACATCGATACGCTGCAGATTAATTACCAACGTTTTGACAAATTTATCAACGCGGCTTGTGGCTATCGTTCGAATTATATTTTAGAGTCCCAACCTATACTCATTTTAAACCCTGGAGACAATTGGATTAAGGGATTCACCATTTTAAAAGACACCATCACAGAAAATGAAAACCGTGCGCATTTGGGTATTCTTCATTAGTCTTTTAGGAGGCTTACACTGGGGACTGGGGCAGCAGGAAGAAGTACTTCCTTCCATCGTTGCAGACAGTCTAGAAGTAAAGGAAAAAATTCCTTTAACGCTCCGTTTTGGTGCTGATTTATCTCGAATTATACGCTCACAAACTTCGGATGATTTTAACGGTTTTGAAGCCGTAGCAGACCTTAGAGTAGGTGAAAAGTTCTTTTTGGCGCTAGAGCTCGGAAATGTGGAAACCACCCAGCAAGTAGAGCAAGTAAATTTTACCACAGAGGGTACTTACCTGAAAGTAGGCTTTGACTACAATATGTATGAAAACTGGGAAGGGATGGACAATCATGTCACCGTTGGACTTCGCTTTGCTTCCAGCAGTCACAGTCAATTTCTGAACAACTACACCGTCTTGGATCGCACTCGCTTTTGGCCTAGTTCTGATATCCCCATTTCCACCGGATATGCCACGGGAGAACGTCCCGATTTAAATGCACAATGGTTTGAAGTGGTGGTTGGTTTTAAAGTACAACTCCTAAAAAATATTTATATGGGGCTGAGTCTGCGCTTGAATCGTTTGCTCAACGACAAGTTGCCTGAGAATTTTGACAACATTTACATCCCTGGATTTAACAAAAAAACGGAGGACAATATCTTTGGTGCAGGGTTCAACTATACCTTGACTTACAGTTTGCCTTTTGGCTCCAAAAAATAGTCTATTCTTCTTTTCGCAGTTTGTGTACTTTTTTAGTTCCTTCATAAATTGGAAAGAACAACAAACGGGATTCTAGTTTTCCATTAAAAACTTTAATCTTTCTACTGGGTCGCAGTCCGATGCATTTAATGGCTTCCATATTTGAGCTGATAAGCCAGGCCTGAGTATGGGGAAAGCTCTGTTTAAAGCCATCTCCAATTCCCTGATAGAGCGCGTTCATATCTCCTTCCAAACGCTCACCGTAGGGAGGATTGGTCAGCAGGTGCAGCGGGCCTTGATTTTCTTTTTCCAGTTGGAAGAAATCCTTTTTTTCAACTTGGATAAAATCACTCAGGTTGGCATTTTCGATATTCTGAAGTGCCTTTTCCACAGCAGAAGGGGCTTTGTCAGATCCTTTGATTTGAACATTGGGATTGATTACTTTTTTCAATTGACTTTCGCGAATCAGATCAAAAAGTGCTGCATCGTAATCTTTCCACTTTTCAAAAGCGAAGCCTTTACGGTTGATGTTGGCTGGAATGTTACAGGCAAACATAGCGGCTTCGATTAAAAAAGTCCCGCTCCCACACATGGGGTCTAAAAAGTCGGTGTTGGCTTGCCAACCCGACAATTGAATCAAACCTGCTGCGAGCACTTCATTTAGCGGAGCGATATTGGTAGCTGTCCGATAACCTCTGTGGTGCAGGGAAGCCCCTGAACTGTCTAAGGAGATTGTACAGAGGTCGTTTTGTATGTGTAGGTTGATTCTTAAATCGGGTCGGTTTAAATCTACGCTGGGTCTTTCGTTGTAGCGGTCTCTAAACTGATCCACCAACCCGTCTTTGGCTTTTTGAGATGCGTACTTCGAATGCGTAAACAGGGTACCGTTTACCACACTGTCGATCACAAATTTGGAATGAACCTCCAGATAGTCTTCCCATGGAAAATTGTAAAAGAGCTGATACAATTCCTCTTCGTTTTGAACTCGTTCGCTGTGGATGGGTTTTAGGATTTTTAAGGCGGTACGCAGGGAGAGATTGGCTTTGTAAAGAAAGCCTAAGTCCCCTTCAAAAGAAACCACACGATTTCCTTTTTGGATGTTTTTACCTCCCAGTAGGCGTACTTCTTTTTCTAAGATTTCCTCAAAACCATAAAAGGTTTTGGCCAGCATTTTAAAATTTTCTTCCATCGCTCGTTTTCGCCCTCAAAAATACTTTAATTTTGTCTACCAACACAGTTCTAAAAACATCCATGAGTAGCCTTCCTTTATTTAATTATCTGCTTCCTTTTTTAGGAGCGGCATTGGGGATGGGTATCGTTTTTGTTTTGCGTCCTAAAAAACCTTTGGCCTTTAAGTTGGTTTTGGCTTTTAGCGGGGCTTTTCTTCTCGGGATTACCATTTTTCATCTCTTGCCTGAAGTTTTTTCAGAAACTGCTTTTCAAGCGAGTGGTTGGATCATTGCGGGATTGGTGTTTCAAATTCTTTTGGAGTATATCTCGCAGGGAGCAGAACACGGTCATGCCCATGTAAAAGAAAACCAAGGACTCCCCTGGCTCCTTTTATTGAGTTTAGGGATTCACGCTTTTATTGAGGGACTTCCGCTGTCCAACCAAAACGAATTGCTCTGGGGAATCTTTGTACATAAAATCCCTATTGGGATGGTAGTCTTCTTTCTGGTATGGGAAACAAGAGTTGCTACTTTTACGAAAGTCAGTACGCTTTTCCTCTTTGCTCTTATGAGTCCCTTGGGGAGTTTTCTCAACGACTACTCTCCCCTCTTACAGGTCTGGCAATTTCAAATCACTTCTGTTGTCATCGGGATGTTGTTTCATATTGCAACCACCATCCTATTTGAAAGCAATCAAGGACATGCCTTTAACCTGAGAAAGCTGCTGACCATCCTCCTGGCCTTTGGTCTTTCTTTTATTTTATAGTAAATAACCGCTTGTTACACCATAGCTACCAGTTAAGAATTTAGCGGTGCCACAGGGTACTTTGAGACTTGTGTTTCGTTTCTTTTATCGCAATTTAGTACCAGAAAATAAAACGAATGCAAGTTCATTACACCTATAAAAATTACCTCTCGGAGGCACGGAATGTTACCACTTTTAGTTGTAAATCCTTTTTGCGCACAAATCTTGACTTTGCCCTACAACACCAAAAACATGTCCTAAGCCTCCCTAACTTAAATGATTCTAATTTGCCCTGATTTTTTATTTGATTTGTTTTTTTTGATTTTTCCTGATTAGCTCCACCGCCCCAAGTGGAGCTTTTCTTTTTTACTACCCCTGTTGCGGAACTTTAACCCGAATTGTACAACGGAAAACTCCTCCAGATCGAATCCTTATGCAGCAGCCGGATTTATTTTTAAAACCCGCAAGACCATGGATTCTCTTTTTTTACTACATTTGAGTGTGTAACAGCTCCAAATCTGTTCCCATTTTATGAAAAACCTACGACTTCTTCCCGAATTTCATCGCAAAGAGCAAATTGTTAAAGCTGACTTTATCTATGATGAGGCATTGATTTCTGTGGTCAAGGCACAAAAGGGTGCACGCTGGAGTCAAACATTAAAGTGCTGGTATTTCCCAAAAGCCGATTTCAATCTAAATACCTTTTATCAAAGTTTAAAAGGCAAAGCTTACATTGATTACTCCAAGTTAAAACAGACTTCGAGCCCGACTAAAAAAACAACTCCAGTTCAATCAAAACCAATCCTAAAGCTTCCTAAAGCGTATTTAGAACAGCTCGTTATCAAACGCTACAGTAAAAATACCGTAAAAACGTATTCCTCCTGTTTTTTAAAATTTAGGTTGTTTTTTAAGAACCAAAAGTTGGAAACCATTAGCAAGGAGGAGATCAAACGGTTTTTACTCCACCTTATTGAAAAAGAAAAAGTAAGTGCCTCCACCCAAAATCAATACATCAATGCCATTAAGTTTTATTATGAAAAGGTATTGCAACAACCCAAGGTAGATATTACTATTGAACGACCAAGAAAGAAAAACCGTTTACCCAAAATCATTTCAGAACAAGAAGTTTTACAACTATTGAGAGTAACGCAAAATCTAAAACACAAAGCCATCACAAGTTTACTCTATGCTGCAGGATTGAGAATAAGTGAGCTGATACATTTAAAAGAATCGAATTTAGACTTTACAAATCATACTATTCTAATAGAGCAGTCTAAGGGATTTAAAGATCGTGTAAGTATTCTGGGGGAGGCTACTGCTCTGGTGTTAAAAAAATACTTAAAAATCTATCAGCCCAAGAATTATTTATTTGAAGGGCAGTTTGGAGGAATGTATTCACCAAGGAGCATCAATAAGTTTTTAAAACACAATGCAAAAAAAGCAGGAATATCAGTCAATATTTCTGCTCCTATGTTGCGGCATAGTTTTGCCACTCATCTGCTGGATAATGGTACCGATATCCGCTTCATACAGGAACTATTAGGACATAATTCTACCAAAACAACGCAACGATGTACACATGTTTCTCAACGAAAGTTAAAACGAATTGAAAGCCCAATTGATCGAATTTTGAAAAATCAAAAACCTGATAATCAGTATATTAAAAATAAATAAAAGAAAAACGATAAAGGCGATATATCGGAACCAGTTCTGATATACGGTAGTTGTGCTCCATCAAGAAAAACAAAATCAGAGAGGGAATTAAGCACCTTCAATCATTACCGCTTTCCCATCAAAAGAGGTATCACTTAAACAATCCACAAAAAACTTTGCAACATCAGCACGAGCAATAAACTTTGGAAAGAAAACTGTTGGTTTGTCAATCACTTGATATTTTCCTTTCCCTTGTTTATTTGTTAGTCCAGCAGGTCTTATGACAACAAAAGGAACGTCCTTTTCTTCAAGCATTCGTTTATCTGCTTTTTCATAATCTGTAAAACCTTCTTTTCCATTAAAAAGTTGAAGCAAAAATCTAACAAACCAAGAAGAACCATTCGCTCCAATACTTGAAATCATTAAACATCTTGGTGGGTTTGGTTGCTTGGAAGCGGCTAACATTATTGTTTCATAGGATTTATCCATTATATAGATTTTTTTCTTTAATGGGTTACCTAAACAACTGACTACAATATCGACTCCTGACACGGCCTTTTCTACATCATCATAATTAGTAGCATCCCCTTTGACCACTTCAACATTTGGATTATCAGAAACCGTATATTTTTCGGGGCTTCTCACAAAAGCCTTTATTATATAACCCGCTTCTAATGCTTGATTGACAAAATGACTACCAACATTACCATTTGCTCCGAATACTAAAACTGTGTTTTTCATTTTTATATGCTTTGTCTGATGAAATAAAATGCAGCTACAAGTACAAGAACGACAATAGGTTCGACCATTGCAGCAAAAGGTTCACTTGCTTTATTTTGTAAAATTAGTTCAACTACTTTCAGCACAACAAGCACCAAGCAAGCCCAAGGAACAAGTTTGTCAAAGAAAGGATTCTTGTTAAAAAGACTGTAAAGAATAACACCAGCAGCTCCCACTTCTAATCCTCCGAATGCACTCATAAAAGGTTTAGCAACACCCAATTTATTCATCCATTCAACAGCCATTTTGCCGCCTAATTGTTTTCCAATTCCTGCTGCCATTTCAAAGGCAACTAATCCAAGACTTACTATCCAATATAAAATATTCATTGTTTTACTTTTTTAAATTAATAATGATGCAAACCTATGAAACATTTACTATACTTTGTATAGCACTATACTAAAGTATAGTGTATATTTGCATAAACTGATAGAAATGGATAAGGCTTTAAAAGATAAAATTGAAGAGTTTAAGAGTTACAGAATAGACAAGCCTCCTTTGGAAATAATCGAACATTATCGAAAAGATTTACAGGCTATTCAAGATACAATGGTGATTGTGCAAGGCAGATGGAAAATGCCGATAATTGCATTACTCTGCAATAAAGAGTTTAGATATTCAGAATTAGAGAAAGGAATACCGAAAATTACTCCTAGAATGCTATCCAAAGAATTGAAAGATTTGGAAATTAACGGATTGGTAGAGAGAAAAGTTTACGATTCAATTCCAGTTAAAGTAACCTATAAGTTGGCTGATTATGGATATACATTAGTTCCGCTAATAATCGAATTGACAAATTGGGGATTAGAACATAGAAAAATGATAATGAAAAGATAAAGACGAAAACACAACACGGTATATAAAACATTTGGCGGAAAGTGCTAATTTTAAGGACTGTACATTTAATAAACATCGCAACGGTTTGATAGGAAATCGCTTTGAAATGCCAAACGTTTCATATACCCAACCGTTATTCAATTACAGTATTCAAGAAATATTTTTTTAATTTTTTTAACTTTACGGCATTTAAAACCAACCCTATATTAATGAAAAGAATTGTACTGCTATCAATAATCACTCTCGTTTTATTTGGTTGTAAGAATGACAAAGACAAAGAGCACCATTCGATTGAAGTAACTGAACCCAAAGGGATCGAAAACGTTGCTTATAAATGGGGTAAAATGGCTTTAACCGCAACGGCTAATGACACCGAGCGATTTCAACCAAGACCTACAATTACCTCTCGTTATTTAGGTTTAATTTCTGTAGCCGTTTTTGATGCTTGGTCAAGATATGATGAAAAAGCAATTCCAGTTTATCTAAATGATGTAGAAAGAAGACCTAATCATGAACATTCTTTAAGAAATAAGGAAATAGCTATAAGCTATGCGGCATTTCGGGCAATAAGTGAATATTATTATTCAGATAAGAAGCTTTTTACGGATTTTATGATAGAACTAGGTTTAGATCCAAGTAATCAAAGTATAGACCCAAGTACGCCAGAAGGAATTGGGAATTTAGCAGCAAAAGCAGTAATTGAAGCACGAAAAGGAGATGGCTCAAATCAATATGGAGAGGAAAATGGTTCAAATGGTAAGCCTTATTTTAATTATGTAGGCTATGAACCTGTTAATTCAGCTGATAAAAATGTTGATGCAAATCGTTGGCAACCAAAATATTTTTCGGACGGCAAAGGCGGAAAGTTTGCACCAAGTTGTTTAACACCCTTTTGGGACAAGGTAAAACCTATTGGCTTAAAATCAGGAGACCAGTTTAGACCTGGACCACCGCCAAAGATAGGTAGTAAACAATTAGAGAAAGAAGTTCAAGAAGTAATTGAAATGCAAGCTAATTTAACTGATTACCAAAAAGCATTGGTTGAATTTATGCGAGACGGTCCTCAATCTGTTCAACAAGCTGGACATTGGTTAAAATTTGCACAGGACGTTTCTAGAAGGGATAACCATACCCTAGACCAAGATGTTAAAATGTACTTCTACAATCAAGTAGTGGCGATGGATGCTTTTATTGCGTCTTGGGACTCAAAAATGTTTTATGATTATGCCAGACCCTATGCTTTGGTTCACGAATACTATGATAATCAAAAAATAAAAGCTTGGGGTGGTAAAGGAAAAGGTATGATTGAAATAGACGGAAACCAATGGAGACCTTACTCACCTGAAACGTTTTTATGCCCACCATTCCCAAGTTACGTTTCTGGGCATAGCACGATAAGCGGAGGTTGTGCAGAGGCGTTAAAAATATGGACCGGAAGCGATGAATTTGGTTCAAGTGCCGAATTGGTTGCAGGTGCGATGACAGAGCCCGATAATTTGGGAAAGAAAGTAACCTTGGAATTTCCAACTTTTACAGAAACCTCTGAAATGGCTGGTATCTCAAGAGTACTAGGTGGTTATCACATACAATCTGACAATTTAGCTGGACTCGAATTAGGTCGAAATGTAGCTAAAGAGGTATGGAAATTCTACAAAAAACACGTTGGGGAAAAATAAAGCGTTTTAATTCCTTAAATAAAAGTAAGCAAACATAAAAAACCGCCAGAGGCGGATAGTGAGTGAATATCCCTGTTTCGAAAGACGCAACTACTCATAACCTAAACATTTTCCAAAAAAAAAGACCCTCCAAGTAAAACTTGAAGGGTCTCGAAGAAGGCGGCGACATACTCTCCCACCAGTGGCAGTACCATCTGCGCTAGTAGGCTTAACTTCTCTGTTCGGAATGGGAAGA
>Ga0209654_1000289_pt1 | contig 52342 bp, 41 predicted proteins | sample SaaInl1SG_22_DNA_FD_184646 | JGI IMG/M metagenome (GOLD analysis project Ga0209654, IMG submission 184646) | Marine microbial communities from expanding oxygen minimum zones in the Saanich Inlet - ESP_161SG_22_DNA (SPAdes) (version 2) | ecosystem: Environmental > Aquatic > Marine > Intertidal... | reverse complement strand
TTCCCGATTCTATTCTTCAAAAAGTATACTATAAAAATGCACTTCGCCTTTTTCCAAATATCGATTTAACCCTTTTTAATAACTAAAGTATGTTACTAGTCAATACACCCACGATTCCCAATAAAACAATAACCGCAACTCTTGGTATTGCCAGAGGAAGTACAGTTCGAGCAAGAAATGTAGGGCAGGATATTTTTGCTGGATTGAAGAATATTATTGGGGGAGAAATCAGTGAATACACCAAACTTCAAGCACAATCTCGTGAGCAAGCAATGCAGCGGATGATTGAAGATGCAGAAAAAATGGGAGCTCATGCTATTGTAAATGTACGTTTGACTACTTCGATGGTGATGCAGGGATGTTCTGAAATCTTGGCTTATGGTACTGCAGTTACGCTAGAATAAATGGAGTTATTTATTCTTTTAGTGGGAGCATTACTTCTTGTATACTTGATTTACAAACGAATTGAAGAAAAGAAGAAAGAGAATTTTGAAGATCGAGATCATTGATCTTCAAGGCTCGGGAGATGCGTCATAAAAAATGAAGTGTCTAAATATTCAGGAAGACTAGCCAGGCCAAATAGCATTAATCCAAAATCAATTCCTATGATTTCTTTAGGCTTCCATGTTTTATCTGGAATAAACCTCCAAAGAATTTTTTTATTTTCCCATTCAATTTGTCCCTCTTTGCTATTCCATAGGTTTAACAAATCCTCTTTCCCCTCTGGATACACAGCTAAATAGCCAGCGATTATGGAGGGTGAAACTATATGGTTAGGGTTGTTATTGATTGCATTGACATCATATCCGTCTGGATATCCACTTCCCGCTCCATGCCCCCAATAAGGTTTTGAATAACCCTGATTACGCCACCATAATTGATCTGCCATTTTCGTTGAGGATAATTGAGAGACATACTCTTTCGAACTAGAAAAAGCACTACAGAAATAGTAATTAAATAAATGGGTGAAAGAAGATAAATAATGACCAGCTTGGTCGGTGAGTAATTCATAATCTCCATAAGTGCTTTTAGGCAAGGTAGTAATGGATCCATAATGTTGAGACCAAAATTGATCTACGGTTTCTGAAGTAGGATTTTGAAGTTTAATCAAATGTGCTAATATCATGTATTCAGAATAGGGCAAGGTCACAGCTGTAGTGTCTCCCCCACCCATTGCATTCATTTTCATAAACATCGCTCCAGTATCTACTTCCTTTAAAGCGGCCTTAAAATCTATACTATTCCATAAAGCCTCAGCATCACGTGAGAGCGTATCGGTATCAAAATACTGACTCGCAAAAAGTACAGCTGTCATTAACAAGGCAGTATCTATAGTGCTAAACTCACTTTCCCAAGCTTGCGCTCCAGTATTGAGTTCTAAAAAATGATGAAAAAAACCATCTTTTGAGCGTTCAGGTGAAAAACCATTTTGTTTCCCTAATATAGAGCGAAGGGTTTTCTCAGCTTGGGCAGCACCATCTTGAATCCATCCCATTTCTTGCCCAATACATAGTGCCATCAAACCCATTCCTGTGGTCGCAATGGAGATGGGATGAAAGTCGGTTCCTTCAAATAATCGCGCATCCCTATACATTCCTTGCTCTAGACGAAGGGCTTGGAAAGCTTCAAAAGAGTTCTTAAATAAAGAGTCTAAGTTGGTTTCAGACTTCTCTTGGACTGCCGTTCTCGAACAACTTAACAAAAGCAGTAAGAGGAATAATATGTTGAGGCGGATCAAAGTGAATTTCATTTTAGGGAATCAATTTTTGGTTCCCATAAAAACGTTAACCCCTTTAGGAATGGGATTGCCTGTCGTTCTTCGGAAACTTACGATTTGTCCTGTATGATACGCCAAGTCTTCTATAGGTCCATTCATTAAATTCCAAATTGGAAAACGAGATTCTTTCCCTTGACGATCAAAAATCACTTGCATTTTTGCAATGTCTTCTTCTGAAGCTTGAATAAAATTCTCTGAAGCTTTCTTTAGGAGTTCCAAAGTTGAGCTGCGTAAACTTTTTATATCATTCGGGATATTGGGCAAGGGTCTTAGATTCGCTTGGCTGAGTGTTGTGTTATGAATGACTAAAGCCAGCCCGTAGATATGCTGCAGCGTCTCTAATGCAGATTGAGCTTCGGGACTAGGACGATAGCTTAAGTCTTCAGCTCTGAGTCCTTCAGTTGCCCAATGATATCGGAAGCCTAAGCCTTGAATCATTCGGGCTAAAGTAGTCGCCGTTGTAACTTGTTCTGGTGCTGCTGGTATGGAAAAAAAAGGGAGTGATTCTTGTGCCATAGCGTGTGTTGAGATAAGTAAAATGAGAATGAAATTTCGCATCATAGGGGTTTAAAATCCTAAATTAAGTATTTTTGAAATGTAAAACACCCATAATGGACAAGAAACTCAATAGTCTAGATGCCTTGGCAAGTATCAAGTTTGAAAATCTAGCCCCTGATCCAGAACCAACGACAGAGGATCACACGTCTCAATTTATTAAACAATCTTTAGAAGCTCATTTTAGTAATAAAGGCCGTGCAGGAAAAACAGTAACCCTAATCAAGGGTTTTGAAGGTGAATTACACGAATTAAAAGCTTTAGCCAAAACATTAAAAAATGCTGTAGGTGTTGGAGGTACTGTCAAAAACGGAGAGATTATCATTCAAGGAAATTATCGAGATGCATTAATTGCACTTTTAACTGAAATGGGACATCAGGTGAAACGTGTGGGTGGGTAAACTTACCAAACAATAGGAGTTTTTCCATTTTCACTTAGGTAAGTATTGCAATGAGTGAAATGTTTATTTCCAAACCAATAGCCTCTATTGGCACTTAAGGGTGAAGGATGACCTGTTGTTAGAATAAGGTGTTTATTTGCATTAATCAATTTCACTTTTTGCTTTGCAAAACCTCCCCAAAGCAGAAAAACTAAGTCTTCTCTGTCTTCAGATAAAGCTTGAATCACACTGTCGGTGAAAGTTTCCCAGCCTTTTTTTTGATGGCTTCCTGCCTCCCCTTCTCGCACAGTTAAGCTTGCGTTGAGCAATAAAACCCCTTGTCTTGCCCAGCGTTCTAAATTCCCACTCTCCGGATAGGGAGTCCCTAAATCTTGTGAAATTTCTTTAAAAATGTTTACCAGTGATGGAGGGTGTTTTATCCCATCGGGAACAGAAAAAGCAAGACCATGAGCCTGGCCAGACCCGTGGTAGGGATCTTGCCCCAATAAAACCACTTTAACATTCTCATAAGGACACTGTTCAAATGCATTAAAAACGTCAGTTTGGGAGGGGTAACAAGGGTATGTCTCGTATTCTGATTTAAGGAAGAAGAGCAATTGTTTAAAATAGGAACTTTCAAATTCGGTCCGCAAAGGTTTTTCCCAGCTGGAATGTATCGGCAACGTCATGAATTTATTACTTTTGCAGGGCTAAGTTAAGAAAAATCAAATGGCTAAAATTCCTAAAAAAACCCTAGAAGATCTAGAGTATTTTGAAGTGCTCCGACAGTGTTCTGCTTTTGCCATAACTCCTTTGGGGAAGGATGCATGTTTGTCTATTCTTCCTTTGACAGAGGAGAAGCAACTCCTCAGGGATTTATATGCCGTTTCTGAATTTCGTTCCTCTTTTGAAAATGAAAACCGCATTCCTAATCATGGATTTGAACCTCTCACTTCTATTTTTTCGCTTTTAAGTATAGAAAATAGTGTGTTAGATATCTCTGTGTTTCGAACTATCGCAGCCAACACAGAAACAACCAATACGCTCCTTCTTTTTTTAGAAAAATTTAAAGCCTACTACCCCACCCTTTTTGGACATACCGATACGCTTTATGTAGATAAGGAAATCAAGAAAACAATCGATGAAGTCATTGATCGTTTTGGAGAAGTTCGTGATAACGCTTCTGATTCCTTATACATGATTCGTAAGCAAATTCAACAATTGCGATCAAAAATCAGTAGTAGTTTTAATAAAGCATTAAGTCAGTATCAAGCTGCAGATTATTTAGATGACATACGGGAATCCGTAATAGACAATCGTCGTGTCTTGGCAGTCAAAGCAATGCATCGGCGTAAAGTGAAGGGAGCGATTATGGGAAGCTCAAAAACGGGAAGTATCGTTTTTATGGAACCTGAAACAACTAATGCGCAAAACCGTGAACTTCAAAATCTAGTATTTGAAGAAGGAGAAGAGATTAAGAAAATATTAAGCCAACTTACTGATTATTTTAGACCACACCTCCCCTATTTAAAACAGCAGCATGAATTTTTATTGGGACTCGATGTAATCTATGCAAAGGCTCGTTATGCTCAAGAAATAGATGCCCTCCTTCCTTCGATTGATAAAAAACAAAGAACAATTGAATATAAAGCGGCTTATCATCCCTTATTACTCCAATCGCATCGTCTAGAAAACAAGGCAACCTACCCGCAAGATGTTTTATTACATCCAGAGAAACGAATTGTCGTCATTTCTGGACCCAATGCAGGCGGAAAGAGTATCACATTGAAAACAGTAGGCTTGTTACAGTTAATGTTGCAAAGTGGGATGCTAATTCCTGTACACGAGAGTAGTACAGCTTGTCTTTTCGAACAGATCCTTACCGATATTGGAGACAATCAATCGATAGAGAATCATTTGAGTACCTATTCTTATCGCTTAAAAAACATGAAGTATTTTTTGCGAAAATGTAATGCCAACACCCTGTTTTTGATCGATGAATTTGGAACGGGCTCTGATCCTGAATTAGGAGGAGCTTTGGCTGAAGTAATTTTAGAAGATTTTTACGAGCGAGAGGCTTTTGGAATCATTACAACGCATTATTCAAACTTAAAAGCATTGGCCAATGAACTTCCGGGTATGGTGAATGCCAATATGCAATTTGACAATAAGACCCTAGAGCCTGTTTATAAACTGATGATGGGAGAAGCGGGAAGTTCCTTTACTTTTGAAGTAGCTCAAAAAAACGGTTTGCCCTACAGTCTGATTAATCGTGCCAAAAAGAAAATAGAACGAGGAAAAGTTCGTTTTGATGCAACGATAGCAAAATTGCAAAAAGAGCGTTCTCAAATGATGAAAACAGGAGCATCTCTCAAAGAAAAAGAATCAAAAGCCGCAGCAGAAAGCGATCGTATGGAAACGATGAATGCGAAATTGAAAGCGAAATTAGTGAGCTATCAAGAGTTGTTCGATCATAACCAACGCATGATTGTACTTGGAAATAAAATCAATGAAATTGCGGAACGCTTTTTTGAAAACAATAAAAAACGTCCTCTGATTGCTGAATTACTGCAGACTATTGAATCCGAAAATGCAAAACGAAAGCGCAAATCAGCAGCAGTTTCCAAAAAAGAACGCGAAACGAAGAAACAGTTAAACGAGGAAGTGAAAAAGGAATTGGTGGTTGTACGTAAAGAAAAAAAGAAGCAGAAGAAACAAGCACCAAAGCTTAGTAAACCTAAAGTGACTTTAAAAGTAGGTGATCGTGTTCGAATGTTTGATGGCCGTTCTGTAGGAAGTATTGATGCGATTGAAAAGCAAAAAGCAGTTGTAAACTATGGAATGTTTACTACTCAGGTAAGTCTCGATTTATTAGAGTTTGTTGAAGCAGTCAAAACCAAAAAGAAATAGTTCGATCTGTTTCAACCTCAACATAAAATTGCTTTTCATTGTTTTCTGGTCTTATAGAGTTTTAGAGAGATTCGTTTTATTTTAAAATAAATAACTAAATTTAAATCATATTTAACCCCAAATTAAACTCAATGAAAGAATTCAAAAAATTTATAAGTCGAGGAAATGTTCTTGACATGGCTGTAGGACTTATATTGGCCACTTATTTTGGTGCCATAGTTAAATCCTTGGTCAACGATGTTATAATGCCTCCAATTGGAATTTTACTTGGCGGTGTGAATTTTTCTTCTTTGAAAATTATTTTGCAAGAAGCAAACGGAGACACTGCAGAAGTTGCAATTCAATATGGTTTATTTATCAATACAATCATTACTTTTTTAATTGTTTCATTTACCATTTTTTTAGTTGTCAAAGGCTACAATAAATCAAAAGATCGCTTGACTAAGCAAAAAGAAGAAGCTGCTGCTTCTACTCCAACCCCATCAAAAGAGGAACAATTACTTACTGAAATAAGAGATTTATTAAAAAAATAATTCAATAAGCATTTCTATTCATATTCATTAATTACAATTATGTCAAAAACAAGCCCCCCTTCTTGGTTCAAAGTCATAGTGATTTTGGCCATTTTATGGAACTTAATGGGAATTATAAATTTCTATTTTCAAATTACCATCACTCCAGACCAAATTTCAAAACTGCCTGAAGCAGAAGAATCATTAATAAACAGTACCCCATTTTGGACTTACATCGCATTTGCAATGGGTGTTTTTGGTGGAACTATTGGTTCAATCGGACTATTGATGCAAAAAGCATGGTCCAGATGGTTGCTTTTGCTATCCTTAATCGGAGTTTTTGTACAAATGAATTATTGGCTATTTTTTACTAATGCCGTAGAGGTTTATGGAACCAATACGTACATTATGCCTACCGTAGTAATACTTGTCGCCTATTTATTGTTTAGTTTGTGCAATAGAGGCATAAAAAAGGGCTATATCACTTAGTCTTTTAGTTTCCCGATTGATTTTCCCACGATCATTGACACTGCAGCATCTCCTGTTACATTAACTATAGTTCTACACATGTCTAAAGGGCGGTCAATAGCAAAAATAAGTGCTAAACCAGCTTCTGGAATACCAGCTTGAGCCAATACGATTACAAGCATAACAATTCCGGCACTGGGAACGGCTGCGGTACCTATGGAAGCTAAAGTAGCCGTAAATACTATTCCAAGCTGGGCGCTTAAACTAAGGTCTAATCCAAAGGCTTGCGCAATAAATACGGCTGCAACTCCTTGATATACTGAAGTTCCGTCCATATTTATAGTAGCTCCTATGGGCAAAACAAAACTGGCTACTTCTTTGTCAACACCTAAATTTTCTTCTACACATTCCATAGTAACAGGAAGAGTTGCTGCACTCGAGCTGGTTGAAAAGGCAAGAAGTTGAGCAGGTGCAATCCCCTTCATAAAGAATGAAATTTTCTTTTTTGTAAAGAGCCGTACAATTAACATATACACTAAAATCATAATGGCAAGACCTAACAGTAATGTGATAGCATAAAGTGCTAAGGCTTGAAAGAGCTCTAAACTTGGCGCTTCTACCACCAAGGCAGCCAATAGCGCAAACACACCATAAGGAGCTGCAAGCATAATGAGATCAATCAGTTTGAGAATAATATCGTTAAAGGAGTCGAAAAACTTCTTGACTGGTTTCACCTTTTTTCCAGGTAATAAAATCATTCCAATTCCAAAGAACAAAGCGAAAAAGATTACTTGCAACATATTCCGGTTATTGGATGCAGCAAGAAAGATATTAGAAGGAACCACGTCAATCAATGCTTGGAGTGGACCAGCTTCTTGCTGTTTGGCTGCGGCTTCTTGTTTAGCTTTGGTATCACTCGAATAAGCCTCTACCAATTCTTGTCGTGTATCGACACTAATTGATTTCCCCGGTTGAATAACATTAACAAGAATGAGTCCAATGGTCACCGCTGTAAGGGTAGTGATCAAATAGGTAACAATAGTTCTTCCGCCCATTTGTGAAAGCTTGGAAATATCCTTTAAATCAGAAACTCCTTTAATCAAAGAAGCAAGGATCAGAGGCACCGCGATGAGTTTTAATAAATTGATAAAAATGGTACCAAAAGGCTTGATGTAGTTGCCAATAAAGGTGTCGCCTCCTTCAATAAAAGATAGAAGAACTCCAAAGAGAACCCCTAAGGCCATTCCAATTAATATTTTCCAGTGTAAGGCAAGTTTTTTCATGAGGCAATTTATTTATTGGTTCTTTTTAAGAGACTAAAATCAGCGAGGACTAAGGCTGCCATAGCTTCAACTATAGGTACGGCTCTTGGGACTACACAAGGATCATGTCTTCCTTTTCCTTGCATATCCACTTTTTCCCCTTTAGAATTTATAGTTTCTTGGTGTTGCATAATGGTAGCTACTGGCTTAAAGGCCACATTGAAGTAAATATCCATACCATTGGAAATTCCTCCTTGTATTCCTCCAGATCGATTTGTTTGGGTGGTACCATCAGTATTAAATAAATCATTGTGTTCACTCCCTTTCATTTGAGTTCCCTCAAAACCACTGCCATATTCAAACCCTTTGACCGCATTGATGGAAAGCATGGCTTTCCCTAATTCGGCATGTAATTTGTCAAAAGCAGGTTCTCCTAGTCCGATAGGGACATTTTTGATAACACAGGTGATAATTCCTCCAACGGTATCTCCTTCTTTACGTATTTGTTTGATATAAGCTTCCATCTCCTCTGCCATTTTGGGATCTGGGCAGCGTACTGGATTTTCTTCTATAGTACTAAAATCAACTTGAGAAGGCGGTGTGTTCATTGTTAATGTTCCCACACTAGAGACATAAGCCTGAATGCTGATGGGAGCTAAAAATTGTTTGGCAATAGCCCCAGCCACTACTCTACTTGCTGTTTCACGTGCTGAACTCCTTCCTCCACCTCGATAATCTCGGATGCCGTATTTTTCATCATAAACATAATCGGCATGAGAAGGACGGTAGCTGTCTTTAATATGGGAGTAATCGTGAGACTTTTGATTGGTATTGTGAATTGCGAAGCCAATAGGTGTACCCGTTGTTTTTCCTTCAAAAATTCCTGAATAGAAGCTTACTTCGTCAGGTTCTTTTCGTTGGGTAACAATGGCAGATTGTCCTGGTTTTCTTCGGTTTAAATCTCTTTGAATGGCTTCAAAATCCAATGCAATTCCTGCAGGGCAGCCATCAATAACCCCACCAATTGCTGGTCCATGGGATTCACCATAGGTTGCAAGTCTAAAAAGTGTACCGTATATATTGCCTGACATAGCTTTCTTTTAAAAGAACAAAGATAAAGGTAAAGTTTTGGATTGCCTTTTAGCTGGGGATTTTTTTAACAAGTGCGGCTCGTAAAATTGAAATGGGATGATAACTTTCGCGTTGGGTGCCATCTTTAATTTGATGTCTACAACTTGTTCCATTTGCTGCAATAATTACCTCTTCAGCAGTGTTTCGAATGGAAGGAAATAAGCGCTCCTCTCCCACCTTCATACTGACTTCATAATGTTCTTTTTCGTAACCAAAGGAACCCGCCATCCCACAGCAGCCAGTATTCATTAAGCGTACGCTATAGTTTTTAGGTAAATTTAAAATGGAAAAAGTGTCTGAAGGTTGTCCCAATGCCTTTTGATAACAATGCGCATGAATCTTAATTTCTTTAGATTCAATATGAAATTGATCTGCCGTGAGGTTCCCTTTCTTTAGTTCCATGGCCAAAAAAGATTCAATCGGATAGCAGTTTTGAGCTAAATCTCTTGCTTTTTCTGGATGTGAACTGAGTTTTGGGTATTCGTCAGTGAAGGTATAGATTGCAGATGGTTCAATGCCAAGTAAAGGAGTATCTTCAGAAATGCGGTCATGATATACTTCAATATTTAAATCAGCACAAGCTTTTGCTTGGTCTAAAAAGCCTTTAGAAATATAGCTTCGTCCACTTTCAGTGGGAGGAAGAATATTTACACCATATCCAAGTCCTTCCAATAAGAGTACGGCATCTCTTCCAATATGAGTTTCATTGTAATTACTAAACTCATCTAAATATAAATAAACACTTTTATTTGAATTAGTTATCTCCCTGTTTTTAAATGACTTAAATAAAGATTTTTCAATTTTTGGTAAGGCTCTTTCTGTTGCGATTCCCAAGCTTTTTTTCAAAAGTATTTGGGTGATTGGATTTTCAAACAAGAAGTTTTGAAGCCCACGAATGGGCTGTGTCTTTTCGTTAATTCTACCAACATAGGCAAAGAGTTTATTTCTAACAGAGCTTCCGTGGGTCTTTTGATACTGATATAGAAATTCTGCTTTATAGGTAGCAATATCAACACTACTAGGACATTCCGTTGCACAGGCTTTACAGCTCAAACATAGGTCAAATACCTCCTTAAGTGACTTGCTGTCAAAAGCATTTGGAGATTTGTTTTCCATTAGCACTTCTCGCAATACATTTGCTCTACCACGGGTGTTATGTTTTTCATCTAAAGTGGCGCGATAGCTAGGACACATAGCACCTGAGGGAGCTACCGAGCGACATTTTCCAGCACCATTACATTTTTCTGCTGCACGAAGCAAACCTTGATCTGAAGTAAAGTCAAAGAGTGTATCATGAACTGGAGTTTCACTTTTATAGGTCCTAAGGTTTTGTTCCATTGGAAATGAATCCACAATTTTCCCAGGATTGAATATTGAATTGGGATCAAAAATGGTTTTGATTCGTTTGAAAAGAGCGTAATTGCCATTGCCCACAACAATTGGAATGAATTCTGAGCGTACTATTCCATCTCCATGTTCACCACTTAGCGAACCCCTATATTTCTTTACCAAATGGGCAACTGCCAGGGTAATTGCTTTAAAATCGGCAACACCCTTTTGTGTTTTTAGGTTTAAAATAGGACGTAAATGTAACTCTCCTGCACCAGCATGTGCATAATACACAACTTCCTGTTTGAATTGTTTCATCAACTCCTGAAACTCTTTTATATAGCTGGGAAGCTCTTTTAGAGGAACAGCTGTATCTTCAATACAAGCTACCGCTTTTGAGTCTCCCACAATATTCCCTAATAATCCAAGCCCAGCATGACGCAATTCATTGGCAAGTGCTATTTCTTCTCCCCACAAGGCTATGGCGGCATAGCCTAATTTAGCTTTAGAAACGGTGTTTTCTAATGCACTTAGTTCTTTATTGAGAGCATCTAATTCTTGATTTCTTAATTCCAAAAGAAGTATGGCTTTGGGGTCTCCTTTCAGAAAAAAGCGATTTTTCTGATATCCACTGTGATCACGTGTACAATCCAAAATGGTTTTGTCCATTAATTCACAGGTGTAGAGATGGTGTTCCATAACAGGGTTTACGGCCAACATTGCTTCCTCAATACTACTGAAATGAAGGGCCAACATTACCGAATGTTCTGGGGGAATTGCGTCTAAAGCAAAGGTGATAGAAGTTGTAAATGCCAGGGTGCCTTCGCTTCCTGCTAATAGTTTAGCAATATTAAAATCTTCACCCTCAGGATTGAAGGGATGTTGATTTAAAAGGCTGTCTACAGCATAGCCAGTATTTCTTCTGTGAACACTTGCATCTGGGAAATCAGTTTTGATGGCCTTTTGAACTTTTGGATCATTTAATTCGTTAATGAGTGAATTGTAGATTTGACCCTCCATTGAGTCTTCTTGAGATTTCTCTTTGAGAATCTCTTGGGAGCAATTTCCAAAATGTACCTCAGATCCATCGCTTAAAATCGTTTCCACAGATAAAACAACATCTCGAGTAACCCCATAACGGATTGAAGTAGTTCCTGAAGAATTATTTCCCAACATTCCTCCTAACATGCAATACTGAGAGGTAGATGTATTGGGACCAAAAAACAAGCCTTTTTCAGCTAAAAAGACATTTAAGGCATCCCGATTCACTCCAGGTTGTACGGTTACTGTTTTTTGTTTTTCATTGAAATCCAATATCGCAGTAAAATGTTTTGAAACGTCCACAACAATTCCTGGACCTACACATTGTCCCGCAAGAGAGGTTCCTGCAGTACGAGGAATAAGACTTGTATTATTTTCTTTAGCAAAGCGAATGAGGAGTTGAAGGTCTTTCTTGTTCTTGGGAAACGCAACCGCTAATGGAGTCATTTTATAAACAGAAGCATCTGTGGCATATAATTGCTTGTGCAGTTTGTCCCATTCAAGGCTTCCTTCAAGGTTTTTCTTTAAATTTAGTAATGCTTCTTTCACTAACAGATATAGGTTTTATTCTATCTTTTTATATTCCTAAAGCTAAAGTAAGGATTAGTTCTTCAATTCCCGTCAATTATGTAATTTAGCAAAAAAAGAAAGAAATTATGTTTCAAAAACTCACAGGGTTTTTAGGTCTTGCCCTCTTATTAACCGCTTGTCAAGGTTCTTCAAATGCGTTGCGTTTGAAAGGTACTGTAGACTTAAATGATGGGAACGCCATACTTCATATTATAGCAGACCTCAATAACCAACCTATGGTTGTCGACACTTTATTTGTTCAATCTGGTGCTTTTAGTTTGGATGTCGAAATTACTGAGCCTAGTATTCACTTTCTTCAAATTGAGGGGAATCAAGCTAGTTTTCCATTTATTGCTGAAAAAGGGACTGTAAATGTTGAATTGTTCAAAGATAGTCTCGGTGTTTCTAAAGCTGTTGGAACTACTTCCAATGATGATTTTATGCGTTATAAAGACGAAACTAGAGTTTATATTTCATCTTTAAATGGAATTGGGAATGATTTACAGCAAGCCATGATTTTAAAGGATTCGCTGCTTGCACAAGATTTACAAGAGCAGTATCAAGATGTTCGGGATCAAATAAAAGCCTACGAGTTGGACTTTATTTCTTCTTCTCCAAATTCATTTATTTCAATTTTGATTTTAGAGCGTTTTGTTGCTAACAAAGCCATTTCGATGACAGAAGCAAAAGAAATTTTTGAAAGTTTTTCAGACCGGATAAAAGCGACAAGCTCTGGTAAATCAATTGAGAGTCAATTGATTCCTGCTGAGAAACCTGAGGTAGGTCAATTTGCTCCAGAGTTTCAAGGGCCTAATCCAGAGGGTTTGTCTCTGTCACTTAAAGACAAGTTAGGGAAAGTCACTATTGTCGATTTTTGGGCAAGTTGGTGTCGTCCTTGTCGTGTAGAAAACCCAAGCTTGGTTCGGTTGTATCAAAAACATCAAGAGAATGGTCTTCAGATTGTGAGTGTTTCGCTTGACAAAGGAAAGCCTCAATGGGTACAAGCAATTGCTGATGATGGGTTAGTTTGGGACCATGTTTCCAATTTGAAATTTTGGAATGACCCCATCGCCAAATTATACCGTGTAAGTGCAATCCCTGCAACCTTTATCTTGGACGAAAATGGGGTGATTATAGCAAAAGATCTTCGTGGCTTACAGTTAGAGCGTAAAATCGATGAATTATTGGGTGCCTTATAACTAGGTTTGTTGCCTTTTATAAATCAATATTCCAGCAATAAGAGTAGTAATACTTAATATCCCCAGCATCAATTGTGCACTCTGTACTACCTCTGGAACAAAAGCTATAGTAATTAAAATCCCTCCTAAAGCCCCGCCAAAATGTGCGGTATGTCCAATTTGATCTTTTTGAGTTTTCATTCCATACAAGGTGTAAAGGATATAACCAATACCAAACAAATACCCTGGGATAGGTATAGGAATGAAAAATAGCATTAATTCAATCTCGGGATAGAGTAACAATGCACTAAATAAAACACCTGTTACTGCCCCACTTGCTCCAACGGCACTATAGTATGAATCATTATAGTGAAATAGATAAGCAAAAGCATTTCCTCCTAAAAGGCTCCCAAAATACAGTATCAAAAAAGGAAAATCCCCGAGGCCTCCAACGACAATGTTGACAAAAAAGTAAAACGTAAGCATATTAAATAAAATATGCGTTGTCGATACATGCAAAAAACCAGAAGTAAGTAAACGGTGGTATTGACCCCCTTTGATTTTAGAAATGAGGAAATGATATTTTAAAAAGAAAGCATCGTTTTTAAAACCAGTAATAGTCACTAAAATGGTGATACCAATCAGTAAAAGAGCAACAAACGGAATGTTTTGTATCATAATGAGACAAATCTACACTAAAAACATCAACCTTTATAAGTCAAAAACAATTCCTTGCGCTAAGGGTAATTCTTTTGAAAAGTTAATGGTGTTCGTTTGTCTTCTCATATAGGCTTTCCACGCATCAGAACCACTTTCGCGTCCTCCGCCAGTTTCTTTTTCACCTCCAAAGGCGCCTCCGATTTCAGCTCCTGAAGTCCCAATATTTACATTTGCGATACCACAGTCGCTTCCCCAATGAGAAAGAAAGGCTTCGGTTTCTTGAATATTCAAGGACATTATAGATGAAGAAAGTCCTTGTTTTACTTCATTTTGTATTTCAATAGCCTCTTCTACACTCCCTTCGTATTTCATAATGTATAAAATAGGGGCAAATGTCTCTGTATGCACGATGGGAGCATCGTGATCAATAATTGCTACTGCGGGTTTAACATAACAAGCACTTCCATATTCTTTAGCATCAAGAACTCCTCCCTCAACAAGCCATGTGGCACCTTGAGCGTTTGCTTTTTCAATTGCATCTTGATACACAGCAACTGCATCTGTATCTATGAGAGGTCCCATATGATTGTTTTCATCTAAAGGATTTCCAATTCTAAGTTGTCCGTAGGCCTTTTTCAATACTGTTGTAAAGCTGTCAAAAATATCTTTATGAACAATCAGTCTTCGGGTAGAAGTACAGCGTTGTCCGCAGGTTCCTACAGCACCAAACACAGCAGCTCTCATAGCCGTATCTAGATCAGCATTGGGAGTGATGATGATAGCATTATTCCCTCCTAATTCAAGCAGTGATTTTCCAAGTCGCGCTCCCACTCGTTGGGCAACATCCTTCCCCATTCGAGTAGATCCGGTGGCAGAAACTAATGCAACACGCTGATCTTCAGCCAGCCATTTTCCAACTTCTGCCCCCCCGTTTAGGACACAAGAGATTCCTTCGGGCATATTATTTTCTTTTAAAACTTCACTAATAATTTGTTGACAGGCAATACCACATAAAGGGGTCTTTTCACTTGGCTTCCAGATGCAGACATTTCCACAAACCCAGGCCAAGGCAACATTCCAGCTCCATACAGCAACAGGAAAATTGAATGCAGATATAATACCCACAACTCCCAATGGATGATATTGTTCATAAAGCCTATGTGAAGGTCGTTCAGAAGTCATGGTTACTCCATGTAGCTGCCTGGAAAGCCCTACAGCAAAATCACAGATATCGATCATCTCTTGTACTTCACCCAGTCCTTCTTGTAGAGATTTTCCCATTTCCCAAGAGACTAATTGACCTAGAGCAGATTTTTTCTCGCGGAGTTTGTTCCCTAGTTGGCGTACTAATTCCCCTCTTTTAGGAGCAGGAATTTTTCTGAAGCTTAGAAAAGCGTGTTCAGCTTTATCCATGATTCGTTCGTAATCTTCAACATTTGCTCCTTGAACGGTCCCTAGTAAAGCCCCGTTGACAGGACTTGTAGATGTGATTGCTTCACCCTGTCCATGCCATACACCTCCTGCATTACAGCCTTCTTGTTTATTCTTTATATTTAATTTTTCTAATAAGTTTTGGATCTCCATAGGGATGATTTAATTTTTCTTTAGTTGTGTAGTAAATGTACTTTCAAAAATACGATCTGCATTTCCTGTTTCAAAGCCTTCTCTTCGCTGGTTTCTCTTCAATTCAGTTCTAGGAATATCAGCAAATTGTGGTAAAGCTCCACGTTCAGCAAATTCGACATAACTCCCCGCAATTTCTTTAGTTTGATCTCCAGAAAAATGGGCAATGACTTTATTGGCAACCGAACTCGACTGTCTTAGTAACTTGTCCTCACTTGTTTTTATTTCCCCACCAGAGGTGTTTAGTTGTATTCCAATAGACTTCAAGAACTCGTTAAAGGGTTCTAGGGTGCAATAAGCATCGGGTAGATCATGTACACTAATGGTATAATGGTTTAAATAATAGCGATTGTAAATAACCCATGCAGCATATTCGCTTTCGGCAAGTAGCGCTTCATAATCTCCTATTGAGGGTAGCGACCATAGTGGCTTCTGAAAATAGGAGGAAACTGCTTTGGCATCATTCAAATCCAATTGATCTACGGGATCAGAAGTTACAGTATCTGTATACTTTTTGATGATTTTTTGAACCTTCTCTGAAAGTAAATCTACTTTAAGTTCACTAATAAATATACGTGGTAAATCAGGTGTAGGTGGGGCGTACCAATAAGCATCTAGTTTTTTCAAGTTAAAATGAAAAAAGTCACGTTTTTCATAACCGTGGGTTAAAAAAATCTTTTCAAATGAGGCAATTCCTAAATTTTTTACTCCCATGGTTCTAAAGGCCACATGATCATTGATAATTTCATTTTGATTTTTAACCATCCCTTTGTCAATCATCGCATGAGTGATTTTTTTAACATCAGGTACCCGTTCTGCATAGGTAGCAAAAAGTGCATCCAAAATCTTTGTCATGGTGGTATTAGTAGAAAACTTCATTTCAAAAATGATTTAAGTAGGTTATAAAAATAAGCTTCCTGTTTGAGTTTTTAGGAATTTATCAAATGGAATTTCTTCTTGCTTTAAAAATCCTTTTTGAATTAACGATCCTTGAGCAACCATCTCAATGACGGCGACCAAGGATGCTGCGGTAGTCCAAGATATAGCTCGCCATTGTTTTCCTTCTATCTCAATGGGATAAAACGCCTTATAATATTCTTTTCTTGAGAGGGTATTATTTTTCCATCCTTCAACCACTGCATACACATACACTACATCCTCTTCTACAGGGGGTTTGGCATTACTTAAAATCTTTTCTAATTGTTCTTTGTCCTCTTTTAAGATCAGTTCATACATCAAAAACTTCATTAGTTTTCCGTGACCAGGATAGCGAATTGTTTTATAATTTAATGTATCAACTTTTCCTTCAAAAGTTTCGCAAAGAGTTCCCAGTCCCCCTGATGTAGTAAAAGCCTCAAACTCCTGCCCTTCTATATTGATATATTCAAATCCTTCTAAAGAGGGTACGTTTTTTCTTTTACCATTGTGAATTGCTTCTGCGTCATTTAAATACTCATTAATTACTCCATGAGGTGACCAGGTAAAAGAATACGCCATTTGACCGTTGGGGTAACGAGGAAGTGCTCCTACGCGGAGTTCTATATCTCGAAGCGTATCAAAGTTTAGCGTTAAGTCTTTTCCGATAATTCCAATGAGCCCCGGCGCAAGACCACATTGAGGAGCCATCACTTTTTTGGATGTTTTACTAAGTTCTTGTATAAATTGTGTGGTGGGAACATCTTCGGTTAAATCAAAATAGTGTACCTCCAATTCATGTGCCAATACAGCAATGTCTTTGTTTAAAAAGTAAGGCAGAGCCGACACTACAGCATCATAGTTTTTCATTAAGCCTTTCATGTATGCAGTGTCTGCAACATTTCCTTCTATACATTCAAAGGGCAAAGTGTAATCATAATGTGGCTTCTTTTGATCTAAAGCAGTAACTTTAAAATTCTTGCTAAGTAATACGCCCACGAGACTCCCTACTTTCCCCATTCCGAGTACTAAAATATTTTTCATCTAAATTTAAGTTGGATTAATAATGTTATATATATAACAAAAATACAATGATTTGTTATAAATGTAAAAATCTATTTCTCTTCTTTTATTTCTTTTTATCAACATTTTAATTTGAAAAAAGTAATTTTGAACTCTTACATTATTTTTGTGAACGCACTTATCTATTATTTGGCTTATCCCCTTCTTTTTATAATTTCAAGATTGCCTTTTCCTGTATTTTATAAATTATCTGATTTTGTATGCTTTTTGTTATATCGCGTCTTTAGCTACAGAAAAGAGGTGGTTCGATCTAATCTAAAACAAGCCTTTCCAACCTTCGATGACAAGAAATTACATAAAATAGAACGAAAATTCTACAGGCATTTATGTGATTTGTTTCTCGAGATCATCAAGTCCATGGGAATGTCTAAAAAGGAAATGATTAAGCGATTTGATGTTAAAAATATAGAAGTCCTAACCCAATTTGAAAAAGAAAATCGCTCAGCCTTTTTGATGTGTGGTCATTATGCTAGTTGGGAATGGATGATGTCCTTAGGCTATCATATGAAGCATAAAGGTTATGGTATCTATACCCCTATTCGCAATCCTTATTTTGATAATTTAATTAAGAAAATACGAAGTAGACATGACGCTTATATGATTTCTCAGCGTACTGCAGCAGCTGATATAAAGCGTATGGAAGTAAATAATCAACGGGGTGTTTTTGGATTTGCTAGTGATCAATCTCCTCGCCCAAAGCCGTTGACCTATTGGAGAACTTTTATGGGAATCAAGGTTCCTGTCTATACAGGTGCGGAGCGTTTAGCTCGAGAATTAAATATTCCTATAGTTTTTGCTAAGATCAATAGAGTAAAACGCGGATTTTATGAAGTAGAATTTAAATTATTGACAGACAACCCAAGTGTACTTCCTCCAAACGCAATTACAGATACTTTTACAGAATGGCTAGAGGATCAAATTAAAGAGGACCCCTCTCAGTATTTCTGGACCCACAAACGTTTTAAACACGCTAAAAGCTCTTAAGACAAACTGCTTATTTCGGTTACAAAACGGTTTGCTAATGCAACGGCTTGTGCTTCTGATGTAGCTTCAGTATAGATTCGGATGATAGGTTCGGTATTTGATTTTCTTAGATGAACCCAAGACTCCTCAAAATCAATTTTAACTCCATCTATTGTAGAGATTCGTTCAGTAGCATAACGTTCTTTCATTTGGAGAAGTAAATCATCAACATTCATTCCTTTTTCCAATGTAATTTTGTTTTTACTCATAAAATAACTTGGATAGGTCGCTCTAAGTTGGGACACTTTCATTTTTCTCTCAACTAAAAGTGATAAGAAAAAAACGACTCCAACTAAAGCATCTCTCCCGTAATGTAAGGGGGGATAAATAATGCCTCCATTTCCTTCACCACCAATCACAGCCTGAACAGACTTCATCTCAGTAACTACATTAACTTCTCCAACCGCACTTGCAGTATACCCTTCGCCATACCTTTGGGTTAGATCTGCTAGAGCTCTAGTAGAAGACAGATTGGAAACCGTTGCTCCAGGCGTTTTACTTAAAATATAATCAGCACATGCCACAAGAGTGTATTCTTCTCCAAATAATTCACCGTTTTCATCTACAAAAACCAAGCGATCGACATCTGGATCTACTGCAATACCAAAGTCAGCTTTATGATGAACGACTGCATCACACAAATCTCCAAGATGTTCTTTTAGTGGTTCTGGATTGTGAGGAAAATGCCCATTGGGCTCACAATGAATTTTAATTACTTCTATTTTTAATGCTTCTAGTAGTTGGGGAATTGCGATTCCGCCAGAGGAATTCACACCATCTACAACGACTTTGAATTTTTTATTTTTGATTCCATCACGTGCAACATAATCCATATTTAGCGTTGCTTCAATATGTTTTTGAATATAATCTGAACGCTCTTCTAAAGTTCCAAGGAAATCAACTTGAGCATAATCAAATGCTTCTTTTTCTGCATATTCTAAGACTTTTTGACCTGCTTCAGCATTGATGAATTCTCCCTCTGCATTCAAAAGTTTTAAAGCATTCCATTCCTTTGGATTGTGGCTTGCCGTCAAAATAATTCCACCACTTGCCTTTTCCCAAGGTACTGCAACGGCTACTGTAGGTGTTGTTGACAATCCTAAATCAATCACATTAATCCCCATTCCGATTAGAGTTTGATTCACCAAGGCATGAACCATTGGTCCAGAAATCCGTGCATCTCGCCCTGTAACCACTGTCAAATTATTTTGAGAATTTTCTTTTAACCATTGCCCGTAAGCTGTGGTGAATCTCACGACATCTAAAGGAGTTAAATTAGTAGAAGGACTTCCTCCAATTGTTCCTCTGATACCAGAAATGGATTTAATTAATGTCATGTTTCAATTTGAATTTTGATAAAAAGAATTGTCTAAAATTACCAACTATAACTCATTCTCACAAGAGCCATAAGAGCATTTGGAATATTCGTGTTACTTGCAGGATGAATGATGTATTGGATATTAGGCTTTAAGACGATTGGATTTGAAAAGACAAATTCATATGAAAGTTCAATTGCAGTTTCACTTTTCAACTTCCCAGAGGTGAATAAGGATTGATAATAATTAGAAAAGCGAGTATGCGCAACAGCAATTCCTCCGGTATCATTTTCACGATTTGTAAAAATACCTTTGTAAGTAAACCCTGTTCCCAGATACGATTTTACAGGATTAAATTCATTCAATGAAAACCCAATTTGTGTGAATCCTTTAAGGCCTTTTTCAGGCTCAGTAAGAGAAGTTAATTTTTTATCACCAATAAAATAAACTCCTTGAGAGCCCTTTTTAGTGACTTGATCATAGATTTGATTCTGCGTGTGATTCCAGAATCCTATTTTATAGGTTGCTTGCCAGAGACTGTCTGTTTTCTTTTCATAGCTTAGTTCATGAATTAGTAGAGCCCCATCGGTCTTATTTATAGACCATTTGAGTGAATTAGGATTATTTTCTTCCGTTCCTGGATCTCCATCGTAGATTCCATTTGAAAAGGTAATTTTAGGCGTAATGTTTACAGACAAAATCCCACCAAGTCCTGCGAGTGGAAAAATAGATATTGGAAAGTTTGCTGATAAGTCAGGTTGAATTCCAAAAGAGCTGTTTATAAAAAAGCCTCCTGTGTCAGTAATTGCAAAAACAGAATTGAGGTCATGTTGACCTAAGGTAAGCGTAGCATTATTGAAACGATGCTGGTACCAGAATTCATAGAGTCTTGAGTTGGAATCAGCTTCTATATTATTGGCTATCTGGAAATCTCCCATTAGAGGAGACAATGCATTCCCGTGGTTGTTTAAAAGATAAACAAAGAATTGTCCCCCTTCCCACAAGCCTAGTTTTTGAGTGTCGAATGTAAAATTTAAATCTATGTTCCCTAAATAAGCATAGCCTTGTTCTGTTCCTCCTTTAATGTTTGAGGCTAAATCCAGCGTGTAAGCCCCTTCAAAAAGAAATGCTTCGCTTGGTTCTTGAGCCACTAGAGGTGTGCACAAAAGCCAAAATGCACATAGCCTAGATATTAGTGTGGTGGATTTATTATTTAGAAAAAAGGAATGAACTTTGGACAAATTGTTTTGTAATGTTAGTGAGCAAAATTAAACTATTTTAAAAACTATATTAATTCCTCTCTTCTTTAGTTTGAATAAAGTAATTTCGAACCATGAATTTTTTGGCTCATGTCTATTTGTCTGGAAAAAATGTACCACTTGCTGTGGGAAATCTCATTGCAGATAGAGTCAAAGGAAATGCGTTGGATGGGTTTCCTCCCACGATTCAAAAGGGAATTCTTTTACACCGAAAGATAGATCATTTCACAGATCATCACGAAAATTTCAAGGCTTGTGTACAGTTGCTGTTTCCTGTCTATAGACATTATAGTCGCGTCATTGTTGATATGTATTTTGATCATTTTTTAGCTGTCAACTGGGAACAATATCATCCTCAAACCCTCAATGCATTTTCTGTAGAATTTTATACTCATCTCAAGGTACATTCAAAATCACTTCCTGACGCTATTCAAAAATTTACAGAAGCCTTAATTCGATATAATTGGTTTGAAACCTATGCAACCCCATCAGGTTTGGAGCTCATTTTAACCCAGATGGAAAAGCGGACTCAATTTCCTTCTAAATTAGGCTCATCAATAAAGGAATTAAATGAAAATTATACTTATTTTCAACGTCATTTTACTCATTTTATGAAAGCGGTAATCCCGTATGTCAACAACGAAATCAAAACATTATGAAACAAGTTCAGATCAAATTAGTTAAAGGAATTATATTTTTTATTTTTTTTGTTGTCTATGCTTGTACCCCTCCAAAACCTATCAAAGGCGCTGTGGTTAGCGCAAGAGAAGAAGCCTCTGCGATAGGAGTTGAAATAATGAAAAAAGGGGGATCTGCTTTTGATGCAATGATTGCTACTGATTTAGCTTTAACCGTTTGTTATCCAAATGCAGGAAATATTGCAGGAGGAGGTTTTCTTGTTTTTAGAACTAACCAAGGAGTTAAGGGAAGCTTGGATTTTCGTGAAAAGGCACCTTTAGCAGCAGACGCAAACATGTATTTGGATGCAGAAGGAAATGTAATTCCAAAGATCAGCACTTTAGGTGGTCTTGCTGTGGGTGTTCCAGGCACTGTTGCTGGGCTTTATGAAATACATCAAAAATTCGGAACCTTGGCCTGGGAAGATTTAGTGCAGCCTGCAATAAACTTAGCCAGAAACGGTTATGTTGTCACAGAAAAACAATACAAAAGTTTTGAAGGTAAAAAAGAAGATTTCATTGCAGTTAACGGAACAGAAACCTTTTATGCACAAGGATTTAAAGCGGGAGATTTGGTAAAAAACGAGGCTTTAGCGGTTACTCTAGAACACATTGCAAAAAAGGGAAAAGCAGGCTTTTATGAAGGTCCAGTTGCTGACGCTCTAATTCAGCGAGTTCAGGCTACAGGCGGGATTATAACCCATGAGGATTTATTGAGTTATAAACCTGTATGGAGAGACCCAGTTAATTTCAAATACAAGGACCTGAGTATTTATACCATGGCACCTCCCTCTAGTGGTGGAATTTGTTTGGGTCAAATCATGAAAATGATAGAACCCTATAATGTGGGGCAATACGGGCAAAATTCAATGGAAGCCATACAAGTCATTGTTGAAGCAGAAAGACGATCCTATGCAGATAGGAGTTTATACTTAGGAGATCCCGATTTTGTTAATATCCCACAAGACAGTCTTTTGGATGTTTCCTATTTAAATGAAAGAATGGAGTCTTTTAGTTTTGAAAAAGCAACAAAGTCATCAGAAATTAACCCAGGAACCATCGTTTGGGAAGAGAGTGAGGAGACTACACATTATTCTATTGTTGATCCCATGGGAAATGCGGTTGCAGTAACCACTACTCTTAATGGAAGTTATGGCTCTAAAGTATTTGTAGAAGAAGGAGGCTATTTCTTAAATAATGAAATGGATGATTTTAGCAGTAAACCTGGGGTCCCAAATATGTTTGGATTGATAGGTGGTAAAGCGAATGCAATAGCACCACAAAAACGGATGCTGAGCGCGATGACTCCTACTATAGTTGAACGCAACGGAAAATTAGCGATGGTTGTAGGTACTCCAGGAGGATCAACAATTATCACCTCTGTTTTACAAACACTTTTAAATGTATTTGAATATGATATGGACATACAAACAGCAGTAAGTACGCCACGTTTTCATCATCAATGGCTCCCTGATGTCGTTATTTTTGAACCGAATTTGTTCAGTCAGAGTTTAATGGATTCTTTACAAAAAAAGGGCTACGATATAAAAGAGCAATATTCAAGAATTATTGGACGAGTTGATGCCATCTTAATTTCCGAAGACATGAGTCTTTCTACAGGAGCTGATCCTAGAGGGGATGATACTGCAGTTCATCTGTATTAATAAATGAAAGATAGGCACCGAGAATACTTTATTAATCTTATTTTTGCGTGCTATACTGATGAGAAAAAAAGACAACAACATTCATATTGAAGGGGCTCGAGTTCACAACTTGAAGAACTTAAATGTAACCATTCCAAGAGACGAATTAGTCGTTATTACAGGGCTTTCAGGAAGTGGAAAATCTTCCCTGGCATTTGACACCATTTACGCTGAGGGACAGCGTCGCTACATGGAAACTTTTTCTGCCTATGTTAGGCAGTTTTTGGGAAATATGGAACGTCCTGATGTTGACAAAATAGATGGTCTGTCTCCCGTAATTGCCATTGAACAGAAAACGACCTCTAAAAGTCCAAGATCTACCGTAGGTACGATCACAGAGCTTTATGATTATATTCGGTTGTTATACGCCAGAATAGGTACCGCTTACAGTTATGTTTCTCAGCAAAAAATGGTTAGTTATACTGATGATCAGATTCAAGATTTGATTGTTGAAGAGTATTTGGATAAAAAAATAATGCTTCTGGCTCCTATTGTAAAGTCAAGAAAGGGTCATTATCGGGAATTGTTTGATTCTCTTTCTCGTCAAGGGTTTTCTCGTGTATGTGTGGACGGTGTGGTCCTGGATTTGAAACCTGGGATGAAGGTAGACCGTTATAAAACTCATGATATTGAATTGGTCATTGACCGATTTACCGTAAAGAAAGATGAGGAATTCATTAAACGTTTTAATGAATCATTGGTGACTGCAATGCATTATGGAAATGACGTCTTAATGACTATGGATATTGAATCCAGAGCAACTAGATATTTTAGTCGTAATTTAATGTGCCCCACTTCAGGGATATCGTATCCAAAACCTGAACCCAATTCCTTTTCTTTCAATTCACCAAAAGGAATGTGTCCAGACTGCAAAGGTTTGGGGATACAACACAAAGTGAATTTAAATAAAATTATCCCAGATTCAAGTTTATCAATAAGTCAGGGTGGAATTAGCCCTCTTGGGACTAAGAAAAATAATTGGACATACAAACAGATTGAGACAATAGCAACCTGTTATGAATTTTCACTTACTGATCCAATTGCAGAAATTCCTGCTAAAGCAATGGAGATAATTTTAAAAGGAAGTCAAGAAAAATTTGACATTCCTTCCTCTACTTTAGGAATTACTCGTACCTACAAAATAGATTTTGAAGGATTAGAAAATTATATAGAATCTTCCTATGAAGAAGCTGCTACAGCAAGTATCAAGCGCTGGGCATCCAGTTATATGGATAGTTATAATTGCTCAACTTGTGAAGGTTCCAGACTTAAGAAAGAGGCACTACATTTTAAGCTAGCAAATAGCACAATCGCAGATGTGGTCAGTATGGATTTGAAAGATCTACATGAGTGGACACAACAGCTTTCTGATAGTCTTTCTGAAAATGAAAATAAAATTGCTGCAGAAATCATAAAAGAAATTTTATCCCGCCTACAGTTTTTATTGAATGTCGGTTTAGAATATTTACAATTAAACCGTTCTTCAAAGTCTCTTTCTGGTGGAGAGGCTCAACGAATTCGATTGGCGACACAAATTGGTTCACAATTAGTCGGTGTACTGTATATTCTTGATGAACCCAGTATTGGTTTGCATCAACGAGATAATGATCGATTAATAAATTCATTAATAGCGTTAAGAGACTTGGGGAATTCAGTGATCGTAGTAGAACATGACAAAGACATGATGCTGCGCTCTGATTATCTAATCGATATGGGGCCCTATGCAGGGAAAAATGGTGGGGAAATCATTTCGCAAGGAACCCCAAAATCAATTTTATCAGAAAACACACTAACTTCTAATTATTTAAGCGGTGCATTAGAGATAGAGATTCCATCCACAAGACGAAAAGGAAAGGGTACAAAATTAACACTCTCAGGTTGTACAGGAAATAATCTAAAAAATATTACTGTTGATTTTCCTTTAGGTGTGATGATTGGAGTTACGGGCGTCTCAGGAAGTGGTAAGTCAACACTGGTCAATGAAACCCTCTACCCTATTTTAAATGCGCATATTTTTAATGGTGTGAAAGTACCATTGCCATATGAAAAGATTTCCGGATTAGAATATATAGACAAAGTAGTGGATATTAACCAAAGTCCAATTGGGAGAACACCTAGAAGTAATCCAGCAACCTACTGTGGAGTTTTTAGTGAAATACGCACCTTGTTTACTTTAACTCCAGAAGCTCAAATAAGAGGATATAAGCCCGGTCGCTTTAGTTTTAATGTTGTGGGTGGTCGATGTGAAACTTGCCAAGGAGGAGGAATGAAGGTTATTGAAATGAATTTTTTACCGGATGTTTATGTTGAATGTGAGACCTGTAATGGAAAGCGTTTTAATCGTGAAACCCTTGAGATTCGTTATAAGGGGAAATCCATCTCAGATGTGTTAAACATGTCGATTAATGAGGCTTGCGCCTTTTTTGAGGCCATTCCAAAAATCCACAGAAAAATAAAAATGATTCAAGATGTTGGATTAGGGTATATTACTTTGGGGCAATCTTCAACGACCCTTTCGGGTGGAGAAGCACAACGTATTAAATTGGCCAGTGAGTTATCCAAAAAAGATACTGGAAATACTTTTTATATTTTAGATGAACCCACTACTGGATTACATTTCGAAGACATTCGCGTACTCCTTGAAGTATTGACGATTCTAGTGGAAAAAGGAAATACTGTTTTGATTATCGAACATAATCTTGATGTAATCAAACAAGTAGATCATGTAATTGACATAGGTCCAGAAGGAGGACGCTATGGTGGAGAACTTATTTGTCAAGGAACTCCAGAAGAAATTATCGCGCACAAATCAAGTCATACTGCACGATTTTTAAATAAAGAATTTGAGACCCAACTTACCCAAAACTTAATATGAAAACTCACAAGAACTGGAATGAAATAAAAACAAATGATTCATGGGCTTTGTTCAAAATCATGAGTGAATTTGTAGAAGGATATGAAAAAATGAGTGCCATTGGCCCTTGTATTTCTGTTTTTGGATCCGCTAGAACCCCAGAAGATCACCCTACCTACCAACTAACAGTCGATATATCTGAAGCCATTGCTCGTTCAGGATATGGAATTATAAGTGGTGGGGGTCCAGGAATTATGGAGGCTGCTAACCGTGGAGCTCAGAAAGCAGGAGGAATATCTGTTGGATTAAACATTAAGCTTCCGTTTGAACAATTTAGTAATCCATACATTGATCAAGATAAACTGATTGACTTTCAGTACTTTTTTGTTCGAAAAGTAATGTTTGTAAAATATGCTCAAGGTTTTGTTGTTATGCCGGGAGGCGTAGGGACTTTAGATGAGCTTTTTGAAGCCTTTACACTCTTGCAAACCTCTAAAGTTGCCAAGTTTCCTATTATTTTAGTGGGAAGTTCATATTGGAATGGTTTAGTTGATTGGATCAAGAATACGATGCTGGCTGAGAAAAATATTAGCCCCGAAGACTTGGATTTCTTTGTAGTGGTGGATACAGTGGATGAAGTAATGGAAAATCTTAATCGTTTTTATAGTAAGGATAACTTTAAACCTAATTTTTAATGCGAAATACTTTTGTTTTATGTGCTCACAAAACAAGTATGCTGACCTTGATGTTGGTGACTTTAAGCTTGGTGGCTCAGAAAACAAAATATACTATAGAGGCTACTTTAAATCCTGAATTAAAATTAGTACAAGTTGAACAAGAAATAAGATTCACCAATCCAGCATCAGAACCCTCAAATCTAGTATATCTTCAAGATTGGGTAAATGCTTATAAGGATACCCAAACTCCACTAGCAAAACGCTATGCAGAAGACTTTAATAGAAGTTTTTATTCGTCTGCAAAGAGCAAGCGCGGATTTACAACAATAGATACTCTTCATAATTCTAAATACCCTTTGGTATGGCAAAGATTAAAGGATCAGCCTGATATTATTAAAGTTTTTCTCCCAGAATTTCTTGCTCCTGGTGCTACAACTACCCTTACGTTAAATTATACAATCAGAATCCCAGACAGTAAATTTACAGGGATGGGAATTAACGATGCTGGGCGAGTTTACCTTAATCATTGGAATATAGTTGTAGCTCCATTTCGAAATGGATTATGGCAGCTACAAAGCAATTTAAATCTAGAGGATTATAGTGGTCCTGCTTCTGATTATGAACTAAGGTGGAGGTATCCAAAAAATTACTTTTTGACAAGTAATATCATAGAAACAGGAAGTGATATTGGAGAAGGAATAAAAAGCACATCGTTTAAAGATACTGACCGTATTCAAGCCGATTTTATATTTGATACTTCGAACAAGTTCATCACGGTCACTCTAAAAAATGGAAAAAAGATAGTAACAGACTTACTGCCCCCACGCTCTGGAAATGTGGATCTTAAATCAACTTTTGAACGCATTGTTCAATATGCCGATACCCTCTTCACCCCTTTTCCAAATCAGAAAATTTTAATTTTAAAATCCACTTACGATAAAAATCCTTTTTATGGATTAAATCAATTGCAGACTGAGGTTAAAATTTCTAAGAATAAAACCATCAATTTAAAATTCTTTACGGATACTTTTTTTTACGAAATAAAAGTCTTGAAGGCCTATTTCGGGAGGTATATTAATCAAACCCTTGCTATTGATAAGCGTCAGGGACATTGGGTGATTGGTGGGCTTCATACTTATGCTATGATCAAGTATGTTGAGGATTCTTATCCAGATCAGAAATTCTTAGGTAATCTTGCTGATTTTAAAGTATTAAACCTCACTCTTTTAAAAAACTACAGCATCGCTCAATTAGGATTTAATGATGCGTATGAATTTATTTTTGAATTCGTTGAAAATTCAAACATTCATCAGGCAGATAAACAGTCTAAAGATAAGCTGACAAAATTTAATGAGAAAATTGCAGGACCTTATCATGTCGGCGTTGGACTTCGATATATTGAAACCTATCAAAATACTGATTGGCTTCCAAATACCCTCAAAAGATATTTGATGGCAAAGGGAAGCTTAGACTTTGAAACCTTATTAGAAAAAGGAGAAGATGATTTGGGTTGGTTTTTTGAAAACTACATTAGTGAGCGCAAGTCATTTGATTTGAAAATAAGAGAGCTACAAAAAACGGTAGATTCAATAAGTTTTAAGGTAACAAGTAGAGATCAAAGAGCCTTACCGGTTTTGGTGGGACTAGTAAAAGACAATCAAATTGTAAAGCAAGAATGGATCAAGTTAAAAGCTCAAGATACGATCATTAAATGGGAACGTTCAGAAGCAGATTATATAGCGCTCAATCCAAATATCAATTTTCCAGAAGCCAACAAGGGCAATAATTGGAAATCGTTGACAAATCCTATAGGAATGAAACCTCTCAAGTTCACCTTAGTAAAGGATGCAGAAGATCTTCAAAAAGAACAGGTGTTTTTTCACCCAGTGTTTGATTTTAATGCCTATGATGGGATCACGACTGGGATTCGCTTTTATAACAGCAGAGTAAAAAACAGACCTTTTGAGTTTGATTTTCATCCTCAATACAGTTTTGTAGAAAAAAGTGTTGTTGGATTTTTTAAAGCAGATTATAAATTATTCAAAGCCAATAGTAAAAACTATTTAACACGTTTTAGGGTGTCAGGAAGTAGTTTTCATTATGATTCCAATTATCGCTATTCCGTTTTGATACCCTCGATTGGTTGGTCATTTAGACCAAAAAACATTCGAGACAATAAGCGACAAATACTACAATTGGCGTGGTATAATGTATTTCGAGATAAGTCACCTAATGTAGTGACAAATCCAGATTACAGTATAATAAACTTACGACATGCCTTTGTTCAAAACAATACCATAGACTATTTAAGCGCCAGAAGCAATATTGAATTTTCAAAACCTTTTGGTAAAATACAGTTTACCGGAGAAGCAAGAAAATTGTTTCCAAGTGGTCGACAATTGAGTGCGAGGGTGTTTTTGGGTAAATTCCTTTGGCACAATAATTTAAATACACAATTCTTTGATTTCAATTTAAATCGCCCATCCGATTATCTTTTTCAATATGGCTATTTAGGGAGATCAGAAACAACAGGGGTGTATAGCCAACAGTACATACCTGCAGAGGGAGGATTCAAATCAAAGTTTGAACAGTCTACAGCCAATGACTATATGATTTCTTTAAACACTTCCATGGGTATATGGAAGTGGTTTGAAGTTTATGGAGATGTGGGAATGTTAAAAAATATTGGATCTGACGCTAAAGTATATTTTGACTCTGGGATCAAATTAAATCTTACACCTGATTATTTAGAGTTGTATTTCCCTATATTTTCCTCCAATGGATTTTCATTGACACAGCCAAGATTCGCTACAAAAATTCGATTTATTTTATATCCAGGATTTAAGACCTTAACCAGCTTGTTCACTCGTAAGTGGTTTTAAACTAACTACTTATAAAACTTGTTAAAAGCCCATTTGCAAAGGCTTTATAGACCGTTATATTTTTTGTATTTTTGCACTTCAAGATGAAAATCCAAAATCAAAAAGAAGATCTTAAAATCAGTTTTGAAGCCTTTAAAAATCAAGTTTTAGAGGACTACAAGCTTGCTGTTTTAAGTAGAGAATGCAGTCTCGCAGGAAGAAGAGAAGTTTTCTCTGGAAAAGGTAAGTTTGGGATTTTTGGAGATGGAAAAGAAATACCTCAATTAGCGTTAAGCCATTATTTCAAAAAAGGAGATTTCCGATCAGGATATTATCGTGATCAAACCCTATTATTTTCTCAAGGTTTATTAACCGTTGAGAACGTTTTTGCTGCATTATACGCAGATTTAGATTTAGAACGTGAACCCATGTCAGGAGGACGCCAAATGGGTGGTCATTTTGTTACTTCTAGTCGAGATTCAGAAGGGAATTGGAAAAATCTTTTGGAGCAAAAAAATCACAGTGGTGATATCTCGCCCACCGGATCACAAATGCCTAGACTCTTAGGTTTAGCACAAGCCTCTAAAGTATACAGAAGCCATAAAACCCATAACGATAAACTATTTTCTAATAATGGAAATGAGATCGCTTGGGGTACCATTGGTAATGCCTCTACAAGTGAGGGTATGTTTTTTGAAACACTTAATGCCGCTGGAGTGATGCAAGTGCCAATGGTAATTAGTGTTTGGGATGATGATTATGGAATTTCTGTTTCCAATAAAGACCAAACTGTAAAAGAAAGTATCTCTGAAGCGCTAAAAGGTTTTCAACGTACTGACGATACACCTGGATTTGAAATCATACAAGTAAAAGGATGGGATTACCTCGCTTTAATTGAAGCCTACGCATTTGCTTCACGTGTAGCTAGAGAGGAACATGTTCCAGTGCTCGTTCATGTTATTGAATTAACACAACCTCTAGGACATTCATCCTCAGGTTCTCATGAACGCTATAAATCTAAAGAACGTCTTATATGGGAGGACGCGTTTGATTGCAATAAAAAAATGCGCTCTTGGATCATTTCAGAGGGATTTGAAACAGAGGAAGCCTTGTTAAAAATAGAAGAAGAAGCAAAGAAAAAAGTTAGAGCAGCCAAAAGATCTGCATGGGAAAGCTACATTACCCCCATTCTTAAAGAAAAAGAAAATTTAGTCAAGTTTTCTGAAACCCTCCGAAAAGTAACCCATAATGACACACAAATCCAAGTTATTTTTTCTACTCTAGAGAAGGTTTTGGACTTGGGCTACAAGGATATTATATCTGCTGGACGACAGATAAAGCATGTGTTAGCAAAATATCCAGATCAAGAAACGGATAGTTTTATCAAATGGTTGAACCAATTAACCATGTATGTAAGTGACAAAATATCTTCTCATTTATACACTGTTTCTAAAGAAGACCTTATTGCTTTTAAATCAACTCCTCCTCAGTATTCCGAAGATGCTTCAACGGTTGATGGACGTATGATTATTCGAGATAATTTTGAAGCACTCTTGAAAAAGCACGATAATCTATTGATTTTTGGAGAAGATGTTGGAAAAATAGGTGATGTAAACCAAGGACTTGAGGGCTTACAGGCAAAGTTTGGTGAAATTAGAGTAGCAGATACTGGAATACGCGAAGCATCTATTGCTGGACAGGGAATAGGAATGGCGCTCAGAGGCTTACGCCCTATTGCAGAGGTTCAATATCTAGATTATATTTTATATTGTATACAAATCCTAAGTGATGATTTAGCCAGTATGAATTACCGTACAGTAGGCCAACAAATAGCTCCATTGATCATACGAACAAGAGGGCATCGATTGGAGGGAATTTGGCATTCAGGATCTCCTATGGGAGGCATGATTCATCTGCTAAGAGGAATGCATATTCTTGTTCCAAGAAACATGGTTCAAGCTGCTGGTTTCTATAATACATTACTACAAATTGAACAACCTGCTGTGGTTGTTGAATCATTAAATGGATATCGTTTAAAAGAAAAACGCCCTTCTAATCTCGGAGAGTTTACTTTACAACTGGGTAAAATTGAAGTGCTTACAGAAGGAAATGATGTAACTGTAGTATCCTATGGTTCCACATTGCGTATTGTAGAACAAACAGCAAAACGATTATTACAAGCTGGAATTTCAATTGAAGTCATTGATATACAAAGTTTGATTCCATTTGATTTAAATGAAGAAATACGTTTGAGTGTGGTTAAAACAAACCGAATTCTTATAGTAGATGAAGACGTTCCTGGTGGAGCTGCCTCCTATATTCTTCAACAGTTAATAGAGAAACAACGTATTTTTCCTTTACTTGATAGTGCACCGAAATTACTTTCTGCAAAAGCACATAGGCCAGCCTATGGTGGAGACGGCGACTATTTTTCTAAACCTTCAGAAGATGACATTTTTGAAGCAGTTTACAGCATCATGCATGAGGCAAACCCAACAAAATTCCCTATTCGCTAAAGCGTGAATAATTTCAGTAGCAATTCTTCCATGATTTGCTGTGGGCTTGTGTTTACCCCCTTTATTCCTTTACTTTTTAAATCAGCATCTAAGATAGCGCGCATCGCCTCTGTGATCTGTTTCATGGAAAAACGAGCTGCCGCACTTTGGAAGTCTTTAACAAAGAAAGAGTTAACACCCAAAACACGTGGAGCATCTGCGGGATTCTTAAGGCCTTTCAGTATTAGTAATTTTTGAAAATAATTATGTAAGGTTGATAAAGTCAACACCATGGGATGGTTCTTTGGATTTCTATTGAGATACTGAATGATCTGGAAAGCCTTTGAAAATTGACCAAGACCAATGGCTTTTTGTAATTCAAAACTATTGAATTCTTTACTTATTCCTACATGTGATTCAATATGATCTGGAGTTATGGTTTCACCCTCTTTAACAACGAGCTTAAGTTTCACGAGTTCATTGTGTAATGCACTCAAATTGGCACCAATATACTCCGAAAGTAACGTAGAGGCAGCGGGAGAAAGAGACAGCTTTAAATTTCTTGCCTCCTCAGCGACCCATTTCGTTACCTGATTATCATAGAGTGGCTTTACCGTTAGCACCTCTCCCACCTTTTCAGCAGCTTTATAAAGTTTCTTCCTTTTGTCAAAGGCCTTATGCTTAAAGCAAAAAACCATGATAGTTTGTGGTGTTGGATTTTCAACATATCCTGATAAGTCGTCCCAGGAAGAAGAGGACATAAATTGAGCTTCTTTGATGATGACAACATTATATTGTGCCACCATAGGATAGCGTTTTGCTGTTTCTATAATTTCAGAAGGAGCCGCTTCTTTCCCATAGAAAAGTGTGTAATCAAAATCACGTGATTGTTCATTGACTAATTTTTCGATCAATGCGTTGGTCACAGCATCTATATAATAGGATTCAGTCCCCGACAATAGATAAAATGGCGAAAACTGATCGTGCTTAATTTTGGAAAGTAGCGTGTGGAACGCTTGCATCTTAAAAATTTATTGCATTTTTACAGCATGGAAAAACTCAATTTTCCCCACTATAAAGTGTTGCTCAAAAATAAGGAAAATAAACCCTACATCTTTGATCGAATTCGCAAAAAATGGCTTCAACATACCCCAGAGGAATGGGTACGAGTACATAGTGTTCATTATCTCATTGAAACAAAAGCCTATCCCGCCTCATGGATTCTCATCGAAAAAGAGATAAAGTTGTTTCAAACGCGCAAAAGAATTGATATTGCAGTGGTGAATCCTCATAATAATGAGAATCAAATTTTGGTTGAATGTAAGGCTCCTTCAGTTAAAATCACACAAGCTACTTTTGACCAAATTGCTCGATATAATTTAAATATTCAAAGTAGGTATCTTATGGTAACCAATGGTTTAGATCATTATTTTTGTGAAATGGATTACGATCAACAGCGCTATAGTTTTATTAAAGACCTACCTAAATACATACAGAAATGAATTCCCTTGCAGTTGTATTATTAAATTATAATGGAATTGATTTACTCAAGCAATTTCTACCAAAAGTTTTAGAATATAGTCCAGAAGCAACAGTTGCTGTCATTGATAACAAATCCACAGATGACTCAGTTGTTTGGCTTAAAAAAAACCATCCAAAAGTTAGTTGTGTTGAATTAGAGCAAAATTATGGTTACGCTGGGGGATACAATAGAGGACTCAAAGAAATTGAAGCGGATATATATTGTTTGTTAAACACAGATGTAATGGTCACACCAAATTGGATCCCTCCTCTTCTCGATCATTTTAATTCTAATCCTGCTACAGCCATTTTACAACCCCATATCTTGGATTACAAAGTGCCACATCAATTTGAATATGCTGGAGCTGCCGGAGGGTATTTAGATGCTAATGGAGTGCCTTTTTGTAGAGGACGCCTTTTTTCAACCCTAGAGGAGGATCAAGGGCAATACCAGGAAACCACTCAGGTTTTTTGGGCCAGTGGAGCTTGCTTTTTTATTAGAAGTCAGCAATTTTGGGAGTTAAAAGGCTTTGATGACGACTTTTTTGCGCATCAAGAAGAAATTGACTTATGTTGGCGAATGTACCACCATGGCTTTAACGTCATGGCAGTTGGAGAAAGTAAAATATTTCATGTTGGTGGCGCAACCCTCAACGCTTCCCCTAGAAAAGTTTTTCTAAATCATCGAAACTCGTTGTGGATGCTCACAAAGAACCTTCCTGACCAGATATTGTACAAGCGTCTTTTTAGTCGTTTATGTTGGGATGGACTTGCAGGCATTCGATATTTTTTAATGTTTGATTTTCTTTCAACTTGGGCAATAATTCGTGCGCATATTGCGTTTTATAAACACTTCAAAATCATGAAAGCAAAACGTACTCAAAAAACACGTATTGCGAATTATTATTATGTTAGAAACATTATTGTACAATATTTCCTTCGTAAGAAATTAAATTTTAATGATTTGGATAAAGAATAAAATAATTTCTGTTAATTTGTAAAACTAAAATTTAAAAAAAACTCACACTATGAAAAAAGCATTAGCTTTAGTGATCTCTGGAGTACTTTTATCCTCTTGTGTATCACAAAAAAAATTCACTGAACTTGAAGAATTACAACAGAACACTAAAAATCTTTTAGATTCAGCTACTGTTAAATTGAATTCATGTAATGAAGAAAAAGAAGCTGCTTTGGCTTCATTGGCAACTCTTACAGAGCAAAATCAATTCTTAAAAGCCAACAATCAAGACTTAATAAATAATATCGGTAATCTTACAACACTTTCTCAAAAAGGTGCTGAGAACCTTGAAATGTCTTTGGAGAGTATGAAAGAAAAAGACATTCGTATTCAACGTATGCAAGATGCAGTAACAAAGAAAGATTCTGTTACACTTGCATTAGTTACTAGCCTTAAAGGGGTGTTAGGAAATATGAGTGATGAAGATATTGAAATCAACGTTGAAAAAGGTGTTGTGTATGTTTCAATCTCTGACAAACTTTTATTCCGCAGTGGAAGTTATACAGTAACTTCTCGTGCTAAAGAGGTATTAGGGAAAGTTGCTACTGTGGTAAACAACAAGCCTGAATTAGAATTCATGGTGGAAGGACATACAGATAACGTGCCGATCAAGATTGATGGTATAGTAGATAACTGGGATCTTTCTGTAAAGAGAGCGACTGCAGTTGTTCGTATTCTCGAAAAAGACTTTGGTGTAGCACCTGCTCGTATGACTGCTGCTGGAAGAAGTTTTTACATTCCTATAGCTGACAATGATACTGCTGCAAACCGTGCAAAAAACAGAAGAACTCGAATTGTAGTACTTCCTAAATTAGATCAGTTTTATGATTTAATTGAGCAAGGTATGCAAGCTGCAAAATAAGTAGCAAATACTTTATTAAAAAGCCGCCTTATGGGCGGCTTTTTTTATTCAAAATGTTTAGAATACTTTACAAAGGATTCTCACCTAGACCTTCCCGAATCAATTGAAAAGGTTCAGTAGTTAAATCCAAAACAGTAGATGGAATATTTTGTCCATATCCATCAGAGAGCATTAAGTCTATACGAGATTCCCATTCTTCAAAAAGTATTTCGGGATCAGTAGTGTAATCAAGAATTTCATCAGGATCATGAAGAGAAGAAGTGATTAAAGGCGCATCCAAAAGGGGTAATAATTGCTGTAAAACCACATGACTTGAAATACGGACTCCAATTGTTTTACGTTTATGAAAGGGTTTAGGCAATTTAGGAGCCGCATTCATAATCAACGCATAAGGTCCTGGCAATAGCTTTTTAACTAATTTAAATGTAGTTGAGTTCATATGTTTGACATATTGTGTTAACTCACGGATGTCCTGAAATAGAAAACTCAATGGGGCTTGTTCAATTTTAATATCCTTAATTTTCGCAAAACGCTTGAGGGCTTTTTGATTGTTACTCAAGCAACCTAAACCATAAACGGTATCTGTTGGAAATATTAATAACCCTCCTTGATTCAAAACCTTTGCCGCCTCCCCTATTATCCTGGGATTTGGACTTTTAGAAAAAAGAGTTATTAATTCGGCCATACTATTTGACTTTGAGTTTTGCGAAACGAAGCAGTAGATTTTTCACACCAAAGCCTTTAAAAGCTATGGCTGCTTTCTTGTCTGCTCCCTGTCCTTCAATTACTTGAACTACCCCTTTCCCAAAGCGAGCATGCTCTACCTCCATGCCTACTGAGAGTACCAGAGCCTCTGGACTAGGTGAAGTTGATGCGGGTTCAATCTTGCGTAATTTCTTTAATTGAGAGGGTGTGGGTGTGGTAATTAGTTTCTCTTTTGGTGCTTTTTTGAAATCTTTATTCCACTGCTTTGATTTTACAGGTTCATCAAAAATGGAAGTATTTAAAAGTGGCTTAAAAGAGTAATCATCCTTTGGCAATACTTTATGCAAATATTGTGGATCAATTTCTTCAATGAAGCGACTGGGTTCTGCATCAATTAATTTTCCCCAACGATAACGCGAAAGCGTATAAGAAAGAAATGCCCGTTCTTCTGCTCGTGTAAGTGCTACATAGAACAAACGGCGCTCTTCTTCCAGTTCTGTTCTAGTATTCAGACTCATGGCAGAGGGAAATAAATCTTCTTCCAGGCCAACGATAAACACATAAGGAAATTCAAGTCCTTTTGCCAAGTGAATGGTCATTAAAGCAACCCGATCACTATTAGGGTCATCATCTTTATCCAAATCTGTTGCTAAGGCAACATCTTCCAGAAATTCCGATAGGCTTCCTGTCGCATCTGCTAATTCTTCTTGCCCCTCAGTAAAATCACGAATACCATTTAGAAGTTCCTCTATATTTTCAATTCTAGCGATACCTTCAGGAGTTGCGTCTTTTTTCAATTCTTGAACTAGACCAATCTTTTTGGTAACTAAATCTGTAATTTCAAACGCATTCAAATTTTCATTTTCAATCTGAAAACGTTGAATTAAAGTGGCAAATTCGTTGAGTTTTAAATGGGTACCTGCATTAAAAGCTAATTGTAATTCTTTGGCTTTTACAATGGTTTCAAAAAGGGGTAAATTATGTTGTTTAGAAGCGACTACCAGTTTATCAAGGGTTGTCTGACCTATGCCTCGGGGTGGATAGTTAATGATTCGTTTTAAACTTTCCTCATCTTTTGGGTTAACTAACATTCTGAGGTAAGCCAAAATGTCTTTGATTTCTTTTCGTTGATAAAAAGAAAGTCCCCCGTAAATTCTGTAGGGTATGTCACGCTTTCGGAGCGCATCTTCCATGGCTCTGGATTGTGCATTGGTTCGATAGAGGATAGCAAAATCAGCATTCTTGCGTTGTTCCTGCATTTTAAAATCAAAAATGGAGGCGGCTATATGTCGACCTTCTTCTGCATCTGTAGCCAAACGGTTTACTTGTATGGACTCACCTTCTGTATTTGAGGTCCATACCACTTTATCAATTTTTGTTTTATTGTGGCTAATTATAGAGTTTGCGGCATTTACGATGGTTTTGGTGGAACGATAATTTTGTTCTAGTCGATATAAAGCGACAGCATCATAATCTTTTTGGAAATTGAGTATGTTATTGATGTTTGCTCCACGAAACGCATAAATACTTTGTGCATCATCTCCAACGACACAGATATTCTGATAACGATCGGATAAAGCTCTTACAATGAGGTACTGAGAATGGTTGGTATCCTGATACTCATCAACTAAAATATAACGAAAGCGGTCTTGATATTTTGCCAATACTTCAGGATATCGATTCAATAACTCATTGGTTCTAAGCAATAAATCGTCAAAATCCATGGCTCCAGCTTTGAAGCAACGCTCTACGTATTCTTTATAGATCGCTCCCATTTGAGGTCTTCTAGACATGGTATCGGACTCTTGCAGATCTGAATCATTGAAATACGCCTTTACGGTAATCAAACTGTTTTTAAAGGCTGAAATACGACTTCGTACTTGTTTGTATTTATAAATGTCTTTATCCAACCCCATTTCTTTGATGATTGAAGAAATCAAACGATCGGAATCTTGAGTATCATAAATGGTGAAATTGGAAGGAAATCCCAGTTTGTCAGCTTCCTGTCTTAAAATTCTAGCAAAAACGGAGTGAAAAGTCCCCATCCATAAGTTTTTTGCTTCTCCCTCTCCTACAAGTTCTCCAATTCTTGCTTTCATTTCACGAGCGGCTTTGTTCGTAAAAGTTAGGGCCAAAATGGAGAAAGAGTCCACCCCTGAGGCCATCAGGTGAGCAATTCTGTATGTTAAAACACGTGTCTTTCCCGAACCTGCACCTGCGATGACAATGAGCGGTCCTTCTTTGTGTAATACTGGCGCTCTTTGCGCTTCATTTAGGGTGTCTATATACGCTTTTTCTGGATCTTCCATATCGAGTTTAAAAGTAGGGATTTCCTTATTTTTAAATTCCAATCATAGAATTAATTATAAACATCTATATTTAAAAAAAAATAATATTTTGAAACGAACTTCAACAAAATTAACAGTAGGTTTAGTGTTAATAGCTACCACTGCGTATTCACAGATTAAAGATGCCGTTTTTGATGCTTTAGAGTCTAAAGTAATTGAATGGAGACATCATATTCATCAAAATCCTGAACTTTCTAATCGAGAATTTAAAACTGCTGAATATGTAGCGGCTCATCTAGAAAGCTTAGGAATTGAAGTTCAAACAGGAGTTGCGCATACGGGTGTTGTTGGAATCTTGAAAGGAAAACGTCCCGGAAAAGTAGTGGCACTTCGTGCAGACATGGATGCGCTACCTGTTATAGAGCGTAATGACCTTCCTTATAAATCTGAGGTAGTTTCTACTTTTAATGGCCAAGAAACTGGAGTTATGCATGCCTGTGGTCATGACACCCATGTTGCTATTTTAATGGGAGTTGCTGAAATTTTATCAAAAAACAGAAATTTTTCAGGGACAGTCAAATTCATTTTCCAACCCGCTGAAGAAGGCGCACCTCCAGGAGAAGAAGGCGGTGCAAAACTAATGGTGAAAGAAGGAGTGTTAACCAATCCTAAAGTAGATGCTATTTTTGGTTTGCATATCAACTCAGGTACTCATGTAGGGAAAATCTCCTATAAACCCGGAGGGATGATGGCAGCATCCCAACGTTTTGTAATCAATGTAAAGGGAAAACAAGCTCATGGTTCAACTCCATGGCAAAGTATAGACCCTATTGTAGCAAGCGCACAAATCATTAATGGATTACAAACGCTGATTAGTCGTGAGTCACAATTGACAAAGGAAGGTGCCGTTATTTCTGTAGGTTCTATTCATTCTGGGATACGCTTTAATATTATTCCTGAAAGCTTAGAGATGATAGGAACGATTCGTACACTGGACAAAGACATGAAAGAGTTAATTCGTAATCGAATGCTTGAAATGGTTCCTGCTATTGCTAAAGCTTACAGAGCAGAAGCTACAGTGGACATTCAAGATGGAGCCGATATTACATTTAATAATCTAGCCCTCACAAAACAGATGTTACCAACTTTGCAAAAAGTGGCAGGTGCTGATAAGGTGATAGAAATTGACGCCATCACAGGTGCAGAAGATTTTTCATATTTTCAAAATGAAGTTCCTGGATTCTTTTTCTTTTTAGGAGGAACGCCATTGGATATGGATGAAAAGACAGCGCCTTCACATCATACTCCTTCCTTTATCGTTGACGATGCAGGAATGAAATTGGGCGTAAAAGCTTTGACACAATTGACGCTCGACTATTTTAAGAAATAGTAGATTGTTTTTGGGCATGTTCCCATCCCATTTGCCACCAATTTTCCATTTTTGTTTTATTGAAAACAAGAGAATTGGTGGTTAATATTTTAGGGGTATAAAAAACACGAAGGCTTGCATTATAGTCTTCTGCAATCAGCTTTCCTATGTGCATGTTTTGGATTTCAATTCGATCCGAAATAAATCCAAAAACACTTCCCAACGCATCAAATACATTCCTAGATCGCAATCGATTGGTTTGTTGAAATTGTGTGTCAAGCAAAATCGCATCGACATGGGTTGCTCCTCTTCGTATGGCTTCTTCAATAGGGATGATACATCCCAATCCCCCATCAGCATATTCGCAATCATCTTTTACCACAAGAGTCATAAAAGGAACATAATTGCATGAGATCCAGATCCAATCCAGGAAGTCTTCATAATCACACTCTTTTAAACGTTTGTATTCAACTGTATTTGCGGTTAAATTGGATACACAAACGATAACTTCCCCTGCTTTTTCTTTCAATGCCACAAAATTTGATTCAGGAAACTCAATTGAAAGAAGCTTCCTAAGATTATTACTTTCTCCAAAGGTTTTCTTTCCTCTGATAAAGTTTTTTAGGACGTTGAAATGATTGATTTTAATTCGCTCCTCTTCTCCATTACGGACAATAAGATAGGGGCAATTGTCAAATACACTTTTTTGATTGACATTAGTAAATGCTTTTTTAATTTCTTGAATTTTTTTGAGCGCCAAGTGTGAAACCAACAGGCTCCCTGTGGAAGTACCTAAGAAAAGATCATAATTTCGTTTCTCCTCTTCAATGAGATATTGGGCAACACCACCTGCAAAAGCGCCTTTGCTTCCACCTCCAGAAATAACTAATGCTCGCATTTGATTTATATTTGGGATTACTATTTTAAATTTACACTCTTACAAATTCAAATTTAAGTGTTTTAAAAGAGATATGGATTCTATGCAAACTGAAATAGCGTATTTAAAAGGGGTTGGTCCCGAACGAGCACGTTTGCTTAAGGAGGAATTGAATATTAAAACATTTCAAGATTTGCTTCATTTTTTTCCAAACCGCTATATTGATCGAAGTAGATTTCATCCAATTAATCAGCTTCCTAACACTAATGCAGAAGTCCAAATCAAAGGAAAGATCATTTCAATTGATTATGTACAACAAAAACGAGGGAAGCGAATGGTGGCCTCTTTTCAAGATGAAACGGGAATCATGCAATTAGTATGGTTTAGAGGATATCAGTGGCTTAGAGAAAGTTTACGATTAAATCAAACCTATGTCATCTTTGGTAGAATTAATTGGTTTAAGGGACAAGCAAGTATGCCTCATCCTGAAATGGAATTAGAAAGTGTTTTCCAACAAGGAGTCAAAGCAGCCTTCTACCCTATTTACCCCTCTTCTGAAAAATTGATTAATAAAGGAGTTTCTCAACGAGTTATTCAGAAGTTAGTAGCTAGTCTTCTGCAAGAAAAAAAAGCTGAGTTTTCAGAATCCTTACCCAAGTATATTTTGGACCACTTCAAATTGATATCAAAAGAAGAGGCGTTACATCAAGTTCATTATCCTTCCACACAAAATTTACTTGCTAGAGCTCAAATGCGTTTAAAATTTGAGGAGTTTTTTTATATGCAGTTACAGTTGATTTTAAAAAATCACCAACGGAAACAGAAGATTAAAGGCTATGTTTTTGCTTCAGTTGGTTCGGTGTTTTTAAATTTCTTTGAAAATCAACTTCCTTTTACACTCACTGAAGCCCAAAAAAGAGTGGTCAAGGAAATACGAGCCGATTTAGGTTCTGGAAGACAAATGAATAGATTATTACAGGGAGATGTAGGTTCGGGAAAAACTATCGTGGCATTACTGGCCATGTTAATTTCCATAGACAATGGGTTTCAAGCAACCCTAGTTGCTCCAACTGAAATTCTTGCACAACAACACTATCAGTCTTTATCCAGTCTTTTGGAGGGTACTGAAATTCGCTGTGCCTTACTTACAGGAAGCAGTTCGAAGAAAGAAAGGCTTCTTTTACATGAGGCTTTGGAATCGGGTGCGCTTTCAATATTGGTGGGAACTCATGCAGTTTTTGAAGAAAAAGTTCAGTTTCATAATTTAGGACTTGCAATTATTGATGAGCAACATCGTTTTGGTGTTGCCCAAAGAGCTCGATTATGGCATAAAAACGAAATCCCACCTCATGTTTTAGTCATGACGGCCACTCCTATCCCTAGAACCCTAGCAATGAGTATTTATGGGGATTTGGATATCTCCATCATTGATACCTTACCGCCAGGAAGAAAACCAATTAAAACATTGCATCGTTATGACAATAATCGGCTTGCGGTATTTGCATTTGTAAAGGAACAGTTAACTCTAGGACGTCAAGTTTATATTGTCTATCCTTTAATTCAAGAGTCAGAAACTTTAGATTACAAAGATTTAATGGACGGTTATGAGAGTATTTCAAGAAGCTTTCCTCCCCCTGTTTATCAAATAAGTATTGTTCATGGGAAAATGAAGTCTGATGATAAGGCATATGAGATGGAACGCTTTGTTCAAGGGAAAACTCAAATCATGGTGGCAACTACAGTAATTGAAGTGGGAGTAAATGTTCCCAATGCCTCAGTAATGATTATTGAAAGTGCAGAACGTTTTGGTTTGTCGCAATTGCATCAGCTACGGGGGCGTGTGGGAAGAGGTTCAGACCAAAGCTATTGTATTTTAATGAGTGGTTCTAAAATTTCTGAAGAAGGAAAAACTCGTTTAGAAACGATGGTAAAAAGTAATGACGGTTTTGAAATTGCAGAGGTTGACTTGCGTCTTCGTGGACCAGGAAATCTTATGGGAACTCAACAAAGTGGAATTTTACAACTCAAAATTGCTGATGTCATAAAAGATACGGAATTGCTTAAAGCGGCTCGTGATACAGCACACCAAATCATAAAAAAGGATGCTACCTTTAGCAGCAAAGAGCATCAAGTGATTAAAAGAACGCTTTCCGCAATGAAATTTGATTCAAATATTTGGAATTTCATAAGCTAGTTATGGCCAAAGAGATTCTTATATTTGCACTTTATAATTTGAAAACAACACGCATTGAAAATATCCTATAACTGGTTACAACAATTTATCAAAACTGAACTCACTATAGATGAAATCTCTGTTTTACTCACAGACTTAGGTCTTGAGGTGGAGGGTGTTCAGCACTTTGAGAGTATTAAAGGAGGACTCAAAGGAGTCATTGTTGGTGAAGTGGTTTCTTGTGAGCAACATCCCAATGCAGATCGACTTAAAAAAACAGAAGTACATCTTGGGAATGATGAGATTGTGCCTATTGTTTGTGGAGCACCCAATGTCGCAAAGGGTCAAAAAGTATTAGTCGCTACTGTAGGAACACTTTTATCAATGCAAGATGGGACCTCATTGAAAATCAATAAAAGCAAGATTCGTGGGGAAGTAAGTATGGGAATGATTTGTGCTGAAGACGAATTAGGTTTAGGTAAAAGTCATGACGGAATTATGGTTTTAGAGCCCACTCTTGAACCTGGAACTGCAGCAGCTGCTTTGTTTGAATTGGAAGAAGATTACGTCTTTGAAATCGGATTAACGCCCAATCGCGCTGATGCAATGAGTCATATGGGTGTAGCAAGGGATTTAAAAGCAATTTGTATGCTAAAAAACATCCCTTTTGAATGGACGGTCCCCGAGACTTCTTCATTTCATGTAGATAATAATGAAAACATCATTAAAGTAGAGGTTAAAGAACCTAAGAAGTGTAGTCAATATTATGGAGTAACAATTTCTGGTTTGACTGTAGCACCCTCACCTACTTGGTTGCAAAATCGTCTAAAAGCTATTGGAATCTCACCAAAAAACAATGTAGTAGATGTAACCAATTATGTTTTACATGAGTTAGGCCAGCCTTTACATGCTTTTGACGCACAAATAATCTCTAAAGAAATTATTGTACAAACATGCTCTAAAGGTTCTGCATTCACCACCTTAGACGGAACAAAGAGAGTTTTAGATGGTGAAGATTTGATGATTTGTGATTCCAAAAAACCACTGTGCATTGCTGGTATTTTTGGAGGTCTTGATTCTGGTGTTTCAGAACAAACAACAACAGTCTTTCTGGAAAGTGCTTATTTTGATCCAGTAAGTGTTAGGAAAACAGCAAAACGACATGGCTTAAATACTGATGCTTCTTTCCGTTTTGAACGAGGAATTGATCCAGAAATTGGAATTATTGCACTAAAAAGAGCTGCTATTTTGATTAAGAAACTTGCAGGTGGACAAATAACAAGTGATATCCAAGATTTTTCAAAGCCTTTGGCTGAACCAAATCAAATATTTTTAAGTTTTGATGAGTTGGAACGTACAGTTGGACAGGCAATTGAGCAAAAAGATTTGCATACTATTTTAAACGCATTAGAGATCAATATTAACAATGTTTCAGAGACAGGAATTGGAATGACCATACCGCGTTACCGCGTTGATGTATCTCGTCCAGCAGATGTTATTGAAGAAATATTGAGGGTATATGGTTATAATAATCTTGAAGACAAACCCCTTCAATATGAAGCAAGCCCTCCTTATAGTTGGAAAGATCCCTACAAGTTAGAAACAGCTGTAGCTCAGAAGCTTACGGGTCATGGATTTATGGAGATAATGAATAATTCTTTGACCTCCCCCGAGTTTAATGCGGACTTTCATGCTCCAGTTACCTTAGTGAACCCTCTTGGAAAAGAACTTTCCTTAATGAGACAATCACTTATTTTTAATGCCTTAGAAGCAGTTTCATTTAATCTAAACCGACAAAATAGAAGCTTAAAGCTTTTTGAATTTGGATCAATATATGGGAAGAAAAATGAAACTTTTGTTGAAGCAAAACGATTGAGTATCACATTGGTTGGAAATGTTTTTGAGTCTCATTGGGACATGAACAATGCGCCTAACAATTTCTTTTATGGAAAAGGTGTACTTAATGATATGTTAGAAGGACTTGGATTAGGAGCTATTGAATGGCATCCAGAGACTCATCCAAATTTTGATGAAGCTTTTCAAATTACAGCTAATAAAAAGAGACTAGGTGTTTTTGGTTTGATTTCTAAAAAAACGAATGATCGTTTTGGAATAGATCAAGATGTTTATTTAGCAGAATTAAATTGGGGAGATCTTATAGATAAAGCCTATGCTCATCCATTGAAATATGAGGAAATAGCCAAATTTCCTATTGTTCGTAGGGATTTCGCACTATTATTGGATGAAGCAGTTCTTTTCGAATCGTTGAGAGAAATAGCGATAAAAACAGATCGTAAAATCCTTAAAGAGGTTAGTTTGTTTGATGTATATGAAGGGAAAAATCTTGAAAAGGGTAAAAAATCGTATGGATTGAGTTTTACTTTTCAAGACAAGACCAAAACCCTTACTGACAAACAGGTGGATAAGGTAATGGCTAAGTTGCAGCATAATTTTGAGAAAGAGTTGGGTGCACAATTGCGCTAATAACTTACTTTGAAAGGGTAATTAGTACACTATAATTTATTATTTTTGTTACAAATGAGATGGAACTATGAAGTTGAATGTATTACCAAGAACCAATATCAAAACTGCTCTTGACAAAACAAGAGCTCATCAATTAACAGCTGAGGATCAGGAAAGTGCTCTTAAGTCACTGTATCAATCCTTTGAGATCAAAACGACAAATGCTTTTAAATTTGATTTGTTAGATCGCACTAAGATTTACCATTTAGATCAAATAAAGAAAGTTAGCATTAACCATCGTCTTAGATTTCTTGATTTAAAGTATTTTAAAAACAAACTGCCGGATTCAGCATATGAAGATATTCAACAATTAGAAGCCCTTCATGATACCCGTTTAAGTGGATTTAAGATCATGGCTCCTTCTGCCCTGTTCCGTTTGGAGAAGACAGATGATCCCCTCCTCTTCGCTCCTCTTGGGAATGATTATTATTATTTAGTTCACAAGTGGGGGAATGACCTTCATCCATTGAGAAAAGTAATGATGTGGCCCTTTAAGAACATTTGGAATTTATTAGGTCTTATACTAATCATTAGTTTTTTTGCTACGGAAATTATGCCAATGAATTTGTTTACTAAATCTCCTGATGCTTCAACCTATTGGATGTTACTGTTTTTCAATTTTAAAGCGATCGCCTCCATTGTTTTATTCTATGGTTTTGCGTTAGGTAAAAACTTTAACCCTTCCATTTGGAATAATAGATACAATAAAGCCTAAATACATTCTTATGTCCCCAAAATATGTGAAAATTTTCTTCGGCCCTCCGGTTCAAGTTATTAATCTGTGTAATGCTTTGGACGAAGTTTCTATCGTCCCAGTAGTTAAAGATCGTGCTGAGTCAGCGCGGCTTGCAGGTTTTGGTTCTTTTTCAAGTGATCAAGAGGTTTGGGTTCATCCTGATGAAGAAAAGCAAGCTAAGGAAGTTCTACAAAGTATCTTTCCTTAAGATAAGTTTTCTTATTTTTAGGTCGAAACAAACGAATTAAACTTTCTTATGCAATTTATTATATTCATTGCCTTTACCTTATTGGTAGGTTTAGTAGCTTATTTTGCTACTAGAAGCACTAACGAAAATACGGAGGATGGCTATTTTTTAGGTGGGCGAAGCCTTACAGCCCCTGTAATAGCGAGTTCCTTATTATTAACTAACTTATCTACTGAACAACTTGTAGGCTTAAATGGATCTGCATTTAATGAAGGAGTTGTTGTTATGGCATGGGAAACTTTGGCGGCAATCGCTATGGTTATCACAGCGGTGGTCTTGTTACCACGTTACCTCAAAGGAGGATTGACTACCATTCCTCAATTTTTAGAGCGACGTTATGATACGGCTACTAAATCGATTACTTCAGGATTATTTCTCTCAGGTTATGTTGTAGTATTACTTCCAATAGTATTATACTCGGGTGCAATTGCCCTTATTGGAATGTTTGATTTAACAACGCTCTTTGGGTTAAGTGACACGAGCACACTAATTTTAACCGTTTGGGCTATTGGAATCATAGGGTCAATTTATGCCATTTTTGGAGGACTCAAAGCCGTAGCTGTTTCAGATACAGTAAATGCGATTGGTTTGCTTATTGGTGGGATTATGATCCCTGTTTTCGGTTTAATGTATATTGGAGATGGAAGTCTTATGAACGGTATAGAGGCCTTGTATGCTCATGAGCCATCAAAATTTAAAGCTATGGGGGGGTCGGATTCAGCAATTCCGTTTAGCACCTTGTTTACAGGAATGGTTTTAGTACAATTGTTTTATTGGGGAACCAATCAAGCGATTATTCAAAGAGCTCTTGGAGCTAAAAATTTGATTGAAGGTCAGAAAGGTTTAATCCTTGCCGCTTTTGTTAAAATTTTAGGCCCTATCATTGTTGTCTTGCCAGGGATTATTGCGTATTATATTTTTGGAGGGTCTTTAGATGCTAGTCAGGCAGATTTATCCTATGGTCTTTTAGTAAACAAAGTTCTACCTCCCGTATTACTTGGATTTTTTGCTGCAGTTCTTTTTGGTGCTATTTTAAGTTCTTTTAATTCTGCCTTAAATAGTTCTGTCACTCTTTTTGGACTCGATATATACAAACAATACATTAAGAAAGATGCTAACGAACAACAAGTGGTTCGAGCAGGAAAAACTTTTGGAATTGGTCTTGCATTACTTTCAATGATTATTGCACCTACTATTGCCAATGCACCTGATGGCCTTTTCGGATACCTCCAGGAGATCAATGGATGTTATACAATTCCAATTTTGACTATTATCTTGGTTGGATATTTGACCAAGTACGTTCCTGCCCTTGCTGCAAAAGTAGCCATGCTGATTGGAGTCGTTATGTATTCAATTAGTCAGTTTGTACTTAAAGGTTATGTGATTTCAGGGGGAGGTGAATATCCTCATTACCTGCATATTATGGCAATTATTTTCTTGTTTAATATAGGGATAATGTTATTGATAGGAAAATTGAGACCTCGTGAAGTGGCTTATGTGCAAAACTATACCGAGCAAGTGGATATAACTCCATGGAAGCCTGTAAAAATGTATGGTATTATTATTACCATTATTGTTATTAGCACTTACTTCATTTTTACGTAAAAGGGGTTCGAGTACTTTTTATTCTAAACAGTAACTGCTTTATTTACTAATAGTTATATGAATATAAATGAAGGTTTAATTAATCCTGACCTTTTTTTTATACATTTAAACTCTATTTTATTTAATTGTGCCAGTATATCCCATTCATAAGATAAAAAAAAATGCTCTCGAGTTATTAAAAAGGATTCCACCCATATATCCTTACCACTCTGTTGAGCATACTCTTTATGTTTTGGAAACATCCCTTAAAATAGCAAACTATTATTCTCTTTCTGACTTAGATATAGAGTTAATTCAAATTGCAGCCTTGTATCATGATACAGGCTACTTAGAAGGTCCAAAAGACCATGAAGAAAAGAGCTGCATTCTAGTTGAACAAGAATTATCAAAGTATAATACTGAGGCGTCACATCTCGAACTGATCAAAAATATGATCATGTCAACAAAAATACCACAACAACCCAAATCTCATATGGAATGTATTCTTGCGGATGCAGATCTTGAATATATTGGTACTAAAAGTTTTTGGAAGACAGGATTGAAGTTATTAGAAGAGATTAAATTTTCTAATCCTGACTTTAATGTAGACGATTGGAACAAACTTCAGTTGAACTTTTTGTCAACTCATTCTTTTCACACCAGTTACTGTAAACGCTATAAGCAGAAAACGAAAGAAAAACACATTCGTAGTTTGAAAGCGTTACTTCAGAGCTAACATCCTTAATTAAAAATTGGGATTTACTACCCCAACATCTTTTCCCTTAATTCTTTAATTTTTGGATCGGTCATGTACTCATCAAAAGTAGCGTGACGGTCAATGATACCATTGGGTGTCAATTCGACAATGCGGGTTCCTAAAGTTTGTGCAAAAGCATGGTCACTAGTGCTACAAAGAAGGGTTCCCTTAAAGTTGTTTAACGAATTATTAAATGCGGTAATGGATTCCAGATCTAAGTGGTTAGTGGGTTCTTCCAAGAGTAATACATTGGCGCGTTCCATCATCATTTTAGAAAGCATACAACGCACTTTTTCTCCTCCTGAGAGGACGTTTGATTGTTTGAGCGCCTCTTCCCCACTAAACAACATTTTTCCTAAGAATCCTCTTAAAAAAACTTCTTCACGTTCTTCCTCTGTTTTGGCGTATTGACGAAGCCAGTCCACTAAACTCATGGGGTTTTCAAAAAAGTTGTCATGATCTACAGGTAGGTAGGCTTGTGAGGTGGTAATACCCCAATCAAACTTTCCTGTATCCGCCTTACGTTCTCCCATTAAAATCTCGTAAAATGCTGAAAGTGCTCGAGTATCTTTTGCATAGACAATAACCTTATCGCCTTTAGCTAGATTTAAATGAACATCTTTGAAAAGAGTTGTTCCATCTGAAGAAGCAGAAAGATTTTCAACATTTAATATTTGATCGCCCGCTTCTCGTTCTTGATCAAAAATAATAGCAGGATACCGTCTACTAGAAGGCTTGATCTCTTCGATGTCCAATTTATCTATCATCTTTTTACGTGAAGTAGCCTGCTTGGATTTAGCAACATTAGCAGAAAACCTAGCGATAAACTCTTGCAGTTCTTTTTTCTTTTCTTCAGATTTTTTATTCTGTTGTGCTCGTTGACGTGCAGCCAATTGAGAAGATTCATACCAGAAGGTGTAATTCCCTGAAAAGTGATTTATTTTTCCAAAATCAATATCTGAGATATGTGTACATACAGCATCTAAGAAATGACGGTCATGCGAAACCACAATAACGGTGTTGTCATAATTTGCTAAAAAATTCTCTAGCCACATAATGGTATCGTAATCCAAATCATTGGTAGGCTCATCCATGATCAATACATCTGGGTTTCCAAATAAAGCTTGAGCTAATAATACACGAACTTTTTGTTTTCCATCTAAATCACTCATTAAAGCGTAATGCAATGCCTCGGGTATTTCTAAATTAGAAAGCATTGCTGCTGCTTCACTATCGGCATTCCATCCATTCATCTCTTCAAATTGAATTTGAAGTTCACCCACACGATCTCCATCCGCATCGGAAAAGTCTTCTTTAGCATAAAGTGCATCCATTTCTGCTTTTACCTTAAAAAGCGAAGAATTACCTTTCAGAACTGTTTCCAAAACAGGGCTTTCATCATAGGCGTTGTGATTTTGTTCCAAGACCGATAAGCGTTTCCCTGGCTCTAGGTGTACGCTACCTGAATTTGCATCCTGTTTTCCAGAGATGATTTTCAAAAAGGTGGACTTCCCAGCTCCATTGGCACCAATGATACCGTAGCAATTTCCAGAAGTGAAGGTTGTATTTACTTCATCAAATAAAATTCGTTTTCCAAATTGAACTGAAAGGTTTGAAACCGACAACATAGTGATTGATTTTTGAAATGCAAACTTACATAAATCCTTGGCAGACTCAGCAATTTTTTAACTTCAAGCTAAGATTTTTTAATCGTTTAAAATGTTATTTTTGAACTGTGATTCGAAAAGTTATTTTTAGCGCACTTGTTTTACTTCTGTGGATGGGTTGTCAATCCAATCAATACGATCGAAGTGGAATTTTCTTTGGTGGACAGATTGTCAATCCCTCTTCGCGTGCTGTTACTTTATATCAGGGGAATAAAGTAATTGAAACCCTTGATTTGGATAAAAGTTTGCGTTTTCAAAAAAAGTTTGACTCGATGTCTAGCGGGATCTATAAATTGGAACACCTTCCCGAATTCCAAACGGTATTGTTGGAAGAGAAGGACAGTCTCTGGGTTAGAATAAATGCTGCAGCCTTTGATGAATCTATTGTGTTTTCTGGTGTGGGAGCTTCTAAAAACAATTTCTTGATGGAATTGATTTTAAAACAAAAATTAGAGGCGAATTTTTTATCCACCAAATATTCAAGCAATAGCCAAACGTTTAACTCCCTTTTAGATTCATTGCTCATGGAGAAAAAGCAATTGTGGATCCAAATGGATTCAGTCAACAAGCTTTCTCCTATTGCTCAAAAAATTACTCAAGCGGCCTATATTTATCATTATGCCAATATCCGAGAGCGTTATGCCCTCTTAAGAGGTACACAATGGTCTGTAGAAGAAGACAGCCTCTTTTTTAGATACAGAAGCTTTCTAAATTATGGGGACAATGATTTGGCTTTTTTTGATCCCTATGTGAATTATATCTTGAATTTTATAAGTCAAAAAGCACTAGATCGTTCCATACCTTATTTCAAGCAAAAACAAACAACTGCCTATAATATTGAACGTTTGAAAGTTTTAGATAAAAGAATTTCAGGTTCCTTACTTCGAAACAATTTAGCCAGAGCGATTGCCTTTGAGGAACTCCTCACCTTCGAAAACCATGGCCAACATGAACGTTTTTTGCAGTATTATGCTACAGTAAACAACTCCCCTGTTTATTTAGCAGAAATCCTAGCCCTCCATACCAATATTACTAATATGGAGCCTAATAGTCCTCTGCCAAAAATCGCATTACAAAATGTAAACCGGGAGACAGTCAGCAGCGCGAGTATTTTTAACAACAGTACAACCGTGATCTATTTTTGGTCACAAACCCAAATGAATCATTATAAAAACACCCTAGAGCGGGTAAAAACTCTTCAAAAACGGTATCCCAAGATTCGTTTTGTAGGAATTTGCATACAGCCATTCAACAGTATGGTAGATCAAGTTCAAAAAATGATGGAAATTAATCCTCAAGATCAATTTTCATTAGTAGATTTTGAAAAAGCAAGTGAAGCCTGGGTGCTTACCCTACTCAATAAAGCCATTATTCTTAATTCTAAAGGACGTATCATTGAAGGGTTTGGAAATTTCTCAGCTATTGAATTTCAAGAACTTTTGACGGGGATATAAAAATTATTGATTCCCTTTGGAATAATCCTCTAAAAATTTTGCTAATCCAATATCGGTTAGAGGATGTTTTAAAAGTCCTTTAATAGAAGATAAAGGTCCAGTCATAACATCTGCACCAATTTTGGCACATTCAATGACATGCATGGTATGGCGCACAGAAGCTGCAAGAATTTGTGTTTCAAAGCCGTAGTTGTCGTAGATATCACGAATCTCTTGGATAAGGTTTAAACCATCGGTAGAAACATCATCTAAACGTCCAATAAATGGAGACATATAAGTCGCTCCCGCTTTGGCAGCTAACA
>Ga0209654_1000287_pt1 | contig 52477 bp, 18 predicted proteins | sample SaaInl1SG_22_DNA_FD_184646 | JGI IMG/M metagenome (GOLD analysis project Ga0209654, IMG submission 184646) | Marine microbial communities from expanding oxygen minimum zones in the Saanich Inlet - ESP_161SG_22_DNA (SPAdes) (version 2) | ecosystem: Environmental > Aquatic > Marine > Intertidal... | reverse complement strand
GCATATGCAAGACTGCTTAGAATACTTGGACTTGAAGAAGAGTTTAAAACTGTTGTTGAGATACCAGCTATTAAAGGTAGAATTAAATATCTTAAAAAATACTTAGATGGTTCACGTAGTAGAGATGATAAAATGTATACTAAATCTGTATTATTATTTTCTTTATTTATTGAACATGTGAGTTTATTTAGTCAGTTTCTAATAATGATGTCTTTTAACAAAGAGAAAAACTTATTTAAAGGTATTTCTAATGTTGTAGAAGCAACAAGTAAAGAAGAAGATATCCACGGTAACTTTGGTGTAGAGATAATTAATATAATCAAGTCTGAGAACCCTGAATGGTTTGATGATGAGTTTGAAGAATTAATTTATTCTGCATCTAGAAAAGCCTATGAAGCTGAATGCGGTATTCTTGATTGGATATTTGAACAAGGTGAGTTATCTTTTTTACCTAAAGAAACTATAAAGCATTTTATAATGAATAGGTTCAATAACTCATTAAAGAAAATAGGCATGAAGCCTATATTTGAAGTTAATAATAACTTATTACAGTCAACAAAATGGTTTGAGGTAGAGATTACTGCAACTAAAGAAGGAGACTTCTTTTACAAAAAACAAATAGATTATAATAAAAAGTCAAAAGCTATAACAGCTGATGACTTATTCTAAAAAAATATGGAAAGAAAAAAGTATTATTGGCTTAATGAAGAAAGCCGTACATTTTTATCAAGGGGTTATATAAATGAAACTCCTGAACAACGTATACATGATATTGCAGTTATAGCAGAAAAATATTTAAAAGTTGATGGCTTTGCAGAAAAGTTTGAGGATTATATGGCAAGGGGTTTTTACTCCTTGTCTACTCCTGTTTGGATTAACTTTGGTAAGCAGAAAGGTTTACCTATTAGTTGTTACGGATCTAATGTAGATGATAACTTAGATAGTATCTTAAACGCGGGGCGTGAGATTGGTATGATGTCTAAGTATGGAGGTGGTACTAGTGTTTACTTAGGTAATATTAGACCTAGAGGATCCAGTATATCAACCGGAGGAACTGCAGATGGGCCAGTACATTATGCAAGAATCTATGACACTGTTGTAGATGTTTGTAAACAATCTGAAGCAAGAAGAGGGGCATGTGCTGCTTGGCTACCCGTTGAACACCCTGATGTATTGGAATTTTTAGAGATAGGAGGAGAAGGTAATCCAATACAAAATCTACAGTTTGGTATTAGTGTAACAGATAAGTGGATAGATGATATGAAGAGTGGAGATCCTGATAAGCGTAAAGTATGGGCCAAGATAATTCAGAAAAGAAATGAGTTCGGTTATCCATATATAATGTTTAAAGATAACTCAAATAACAACTCTCCTTATAAAGAGCTAGGTATGGATATTACTGCATCTAATCTTTGTTCTGAAATACAGTTACCAACAGATAGTTTTAATTCATTTGTTTGCTGTTTAGGTTCTTTGAACTTATTACACTGGGATGAAATTGTTGAGACGGATGCAATAGAAACTTACACATTATTTTTAAATGCTGTGATAGATGAATTTATTACCAAGTCTAAAACAATGCCTGGAATGGGTAGAGCATATAAATTTGCAAGTGATCATAGAGCTATAGGCTTAGGTGTATTAGGATGGCATTCTTATTTACAATCTAAACTTATTGAGTTTGAATCAACAGAAGCTAAAATGATAAATAGTAGAATATTTTCTATAATAAAGACAAGATCAGAAATGGCTTCAATGGATCTTTGTGAAACAAAGGATGTTAAATCAATTAGAGAAGGTTATGCAAATACTACATTAGTAGCTATTGCACCAACTAAATCTAGTTCTTTCATTCATGGTCAAGTTAGTATGGGTATTGAACCTATCAAGTCTAATTATTTTGTAAAAGATTTAGCTAAGTCTAAAACTATATATAAGAATCCTTTCTTAAAAGAAGAGTTAGCAAAATATAATCTTGATACAGAAGAAGTATGGGAAGACATACTTAAAAAGGATGGTTCAGTTCAACACTTAGACTTCCCAACAAAAGGTGTGTTTAAATCATTTATTGAGATATCTCCTAAAGAGATTATTATTCAAGCTGCAACAAGACAAAAATTTATTGATCAAGCTCAATCTTTAAACTTAATGATTGACCCGTCAGTTCCAGCTAAAGATATTAATCAACTATATCTTTTTGCTCATGAACAAGGAGTGAAGACACTATACTATCAGTTTAGTGTAAGTTCTGCACAAGCATTCTCTAGAAATATTCTTGAGTGTGCAAGTTGTGAAGCATAATTAAACTATATATTTTATGTAAAATTAGCAGAGTCAACCCTAATAAGGTTGGCTCTTCTTATTTAAAATAGACTAGAATCCTATCTCAAAATCTTGTTTCTTAATAGCATCTATATATTTACTGTATGTTCTTATAGCTGGTAATGATCTCTGCCATTGTTTATTTACTTTTAACATGCCTTTATATGGCTTGTTTTGGTAAACATAATCCGAATCTCTATAAAAAGCATCTTCGCCTTTAGTAATATAGGCAACTGGTGTTGTAAGACTTAATTGTAAAGCTTTTGATGTATTTCTTAATAGTTTTAGTGATGCTATAGGATTAGAGAACATTTGATAATTTTGTTCAATGCCTGCAGGTACTGGGATAAATGTTAACATTTCATCTTTAGTTCTATCTGCTTGTAATCTTGCAAGATTTTTTAATCTCTTCATTGTATCTGAGTCATCATCACCTGATAATAATCCATCCATGAGAGAATTTAATACAAAAACTGATGATAGAATTGCAATTTCACCTACAGTTCTATAAAAACCTTGTATTTTATTTAATGCTCTTTGATCTCTATTACCACCTTCACCGGTATATCCATATTGTTCAAGAAAACCTGCTTTTAAAGCTTTAATATCTCTAGTGCCTTTAATAAATTCTTTAGTTGCATAGTTTGTAAACTTCCACCATGATAGGTATCTTCCTTCCATCCATCCTAAATTTTGATCAAAATATTCTCTTTGATATCTAGCTCTTAATGCTGGTGCAACCCACTTCTTAAATTGAACTGCTAAATTACCAAGAGCATAACTCTGAAGAACCATTCTGTCTTCTTTAGCATAATTACCATGAATTTGTTTATTAACTTCTCTTATTTGATTTCTTAAATCGTATCTAAAATTGTCATTATAATCAGCAATCTTATTTCCTTTTTTATCTACAACAATATCATAATCTTCTAATAAAGAAACGGTATTAGTTTTAGCATCAAAATGTAATGCATCATATAGGGATAATGTTTCTCCTGTTTTACTGTTCTTTATAATAGTATCCATCAACATTGCAACACCTACTTTAGATTGTACATTATATTCAGCAGCATCCTGCATTACATAACCCCATTCCTTAAATCTTGACCATAAAGATGAATCATCATACTTAGAACTATTCTCACGTATATCTGTATCAGGATCCATCATTCTAAAATATTGAGTTACAGCTTCATATTTATTATTTGCTTTATCGGCATCATAATCAGATTTCTTTAAACCTAGTTTACCTAGTGTAGCAATATCCGCTAAATCAGTTGCGCCACTTCCTATTCTTTCAAATATTCCAGGAATAGCATTTGTATTAAATTCTTTAGTTGCTCTTAAATATGATTTTTTACTAAAAAATCTTTGACCTAGCATTTCAATATTATTATTTATTCTACCTAGAGCATAGTTATTAAAGTTACCCATAGGGTTGAATGCCACCCATGTTAATGATGTTGCACCAGTTATTTCTTTTGCAATTTTATCAAACATGCCTTTATTTGCTAGTTCATTATCATAAAAAACCATTGACATGAATTTTTTAGCTCTTCTTACAGCATTAGCTTCTAAACCTTGATCTCGTGTGAAACCTACAGCTTTAAGAACACCTTCTTTAGTTCTTGAAACAAAACTTTGACCTGTAGCAACAGGTAAGTCATATTCTCTTCTTTCTAATACTTTAACAAAAGCATTTAATGTATCTTCTACTTCACCCATAACTTCATAGTGTGTAGCCATAGCATTAAACTTTATTAAACTAGATCCTAAATCTCTACTTAGTTCACCTGTTGATGGTTTATTATATATTCTATTATATTCTCCTCTAAGCTCTTTAATTTGTGCATTATACTTATCAGGTGTTATAAGACCTTTTACTTTTTGTTCTTCAACAAAAGCCATCTTCTTTTCTACTTCTTCTAATTCACCATCCATTCTTGGTCTTCCTGTATAGAATACTGGTAGTTGATTTGTGAAGTTACCTGATTCATCAAGCATGACTTTTTTCATAGTTGATGTTTCTTGAGTTAAGTTTTTTACAGATGTTGTAATATCACTCCACATCTTAGATATTATGTTTGGTTTATCCTTTAGATCACTTAATAAGTTATCTTTAATAGTGGGGACTCTACCCATCATTTGATCTCTTTGATATTCAGGAATCTTTTCTAGTAAATCTTCCTCATACATTTTAATAAATAAGTTATAGAACTCTCTTCTAGCTAATGTACCCGTATCAGTTTTAGTAGGATCCATAAGTTCTGCGTACTTTTTATCACGCATATCCTTACCAGACTTTGTTATTTCTCTAACTTTTCTATATTCAACTTTAGGAAATTCACTCTTAACATTTTTTACAACTACACCTGTTGGATTACCTTTAACTTTTTGTGCTTGATCATATGTAGAAGATTCAAAATACTTTGCTCTATACACAGCATAATCTCTAGCTGAAATGCTATTTCTTTTTTTCCACTCTCCATATTTACCATTAGCACTTACCTGCCAAAACTCGTATATATCTCTAGCTTTCTTAAACTCATCTGTATAATAATGATACTCACCATCTACAAGATTACCATCTTCATCCATTTCTTCTGCTCTAAAAAAATCTGCAAATGCTTTTTTCTTATTAGCTAAATCAATATTATATTGAATATCTTCTTGAGATGCTGTAGATAAATCTGTAACATCCCTGTATTTATAAGGTAAACCTGTATCATCAAATAGTTGAAATCTTAGATCGTCTTGTATTTTATTATATAGCTCACCTATAGGTTTTATATATCTTCCTGTAAAATTACCATCTTTATCAAATATAGACATGAAGTCATAAAGCTGATTTCTTTTTAGATTTGGATATAATTTAATTAACTTATTAGCACTATTAATTACAAGTTTATTACGCTGATCAATTAAATCAAGTACCTTTTGTTTTTGGGTTTTATATATTTTATCCATAACAGAAAGCATTGCATCAGATTGAGTAGCCATATCTTGAGTTAATAAAGCAAGTTGAGATATATCAGGTGATCTTCTTACAAGATCGTCTAAATCTTGTTCTGTAAATACACTTTGCTTACCACCCCAGTCATTATTAGATCTTTCTCTAATTTTTTCTTTTACAAAATTAATTATAGCATCATTTACTAATCCTTCTCTAAATATTCTTTCTTCTTCAGTTTCATTTTCCTTCTTTTTTACACCTGTTCCTTTTATCTTATTTCTTAATATATCCATCTGACGTATTAATGCTCTTTGTGTAGCATTATGATCTTGAGAATCTTGTATTAAAAATAAAGGTTCAAATGTGCTTAAAAATCTATTGAAATTTAAAGTATAGGTTATGTATTCATCTTTACCAAAATTTGCAGGATCTTGAACATAATCAGCAAATTTTTTCATTTGGCGTAAAGCACCCTGAAGAAGATATGTATATGTAGCAGATCTAGATGCTGGTCCATTATCAATATTTGCAGAAATATATGCTAGTGTACTAGCAATTTCGTCACGTAGTTCCTCTTTGGACATGTCTCTAAATACTGATCGTTCAATTACTTTTAGAGCCTTTTGTTGATCTACTAGAGCAATTCTATAATCTTCTAGTATACCCATTATAGAATTATACTCAGGATATACTAAAGGATCTATTTCTTCAGCTAGTTTTTCTTGATCTTCTTCATACTTAGAACCATCAAATATTCCATCATCAGAATTATCAATTATATTATCTAATTGGTCTTTAGAATATTGGTCAACATTTTGTGGTATTAACATATCCACATATGTCATATTCTTAGTGTCGTTTATAAACTCAACTCCACCATCTACCTCAATCTTATCACCATCAGCTTTAACATGAAATGTCTGAGCTCCTGTTAAAGTTCTATTAGTGTTGTATCCCATGTTATCAAGCATTCTTTTTAACATGTTTACTTCAATACTATTTTGAGCAGAGTTAGTCAGTTCTAATACACCGTGTCTTTCTTTTAAAGCACTACCATTTTTTAATGAATGTAATTCTTCAGAATATGCTTTCTTTCCTTGTTCACCATATATAGAATCTTTACTTACCTTTAAATCAACAATATTAACAACACCTGTCTTATCAATAACTAATAGATCTACAGTTCCTGCAGTTTTAGTATTTGGATCAAACACAACAACATTAGATAATGCAACAGCGCCATCAGGAATAATAGGATTATTATTTCCTATAAGTTGTTCTTGTAAAGAATCAACCACTTCTTTTGCAGCTTCTTCACTCAAAGTTGTTAACCTTGAAGAAGCATCTTCAAAACTTTCATTACCAACAACGGCATCAAATAAAGTTTTTATATCATTATTTACTTCTAGATTAAGAGCATTATTCTCATTATTACTAAGACCTATATAATCAGATGTAGAAGAATAAACCTCACCTGTTGATATATTCATGTATGAATTATCTTTTTTATTATAAGCAACTATATCTCCATTATAATCAGAGTTTTTATTACTTGCTGACAGGTCCCCAATAACATCTTCTGATGATCTAGCAGTATGGAATAAACGTTTTATAAATTCTTTTTGAATATCATTAGACTCTTTTAAAACTTTTCTTACAACTTTATCTTTTTCAGGAGATAATGAATATCTAACCCTGCTATCTACAGCACGTTCTAATTTAAATTCTATATCAGATGTATTTAAAAGTTTTGCTATATCTGTTAAAGAAGATGTAGCAGTTATAGATTTTGCTGTAAAAGGTTTACCTGTTAAGTATTCACTAAGCTTACCTATGACATCTAAGAACCAATCTAATACTTCTTTAATTTTATTTAAAAAACTTTTTGTTGGTGTAGTTTCATATTCATTTTTAAAATGTCTAGACAAAGCTTGAGTAACCATCTCTAAATTTCTATCTAGAGGTGTAAATCCTTTACTGTCAGAATATGCAGCATTTATTGCTTGATTCATTTCAGGAAAGTTCTTCTTTGCTTCCTTTAATAAACCATTGAATAATTCTGAATTATCTACTTTAATTGCATCTACAAATGGATGCAGCATTTCTTCTATTGCAGTTTCATCAGTTACTCTACCTTCTATTAGTACAGCTAAACCCTCATAAAAGAATGAATTAACTTGATCAAAACTTACATCTGTTTTTGCCCACTTAGGAACTTTATTTTCATTATTCCAAATAGCTTCTGCTTCTTTAACTGACATTAGCTTTGCACCAATCTGTGGAAACAATCTTCTTAAATGTGATACAACCGCTCTAGCACGTGGTGTATTCCATGATCTAGATTTTTCTATTATATCTTTAGGTGTAAATAAATTATTTACAACTTCTACTTTATAACTCTTAGGTGTTCTATTTATATTTAAAGAGTTTAAAGGAATATTATTTATTTCTAAATACCTCTTAAGTCTTTTTAAATTAGCTTGTAAGAATTGTTCATCATACTTAAACGTAGCAGGATTAGAATTATTAACTAAATAAAAACCCTGGTAACTATGCAGTATTCTTTTTTCTACAAGATTTGCTAATAAGTTTTCAGAGAACTCTTTTTGCTTTAATGAAAATACGGCTTTGTTATTTTTTACAAACTCTTTTGCTTGCGCAACAGATGGAAATACATCTGTATTATTTAACTCTTGCCACTTATTGATTATATTATCAGTTTGTATTTCTGATTTATATACTTTCTGTAGAGATTTATACTCTGCTGTATTTCTATTTGGACACTTAGCCATAGTTTATTATAAGTTACATTTTTTAATCTGTTCTACAAACTCCTCTTGATTATTATAAATACCCTTTTTATATTCTTTAATCAAGTCTTCCAAAGATAATATATTATTCTTTTCTCTCAGAGAATTTTTATTCTCTTTGTTAAATTGTATATTACTATCCCAAAAGTTTTCAATGATTGTATAATTATTATTTATTTCTTCATTAGCGTTTTTAAGTACATTAAATAGATCAGGTGTTAGTTGTTGAGCATCTTCATTAATATTATCAAGTTCATCAAGAAGAGCTGGATCAACAGTATCATCTGCACTAGTTTGTTGTGTTGGTTTGTTTACTTTAGCAAGAATGTCTTTTCTATTGCCATTTTCTGGTCCCCAGTTCATAATATTTCCAGACACGGTAGACATAATATCCTGCTTATTATTTACAACATAATCAGTGCCTTTATAATTTACAACAACCGCCCTTCCTTGTTTAACAGCAAGATTTGCAAAAATTTTATTTCTATCTGTACTATCTTCTTTGAAAACTTCAGCACCTTTAGAATTAAATATTTTATTTCCTTCTATAGTATAAGTTTGTCTTTGTTTTCCTTTAGGGGTATATGTTATTGTTTCAACCTCACTAGTTTGTTGTGCTGGTTTACCTACAAACTCTTTAAACCCTTTTAAGTCTTTTTTAGAACCTAATATATGAATTTGCTCTGGTTCAAATACAATATATTGATAAGCATAATCTAATTCTCCAACAAATCCTTTGTCAGATAATTTTTCTTTAGTTCTAAGTACTGCATCTCCCTGTCTATCTTGAGCTTGAGGATTGTTAACTAATTTTAAATTTTTAGCATTTAAAATTGCAGAAAAAACTTTTGCTGTTTTAACTGCATTGTATTCTTCTAAAGATTCAAATTGACTAAAATCTATAGAACCTTCTGCATAAAAATCTGCAGTTTTTTTACTGTCAGTAAAATAAATACCTTTAGTAGATTGCTTTGTGTTTTTTCCAACTTGATTAATGTCAAAATTATCAAATCTGCCATCAGGTGTTCCATGATAAACAATATCTTTTACTTTACTATCAGGAAATAGTGTATCTAAATAGTCACTATATTGTTGCTCAGTTCCTATTTTAGATAATTCTTTATTCTCTTCAAATACATTAGAAACTCCTTCCTTAACCTTACTAGTTTGTTGTGCTGGTTTAGGTTCTTCTAAAATATCATCTAAATTAACACCATCTATTTCAATATTATCACCAGTAACAACAATATTAGCGCCAGGTCTTCGAGCAGCTCTTTCCTTTACTTGATCTTTTCTATCTGATTGTTGTTCTTCTTCAACTGTATCTTCTTTCTTCTCTCTACTTTTTACATACTCTCTTACTTGATTATATGTAGGTCTATCACCAAACATAAATCCTATAGGATTCTGCTGATTAGAACCTGTAGTTTCTACTTCAGTATATGTAGCAGTATCTTTATCTGCACCTGTAAGTCTATATGTTTTATAAGTTACTTTTGTAAAATCTCTACCTTCAAATGTATCAGTAACACGAACAAAAAGAGGATTTACATCTTCAGATTTAGCAGTTAATGTATTATCTACTATATTTACATTTTCAGGTTTTATAAGATCACCTGTTAATGTAGTAGTAAAATTATAATTATTTAATAAAGTATTACTTCTATTAGATAGTAAATAGCCTTCTATAAATTCAGATTTGAGATCTTCAAAGTTTAATCCAAAAGCGGATTCAATAAGTTCATTGTTACTACTTCTTAATGCATTAGATGCTGTATCAACATGATTTAAATACTGTTCCATCATAAATGGTGAGATAGCTTGTATTAAAGACGCATAACCTATTTGTAATCCATCTTTAACCATCATATAATTTACTATATCTATAGCATCTTGTTTATATTTAACAGAGCCATATAATCTAGCAAATGATGTTTGCAAATCAATCATTTGAGCTTGATTTAAATTTCTAAAAGTATTTGCTTCAAGTAATTCTAAACCTGTTGTATTAGATTGATCATCAGCAGGATTGCTTATTGTAAAATTCTGAACAAAGAAATTATCTTTTAAATCCTCCTGTTCTCTTAATGTATTTATAGTATCAGTGATAGTTTTATATTGTCCACCTTCTACACTAGGGTATATATAAGAATTATTTAAAGTTGCTACAGATTGTGAATTGGTATCTAATTTATTTTTCTGATAAGCCTTAATTGTCAAATAAGATAATAAATCTCTAGATATCTTAGATTCAACTTCTTCAGTGAAATCAAGCGTATTTGTATTTATACTTTCATATAAATCATCTAATATAGATCTAAAGTTTTCTGTACCTGATAGGAAAGTAGCAGGTAATATATCATTATAAACTTGCTCAAATATTTTTAGATAACCAGACTGCCAAGTAGAACCTCTAAAAACTTTATTTAAATCTATAAGTGCTCCTTTTGCAAAAAGATCAGATATATTATTTACTCTCTTATTGACATCTGTTATATTTTTATCTAGACCATTAGCTAGTGTAGTAACAGAAGACATTTTAGATGTAAAGTCTTTAATATCAAGTAGTTTTTGGAACTCTAAAAGAATACCTAATTTAATATCATCAGCTCTTCCATCAACATCATTATAATATTTTATTAATATATCATCGCTTATTGATGCAGATGTTTTTACTGAATCTAACTTATCAATTTCTGCTTTAAGAATACTCTTAACACCCGGATCTGTCTTTTCTTTTTTATTAAAGGCTTGATCATATATGGATGTTATCAATGGATTGTTGACAAGTAACAAACTAGTTTTAAGCGGTATACCTAATGCTGTAGCATTTGCAACAATACCGAGAGAATGTCTGTTTAAACCTAGTTTTGCTGCTAAACGTTCTTTGGCATTGTCTGTCATTGCAGTAATTAAAGAAGATATTATATCTTGCTTTCTATTACCATCAGTACCATCAGCAAATTTTTCATTTAATACTCCAAAATCATTATAAGGTTTACCATTTAAAAAAGGAGCTGGTCCTTTTAGTTCTAATTTATACTCAGTTAATAAACTTAGATATGTGTTAGGTAATACAATTGCTCCAATTGCAGAGCCTTTATTTGCCATCCATGCTTTAGTCTTACCAAGCATATTATCCACATCTACATTATCCTCTCTATTTTTTTCTTTCAATCCTGGTAACAGTTCTTCTAATAGTTCTAGTATTCCAGTTTGAGTTTCTTTATCTGTTAATATTTCCAAACCTGCAGGAGTATATGATATAGGTGTTCCTTCTTTTGCTTCTGTTACACCTCTATTACCCATCAATGCATACTTATAATCTAGTATTTTATTATTGTATGGTGCTTCATATGGTTCTCCATAATTAGATTTATAATCTTCATATTGTTTTTTACTTACAGGAAGACCTAATGCTGTTAAAGCTTTTATAGACTTATCGGTAAATCCTAAATCATTTAAAGTTAGCATTTCGGCATCTGTATATGAATCTTCTATATTTAAACCTTGGGTCTCATATAGTCTATATCCTTTAGCATATGGAGTATTCTCATTTACTTTTTCATTTACATATTTTATGTAGTCTTTATACTGTCTTCCTTCTGTTGCTCCATACTCATAAAATTTATTATCCTCTACATAGAATTCTTTTATCTGAGTAAATACCTTGTCAATATCAAAGTCAGCTCCAGATATTTCCACCATTTCTTGTGGGAACATTGCAACAGAACCATAGACAGTAGGTAAAAAATCTATAAGTTTTACATTTATCGTAGAGTGATTATCTTGAGACGGTATACGTACAGCAAACATTTTTGATATAGCTTCAGGAATATCAGCAGCTGTATTTTCAATAAGATTTCTAACAGATGCATGGTGTGCTGGAACAAGACCTTCACTATATCGTTGGCCTGTAGCTGTTTTAGGATCTTTAGGATTAGTGTATTCCATCAAACCTGTTCTTAATCTATCTAATACTACTATACCTTCTGCAGGTATTTTATCATTAGTTAGATTACTTAAAGTAAATATTTCTGGTTTATCTTTAAGTTTTTCCCATTGCTTTTCTCTAATAACTTCTGATCTAACTGGATTACCATCAGCATCTACTTCATATACTCTTCTGTATACTTTCATACCAAAATCAGAAACTAAAGATAAAGTCTCTCCAGGAATTTTTTCTGATAATACACCTTTACTAAAGAAGCTTAAAAATAATTCTTCAAACTTATTTACAGTAATAGGATTATTTAAATTATACTTTTGTTCACCATTTTGTTTAGAAAAGAACTCTAAAAGATTACTACTAGACTTACTAGCTTTAAGTGACTCAGTAGCATAATCTAAAAATATAGATAAGTTAGGTGTTATCTTACCTGTAATTTTAAACTCAGCAACTTCTTTCATTGCCTTATCATAAGTAAAAATAAGATTTCTATTATTCTTATATTTTAAAACAAGCCTTCTATTGGTAGCCTCGTTATATAACGTTCTAACGTCACCAACCGTCATTACATTACCCTTTTTATTTAAACCCAGTCCGGGTATTTCAACAGAATCATCTTGCTCAGAAGTAACAAGAGCTTTAATTTGAGTAGGATCTGTTGTTTCTAATTTATTAGATGGATTTAATACTTGTAATCCAAAGTATTTTGTTTCTAATGTAGAATAACCATTTTCAAACTCTTCTGTATTATCAAGCGTAGTTAATGAATTTACTTTTTGCTTCATCATTTTAGAAGCGCTTAGAGGAGAAGCCATAGCTATTGTATCTGTTTCTTTTTCAATAGCTTCAAGTTTAATTCTTAAGTTATGTAATGCTTCTCTGGAAGGTTTAGCTGTACCATCAGGGTTAGAAGTAAACTCAGGAGTTAGTACAAATGCTGACATCTTTAAATATGTTTCACCATCATAGTAAACCATCTTCTTACTGTTTAGCATTTCTTTATTTGAAGCATAACCTCCAGGTTCAAATATTGAGTAAGAAGGAATATACTCTCCTCTTTCAACTCTATCTAATAATTCTGCTTGAGCAGCTGTAAGTTTACCAATACCGAATCTTGTATATCTAAATGCTTTGGTTGTCATGTAAAGTTGACCATCAGCTCTATCAATACTCTTACTACCAATTGATGATACTCCAATCGGTTCTTCTAAAGCAACATAACTAATCTCTTTATTAGGATGATTTATACCATACTCAGGTGCTGTAAAATTACTTTCTGAACTATAGAAAGCAGCATTTTGACCTTTACCTCTTTTAGTTCTATCAACCGCATCTTTTAATGATACAGCTTGATCTCCAAGTAATACTTCATTTATTGCTGTAGTATTAATCCAATCATTAAAGAATATTTGTTTAAGATTATATTCTTTATCATTAATTAAATTTAATTCTGGAGCAGAAGATAAACCTTTATTAATTGCATTGCTTGTTAAATCTTTTGCACCTAACTCTACTAATAACTGATCAAACTTTTCAAACTCATCATTTAATTTCTTCTCTAGATCTTTTTTAAATTGACCTTCAGTTTTATTTAATGATGATAATGCTTCTTTAAGTGATATATCAAAATTAGTTTTTGCTTTTTCTTCTAGGCCTTCTTTGATCTCTTGATCTAATAATAGTCCTGTATTATGAAATTTAAATGCTCTTCCGGTATCAGTATCATTATAACCTAATCTTTCTTCAGATTTAGTTTCAGAATTTGACTCACGTTGTATTCTTTTAAACTCATTATCTATTTGTTTTAAATAAATATCAAGTGCTTTTTCAGTTAATTTAGTTTTTCCATTTACTAACTCTACAGTTTTTATAACAGCAAGTGATAATAAGTCTCCAGTATTTGAAGCCTCCATCACTCTTAATAGAACTGGAGCTAGTGCTGCAGTCATAGTTTGATCTGTTAAATTATCATCATATTCAACTGTTTCAACTTTACCACTCTTTGTATTATAATTAGAAGTGTAAAAATTTAAAAGTGATAATACAAGTTCTCTAGGAGTAAAGTCTCCATACGCACTTCTGTCTGATATACCTGTTAGTCTTGCATTTATTTCCTCTTCGGTCTCATTTAATTTTCCTACTAAACTACCTGCAATTCTAGTTACTCTTAATTTACTCTCATTAGAAAGTTTTATGAAAGCCGGATCATTTAATAAATAATTATTTTCTAAATATCCATTTCTAAGATCATTTAGTTTTTCAGTATTATTTAACGCCTCAACTTGTTTTAAGTGGAATGTTGGAAGCTGATGAGCATATACTAAGTCTCCATTTGGATTTTTAAATACTGGTGCACCAACTGTTTCATCAAACTCAGCATTGTTTTCACTCATTTTATTTAAACGTGAAGACATACCTTCTATTCCAGGATCAAATATATCACTATTAGTTTGTATTGAACTTAGCAACTGTTGTATATCTCCTGTTTTATTTTTCTCTCCTACAGTTATAGGTAAAGCAGATTGATTAGCATTATGTATACTTATTTGTTTTGGAGTTCTTGATCTGTTATATGCTATACTAAAAGCAATATATTGTTTGCTTAATCTTATACCAGTATAGTTAAACAAATCTTGTGATGTCTCTTTAGATATTCTATCTAATTGTAAATCATCAATTAACTGTGTACCTTCAAGATAAACTCTAAACTTATTAATTGCTTCTATTGCTCCATTTTTAAAAGTTTTATTAGATTTAATTTTCTTAGATGCTTGTACCCATGCTTGTGACCATCTTGAAAGTTGTGAGTTAACATCATCTCTATTTGCTGCTGAATATATTAAAGAACCACCTGTATCATCACGTTGCATGAATAAATAGTTTACTCTAAAGTTTTCAAAACCTGTTAATATACTTTGAATCAATAATGAATTTTTAATTTTTTCTGGTAATGGATCATCAGACTCTATAACTTCAATGCCATTATTACCAATAGTATCTAATAGCATTCTATTTACAAAAGCTCCTGTATTTGGATTATCCTGACCAAAGTAATACATGTTCCTTAATATCTCTTTTGGATCACTTAAGTTCTTTACAGCTTTTAACATTCCATTATAAGCATCCATAAATTCAACAGGAACTATCAATGGTCTACCTTCGCTTAGTTCTTTGTTACCAAAGTAATCTACATCCTCTAATGTAGTAGTTGCTATATAAGCTCTTATACCTTCAGCAAGAGTAGCAAATCCACCAATCATTGATGCATCTTTATTAAACTGCTCAACAGTTCTTAATCCAGCTTCACTTTCAAAAAATTCATTATCAAATTCTTGATCTGCGCTTTGTTTAGTTATTATACTAAGTAATGAGTTTACATCTTTTTTAATATCAGATCCAAATATATCAAATGATTTATTAACATTTTTAAGTTGCTCTTTCTGAATATCAGATTTATCATTATTAATTTCATTATCTAAACTATAAAGCCATTTGAACTCACGAAGTGTAAAATCTAAAACTTGATCCGGAGTAACATCTTCAATTTCAGTAATATTACCTGATTCATTTACAGTAATTATAAAACCTTCAGCAATTTGATATTTTCTTGCAGGTGCAACTAAATTTTCTCTAACACCTTGTACCGTCTCTATAAATAATTTTGAACCTTTTTTTAATTTTTTATCTTCAGAATAAACTTTTTTACCACCAATTAATGTGCCTTCAGTTATTTCAATTTTACTAACTTCATCAGTTTCTTTAAATTTTGATTCAAGTAATCTTTTTCTTTTTTCTAAATTTTGTGATGAAACATCTGTTAAAAATCTAGCGGCTATTGATCTAACCATTGGTTCTGCAATAGCACTATCTAAATATAAGTATCCTACATTACGGTCTCCATCTTTGTTTGTTTCACTAATAAAATCATATGGAATTAATGCATTAGCTTCAATAGATACACCCTCAATTAGATTTGTAGTAAAGTTATTATTTTTTACAGAAGCTGTTCTAAATTTACCAGAATCTATATTTTCAAAAAGAGTTAATAGTTCATTCTTAGTATATGAATTAAATAATGCTTTTATCCATTCTAATATTCTATTGAATAATGATTTAATACTAGAATCTGTTTTAGTAGATCTTGGATTTTGTTTAAATAATTCAAACTCATCAGCCATGTATTCTTCAAGATATTCTTTTTCTAATCTTGAATCACTCATATCAGAATATGTATCTGCAGAGTTTTTAAATCTTTCTAGTTCTTTTCTATAGCTCTTACCTTCTTTTCTTAACTTAGCTCTAACTTCTCTTCTAGCAATAGATAAATATTTTGCTTGTTGTTCATCTGTTAAAAGTAATCTATATACAGCATGGAATCCTTCATGATACTTAAATGGATTTGTAGCTCCTGTATATATAGTACCGTTGATAGTTAGACCACCACCTAAATTATATAACCCTAATGCAAAAGCACCAACACGAACACCACCAGCTTTCATATTATTACCTAATGTATTTATATCATCAATGGTAATAAAATCAGGTAAATTTGATTTAGCCCAAGATTTAAATTCTTCAATATCAGTATTAGCTTGTTCAGTTGTATTTGCAGGTAATATTTTATTTGCAGCACCTAATTTTTTATATACCTCTCTTATTTTTTTCTTTAGTTGAATTACTTGCGAATCTTGATCCTCAGCATCTTGTTTATCAATTCCAGTTAAACCTTCAGAAACTTGTTCTTTACGCGCTTTAAGTTGCTCTTCTAAATTTACTAACTCTTGATTAGGTGTAAATTCTTCAGCAACTTTAGGTGCAGCTTCAACAACTCTTTCTACTTTCTGTGGTTTAATTTTATCAACAGCTGCTTGAGCAGATTCAACTGGAACTTTTACACTTTCGCTATTAGTAGATATTGAAGCATCTATAACAGATTGTTGTCTTGCAGAATCAGCGTTTATAAATAATCTTGGTCTAGCAATAACATCATACTGAACATTAGTTGTTGTTTTATCAAGAATCTCTTGAACACCGGCATCTCTTGGAAAAGATTTTCTAAAGTTGTCAAGTGATATTTTTTGATCTTCTACAACTTCTTTATTAAACTTTTCTATAAGCGCTTTTATCTTAGATTCAGGAGTTTTTAATCCAACCTCTTCTTTAGGTTTTAAATATACTGTTTTTACAGTTTTATATTTTTTATCAATCTTTATACTTTGCTGTATATTTATATTACCCCAAGAAGTAACTTGTAATTCATATCTGTAACCTTTAGCTTTTGAGGTAATATATAATCTACCTGGAACTTCTTGTGAATTAAAATTATTATTAAAACTATTATCTTCTTGTTTAGCACTTTCTAATTGTTTTGCTGTTGTCTTATCAGTAATTTCAATATTTAAATTTTCATTTCTGGTTTTTTCAGATCTATCAACTACATCATTAAATAGTTCATTTAATTCAGTATCACTTAGTCTCTCCGGTTTTAATGGAACAAGTTTATATGTTCCATCAGGTAATAATACAGCTAATGCATACTTCTCAGTAATATTAGGATTAGTAAAATTATTATTTTCATCTATTTCACCAGCTTCTTTTAAACCTTTATTAACTCTATCTATAAGTTGAATTGCTGCAGCATCTTGAAGATTTGTACGTTCAATCTTAGACTTCTTTTTTTCTTCTCCTTGTATCTGAATTATAACTTTATTACCAGATTCATCTGAAGAATTATATTTTAACTCATCTGCTTTTTGTGGTTTAGCAGCATTAAGAATTAAATTGTTAATTGACTGATCTAAAGTAAAACTTTCTGATAATGCAGATAAAGGAATAAAACCATTATAGTCAGAAGCTAATGATTCGGTTGATGTGCTAAGTAATTTATTCTTTGCAAAAGATTTAATAATGATTTCTAGTTTTTGTTCATCAGAAATATTTTTACCTTCTTGTATTTTGCTAAAGTCAATTACATTTTTAGCTTGATCAATAGTAAAGTTTATAGGATCTGGTACACCTTCAAACTCATAATTATCATTTTTAAAATATGCAAATATTCCTTCTGGTGAATCTGATGGTTCTAATTTATTATCAATTAGTTTACCATTAATTCTACTAAGTGTATTACTATTACCAAAAGCTAACCCTATTATAGATTTAGCTTGAATATTTTCTACTAAAGGATTGGAAGGTTGATCTCCAATAGTTAATTTACCTTTAGCTGTTCCTCCTTCCGGATCTTTTCTATATACTATTACTAATTGATCCTTTTCTTCTTCTGTTAAATTAGAAATTATAAACTCAAATCGCTCTCTTGCCTTTGCATTTGTCTCACCAGTTTCTCTATTAACATGTGGATATGGTTGTGTTATATCTCTAATATCTAGCTTAGATACATTATCTGGTAAATCAACAATCTCTAATTTTTGTAAAGTATAAAAGTTTTCAAACTGTCCAGGTTTTAATTCTTTAATAAAATCTAATCTGTTAGGATCAGAATTTTTATCTGAAGGAATTATCTCTAATATGTTTCCTTTAGCCTCAATATCTTTTGAACTGGTTAATACTATAAACTCATTACCATTTCTATCATAAACAAAATTACCTACTTTTAATACGGTATTATCAAATACATATTTTGTTGTATCTGGAACTGCAGCTTCAATTTTTGTAAATGCATTTAGAGCTTGTTCAGATGTTGTAAATAAAGCATCTTCTGCAATATTTAATGAAGTTAATATTTCTGGTGAAATATCTTTTCCAAAGTTATCTTTTATTTTATATGATAAAACTTCATTGCCATCTGAATCTAATGTTTTAATTTCAACAATTGATACGTTAGGTCCTTTTCTAAGTACAACTTCATTAGTGTTTCCTCTAACTGTACTTCCTTCTTCAGGTAATAATTCTTTTTGACCTATCAATTCATCAATTGTTAGATTAACAGAATTCAATACTTCTAATACTCCCGGATCATTTCTACCTTCTTCACTTCTTAACCAATCAACTAAACCAGCATCTGCTTTTATTTGCTCCTCTGTTAATAGATTATCAGCATTAATTAATAAGTCATTTGCTACCCATAATTGTTTAATTGTAAAAAATGCTTCTTTATGATTTTTTCCTGATTTACTATTTAACCATTCATTATATTTTAATGGTTTTTGATTTAATGATGCTGCTCTAGAAGAATACTCTTCATATGCAAGTTTCAGTGAGTTAGATAATAAAGGAGTAATTGTTTTTGGAACTTGCACTCCTACACCTTCTGAAATATCTTGTAAGTCTTTATTTTCTATTTCAGTTTCTACTTCCTCAACTTCTTCTTCTACTTTATCAGGTCTAGTTGCATTATATATTTCAATCTTTTCATTTATATCTTTTAACTTTTCTGGATTATTAATTGCTGTTACCTCACCATTATCATCATAAAAAGTTTTTAGATTATTAGCATCAAATGTTTGTAAAAATAATTCTACTTCATTTGGATCAGGATAAATATTTAATAGATCTAATTGATTTAATAATGTATTCCCTTCTTGAATACCAACATATTTTTCTATTTGCTTTTTAAATATACTTCTTGCATTTTTAAATGTATTTTTAAAAGTATCATATGATATTTTAAATAATCTATCAAATTTTTCTGGTATTAAGAAAGACTCTAAAGATTCACTATAAACTTTAGCGTTGCCCTTTAAAGAATTATAATCAATAATATCTCTTAGTGCATCTTCTATAACTGTATCATTAACAAAATTATCTTCTGAAGCAGCTAAAAATTTAACATATTCACTAAATGCAGATTTTATTTTATTTGCATTTTTTCTAGCAAATGAACCCTTCTTAGTTAAATTTTTTGGGTCTGTAACAATATCTTTAAACTTACTTAACTTTTTAATTTTTTCAGTTTTAAACTTTAAAGTATCTTTATCTTCTTTAAGATCTGATTCTTTTAATAGCTCTGCTTCTGTTGTTAATAAAGCTGTTTCTTTATCAATAGATTCAGGACTCATCAACACAGTAATGTCAGACGCAGCCATGTTTTTAAATAAAGGTTCAGTCTCAAGTCTTTCAAAAATTCTAATACTTCTTTCTAATGCTTTATCAAAACTATGTTGTGTAAACATATACAAGAATCTAGTATGATCATCTGCTAGTTCCTTAAATGACTCTTCTCGATATTCTCTTGATCCTTTTTTAAATGCTGATGGATCAAATCTAGCAGGAATTAGATCATATGCTTTTTCATATCTTTCTTCCATAATATCTATTTCACCTATCATGGAATTAAGTTTTTGTCTAATATCTCCTGCTTTTTGATCTTTTTTATTTGCAGAAAATGCATCTGTTAGATCTTGATCAGATAGTTTTAGATAATCTTCTAGTTGCTCTCTAAATAAATCTTGACCTCCTGTGCTGTATATATGATATAAAGCTGTAAATTCAGAACGGTCTTGTTCATTGTCAAATTCAAATTTATCAGCATCAAAATTTGCAGACTCTAAGTTTTTTAAAATTTGTTTTTGATCTAATAAATGAAATTTACTTCTGTCAAAAAATGCACCTGGATCCTTTTCATTAGCTTTCCATGCAGTATTATATGAATCTACTACATCATTTATATATTTTTTTCTTGCTTTTTTTTGTTCTTGATATGCTACTGGATCTTTAATTCTATTATATACAGCAGGTAGTCCTTGGAAAAATAGTTTTTGTGGACCTTGTACTATACCACCCATTAAGAAACCGGACATAAAAGTTTCAAAACCTTGTCCTGAGAATTGTTCATCTATTGCAGAACCAACCGCTGAATCAAACAATCCTGTACCACCAGCTAATGGGTCTTCTAATAAACCTGTATAATAAGCTTTAGTACCTGCAGATATAGCTTCTTGACTTACTTCTTGAATACCTTCTCCAAAGTTAGCAGCAAAAAATCTTAACCCATTACCAGCAATCTTTTGAACATTACCTTTTACACCAGCTTTACCAATTGACTTCATCAAACCTTTAAAGCCATCACCAACATATTCTAATGGAACTTTATTTCCTGTCTTAATTAATTTAGCAGGTAGACCTTTTAAATTTTGTTTAGTTAATCTATTAAATGATTTTTGAAATCCACCTAAAGAATTACCTAATACTAAATCATTTGTTAAAAGAAGTATTGGGGTATTAACAAGAGCGGTATAAAAAGCAGATTCATTAGCTCTATTTTCTATTTCTCTTAATTGTTCAGCTGTTACAGGTTCACCAAAATTTTCAGCAGACTTTAAAGCCATCCCTGTTTCAATCATATCTTTATATGCAAAACCTCCTTCAAGTTTTGCTTCAGCAAGAGTATAGTTTAAACGTCTTACATCTCTATAAAAAGCACCTGCAGTTTGAGAAGCCTTAGCAAGATTAGTAAGATTCTGAGCTGTATTAGCTGTAGTTTTCCAATTTCTTATAGTAGCAGCTGTTTGTGGAGAAATTATATCAGCTCCAAAATTTAAACCTGATTTTACAGCTCTTCTAAAATCAAAAGCTCTGTCAACATTATTAAGACCTTTTGCAAAATTTCTTGATGCATTAAGACTAGCACCTAGAGTAGTAAGTCTAGCAATATTTCTACCGGTACCTGCTACAAATGCACCAATACCTGCAGGTGCTCCAACACCAGTTGAACTTAAAGCAGCAGAACCAGCAGCTAATGCTAATTCTTCAGCTGCAATAGAAGCAATTGTACCAAATGTATATGCACTATTTAATAAAAGATTATTAGTAAATTCAAATGCACCGCCTCTACTTGAACTACCAATCATCATTGCTTGTTCAAATTCTTCAGCTGTTTTTTTATCCGGTCCTGTAAAATATGAATCAAAATCAAATAAATCACCATAACTTCTATAAGAACTTTTAAATGCACTACCTACTAAACTAGTAAATTGTCCACCCATTCTGGTTAAGTCATCCCATATTGTAGAATTAGCATTGTAGTATTCTTCATTATTTGAATATGGAGAAAATCCAAGCTTGTTAAACTTTGGATGATTATAGTATCTTAAAAATTGAGTCTGCTTCATTGAAGCATATTGTGGCGCAACTATACCTGGTAACTTAGATTCATCAATATTTGCATTATTAATAAAATCTACTATATCTTGACTATCATTAAGTTCACGTGGATTCTGTTGCTTTACAGGATTAAATGTATTTGATGAATATGAAGGATTGGGATCAGCATAATTTCCAATAGTTTGAATATTAGAAGTATTAATGGTATCACCAATTGAAACTATAGCGTTTAATCTTGGCTCATCCAATAAAGATATTTGTTTATCAATTGTTTCTGTATTAAATAAAGACTCAATTGGTATAAATTCATAACCAGCAGCCGGAATGCCTGTGCTTATACTTTCATTACTTTTAATCTCTTTATCTAAACTATTGTTATCTGATGGACCTATCATTTATCTTGACTTAAAAAATTATGTTGTAAATATAAGTTATTATTTATTAGCATTTAACTTAAGATCTTTTGCTTTTCTTTGTCTATTACGTTCTTGTTGTTTACTAAATGAAGGAAGTAATATATCATAAAAAAATGAATCAAATCTTGCTGCTATATCTGATTGACCTCGAAAATCTAAAGTTTTAGTTTGTTGAGGAGTAGTTATATAAGTTCCACCTTCTTGATATTGATTAAGACTATAAGTAATAAAGTACATATCGTTATCTTCTTTAGTTACTGCATATGTTGCTGTAGGCTCACTATCAATACCAGGAAATGTTTTTTCTATAAAATTATATTTGCTTAGTTCTATTTCACTTTGTAATGGTGAATAATATGTTTGTGAAGTTGCTTTTTGGCTAACATCTTCATTTTTATCATAAATTAATGTAACTCCCCCACTGTTAATAATACTATTAATTTCTTCATTTTTAAGTACACCCGTTTCAACTCCATCCGGAGAACCTTTTTGATAACTCTTAAGCCAACGTTCATTTGGTATTATAGTTATAGCAGCTTGGTCTTTTACTAATTCTGAAGGTACACCAAAAGTAGGTTTTTGAACTATTTCAAACATAGGCACTTTTGCTATACTTGTTCTACTTGCTTTATCTGTATTTAAAACAAACCTAGTTTCATCATCAATAAGTTTTAACACCTTTAAAGCTAAATCATTTTTTGTTAAATAATCCTCTTTACTAGAAGGTGTGTCTCCAATTATAACTCCATAGTTAGAACCTTTTCCAACAAGACTTGCTTTTTGCGTTATATAATCAGCATATGCTACCCGACTACTAGTATTCATAGCTGCTGGATTTATAGTAGTTCTATACTCATAACTTACACTTAAATCATCATCATCGGTTCCAGATCTTCCTCTTCTCGCATCTTCTAATGACGGTATACTTTTATATAAAGGATTATTCTTTAATTTATTATTTAATACGTTATAAGCTTTTTCTGCATGTTTTGCAATAGTACGTTCATCAATCATATATGCGGGTCTTAAAGTACCCCAATCATACTTACGTCTATCACGATATGGAACTACTATTCCTGAATCATTAGTAATCATTCTGGTTTTAACTTCATCACTTCTTCTAGCATTTGGGAGTGGTTGATCTGAATATACTCTATCAACAATCGGTCTACCGTATTCATTAGTGGTATCAATATAATTTAAATACTCTGTTTTAACCATATTTGTCTGGTATGGTAAATTTTTATCTTTATAATTTTTTAATTTTTCAGCTTTAGCAAGTTCTAAAGATTTATTTTTATATTCTTCTAAAGATAGTTTACCATTTTCATCTATGATTGATGGATAACCAGCTTTAATCATTAAACTTGCTTCTGATTCATCTTCACTTTTTATTACTTCATCTATAATATTTTTATTTAACTCTTGCAGTTGTTTATTAGCTTGATTATAATTTATAAGATTTTGATCTGAACGAGAAAATAAACTATTTATACCATGTAATTGATTATAAAAATTTTGATATTCAGGTGTTCCCATTTTTGATGGAAACTTCTTACTAGCTTCACTTATATTATCTTTATCTTCTTTAGTAAATTTTCTATAATTATTTATTTCTCTCTGTATTGCATTAATATTCTTATACTTTCCTGTAACTTCATCTTTCTCAGATAACCTTGCTCTTACTTCATTAAACCCTCCATTATAAACAGTTCCATCGTCTAATGTAATAGTATACTTACCTTGCTCTCCTGTTGGGTTAAATTGCTTCTTACCCACCATTATAGCATCTATTGATTCTGCTTTAATAGCATTTTCATTTTCTTGATAAACTGCATCGTTTTCCAACCCTTTATCACGAACAAAAGTTTCCCCTTCTTCATCAATAGACCCTAAGATTCCAGTGGGCCCACCTAATTGAACTTGAGTTTGATTTATAAAATCAAGATAGTTTTTTTCATCAGGGCTTACTAGTTCACCTTTATCCTTAGCTAATTCTCTATCAAGAGAATTTTTAAGATATATTAAGTCCTTTTGACGTTGAAACTTTAACCTATCTCTTTTAACAGTATTTACTTCATAATCTACGCTATAATCACGCATACTAAAGTCTTTTGCTGCCTTTGTTAAATCAGTACCAATACCGTTCATCAAAATCAATTGATAAGCTTTTTGTAATGTACCATTAAGATCTTTAACAGGAGTTCTTGAAACATCATTAATATTTCTTAAAGCTTGTAGTGAAGATTTTGTAGCTTCATATGAATCATACTGTTCCTTCATTACTTTTTCATCTTGAGAACCTGGTATAATACCATTGTTCTTTCTATATGTTTCCCAATTGTCTATAGCTTGACTTTCTCTTGTTAAAGCTTTAGTAGCTTTATCTTTATAAAAATCATTTTGTTTTGTTATAAGATCTATAGTTTGTTGAGCCCAAATTTCTTGTCCTTCTTGGATAGATGAAAATTCACCTGACTTAATTCCTTGATCTGCAAAATCTCTTCCTTTAACAAATGCTTCTGTATAATAAGCTCTTTGAACCATAGGATCACTTATAAATCTATTTTTAATAGTCTCCAAAGCTTGACCTGTAACAAGATCTCCGTTTTGTTGGGTTATAATATAATCATCATTTGAATTTAAATTAATAGGTATCTCCATCTTTAATGGAGGATCTAGCTCAGATAAATATTTTTGAGCCATATCATATAAATTTACATCTTCAATATATCTTGGTAATCCCATAGCAAGAGCAGCATCACCAGATGCATTTTTAAAATCTTGCATTTTATATTGCAAATCTTTTATACCAGTTTCCCACCACTTACTTCTTTGATCTTTATCAACAGACTCAAATAATCTATTTGCATATGCCATTTCATTCTGATAGTTAGTAGTATATAACATGTCCTTTACAAGAAGATCATCTTCATAAAAAGGTGCAAATACAGCTTTTGCAGAATCAACATTTTGTTGTATAGATAAATCTAAACCTGATATTTTTTCAATAGAAGGTTTAATCTGTTCTATATATTGTTCTCTCTTATCTAAATTATCTTCTCTAGATAAAGGCGCATAAACAATTTTACTATATAAGTCGTTTGTTGCTTGCCAGTTTCTATTGTATTTATCTTGTCTAGATTGTAATACACTAGATAAAAATTTATAATCTGGAGTAAACGGTTTAATGTCTGGTAAATATGTTTCTACTCCTGGTACGTATGTTGACATAATATAAAATTAATCAAATTTTTTAAGTTTAACAAAATAAATCATAACACTTTTAAAGTTTACAATTCTACTCCCATCTTACCTGAGTAAAATGGAACTGCCATTTTTTTAGTTTCTAATCCGTTCTTTGCACGTCTGTTTAATAATCCAGATGCCAATGCTTGAGCTAATTCTTGCTGTCCCATTGTTGAAAAGTTATTTGCTGCTGAGTTACCTTGACCTGTAAATTTTAAATAATCTTGAAACGTTGGCGCTTTAGTTTGCCCTGTTGATGTTTGAAATTTAGAATAAGTATCAAAAAATTGTTGTTGTCTTTTATTCTGATCAATTACTGGAGCGGGTTGAAATGCTTTAGGGTTTGTAAACTCCACAATCCCACCTGCAAGAGTATTAATTCCAAACTGATCAAAAGGCATATTTGCAGCATAAGCTCTCTCGGCAATAGCTTTATTCTGCAACTCTACATTTTTAGCAATCTTCCAATTTTTAAAATTATCAGCATTTTGTAATACTTTATTTGTATCATCATAAACACCTACAGCATTTCTTTGATTAATCAAATCAATCTGCTGATTTATTGCAGCTTGTCTACCTGCAACTGAGTTCATAGTTCTGACATTATTTTTATTTACTGTATCAATAGTTCTAGCAATATCTTTTAATGTATTCCCTTGTATGTTTGAATTAGCAATTGCTGCTGCTCCACCTGCTGTTCCTAATGCATTAGCTATTGTATTTTGAGCACCTAATGCTGCATTAACACCATTTCTAAAATCATCCAGTACATAATCTATTTTAACAGGAGCTGCATCAGGTCTCCATGGTAGATATAAATTATCATCCGTCAAGTTAAGAGCCCTAAGATTATTTACATCTTGAATCCACCAATCCGCTTGTGGATCAGGAGCTTTATTTATATTTGGTATTTTCCAATTTGTTTCTGTTTCAATAACAGGATCATCTTTTAATACAACTGTTTCTTCTTCTGGATCAATTACATCTAGGTATTGATTCAAAGTATTGTTACCATAAAACCCATCTGTTTTTGAAATGGTTTTATTTTTAAACCAATTTGTATTTTGCTGAGGTCCTTCCGCTCTATAAGATAAATATGGATTAGCATTATTTTCATCTGATATTGCAAGCGTTTGAAAAAATAATTGATTCAATTTAGTATCTTCCTCATCAACACTATATCCTGAATACTTATCCGGATATTTTTCAGCTAGTGTATTAAAAAGACTTTGAATATTTTTATTTTTATTTGCACCAGTACCTTTATCAAGTTCTTTTGATAATCTTTCATCTTTACTTACAAGATCTCTAACGGTATAATTATTTTTTTGATAGTTTAAAAATTTATTAATTACCTCATCTCTATCTGGAATATTCTCAAAACCTCTTGATTTTGCTGCTTCTACAAAAGAGGTATATGCATCATCAACAGTCTTAGTCCATTGTGGATCATTTGATGTAAATAATCTTTCTAATTTATTATACTGCTCAACACCTTTTTTATCTTTGATAGGTGTTTGTTTTTCTTTTAAAGTTACAATAGTTTCACCTTCTGCATTTATATTTTTAACAACTTCATAGTTGCCTGTTTTAAGTTTTGCTTCAAACTCATCATACTTGGGATGTGTTATGGGCACATGAGGTATAGTTGTTGCTGCTTCTGTTTCTCCAGTATCTTCATCTATAACTACAGCACCTTCTTCATTTTGTATATCTTCAGGAAAAAGCATAGAACTATATTGGAAAGCATCTTCTTCAGATAATAGTTCGTCACCGTCTTGAGCCATTGGTATTTCTGTACCGTATCTAGCCATGCCTTCTTCCATAACAACCGCTTCATCATCATTATCAACTTGACTCATTAGTTGCTGAAGCATCATTACCTGTGCTTGTCTTTCAGGTGGCAATGCAGCTATTGCATCCATTTGTGCTTGTTGCTGAGTTATCTTTTCTACATTAGCTGTAAATTCAATAGGATTTTCACCTAGAGATACTATATAAGGATGAGAAGCTAATGGAACACCATCCTGAAATTTTTTCTTTTCTTCTTGTTTAAAAGCAAGTTTAGATAAACCCATGCTATATTTATTCTTCATAAGGTCTACACTTCTTTTTGTTATATCATCTGAATGCTCATCGTTTATAGCATCATATAACTTATTTAGTGGATAGTTTTTTGAAATCTTAGCTGGAGTTTTTTTCTTCTTACTATTTATTCCAAACTCTGCCATCTCTTTTTTGTCAAACTTCATTTTATCTGTATCAGAAAAAACAAATGACCCTTCAGGTAAAAACATTGGAACACCACCTTTAGAGTGTCTTGGTCCCTTTATATCATATAAGCCGAACTCACCATCATTATTAAGATCAGTTAATACAGTTTCTCCACCCTCTGCTTCTATATTGGCTTTATCTCTAGGTACACCAGATAAACTATATCTTATATTTGCTTGACCTTCTTCATTAAAAGCAACACCAGTATAATAATCTTGAGGTGTAGTTACTAAACCATAATCAACTTGATCACCTGTAACAGGCCCGCCATGTTTCATAGTATTTTTTTGAACTACAGTATTACCTTTTAATTCAAAACCTTCTGGTAATTTATTTATTTTTATTTTAGCCATAATTATAAAAAACTTATATCTGCACCTGCTGCAATTAATTTAGCAAGCATATCTGAATCTACTTCAACTTCTCCGCCCTGTTCAAAATTAGTTCCTAACCAGCTATTTACAGTACCTCTTAGTTGTTGACCTACATGAGGAAAAAGAATAGAAGCTTCTTCCATTAAACCTAAACCTGCTGCTTGTCTTAATTTTTGTAATTCAGAAAAATCTATCGCTAGGTCATTATCATTATAAGGTTCATCTAGTCTTAATTGTTTGAGTCTTTCTGTATTATTAGTACCAATGGCTTGTCTTGCTTTTTTATTAAATTCAAGAGCATTAAGATATGCTTTCATTTCTGGTGTAATAGATCCTCCAGTTTGCATTTCATCTTTATGAAGGTAACCCATCTTAGCCATTCTTTCATGGTCACCTGGTACTTTAGCTTCATAACCTTTACCTGTTTCAGGATCATACATCATATGAGGTTTAAACTCACCACCCTTTTTCATGTTAGCTTTAATATTCTCTTGAACTTCTGGGGGTAAAGCTTTAAAACCTGGATTGTCTATACCACCACCATATTTGGTTACACCTGATGTATTTCCCATATAAAGTCCTGTAACATAATCTGCTTCAGGTGCATCATAGTATGGGCCTCTAAATCCTCTTTTATTAAATGGATCTGCTGCAGTTGAATAACTTTGATCAGCTATCAAATTAAAATCTCTTTGTTGTTCTGCTTCTCTATATCTTTTATCTCTAAACCAATCATTAACAACATTAGCAGCATTTACTGCGAAATCACCAATTTCTCCGTAACCTTCAACAAATCTACTATCCATAACTCTATCAGCAAGACCTTGAAGTTTATTTGTTCTTTCTACTTCAGGAGGTACAAAACCCGTTGGTCCAGAAACATTTGGATTTCCAAATCCAGTATTAATAAATGAATTTGTATTAAGATTTTGAAAAAACTGTGAACCCATACCAGAACCAGCACCCATTTGAGCTTTAGGTATATCACCACCATAAGCCATTTCTAAAAAGTTTTTAGTTGCATTTGGAATATTTACACCTAAATTAAATCCTGAAGTCATTGACTCTTCTATTTTCTTTTGTTTTTCAAGTTCTTCTTCATAATCTGGAGCTTTGGCAATTGGTCTACCATATTCATCATATCCAAATGTAGTTCCTGTTTGAATACCTTCATCTGTAAAAGATTTTAATGCTTCACCTTTTGATGCATCAAATAATCTTTGTGGTGTTATTTGATATTCATTAGGATCATTAGGATCTAGTTTAATACTATAATCATAATAATTTGGTATTCTTTCTTTTTGATTAGCTCTTTTTGATTTTATATCTCTAAAAAATCCATCTTTTAAACCATCCTCGTTTTTATCTTTACCACCAAATAAACTTGAATAAGCATCAGCTGCTACATAAGCTGCTTCTGCTAAACTAAAATTGTCATTTGATCCTCTTAATAAAATTGGATCAATATATTTTGGAGAAGCTATCCAATTCATATTTCTACGTATTCTAGGATCACTTGTACCACCTCTCTGATACATTTCCATACCATCTTCAGCTTTACCCATTGCTTCTTTAATAGCTCTATCTCTATTTTCTAAGTATGCCGCCTCACCTTTTTCTCCACCGTATTCAGCTTTATTCCAGCCAGCTGCATTCTTTGCAAAGTTAGCCATTTTTACTATAGATGGTGGGTATTCATCTGTATTAGCCATAACTTTATTGTATGCTTGCTTAACAGTCATACCACGTTGTTTAGCCCATTTAGTAAACTTACCTTTATTTTCTGGTTTTATTTCTATACCGGATTTTGCTAAAAGAGTTTCTTCTGCTAAATCTATGTCACCTTCTTCTTCTTGCATGCTTTGCATTCTTGCAAGTTGTTCTGGGTTTTGTGTAACCTCTTCTCCTGTAGGTTCTTCTTGTTCAATGTAATCTTCTGCTCTTTGTAATAATGGAACTATTTCTTCCATTGGCATCTCCATTAAAGTTAATGCTTGTGTAATAGTTGCTGCATCAACTTTATCTTTTCTAAGTTTAATTACAACTTCAATAGGTTGCATTCCCTCTTCCATTGAAGAGTTTATCATTGATGCTAATTGTTGAAGTTCTGGTTCTATTTGTTGACCTCCTTCTTGTTTCTTTGATAAATAGTTCACTTTGATAATAGTTAGATTACACTATTAATATACAAATAAATAAAGTAAATTACTAATTTTTAACCGTTTGGATTCTTCAAAAGATAAGTCATTATATAGTTAGGAGCAGACATGCCAAACTGTTTTGCATTTTTATAATGTATTCTGTTAAGCTTATCATAAACTTTTTGAGCTTCTTTTTCAAATTTAATATCATCATAATTACCATTTATATAATCACTATATATTTTTAAGTCATTAAGTTGTCCACCTGTTTTATAATTTAAATTAGTGTCTATATAAGATTTAGTCCAGTCATTTCTTTTTCCTAAAGGTTCTCCATCAGAATATCTTAAATACTCTTCAAGCATTGTTTCTTTATCCTTGTTTGCAAGAGCTTTTATAAATTTGGGAAAGTTTGTTAAACCTACATTATATTGATAATCTGTAAGTAATATTTTTTCTTCTAGATTTAACTCATCCCATTTCCTATTTAAATTTTCATTATCAAATACATTCTTAGCTGATTTTATTTTAACATTAAGGTCATTTGTTAAAAGATCATTAACTTGTTGATCTGTTAAACCTTTAGAAAAGTCTTCACCTTTTTTAATTTTATGACCATAACCAATATCAAAACCTCCTTCTTTTTCTGGAGCTTCATGTGGAAACCATAATTTTTTTTCAGGGTCATAACCTTCTTTTGCAGCATTTTCTTGATTTATTAAGTCTTTTTTATATTTTTCAAATTTTTCATTAAAAATTAAATCTTTTGATAATTTTGACTCATCAGAACTTTTTAATATTCCTGTATTATCTAAACCTATTGCTTTAGCAGTAAGTGTTTCAATTGGTTCAAGTGCCGGTTTTAATGGTTCAATTATTTTATTAAATTCATCATAAGAAGATTTGTCTGGTGCAAAAAGATTTTCCATAGCAAGCTTTCCTGCAAAAGTTTTATACTCTTTTGGTTCAGAAATAGGAATATTAAGTTTTTGATTTATTTTAATATTGTCATAACTGATTCCAGGGTTAGCTTTTCTAAATTCATCTTTATTTATACCTTTCTTATTAGCAATACCATCAAATGTATCTCCTGATTTAACTATATATTCACCACCCGTTTGAAATTTAGCTATTGACTCTTTTGTTTGAGATTCTAAATTTTTTGGTATATTAGCTTCTATCCATCCTTGAGGTAAATTTTTTCTTTTTGCTATATCAATAAATTCTTCTGCGGTATTAAATCCATAATTTTTTCCATGTATGTTTACATATCTAGAAAATTCTTTTTTGGGTTGCTGACTTATAACTTCTTGTTGAACTGGTTGTGTTTGAACAGAATTAGATGTTGGATTTTTATAATTATTTAATGCTGCTAAATTTTGATTAGCAGATCCTTTATATTCACCATATTTAGCGGCAAGTCCCATATCATTGTACATCTTCTTTCTAGAACCATATGAACCATCTTTACCTTCACTTCTTAATACAGCTCCCCAATCAGTAGATAAGTTGGGAATATATGGTTGTTTGATAATAGCCAACTTATCTACATCTACTACAGATTTAGTAATATCATCAGGTATATCAAATTCTTCAGAATATTTATAAGCTTCTCTTGGTACTGGTCCTACACTTTTAGGATATATTCTTACAGGGTCATAATAAGGTCCATCAATTATTTTAGGGTGATTCTCTAACTCCTTTATATACCGAACATGTTTCCTTGGTTTTATATTATCATGAACCCACATCATTGGATCTCCTATATTATCTCCTCCGCCTGCATACCAATCGTTAGCTCCTGTTAATTTTCCTTCTCTTCTATAATAATCATTTATATCATCACTTTTTATAAATTGGATAGGGGCTTGAACTCCTGAATCTAAATAATTTTTATAATAGTCTATCTCTTTTTGTATCTGATTTTTTATATTTAAAGTATTTGATACCTGGCTTGGTTCCAAAGCTTCTCTAAACACGGAATCTATATCTTCCCTCTTAAACCCTTGACTTTCTAATATTTTCATACTAGCAAGATTTTTATTATACAAATCTAAACTGTCCTGAGTTGTAGCTCCACCAAATTGTGCTGTAGGTAATGCACTACCACCTGTTTGAAACTCTCTTGTGTCTTTAGCACCTTCTATATAGTTTTCACCATATGTACCATCGGGATATTCATATAACCTTGGGTGACCCTCTTTTTTATATTTAGAAGACAAATGCCAATCTCTTGTATCTAATGGATATAAATTTTCAGGATTATTTATGTTATCATTAAAGAATGATTCATAATCATAGTAATGTTCTTTATCATATGGATTAGTAGAATTACCTGTAGCTTTAGCATATCTTGAATACCAAGAATCAAATGATGGATTTGTTTCTTCACCACCATATTGTTTTTGTTTTATTCCATATTGAGGAAGTAATAAATTATTATTTTTAATATAAGGTCTTTGTATATCATTAGGAATAATACCTCTTTTTATTTGAGTATCAATTTCTGTATTTAAATATTTAGCAATATCTCTATTTGAATAATTATAATTAGATAAAAAACCCAAATGATTCATTCGTTTATATCCTAAAAATTGTGGTGATCCATCTTGATATTTAAATACTTGTTTTAACTGTGGAAGATAAGAACTATGGGAAGTATTTAAACTTCCTGTAAACACATCACCTGAATTTATACCTAAGTTAGATTGACTTGTAACTTTATTAGAAACATTTTTTAATGACCCAGAACTACTTAGAGATAAAGAAGGAACATTTTCTGATACAGATCCCTGATAATAAGGATATTCAGAAATTATATTTGTAAGTTTATCATTTACAACTTTACTAGTAGGAACTTTATTATCCACATATCTTTGCCAATCATTTATTGCTGTTTCTTTTAAACTTAATCTAGGATTTTGTTGATTAGGAATTATTGTTCTTCCTCTTCCTCTTGCTGTTAACATATCTCTAATTACTCCATCTCTATTAACTTGACTATTCATTTCATCAATTGCTATATCTGAAGAACTTCTTCTTCTAGGAGCCCTTTCTAAATTAAATCTTTCCCTAATAGGAATAGAACTTCTAATAGCATCTTGTTCAGCTACACTAGGAAGTATTTGTTCTACTTCAGATTTTGACATACCAAATACTTTTTTAAAATGTTCATCAGGAATATTTTGACCTAAAGCATATCTGTATTGTTCAGAGATAGGCTTATTAGTTGCTCCCATTTTTCCAATATCTTGAACTTGTCTATATATTTTTAATTCTTCAGAAGATAATCTGGGTAATGATCTTTCTGGCGGTATACCTACTAGGGTACCTAATCTTTCTCTATTATTTTTAGAAAATCCAATTTTTGAAATAGATTCTGGAAATGTATTTTGAATTGCAACCTTTGCTTGTTTACCTGAAAATGGTAATGCTGGTATTGCACCTAATGCTGTAAGACCTGCCATACCATAATTACCTTGTTGTGTGTGATTATATGACTGTCTAGCATAATCTAACCAAGCAAAAGGATTTGCCACTTCTAATGCCATGTCATGAGGATTTCCTTTGTCTTCAACCATATCAGGCATCAATTCTCCTGTAGCATAATATCCCAAAGTTGTAAGAGGGTTTGCAAGCCTGTTTAATCCCTTTGACATTAATGAAGGAGGTGTATATTCAGAAAGAGTTGCGTTTTGAGAATAAGACGGTGCTTCAAAAGTTGTTGGTACTTGTTGTTTTAGTTTTTCTTCGTTTGAAAGTGGAGGTTGATTTAAAGTTTCTTCTTTAAACTCCTCATAGGTTTGTTCAGGTTTTGGTGGAACATACCCCTTTGTATACTTTATTGAAGCAGGAGTTGGAACTGGTTTTGGTTTTATATTTGTAAAAGCCTCTAAATCAGTTTGCACACGAGTAGTATTATCAGAAACTTGAGTTTCTACTGGTTCATCCCATACACCCCATACATCTGGGTTATATTCACCACCAGATTGGAATTCATTAGAAGATGCAGCTGCTTCGCCTCCACATTTATGACAAGTGGATACATCATTACCTCCATCTGCAGCTTTCCATTTCCAACCACAGCTGTTGCATTTCATGGTCTTAGTTAAAAGACCACCACCATATTTGGCTAAGGGTGTTTCAAATACAACATCACCAGGAAAATTATAATCATTACCCGGTATCATAGCTTTAGTATTACCCAGGTTATCTGTTCCCATAACAGGAAAGTCTACACCCTTCATTGTAATATTACCAGAAGGTATAATGTTAAAAGGATTATTTACATCAGGGCTATCAGCTTTATATCCTTCTGTAGAAAATACTCCAGTTACATAAGTAAACTGTTCATTTGGCCCACCCGGTAACCCTCTGCTTTCTTTACGCTCAAATTTTTCTTTCATTATCTTCTGGATAGTAATAGTTTGGTATTATGTAGTCTGAGTAACATTTTTCTATCTAATGAATTTGTTCTTCTCAATAATACATGGTTATAGTAATGTCTAAACTTCTTATGTTGCAACTGTGCTTTATTATAATTAAGATTTGTAGGATTTAAATTTCTTATATATCCATTACACTCTGTATCAAATATGGCTTGTTGTGCATTTGTAAATTCACCTCTATCATTTGTAATATCATAGAACTGATTAAATCTATACTTCTGTTCTACTTTAGAACATAGTATCTCAAAGTTTTCAGTGTTAATAATAGGATAGTCTAGTTCTAAAATAGGATTATTAAATGGTGTAGGAATCAACTTTAACAAACCTGATACTTGCTCATTATTATAAATGATTGACTCATCAAAGTTAAAGTTTAGATCTTCCCATCTATCATCACCACATGCATAATGTAAGTCTCCTTTGTATACATATGTTTCTAATTGATATTCAATACTTCTAACTGTATTTACATTTTGACCTGAGTTCTCAATTAAATCAACTTCCCATGGATATGCAACATCATAGTAATTAGCAAAGCTATCACATCTTGCATTATGTCTCCATAAAGTACCAACTTCAAAACTTGGTTTTGTTGTAAATGTTTCAGAATAATAACAAAGTTGCGGATCTAAGTTTACATAATTAGGATCACCAACTTCATATACATCGTCACATGTTCCAGTTATATAAGTTGGAAGATTTGGATCAGGTGACGGTGGGCATTCACATATGACCTTTCTACATATAGGATAATATGTTAGTGATATTGCTCTTTGAGGAACAGGAGAAGTAAAGTAACCTGTTGTTATATCTGGATAAACTAAAGTATAATCTAGATTAAAACATTGAGCAGTCCATAGTGTACTACATAACATATCTGCTAAAAAATCAGCAGTACTTTCCATAATATATGCATCAGGAATTTCAGGACTAGTATTTTTTAACGGAACTAAAAATTGTTTACTATCAGTTGCCCATGGTCCAGATGTACAAGTTAATGAGTTTATTATATCCTGGAAATTTGTAGGTACAGCTGATGAATTTTCATAAACACCTACACCATAAACTTCTTGATTAGGAACTGTATTTTGCATTTGACATGCAAGTGGTGTTGAAACAACAGTTGCTAATCTACTTAAATGTATTATCTTTTGTTCAAAACCTGTAGTAGCAGACCTATCACCGAGTTGACTACCACCTGTATTTGGTGGATTTTGAGCTTTTCTATCAATTAAACTTTGAGCTGCTTGCAATGTTGCAGGCATATCTTGACTAGTTATTACTCCTGAACCTGCAGCATCTAATACAGAATGCCAATTATTTTGCAACTCAGTTGTCACTGCACCTATATTTCTTAACTCTTTGGACATTGAATAATCAAGACCTGCGAGTATACTCCAATCAAAATATGTTACAGCAGGATGATCAGGTGTTGCTTGTGATGCCATTAAAATTCCAACTTGAAGATGATTATTATCAATCAACCATTGAGTTTCAGAATCTTGCAACCATAGTGATAAAATACTTATTTGAGCATATGCACTTGATGCAGAATCGGTTGGATCACCAGCTGCAGTTGATGCATCTAAAGTAAATACAACATCAAGCGGACAACCTGTACGTTGTAAATCAACGTCTTCTTCAAGTACTGTTACCTCAGATGGAGTACTTTCACCTTCTATCTTTTCACATAACTCTGTAGATGGATTATAATTATATCCTGGAGGACATTGTGCTATATCTGTAGGTTTAGTTTTTGTTGTAAAGAAATGATTTATACTTGGTAAAGAAAGTTCTGGACACCAATCATGGAATGATATCCAAGCTTTTGCTTTAGGATCATAACTAACTGTCCAACAACAATCATCAAAATATACAGGATCACCTATTTCAATAGGAAAACTATATCTACCACCATCTTCATCAATTGATACTATAAACCCTGTTTCTTCTGCATAAGATACCCTGTTTAAATACTCTTCCTTTACTTTAAAGTCTTTCTTCATAAAGTATACTATATCATCATTGATATCATATACTGATTGACATCCTATACCTACAACAGGATTATCTGCTAGTTTAGAAAACTCTAACTCTGGAAATTGTTTTATTAAATTAGATGGTAAATATTTATTAAACCACCATTTCATACCTTGATTAGAAATTGGATCTAACCCCTTACCTGAATACTGAAATATTTTACCTTGTGCTTGAGATATATAAAACAATCCTGAAGGAGTACTAATAACACTTCTCATGCTTTCGTTAGATCCATACTCATTTGCTATTTCAGAGTTTGCAACATTTTGCATTGCTCCTTTAAATAAACCTCCATCTCCAATAGTAACTTTATTACCTAGCCCGGTTTGCAATTGATCAACACCAGGAAGTATTCTTGGTGATTGATATGGGAAAAACATAATAGCACCGGTTCTATTCATTGGTTTTATTACACTTATCTTATCTTTAAAATCTACATAATTTAAAGGTAAGAATACTCTCCAGTAATCTTTTCTAGCCTCTTGCATAGATCTTAAAGAATATATCAATCTCTTAGGACGATATACATAACATTCTTCAGCTGTATAAGGATCATAGTATAAAGGTTGTATTTCACCAAAGCCTGATAATTGTGTTGGAAATTTTGTTGCACTTAATGATTCATCATACTTATAAAAATTATCCATCTTTTGTATCTCTGCATGGAATAATTCATCTAAATCATTATAAGTATATGTATCATATATTCTTGCAGCTGGTCTATCTTCCCAATCTCTATAAGCTAAGTTGTATTCTGATTCAACAAAGAAATCTAATACACCATTTACGTGAGTATACATGTATGCATAAACCATTGCAAATGCGGGATTAGGATCACCACCTCTACTAAAAATATCTTTTAGATTTTTTACACATGTATTGTCACCTCTATCTAAATAAAACTTATCATTTGGTAAATTAAGAATTGATTCTGAATCACTTAAAGCATCGGTTATATTTATTAATTTACTAATATCATATTTTGTAGAATCTAACCAAAATCTTGGATAAGGAATATTAACATGCTTTGAATAATCATATGAAAACTCATCAGGTTGACCTAATAAATACTGAGCAAAAATTGGCATTATTACTTTTTCAGTATATCTACCTATATAAATATCACCACTAAACATAAACTCACTAGTAAGTTTAAGTTCTTCTGGTTTTGTAAAATCAATATATTGTATACAATCTCTCATTGGTATTTGTTTAATACCACTAAGCTGTCCATATTGATTATCTATATTAAACTTTAATGCACCATAATGTGCAGAAATAGGTCTCTTTTGTTGAGTGTTTATAAATTCTCTATAAGTAGGATCATAACCAACAACTTGATTATTTCTATTAACAGAACCGCTAATTTGAAATCTTGATGTATCTTCTATACTAGGATCATTTATATCTCTATCTAATGATACAGCTACAGTAGATGGTCTAAATAAATTATTTATTTTATACTTACCTTGATCAAACAATTGAAATGATTGACCTATATAATTTGAATCATTATTTTTTGATCTAAATGTATTTGAATAATCTACAGGTATAAACTCACTAAAAAATCCATTGGAGTTATATTTTAATGCAAAATCTCTTAATGATAATTGATTATATATAAATTCTATTAATTCATCTGCACCTATTGATATATTAGTAGATGACATTGCAATACTAGAAATAGCTCTTAATGTAGGATCTAAATTTGAAAGATCCGTATCTTTTGTTGTACTTACTCTATAAAGAGTTGGTTGTACACCCGCACCAAGAATTGGAGGCGCAGCTGCTGCAGCAAGTTGAGAAGTATACCAAGCAGTATTGGCTACACCAGTTCCATTACCTCCTGAAAATAAATCAGTTGCATTTGTAAGTATACTTGCAAGTCCTTCAGTAGATTCTATATATGTTCCTGTACCTATTGCTGATGTTGCGTTAAGAACAGCAGCAGTACCAGCAACAACATCACCACCACCAGCTTTTGATGCACTTTGCTGTTCTACTGTACGTGTACCATTTACCTGTTTTAAAGCATAACCTATACCAGCAACAAGACCAACAAGCACTGCTGAGTTTCTTAATAACTTAAATTGTGGATGATTTTCTGATGCTTTAAAACTACCAGATGAATTACCATGCATCTCACCATAAATTCTTGTTTCATAAGCATTTAAAAATGGTTTAAAAAACATCAAGTCAGGAGAAGCAAAAGTAAATGCATCTTTTCTATAGTCAAATAATGGTCTGAAAGTATCCACACTATCTTGATAGCTTCTTGCACAACCATCAGTTACTATAGTATCATCATTACCGGTATCAAAGAAATATACATCAGGTCTTAAATCATTATAAGGATAGTTAGGGTATAAACCTATTGTATCTTTACCAATCAGATTATCAGCACCAGGTACTCTATACTGACGCATATTTCTAAACAATCCTTTTGCAAGAATTGACTTAGCACCTAATCTAGAACCTCTAAGTATTTCATAACCTACTACGTTAGGTATATATGTACCGTCATTATATTTTGGTCTACCTATATTAGTAAACTCTACTCCAAGTATATTTATAAAGTCACCATTATCCGAAGTTATATATAAAGGAGAGTTTGTACCAGTACCTTTTTCTTCACTTGGAAACTTATGATGTCTAATTGGTTTACCACATAAATCAAAATCTGGATTTGTAGTTTCACCAATATTTATACCTGTAGCTGGGTCAACATATGTTGAATCCCAAACTTCTGGTTTATCAGCAGGATATCTTTCAGTGGATTCCCAATATGCCATTTCACCTCTAGCTGTAATAGTTGATCCATCTAATTGAGGAATGTTTAGTGATTGAGTTATTGTTCCTGTATTATATACTTTATAAACCTCTTCTCCACTTGCATTAATAAGATTATCTCCTACTACATCTGGCCCTAATATAATGTCTGTTTCTTTCTTTACATCTCCATTAGGTAATGTAAAATCCTTTGCAGGTCTACCAGGTATATGATATGAGCTTGATCTTTCTCCTGTATTATAAATCCAACGGATAAAGAATGCGTACTGCTCATCACGCATAAAACCTAATTTATTACCAGCTAAATTATAATACTTAGCAGGCAATCTATTTGTTACCCAATTTACTTTTATCTGATTTGCTATAGGTTGATAATTAAAATCAAATTGTTCTGTTGGCCCTTGTCTTATTAAATAATCATTAACAACATACATTGCTTCTGATTTCTCATATGCTGGACTTCTTTGAGGTAATAATGTTTGATCTATTGATTCAAGTTGATCACTAATAAAATCAATATTTATTTCTTTTGTTTGAGTGCTGTAAAGACCTATCTTTTTTGTAAACGCTTGTCCTTGATTTCTTTGATATATAACTAATTCAAAAAATTCATAATCAGTATCTAAGTTACTTATCTTAATATTCAATGAAGAATTAGAACCTTCATGACTCCAAACTGATTGTAAATTAGATATACCAATATAATCTGTTACTCTTGCTTCATTTTCTACATAAGCAATAAAAGCTTGATAGGTTCCGTTTCTTATTAAACCTCCATCTTCAGCTTTAGATAATGAAACACAAGGTGTATTTAGTAATGGAGCTAATCTAATTTCCTCACAATCTAATCTATCTGTATCAGTACATGTTACACAATCATCTATTGTTTCACAATCTTGAATCCAAGGTACATTATCAATGTTTAATGTACGTGATGGATTATTAGAATCATCCCAATATACTTGCCAAGTACAATCAAAGTTTTCTTTAGCTGCACCTGATATAAGAAACTTTTTATTAAAGTTAAGACATGGATCATTTACAAGTGTTGTATACTTACATTCACTATCATCAAATATACCTATCTCAGAATTTATATTATCTGTAGAATATATAACCCATTTATCACTATATAACTTTATAGCTCCAATTATTGTATATGGTATTTCTCCACATGAAAAGTTTGAAGGTTCGTTTCCTATAACACCTAAATCTCCATCAGTAGAATTATTAGCTGCATTACGCGCATGCCACCAACTTTGATTTGGTTCCATAGATTGTGTAATATCCTTATTCATACCTTTTATAAAGGTATTAGTATTTACACTAGATGATGATGGTGATGTTTTCTTAGCCATGCTAATTTAATTCTTTATGAGTAAGTATTATTAGTTTTAGTTCCTGTAACTCTTGGATTATGTGGAGCATAACTCAAAAACATATTATAATAATTATGATATTGAGCTCTTCTATTTACGTTATGCATCTTTCTCATCTCTGCAAAGTTTGGTGTATTAACAAAACTTAAAGCATTGTTTCTTGCAGCTCTTAATCTTTGTTCTATCAAACCTAACTGCTGACTTACGTTCTCTCCTTGAAATATCATATTCTCAAGTATTCTTTGCTTTATTGCATATTCATAATACTCATTGCAATATGGATGATCTAATACTATTAATTCACCATTTGCATTTTCCATAGCACCTTGATAACTTAAATATACTTTACCTGTTTTAAATGATGTAATTAAAAATCCATCTTTTATTTCTGCTATATCTGATGCTTGAGCTCCTAACTCTGGACAATAACAAACTTTATCATTAACATCTTGTATTCTTAATTGAGTCCATGTAGTAAAAGTTCTATACTGTTCTGGTCCAATTCTTTGTATTAATTGATACTCATTGCTATCATCACAAGTTTTAATAACACAAACATCTTTACAAGTGGCAGATGTACCACATTCGGTCACTTCACCTGGAGCAGGAACATATGGTACTTCATTAAAAGTTTCTACATGTGTACCTGATGGCATTGTATTATTTACTTTATATTCACCACATAAAAATCCATAATTTATATATGCAAAATCATCTGGTAATTGTGCTTTACCATGTTCTACATCTATAATAACTTCTTTAGTTCTATGGATTTTTAAACCTAAATCATAATTAACCCTTGTTGCAACTTTAATAAGTTGAGCAGGTTCAATCATTCCTTCTAAAGCATAATTAGAAAAGTCTATGGAAACGTCTTCCATTAACTGTCCAAAAGTTCTATATTTATTTGATACTCCCATTACCTATGTATATTTTGTTTGTTGTCAGAATCATCAGATGGTATCTGAGCTGTACCCATCATTGTTTGTATAACTTGCGCTTCTATTTCAGCAAACAGCGCCTCTGGAATATATATTGGTTGTTCATATCTTGGTGTACAATCATCTTCTGTATCACAATTCCATTTTGTAATATCAGAATTAAATACACCTTCTATCTTTAATGCATCCCATTCTATATTTGGAGAATATATGTAACCATCTAACCACCAAAAATATTTTGCATTATTGTACTTAAAAGACGTTGTCTTTGTCATTGAGGTATATGTACCCGGTTGAGTTGCGTTAAGCTCTTGTGAGCCATCTATGGAACTTACAGTTCTAATAAGAGGACCCCAATATCCTTCTATCATAGACGGAAGCCTTACTTTAGAACGTTTAAATGTACAACCACTTTGAATACCAGAACATTGAGCTTCAACCTTATCAACATCAATTAATTCTACATATGGTAATGTTTTCCAAACAGAATTAAATTTCATTAATTTGTTTGCATAATCTTGTCTTCTCATTAAAATCTGAGCATACTTTTCAATTAAACTGTATACATATCTATCAGTTACAAATGAATCTTGCACCTCAGCTTTAACTTGACCTCTTATTCTTGATACGACTTCTGCTATAGTTGACATTATATTTAATTTTCAAATTCATTATAAGACTCTAATTCTTTTTGAGTCTTTTCATTAATCTCAGTATAAAGTTTAGCAACCCTGAATGTGTTCTTTACATGAACATATTTAGTCCAATTAATTGGATATGTTTTAGCAACAGTTCTTTTAAATGTTCTACATGCTTCAAACTTCCAAAGATCTCTATTCTTATACCTATACTTTGCAGACCAATTAGTGTAAAATATTTTACCTATATTACCATCTGTATCCCAGTTCTTATTCTGTAAAACTTTTCCGTATTTATTGGATAATGCATAATTGGTATTTCCGTTTTTAGAACCAGGACACGTTCCTATAAAAAGGTATCCTAATGAGTCAGGTAATTCTACCCCGTCTCTATTTTCTATAACGGCATTCCATAAGTTAACATTATACAACTTAATTATACTTTTAAGTTTATTATTATCAATATTAGAATATGAAGGAAATTGTTCTTTAAATTCTGATATTGTTTCTTTATTTAGTAAACCAAATTTTCTCTCTCTATATCTTGGAGCATTTAAATCAGGTTTGTTAAATACATTACTCATATGGTCTCATTTATAATTTACAAAAAAAACATCACTTAATAAAATTAAAATGAGGCATTATATTGCCTGATAGGTTAATTCACATATATTACCTAATAATGCATCTTGAAGTTCTAACTTACCCGATCTTCTGTTACCTACATATTTATTACTATAATGGTAATAATCTGTTTTACCTAAACTTGGTAAAGTCTTATGAATAAAACCTGTTGTCTCAGCAGTAGTCATATATTCAACTTTTCTTTCTGTATGAAAGTGTCCTGTAAATAGGGTTCTATTAATAGTTGCTCCCCATTGTTTAGGATATTCTGTTGCATATACTAATGGTGTATTTTTACTTGGTTTATCCCCATGTTCAAACGCATTAAAATTATTGCCCCATACATGAACTTTTCTTTCTTCATATTTAATATCCCAAGTAATTTCATCACACTCTATAGACTTTGATAATGCATGAGCTAAATGAAAAGAAGATAATCTATCATGATTACCAGGTATATATACTACAACTAATTCTTTACAAAAACTTTTAATATAATTAATACCCCAATGTAATGCATCAAATGCTTGAACATATGCTTCGGTTGATGTCATACAATTATCTAAAGGAGTACCACTTGTTGTTGTACCATTAAATGTATCCATATTAATTAAATCTCCACCAACAACAAAATACATCTTTTCTATATAATGAGACGGTACAGCTCTATTTAATAAATTAATTAAAGTATCTTCAAAATCTTTATCTATAGTTTCATTACCTTCTTTACCAAAATGTATATCTTGTAAAGACATAATACCACACACTGTGTGTGCATTTTTTCCTTTATCTAATTTAACTTTTGGTATTTTAAAAGTTTTTGGTTTCCAGTTTTCTAATAATTTTTCAAAATTGCTTTCTGTAACATCTTTTACTTTTGAAACCAATGCTGAAACTCTCCAATGATCTCCCATTTGTTTATTCCAGTATTGGGAAAGTTTCCATTCTTTTGTATCAATATTTAAAAGTTTTATAATTTCTTCTGCTGACTTTGGTTCTGTAGATAATGTAGCAGCTATAGTTTTTTCACCTTTCTCTAAATTTACTGCTTCAGTAATACCTGAATTAGCATTTGTTTTTCCAAAAAATTTTCTTTTTTGCTTTTTGTTTTTTCTAATTTCATTTCTCAACTTAACATACTCTAATTCAGATATACCAAGTTTATCTGCACAATATGCAACAGACTTTTTCCACTTAAATGTTTTGATAATTTCTTCCTTAATATTCATAAAATTTTATATAAAAGTTTTGTAAAAATATATTTATTTTTTTAATAAGAAAAAAAAAGACTGAGTTTCCCCAGTCTTTTCCAACGTTTGTGATAGAAAACCAACAAACCATCACTTGTTGTTTCTTATGCTGCTAATGTTGTAAATAAAATTTCTATAGATTTACAAGAAGCAGAATTATTATTATCTACAACTTTAACTTTGTAAGCTGTGCTAGCTGTTAAATTGGTTATTGTAAAGTTATTGGTTGTAGTTACAATTGGAGTTGCATTTGCTAATATCCATCCTGATGGTGCTACTTCAGTATCATAATATATATTTATACCTGTACTAGAACTCCATATACCATCCCAAATTATATTTGCTGTACTAGATGTAATAACACCAGCGTATACATTATATGGATCATGTTGTAAATCCTCAGAAGTACATGCACCTAATCCATTTGATAATATCATTGCAAATTTTTGTATTATAGAATCAAGTCTTTCTCCTGTATTTATTTTTAATAATGCGGCAGCATCACCAATCTGAAAAGATGTACCACAATAACTTACACACTCTGCGCATTGTACATCAGCACATCTTTCACTACCTATACTACAATCAGTATATGTACATGGTGTTGATAAAGCTGTATCTCCACAACCACATTTATTACTACATTTAGAACAATTACAAGCCATTTTTTTTATTTTTAATTTTATTTATTTTATGAACATATAGTTATAAGAGCATCATTTAATGTAGTATGATCCTTATCTGTATTAAATGTTCCTCCAGTTGCTACTGCAAAATCAGCCCAAGGAGTAGTAGTTACACCACCTCCATCTGTATAAGTTATAGCTGCACCATCACCTAATACAACTGCTTTAATACCTTCTACTAAACATTCTTGTTTTAATGCTGCTAATGCAGCTACAGCAGTTGAATCAAATATTCCACTATTTCCACTTGGTAATTCATTAGTTACAATTACAATAACTTTTGAAGCTGTTGGTCTAAATGAATTAAAAAATCCTGAAACTGCAGATACTGAAAGTGTTCCTGTAGGTTGTGTACCAGCAGGACCAGTTCCTAACGGCCAATCAACTGTATCTAATTTATTTAACTGTGTATCAAATGTTGCACCATTATTAGTTTGGAACATTTCAACAGCAGTTACATAACCATATATTGATGGTGCACTTGCAAATGGAGCTACAGTTTTTTGAACTGCTGGTAATGCTGCATATTCTACAGAACCATTATAATTAGGTGTAGCACTACTAGCTTGATCAGCAATTCCTAATGCAATTCTATAATCATTTACACCAGATAAAGCATCTATATTAGCAGATATAGTTGGTGCATTTAATTTATAATCAGCAAATGTTGGTTGCATTAAATTAGCATCATTGTAATCCATTAATATTGCTACATCCATTCCTTGATCACATGCAATAAATGCAAAGTTTGTAGTAAATGATGTAGTATTAGTACAAACAACTGTTTTACCACCTTTAGTAACTGTCACTCTTGCTGTATATGTTGTACCAGGTGTTAAACCTGCAAATGTATTTGTTACAGTAACGCCTGGATTATTTTGAGTATATGTATCAACTATTACACCACTACCATCTAAAAGATCTATTACATATGTTGCTGTTACACCTATTAAGTTTGCAAATTCTACTGTTGCATCTTCTGTAGTTACACCTGTTACATTTATAATTGCAGGACATGGTACAATACCTGGTACTGTTCCTGCTGCAACATCACTACATGTATCTGATCCATTAGTAACACAAAACGCAACAGAAATTGAAAGATCTTGTGAAGTATTTAATGCTCCTGTAGAAACATTAATACCTGAAGGATTACTTTGTAAACTACTAACATTAACTGTACTTGTGATAGATGTAGAACTTGCATCTGTTATAGTAACAACAGTGCTTCCTGCACAATCATTAAATGCAGCTGGAATACTTGAAGAAGTAAAATCAAAGTTTATAGTATCTATTTCACCTGAAGGATTAGTAACACCATTAGCAATAAATCCAAATGTTACTGCATCGCATCCTGATGGGCAACAGTTAAGTTGAATGTTTTGTATTGCTGTATACATATCATCAATAACAACCCAAGCATTTTGAAAACTTTCTGCTAAAGTACTAGCACCAGCATTCCATCCAGTAATAGATCCATACGTTACTGCATTATTAGTTAATGTTGTATATGAACTTACAATTACTGTTTGACTTATTGCTGAGTTAATTGCTGATGGTAAACCTACAGCATTCTCTAATGCACAAAAACGTGCTTCTATAGCAAGTACTAAAACTGAAACATCTGTTAATACACTTGGTAATATGCATGTAGGAACAATTTGTTTTTCTACTACAACACCTGAACATGGTAATACACATGCTTCAAGAATAGCTATTCTATTTCCGTAAGAAGTTAATGTAGACTGAATAGATGATATTGTAGTTAATATATCACAAACCTTGTTTGCTATTAATGTTGCAAATAAATCAAGTCTTAGTTGTGTTACTAGATTACCACCTGCATCATTATATTGCAAACAAAGGGGTAATGTCATTATAGGAAGATTATCTTGTACATAATCTTCAGGAGGTAAATTACTTCCTGAATCTGCACAAATAGAATTAACCATTTCCTGTAAAACAGGAACTAACGTAGTTGGAGTTGTACCTGGAATATTTAAACATGTTAGGTCTAACCCATCAAGATTAGGATTTGCAGTTACACCACTTGTAATTAAATCACATACCTCAGTAGCTAACTTATATGTTACTTCGCTTATAGTATCTCCATTACAAAGATCTATACAACTAATATCTGGACCTTGCCATATAACACAATTAGATGAAATACTATCACATCCATTTGTCATATTACTTGAATTACTTGGAATCATAAATATATATTAATATGATGTATTACATTGTTGTAACACATATAGTTATAATATACAAGATTTTTTTAAATCAAACAAGTATCACTTATTATAAATACTTTTTTAAATAAAAAAGCCTCTCAAGTACTTATTAAAAGTCTTAAAAGGCTCTATAAAAAATATAAAATTAATTATTTTTTTACTTCCTCTATTGGGGATACTTCACCTGTTTCTAAATTTACATTAACACTACCATATTTAGATTCAAGTTTTTTAGTATTATCATCCCAATCTTCTTTAAGAGATGCATATAAATTAAATACAGCTTGTTTATTAACTTCTATATTACCAATTTCCATTACAACTTTATCTAAAGATGTTTTTTTAGATATAACATCCTCTAATTCTTTTTTTGTAAGTTTGGTTTTTTTACTTTTACTCATCTTCTTTTTCTTTTACATCTGCTGGAAATACTTCTTTTAAAGCTTCAATGATCATTGCTGCATCATTTAAACTATAACAACCTTTTTGAACTGCCATATCTATAGCATTTACTATTATTTTTATTTTATCTTCCATAAAACAAATATAATAATTTTTTTTTAATTAAAAATTTACTTATTCAGACTCTCCTATTGTTAAAGTAACACTTGTGGGGTTAATTAGATTGTCTATTTCAGACTGAATACCAGCCTCAATACTATCTACCTGCTCCTCACCCATTGCTGACTTAGTCCAACTTACTGCTTGTTCGTTAGTTAGTTCATCAAAAGGAATAAAATCCGTTATCTCACTAGTATCCAATACTTGCGTACCAATACTAGTAGCTGAATATGGATTTCCTTCAGGGTCTATAACGTCTGAAGTACCTGTTACTATCCAATGCACATTGTACACAACATCTGTGTAATCTCCATCTTGAGGATAAGCGTCTACTGTTCTACAGTTCCAAGTATAATTAATCATTTTGTTCTACTTCTATTTGTTCTTGACACATGGTTTTGATTTTACTCAGTAAATCCATTGAAAACTTTGCTGGCAATTCAGATAACCCTGTTAATACTAAATTTACCTCTTCTTCTGTTAATTTTAATTCAAATTTCATATTACAAATATAACTTTTTTTTTTATATAACTATCTTAATCGTTCCGTTTGTGTGATATAAAGTACCAGCCGTTAGACCGCCAAGTAACGCATCATTGTTATTAGCATAATTTTGCATATTTGGTGCTTTTATAAAAGTTTCAAATGTAGCATCATCAGTAATTTGGACTGTACCATTAAATTGAGATGTACCATCAACGTGAAGCTTATCGGCAGGATTAGTAAGCCCTATACCTACGTTACCTGAAGAAGTGATACGCATACGTTCAGTATCGGTAGTATAAATCCTCAAAGGTGCTGCCTCTCTTTGAACGATATGAGCACCCGTGCTATCATTCCCAATTACAAGCCCGTTCAAAGGGCCTACTCCTGTTGTGCTATTACCTATTGAGATAAAGGTTTGTAATTCCGAAGAAGAACCTACTTGTAATTTATATCCTGTATAGGTATCAACTGGTGCATTCCCTATACCTACGTTGCCTGCTCCAGTAACGACCATATGCTTATCAGCAGAAGTTCTACCTCCTGCATAAAACTCTAAATCGTCCGTCATATTGACGATAGCAAAGTCTCCACCATTACCTTGCAAGAAGGCTTTTCCAGTGTACTCAGGGACTGCTGTGTACCCGTCGTCAGCTGCACCGAAGAATAAATCACTATCGTTGCAAACAATTTGAACTCCTGCCGTAATGTTTCCTGTTCCTGTTGTTTTTATAAGAGCTCTAGCATTTGTTGAGGCACTTTCAACGTGCAGTAGCTGAGCAGGGTTAGTTGTCCCGATCCCTACCCTGCCTGCTGAGGTGATGCGCATACGTTCAGAGCCTGCTGTTGCAAATATTTGTGTGTCGGTAGCAAACTGAAAGTAATTGTTTGTATCTCCTTCGTGATAAATACCATCTGCTATAGTTATGTTTGACGAATGAAAACCCCCATTAACATCTAATGTGTACGCTGGACTAGTAGTCCCGATGCCTACGTTGCCGTTGCCTAAAACAACCATTCTAGTATTTCCTACGTCATTTGCAAAACCGTCAGTTAATGTTACGCCTGATCTTACTTGAAACGCGAACCCATCATTTCTAGTTGATCCTACCATCACACCTGCGTTAGAAGCATTGCCCCAGGCATTGACAATAGAGCTATGTGAACCTGCGGCTTGGTCAGTAACAATTCTCAAGCTTGGATTACCGTTTACATCAGGCATCCATATACCTGTTGAAATACCAGCATCACTATCTATTAATAATGTTCCGTTGTGTAAATGTAATTTTTGTGTAGGATTAGTTGTCCCAATACCGACGTTGCCCGTTTGTCCCATTAATCTTATAACAGAGTAGGGTACTCCAGTTGCCGTACTAGTTACCATTAGGTCGGTATTAACTTCGGCTAAGCTTGAACCTACACCACCAAATGTATGCCTTAATCCAAAGCTAGGATTGCTAAATATACCACCGCTTGACCCGCCTGTAGTAAAAGTATATGAATTTACCCAGTCTCCTGATATTGGGTTAATTCTAATAACTCCTACACCTGCAGACCTATTATCATTGCCTAAATTTGTGTTAATTTGAAGACCTTTTCTTTCTGCTTGATATCCAGCGTTTATAATTATATTACCGTCAACTTCTAACTTACTACCAGGACTAGTCGTGCCAATACCTACGTTGCCATCTGAAGTTACAACCATTCTGGTAGTTGCAGCAGTAGATAATGTTATACCAGCAGCGCCTGCTGTATTAGTTCCTTGAAGATCTATTCTTGATTCAAATGCAGCACTACCTAAGCCTGCGGAAAAAACTAAATTACCTACAGCTGCTGTATTTGCAGTTGTTATAGTATAAGGATAACCAGCTCCATATTCAATATAAGCGTTTGTTCCTAATTTAAAACTTCCATTAACTTCTAATTTTTTATTAGGATTAGTCGTCCCAATACCAACGTTGCCGCCGTTAAAGTAAGAGTTTGCATCAGTTCTTATTGAAACGCCTACTACACTTGAAGCATTAAGCATTTGAAATCTAGGAGCATAAACTGTTCCATCAGAATTAGGAGCTAAACTAAACACACCTATTGTTGAAGAACTTGCTGTTTTTAATGTTAAATTATTACTTCCCCAAAGTAAAGAGGGGCTATTGCCTAATCTAATATTTCCATTAACTTCTAATTTTTCCCCAGGACTAGTAGTCCCGATACCTACGTTGCCTCCTGAGGTGATGGTAGCTCTAACTCCACCATTGGTAGAAAGATCTAGCCTATGGTTTGATGTAGTACCTATAACACCAGTCGTTGACTGTGCCCTCATAAATACTAATGCACCAGATGCTCTTTCGGTTTGAATCACACCGTTTCCTGTAGAATATACGTGTAAGTTTGATGTCGGTGATGTAGTCCCAATACCTACGTTGCCGTATTGATTTATAGTAAAAGTATCCAAAAGCCCAAGAACAGTTCCACTACCATTATCAAGCTCTTGCTGTATCTTAAAAACAGAAGACCCATTATCTGAATCGGAGCGAACAGCTCCTAATTTAACACCGTATCTACCTGCACTATCAGCTCCACTGGTTTTGAAAAAAACTGAAGAACCTCCTCCGACACCTACAGTATTTGATAATTTAATAACCTCGGTAAAGTTAGTGGAGATATTGCCGCTTTGGATATGTAGTTTTGTTGCAGGACTAGCTGTTCCGATACCTACGTTACCGTCTGAGGTGATGCGCATTCTTTCAATAGGTCCAGCGGTTGAATTGTCAGATGTAGTTGAGAAAATTAACCTTCCACCTTGTTTGTTCGCAGTTGTACCTTCTACTTCAGAACCTATCCAAGCAGAATATTTATGAGTGGCGTTATTATTGTCATTAACAAAAGTTAAATAACCTAGTCTATTTCCATTTGTACCGCTATCGCCTGCTAATGTTTGTACTGCGTAATTAGTAGAGCTAGCTTGAACGTTTAAGAACTTATGACCGCTGCCTATTATAGCAGTGTCGTAACTACCTGGACTAGTCGTCCCGATCCCAACGTTGCCGGCTGAGGTGATACGCATTCTTTCTCCCCAAGACGTTCCATAAGTAACGAAAGCTAATTCATTTACTCCTGCTAAGAAACCTACTCCGTTATTTGTATTGTTTCCACCTAAAAGAACTCCTGAATTTGTAGTGTCTTTTAACCGAGCACTATAGTAGTATCCCGAGCTACCTAGTTGAGGTCCTGTGCTGACTACATCTAACTTAGTACCAGGACTAGTCGTTCCAATACCGACTCTTACATTAGTTAAATCAAAAACAAAAGGAGCCGCAGTTGTTGACGTATCTCCTCCTGATAATATTCTCATATAATCATTTCCGCCTGAAGTATATGCGTCTATATGCGCGGCTAATGTGCCCCCTGTAGCTTTTTGGAAAGTTATTTGACCTCCTTCGTTTGAATCAATAGCTCCTAAATATAAATTTGACTGTGTACCTATGTTAGTCGTCCCGATACCTACGTTACCACCTGAATCAATACGCATTCGCTCATTGCTATTTGTCTTGAAGCCTAAAGCGTCTGTGTTTGGGGTAGATACATATTTTACTCCCGCTCCATTACCTTTTAGTGTTAAACCCGAGAATCTATCAAGCTCAGCATAATTTACATTTCCAGAATCTCTTGAAGTTATAGTACCATCTCTAACATCTAACTTCTCACTAGGACTAGTCGTCCCAATGCCGACGTTGCCTGCTGAGGTGATGCGCATACGCTCAGTTGCAGGTATTGTTGTGTTAGTCCCATCAGTATTATTTGTCAGGAATGCAATTTCACCAAGATACCAAGTAGAAGGGTTGGTTCTAAATT
>Ga0209654_1000286_pt1 | contig 52481 bp, 45 predicted proteins | sample SaaInl1SG_22_DNA_FD_184646 | JGI IMG/M metagenome (GOLD analysis project Ga0209654, IMG submission 184646) | Marine microbial communities from expanding oxygen minimum zones in the Saanich Inlet - ESP_161SG_22_DNA (SPAdes) (version 2) | ecosystem: Environmental > Aquatic > Marine > Intertidal... | reverse complement strand
GCGCGTTTTAAACAAGGTTTTCGGCAACCCAGCCAGGGAAGGCAGCCACCGCCGCGGTTAAGCCCGCAACATCGTTTCCACCTCCCTGAGCCATATCGGGACGGCCGCCGCCCTTTCCCCCAAGGCGTCCGGCAAATTCTTTCATGATATCGCCCGCTCGAATTCTATCCGTGGCGTCCTTCGACACTCCGGCAACCAGGCTGATTTTATCGCCCTCTACGGCCGCAAGCAGTATGGCGCTTGTGCCCAGTTTGTTCTTGCATTGATCCAAGGTGTCTCGCAAGGTCCCAACATCGGCGCCTTCAAGGTGCGCGGCGAGAACGTTAATACCAGAGACATTTACCGCGTTGGACGTCAAGTCACCACCTGAGGATGTGGCTAGCTTTTGCTTCAACCGCGCGACTTCTTTCTCCAACCCTTTAAGCTCAGCACGCAGCGAACCGGCCTTTTCAATCAAATTCTGTGGGTTCGCTTTGAGTTCAACGCACACTTCGCTTAACTGTGTTTGAGATTGACTCACCAGATCCAATGCCAACTCTCCAGTGACCGCCTCTATACGACGAACACCCGAGGCGACACCAGACTCAGCAGTGATCAACATCAGGCCAATATCGCCTGTTCGTTCAACATGAGTCCCGCCGCAAAGCTCTACCGAGAAACCCTCGGTTCCCATGCTCAGTACACGCACTTCATCGCCGTATTTTTCACCAAACAGCGCGGTCGCACCCGCGGCAACCGCATCATCCATAGACATGACTTGGGTCTGGGCGAGGGTGTTGCAGCGAATCTCATCATTAACCATTGCACTGATGCGCGCCAACTGTTCTGCGCTAACGGCTTCGCCATGGGAAAAGTCAAAGCGCAATCGCTCGGAATCAACGAGGGACCCTTTCTGAGCCACGTGCGCCCCCAGCACCCGTCTGAGCGCTTCATGCAAAAGGTGCGTCGCCGAGTGGTTAAGGCGGATGCGCTGCCTGACCGATGCGTCTACAGTGGCAGACACTGTCTGGCCGACAGTCAGGGCACCTGCAGTCACGCTAACATGGTGCAGATGGTGCCCCTGTGATTTCGTGGTATCACGCACATCGGCCCGATTTGAATCGCTGCTGAGAAGACCACAGTCACCTACTTGACCACCGCTCTCGCCATAGAATGGCGTCTGGTCAAGTACCACGACACCTTCCTGCCCCTCAGTTAAACGTTCAACCTTTTCGCCGTCACTGAGCAGAGCAACAATGTGCCCCTGTGCTGATGTAGCCTCATACCCTAAAAACGCTGTTTCACCTTCGAGCGCGACCACGCCCGAATAGTCGACCTTAAAGCTACCGCCCTCTTGGGAACGACGTCGTTGCTGCTCCATCTCAGTCTCGTAACCATCGAGATCAAGGGTTAAATGTCGTTCCCGAGCGATATCGTTGGTCAAGTCGACAGGGAAGCCATAGGTGTCATACAAACGAAAAATAACTTCCCCTGGAATAACACTGCCTTCTAGCTCGCCCAGCGTTTCATCAAGTATGGCCATACCTTTGTCTAGGGTACGCGCAAATTGCTCTTCTTCACCTGCGAGGGCAGCTTCGATCACAGCCTGCTTCTCTCTCAACTGGGGGTAGGCGTCACCCATTTGTTCTACCAAGGTTTCAACTAAGCTTGCAAAAAATGGCTCAGTTGCGCCCAGCTTATTGCCGTGACGCACCGCACGGCGAATAATCCGTCGCAGTACATAACCGCGGCCTTCGTTACTCGGGGTAACACCGTCAGCAATGAGGAATGAACAGGAGCGTAAGTGGTCAGCGACCACTCGCAAGGATTTTTCTTCGAGATCTGTGACGCCTAGGCACTGTGCCGTAGCGCCAATAAGCGCTTGAAAAAGGTCAATTTCGTAGTTCGAGTGAACGCCTTGGAGCACCGCGGCAATACGTTCAAGTCCCATGCCAGTATCCACCGAAGGCGCGGGCAGCGGATGAAGGTCACCGGCAGCGTCTCGGTTGTATTGCATGAATACTAGATTCCAGATTTCAATGTAGCGATCCAGGTCATCGTCTTCGCTACCAGGAGGCCCCCCAGGGACATCGGCACCGTGATCATAAAAAATCTCTGAACTCGGGCCACAGGGACCGGTATCCCCCATCTGCCAGAAATTATCTTCATCTAAACGCGACAATCGGCTGGGATCGACACCAATTTCATTAACCCAGATATCGGCAGCTTCATCGTCGCTGATATGCACCGTTACCCATAGCCGCTCTTTCGGAAGCTGTAAAACCTCGGTTAGAAATGCCCATCCGAACTGAATCGCTTCGCGCTTAAAGTAGTCGCCGAAACTGAAATTACCAAGCATTTCGAAGAACGTGTGGTGGCGGGCAGTGTAGCCAACATTCTCCAGATCGTTATGTTTACCACCGGCTCTCACGCACTTCTGGGAAGTAGTGGCGCGGGCGTAGTCACGCTTTTCCACTCCCAAGAACGTTTCTTTAAACTGATTCATTCCCGCATTGGTAAACAGCAACGTAGGATCATCGATGGGTACCAGTGAACTCGATGCCACGCGGGTATGTCCTTCGCTTTCGAAATAAGATAGAAACGCTTCGCGGATTTCAGCGGTTTTCATGGGTGTTCTCTCAAATAGTGGTGTAATGCCTAATGACTAAAACCAATGTAGCGGCTGCAGATTATTGAATCCCTTGGGACAGCTCCCCTTCCACCAGAGTCCGGCCAGCCAGAATATGCAGATGAAGGTGGAACACCGTCTGGCCACCTCCCTCGCCATTATTAATAACTACTCTAAAACCTTCATCCACGCCCAGTTGACGAGTGATATTGCCGACAGCTACCAGTAGATGACCTAACAACGCCTGATCCTCTGTGGTTGCATCAACTAATCGGGGGATAGGTTTGCGTGGAATCACCAAAATATGGACGGGCGCTTGCGGATTAATATCGTTAATAGCGACACAGTGATCATCCTCATATACAAAATCCACAGGGATTTCACCGCGGGTCATCTTGCCGAATATCGTATCAGCCATACTCATACCCCTCAGCGCAGCTTTTCATCAGTCGTTAAGACACGCGCTTCGCTCTCGAGCATGACGGGAATATCATCGCGGATAGGATACGCCAAACCGCTGGCGCGACAGACCAATTCCTGCTTTTCACTATCGTACTCGAGGGGCGCTTTGGACACAGGGCACACCAAAATATCGAGCAACTTGGAATCAAGCACACAAACCTCCAACATTTGAATAAAGTAAACGCAATCGCAGAGTATACGGTGTCAGGGCGATTTCGGCATCGGGGGCACTAAAAGTTGTGGGTCAATTCTTTCCCGCCCCCAGCTCATACGCCAATCTAAGTGGGGCCCTGTCGCACGCCCTGTGGCGCCAACGCGACCAAGAAGGTCGCCTGTATCGAGTTCATCACCCACGGATACCAGCACTTCGCTCATGTGTAAAAATGAAGACGATAGCCCGTAGCCATGATCGAGAATCACGGTACCGCCAGAATAAAACAGATCAGGCTCGGCTAACGTCACAATCCCAGGCCCTGGCGCTGACACCGGATATCCCGTCGGCGCTGCCACATCAACACCATAGTGGGGCGACCCTGGCGTACCGTTGTAGAAGCGCTGGCTGCCGTACACACCGCTAATACGACCTTTTGCGGGCCAAGATAAGCCCGCCTGTACGGCCAGCAACCAATCTGGCCGCTCATAACGCTTCGCTTTCGCCGCTCGAACCCGTTCACGCTCTTGCGCGATACGCTCCAGCTCTTCGGGCGGGGGCGTAACGGTTTTTTGTGGCACACCTTCAACTCGAGATATCTTATAGTCTCGACGGGCAATCGTAACGCTCTGCTCACAGCCTTGATCGCCTCCGACCGTAAGCGTTGCCAGCTTGGGAGCATCGCGACCTAAGCCAATAACAAATACGCCGCTGGACGTCACAGCTATCTCGCGATTATCGAATGAAACCGCTGTTTGCGGGGAGACTTCGCCCCACAAGAGACCGCCCTGAACAGGATTGCCTGATAAGTTGATACAACCATCTGCTCGCGCCGTCACAGCACTTACGAGCACCGCAGCGACAAAAAAAATACGATTCATCAAGTCTATTCCCATTCCCTCACCCGTCTTGAGCTCAATATTCCTTCGACGCTGGCGACTATCTGCTATTACTCTGAGCCTATCATCCCGTTAAACTGTAGCGATGGGAAGATACCGACCACCTCGGCCTAAAGGCTCACCTTACATTACACCTGAAGGTGAGGCAGCTCTGCGCGCAGAGTTGCACCGTCTTTGGAAAGAGGAACGGCCAGTAGTCACTGCCACTGTTCAAGCGGCAGCCGCCAACGGCGATCGCTCTGAAAATGGCGACTACATTTACGGGAAAAAGCGTCTTCGTGAAATAGATAGCCGTGTCCGGTTTTTGCGCAAGCGACTTGAAGAGCTCTCGGTCGTTCACGAGCCACCCTCAGACCGCAGTAAAGTCTGGTTCACGGCAAAGGTCACCCTAGAGGATGAAGACGGCAAAGCGCATTATTGGCAAATTGTTGGGCCCGATGAATTTGACCTCAGCGCATCAAAATTAAGTTGTGATTCGCCCCTCGCCAGAGCTCTCTTAGGAAAGCCAGTGGGCAGCGAGGTAAGCGTCAACACCCCAAATGGTCAGCGCTTATGGCATATTGTCGATATTAGCTACACCAATAAGGACTAAGCTTAAGCGGCTGAGTCAGACATCCTTTTACCACCAATTTCGTACACAGTTTATTGGTACACGCAAAGCGTGCTGGTAAACTACACGACATCGGATTCTTTCTATTACATCGGGCGCGTCATGCGACGCGACCCGGCACTCACTGAGGCAACCTGTCAATGACTCTTAACACCCGCGATCAATTGGCCCATCCGGCTGATTTTGTTGTCCGTCATATCGGGCCGACCGAGCAGCAACAGGCCGAAATGGCCGGAGAGTTGGGTTATAGCTCAGTAGATGCACTTATCGATACCGCGGTGCCAGAGCAGATACGCCGCAGGGAACTGATGCAGCTGGCACCTGCTATGACTGAACAAGAAGCTCTCGCCAAACTTCGACGCTACGCCGACCAAAACGTTGTTATGCGCTCTTGCATCGGCATGGGTTATTACGACACATTTACGCCGGGTGTCATCCAGCGCAATGTACTGGAAAATCCCGGCTGGTATACGGCTTATACCCCCTACCAACCCGAGATTTCGCAAGGTCGTTTAGAGGTACTCCTAACTTACCAGCAAATGGTCATGGACCTTACAGGTATGGAGCTGGCCAACGCATCGCTGCTTGACGAGGCGACGGCTGCGGCCGAAGCGATGACATTGATGCATCGCGTGAACAAAAAATCCCGCTCGCAGCGTTTCGTCGTTGCTTCAGACTGTCATCCTCAGACCATCGCCCTAATCAAGACTCGAGCAGAACCCCTAGGACTGGAAATCGACGTAGTCGATCCCGAGACCTTGGGTGACTGTGGGGAAGCCTTCGGTATGCTCGCACAGTATCCGGGCACGTGGGGAGATATACGCAGCCTCGAAGCAGTCACTACTTCCGCTCATAATCGCAACACATTGGTCTGTGTCGCGTCAGACTTACTCGCGCTAACGATGATCAAACCACCCGGCGCACAAGGGGTCGATGTCGTAGTCGGAAACAGTCAGCGCTTTGGCGTACCTATGGGCTTCGGTGGCCCTCATGCAGCGTTTTTTGCGACTCGCGATGCCTACAAACGCTCGATCCCGGGTCGCGTCATCGGCGTATCTATTGACCGGCGTGGCGACCAAGCCTTGCGCATGGCAATGCAAACGCGCGAGCAGCATATCCGCCGAGAAAAAGCCACCAGCAACATTTGTACTGCTCAGGCTCTGCTTGCCATTATGGCCGCACTCTATGCTATGTACCACGGTCCTGATGGTTTGCGCGCAATAGGTCGCAGAGTGCATTCATTAACCAACGCACTCGCTGAAGGCTTAGCCGACGGCCCGTATGAACTGCGTAACACGACGTGGTTCGATACCTTGACGCTCGAGGTCGGCAATCAACAAAGCGCCTTGCTTGAGAACGCAAAACAGGCTGGTTATAACTTCCGAGTAGTCGGTGATGACGCCGTCGGCGTTTCGCTCGATGAAACCACCACGCTTGAAGACGTGACACGGCTTATTGATCTTTTTGAAGGCACAAGTATTGCGGCAGCCACTACGGGTATCCCCGAAGCGCTGATTCGTCCCGTCGACTATTTGCAGCATCCGCTATTTCAAGAATACCGCTCAGAAACTGAAATGCTGCGTTACTTGAAGCGCCTGGAGAACAAAGATATTGCTCTAACCCGTGCGATGATCCCGCTCGGCAGCTGCACAATGAAGCTCAACGCCACAGCTGAAATGATACCCGTGACGTGGGCAGAATTTGGACGGATGCATCCCTTTGCACCCGCCGACCAAAGCCTGGGCTATCAAGCCATGCTCGGAGAGCTCACTGATTGGTTAGTCGAGTGCACAGGTTACGATGGCATGTCACTGCAACCCAACGCAGGATCTCAGGGTGAGTACGCTGGTTTACTCGCTATCCGGCGCTATCACCAAGCCCGAGGCGACAGCCAGCGCGATATCTGCCTAATCCCCTCTTCGGCCCACGGTACTAATCCCGCCAGCGCAGTCATGGCGGGCATGCAAGTGGTCATCGTCGCTTGTGATGATAACGGCAACGTTGATATGGCAGACCTCCAAGTTAAGGTCGAGAAGTACAGCGACCGGCTGGCTGCGATTATGGTCACCTATCCATCAACTCACGGTGTGTTCGAGGAGTCCATTGTTGACCTATGCGCCCTTATTCACGAGCATGGCGGACAGGTCTACGTTGACGGTGCAAACCTGAATGCCTTAATCGGTCTCGCGGCACCCGGAAAATTTGGCGCAGATGTTTCGCATCTCAATCTGCACAAAACGTTCTGCATTCCCCATGGTGGTGGTGGTCCTGGCATGGGTCCCATCGGCGTTGGTGCACACCTGATCCCCTTTCTTCCCACGTCGCCTGTTTCCCCTATCCCCGGGCTCGACACCAATAATGACGTTGTTTCCGCCGCACCTTACGGCAGCGCATCAATACTGCCCATTTCGTGGGTCTACATTGCGCTTATGGGCGCCGAGGGCCTCGCCCACGCAAGTAAAGTTGCGATTTTGGGCGCGAATTACATCGCTCACCGACTGAAGAATCACTACCCCGTGCTGTATACAGGTAGAGACGGTTTAGTTGCCCACGAGTGCATTATCGATCTTCGCCCCATCAAGGAAGCCAGCGGTATTAGCGAAGAAGATGTGGCGAAGCGCCTCATCGACTATGGTTTCCATGCTCCGACCATGTCCTTTCCAGTGGCCGGCACCTTGATGATTGAACCGACGGAATCGGAGTCTCTCGCAGAGATTGACCGCTTCTGTGATGCGTTGATCAGTATTCGTGAGGAAATTCGAGCGGTGCAGTCGGGCGAACTTGATCCCAATGACAACCCGTTAAAAAATGCACCTCATACCCTTAATGATGTGGTGAGCAGTGACTGGACGCATGCCTATACCCGCGAGCAGGCAGCGTGGCCAGTTCCATCGCTACGTCAGGATAAGTACTGGGCACCCGTTACCCGCGTAGATAACGTCTACGGCGATCGCAACTTGTTCTGCGCTTGTCCCGGCATGGATGTCTGGCAAGAGGAAAGCAGCAACGCGTAAGCCCGCGGTCACACCGCCCATAGTCACCATCGCTACACAGGAGCGCTCAGTGGGCAACGGTGGCGTTCGTGCGGTCACTACGAACCTATGCACGCCCAGAGCCCCCGCTGCAACGGATATTAGTCGGTGTAAAAAGAACCCGAATGGGAGGTTTTTGCGTATCAAACGGTACGCAGAATCAGGAGAGTTCATATGAGTGACAATCGCCCTTTGGCAGGTCTTCGCGTTGTAGAAATGGGGCAGCTGCTTGCTGGTCCCTTCGCGGGCACCATACTTGGATACTTTGGCGCGGAAGTGATCAAAGTTGAGCCACCGACGGGGGACCCTATTCGTCAGTGGCGTGAAGTCAAAGATGGAAATTCACTGTGGTACTACTCTCTCGCTCGCAATAAAAAGAGCGTTACGCTCGACTTGAAAGCCGAACGCGGACGAGAACTGGCGTTTGATCTTTTGACCAAGGCAGACATTGTCATCGAAAACTTTCGTCCCGGGGCCATGGAAAGTTGGGGACTGGGACCCGAAGACATCAAAGTACATAACCCGGGCATTATTTATGCGCGTATTTCAGGCTATGGGCAGGACGGCCCGTTTTCAGAAAAACCCGGTTACGCATCGGTCACCGAGGGCTATGGTGGTTTTCGCTATATCAATGGTGAGCCAGGCAAACCCCCTGTGCGGCCCAATATCTCACTGGGCGACACGCTAGCGGCTATCCATGCGGCCCTAGGCGTTGCTTTTGCCATTATCGAACGGACTAAATCTGGCCAAGGTCAAATTGTCGATGTTGCGCTTTATGAGTCAATTTTTAACGTTCTTGAAGGGATCGTACCGGAGTTTGACGGTGCAGGAGTGATAAGAGAGCCCTCGGGCACCACGATAACCGGTATCGTTCCAACCAATACGTACACGTGTAAAGACGGCAAGCATGTCGTTATTGGCGGCAACGGCGACTCAATATACAAGCGACTAATGACCGAAGCAGGTCGCGAAGATATGGCTAATGATCCAGAGCTTGCGCACAATCCTGGCCGAGTTGTGCACCAAGAAGCCATCGATAAAGCTCTCGCTGACTGGTGTGCCGCGAATAATTCACGAGATATTATCGATCGCCTTGAATCCGTTCGCGTCCCAGTAGGTCCTATCTACGATGTAAAAGATATGATGGCTGACCCGCATTATCAGGCTCGGGGAATGTTCGAGACTGTTGAAATAAACGGCCAGCCTTTGAAAATTCCCGCTATCCTCCCTAAGCTCAGCAAGACGCCGGGGCGAACTGACTGGCCGGGCGATGTTATTGGCAGCCATAATGATGAGGTATTGGGTGAGTTGCTCGGGCTCGATGACGCTGAGCGACTCGCGTTACGCGACCAAGGGGTAACCAGCTAGCAGCAAGACCGCTATGAAGGGTTAGGCAGGGATTAGTACTGGGGTTAGTGCAGGGGTTAGTGCAGGGGTTAGCGCAGGGGTTAGTGCAGGGGTTAGTGCAGGGGTTAGTAAGGGGTTATGAGGGGACAGCAAATCAAGAATGCCGCGCCGCTCGCACACTCAGGGCGAAGTAGTAAGTGCACGAGACGTTAAGAGGAATAGATGGCAACCCGATTCAAATACGTCATGAAACTGATGACAAAAAGTGCCCTGAAGCTGTCCGCTGTAACCCTCGGATCCATGCTGACATCCCTATTACTAACGGTTTCAATTTTACTCTTCTTAGATATCGAGTTTGCGCCATTTACCATTTGGATAGCCCTGGTCGTGCCCGTCTGCGTTGCACCCGCGGCAACACTTATACTCCTACATTACATGCATCAGCTAGAGTTAGCCCAGCGGTCCCAGCTGGAGCACTTGGCAAAATTAGCTTCGATTGGTGAGCTCGCCTCAAGTATCGTCCATGAAATTAATCAGCCTCTTGCTGCCATCAAGCTCATTGCCGAGGGCATTCGCCGTAAATCGAATAAAGATCCACAAGAAGTCTTGGATAAGCTTCCAGAAAAAATCGACAGAATTATTCGGCAGATTAATCGCGCGACTGACATTAGCGCCCACATCCGACAATCTGCCCGAATAGCCACAGAAGAAAATCTCGATGCCGCGCTTGGCCCAATCTTAGAAGAATCGATAAGCTTATTTATGCCGCTTTTTAATGAAGCCGGGATAAGAGCCACGCTCCAACTGGAACCCAATCTGCCACCTGCCACAATACATCCCGGGCGAATTGAGCAGGTCATTCTCAATCTTTTTTCTAATGCTCGCGATGCGTTTGAAAACAATCCAACCAGCGATAAGTGGATAAAAGTAGCGCTGAATCGAGGAGAAGACCAACAGCTCGTTATTGCAGTAGATGATTCTGCGGGCGGTATTCCGGACCACGCACTCGATAATATTTTTAACCCGTTCTTCACCACAAAGGCCATCGGTAAAGGCACCGGGCTTGGTTTGTCGGTTGCCCACAACTTAATCGATGACGTTGGTGGAAACATTAGCGTGAGGAACACTGAACATGGAGCGAGATTTGTTATTCGCCTCCCCGCGGTTCAAGATGCTACCGCCTATTGATCGTCAGCTACGCTCGAATCAGAAGCAGGATTATCCAGCGCCTCCTCTAGCGAGTGTAAGAGCCTATAAAGCTGTGCCAAATTGTCTGCGCCAAAACGGCTCTCTATGTAGTCGTATCGGGCTTCTGATTCGGGCGCAATTTCGGCAATGAGATGCAGTCCTTTTTCAGTAATAGTCACCAACGATCGGCGGCTGTCACGTGCACAGGGACCTCGTTCAATAATACCTCGAGCCTCCAAATTCTGAACGATACGGCTGATACTGGGTCGCAGCAGTGAGCACGCGTCCGACAATTCGCTGAGGTCAAGCGCTTCGCTTTCAGCCAGTGCACGCATAACCCGCCACTGCTGCGTCGACAAATCGCGTGCCCGTAAATGGGGAATGAAGGTTCTCAACACTGCTTCATGGGCTTTCAGTAAACTCATGGGAAGTGAACGGTCAAACCGACGTATATTGTTGAGTACACCGCTGACGTCTTTATCTAAACTCTTAGGCAAATTGCCCATTCGCTTCTTTTCAGCGTTTTTTGGGTTCGGTTCCATAAAGCCTTTCTCTCGTTAGCAGTGAACTGATCCACCTTAACCGACCCTCCACAACTTATGTCCTACAACTCATAGTTGTTCGGCACTGATGCGCGTCGTCTGTCTAACGCGCGCTGTCTAACGCTTGCAGTTATCTCGCAGCTGCGTCGTCATATCGCCGCCAGCTGTCGGATCATCCTCAACGCCGTTGAAAAGGGTTCCGATAGCAGAACAGCTGACCTCGATAACATCGCCTGGAGCAAGATACTTTGGTGGATCGAAACGGGCGCCCGCGCCATTAGGAGTGCCGGTCGAAATGATATCACCTGGCTTCAAGGTGAAGAAAATTGACAGATAACTAATCAGGTAGTCAAAAGGAAACATGAGATTAGCAGTCGTATCACTTTGTCGAAGTTCGCCGTTGACCCGAGTCTCCAAGTTTAACGAAGTGTGATCGGAGACTGCGTCAGCGGTGACCATCCATGGTCCAATGCTACCGGTGCGGGGGAAATTTTTCCCTTGTGTCACATTGAACTTGGCGTGACGCACCCAATCTCGAATAGTACCCTCATTCATTAATGTGTAGCCCGCCACATAATTCATCGCCTCGGCCTGAGGAATACGGTGCCCCTCCTTCCCTATCACCATGACAATCTCACCTTCATAGTCCAGCTGCGGACTCTCTGGAGGACGCCAAAGGTTTTGGCCACTACCGGTGAATGACTCTGACGCGCGCATAAACAAACTCGGCCATTCAGGATCCGGCGTATTGTCTTTGTACTCCGCGTTACGATTGGCGTAATTGACGCCTATGCAAATAATCTTCTCACCGCCAGCGACTGGGGGTAACAGCGTGACGTCTGCCAGCGCATAATCAGCGGAGTGCACGTGCGCCATTTCCGCCACCGTTTCCACATCTAGACCCGCGCGCAAAAGCTGCAATAACGAACCTCCCTGTCGGACGCCAAGGTCGATTACGCCCTGATCGACAACGAGGCCCCACGAGGTTTTGCCATTGTGTTCAAACGTTGCAAGTTTTGTCGTCATAGCTAAATCACCGCATTTTTAATAGGCTGCGCCGCTACAGGAAACGTTTTACGCTCCTCTGCAATTGCCTCAAACCAGACTCGACGGAACTGCGCCAAAGCGTTGTCGCTAGCCAGACCTCGCGGCTGAAAATCACCGTGCTGCTCGAGCAGTGTTTGCTGCGCTTCGATGATCACCTTGTCTTCAAAAAATCCAGCGAACATGGCCTCGCGCAGTGTCTCGCCAATGGCGTTATCCCCTTTTCGGAAGTTACGTAAGTACTCCCAAAAGAAATGCGTCTTATGACGGGTTTCAGGCGTCATGTACTGGCAATTTCGAAATTCTAAAAGCTCGGGTCTGGGCATAATACTATCCCAGCCGACGGGTCCGAACTGGGTGTCCATTAAAAACACACCGGGGGTATACATACGGACAAAGTTACGACGATCGACTTTTAAATCATGGTCCCATGGCGTAATCGCTGCTAAGTAGGGCGGCTGAGTACTGTCTCGATGCCAGCGCTCAAATTCAAAGCCGTTACTCAGCTTCGTTACCGCTTGCGCCGAATCGGTGGCATAGTCCTCGGAACCACCCAGAGTATTGGTATGCACAAAAGCCAGGTGCGAAAAATCGGCGAGATTGTCGACAATTAACATCCAGTTGGCATCGTAATGCAGATAGCAACGTTCAGGTAAACCGCACCACTCGGGATCATCTAATGGCTCAAAGTGCGGAATTTCAGCGGGATCGGCTTTGTCGACCTCGCCCATCCAAATCCATAGCATGCCGCCACGTTCCACTATGGGGTAGCTGTGAACCCTATGCTGCGGACTTATCCGGTCCTGTCCGGGAATCTCAATACAAACACCAGAAGCGTCATACTTCATGCCGTGGTACATGCATCGAATGCAGCTGCCTTCGATGCGCCCCGAGGAGAGCGGCGCGGCGCGATGACAGCAACGATTGTCAAGAGCAATGTACTCGCCCGCCTCACCACGAAACATCACCACAGGCTTTTCCAGCAGCGTCCGCGCAAGAGGTTTACCTGGCTCAATCTCCGTAGTCCAGCCGGCGGCATACCAACAGTTGTATAAAAACCAATCGTCCGCACCGCGCATTACTATCTCCTTATTACTCATTAACACTCTCGATCGGTGCTCGCAGGGAGCAATATGCATCGATTTCTATTGTCATTTAATTAACATGTTACCTATTTTTACCAAAACCGAAGCCACACGTCCACCCATGTATCGACTTGAGGCAAGCCTTGGCTTTAAAATAGTTAACATGTTACCTTTATTGGTAATTGAACAGAATTCAAGCAGTAAAGGACTGTCGCCATGGCCACCATCAACCCGTTTCAAGAAAACCAGCTCCGGGCGCGGGAGTATCTCAAACGATTCTCGAGCAACACATCGGGACATTACATTAACGGCACCTGGACAGACACTCGTGCGTCCGAAACCTTCGACAATATCGCACCTGCTGACAACACCAGTCTTGGCAAGATTGTCGCCGGCACCGACGGCGACATGGACAACGCCTGCGAAGCCGCAGAAGCTGCGTTTGAAGAGTGGGCAGCGATGCCAGGCACCGCGCGTAAAAAATTGCTCAACCACTTTGCCGATCTCATCGAACAACGCGCCGATGAAATTGCATTAGTAGAATCGTCAGACTGCGGCCAAGCCATCCGATTCATGAAACAGGCGGCGATCCGTGGGGCCGCAAACTTCCGGTTCTTCGCGGACAAAGCGCCTGAGTCGCGCAATGGGCTCTCACTATTCCAAGACAGCCACACCAATTTCACCGTACGTAGCCCTATCGGCCCAGTCGGAATCATCACACCCTGGAATACACCCTTCATGCTCGCAACTTGGAAGATAGCGCCTGCTCTGGCGGCGGGTTGTACTATCGTGCATAAGCCCGCAGAGTTAAGCCCACTGTCAGCCACACTGCTCGCTGAAATCAGCCAGGAGGCGGGTATTCCTCCTGGGGTATGGAATATGGTGCACGGCTTTGGTGAAACCGTGGGGCGCCGACTGACAGAACACAAAGCCATCAAAGCTGTGGCCTTGGTGGGCGAAACCACGACGGGCAGCCATGTTATGCGTCAGGCTGCGGACACGCTGAAACGCGTGCACTTTGAGCTGGGTGGGAAAAATCCCGTCATTGTCTTCGACGACGCAGATTTTGAACGAGCGCTCGATGCCGTCGTGTTCATGATTTACAGTCTGAACGGTCAACGCTGTACCTCAAGCTCACGATTGCTTATTCAGAACAGTATCAAAGGTAAGTTCCTTGACGCTGTAAAAGCTCGAGTCGAAAAACTTCGAGTTGGACATCCCCTTGACCCCGATACTGAGGTTGGCCCACTTATACACAGCGGCCACTTCAAGAAAGTGCTTAGCTACTTTGATACCGCAGTCGCGGATGGCGCCACTATCGCAGCAGGCGGTTATCGACGCGAAGACCTAGGTGATGGCAATTACGTGGCGCCGACCCTATTTACTCAAGCTACCAACAATATGCGAGTTGCCCGAGAAGAGATTTTTGGTCCCGTGCTCACAGCCATTGGTTTCGACGATGAACAAGAAGCGATCGCCATTGCCAACGACACCGACTATGGACTCTCGGGCTATGTTTGGACCGGTGACACTGGCCGCGCTATGCGTTTGGCGCAGAAAGTTCAGGCGGGTATGCTTTGGATTAATTCTGAAAATAACCGTAACTTACCCTCGCCATTTGGCGGCATGAAAATGAGTGGCATCGGCCGCGATGGCGGCGACTACAGCTTTGATTTTTATATGGAAACCAAAAACGTTTGCATTGCCCACGATACTCATAACGTGCCCGTTCTTGGGCGCTAACCGTAGGAGCCAAAATTATGGGAGACATTGCACTAGCAGCAAAAATTACTCACGTCCCATCTATGTATCTTTCGGAAATGGATGGCCCCCATAAGGGCTGTCGTGAGGCTGCGATTAATGGCCATAAAGAAATATCGCGCCGCTGTCGAGCGCTGGGTGTCGACACTATCGTAGTTTTCGACACTCATTGGTTGGTAAATTCGGGTTACCACATCAACAACGCCCCGCATTTCAAAGGCATATACACGAGCAACGAACTGCCCCACTTCATCAAGAATATGCCCTATGAATATGACGGCAACCCTGAGCTAGGTGAGCTCATTGCAGCAGAGGCGTCGGCGGCCGGAATCAGTACCCGCGCGCACCGCGACACCACGCTCGCTCTCGAGTACGGCACATTGGTCCCCATGCGCTACATGAACGAAGACGGTCACTTCAAGGTCGTATCAATCTCAGCCATGTGTCAGGTACATGATCTCGATGACAGCGGTCGTTTAGGCGCTGCCGTGCGCTCCGCCGTTGAGGAACACTACACAGGCAAAGTTGCCCTATTTGCCTCCGGTTCTCTCTCCCACCGGTTTGCACAAAACGGCACGTCCGAGAATTACCTCCACAAAGTTTGGTCGCCTATGCTTGAGCATATGGATCACGAGGTCGTTCGTATGTGGGAACGTGGGGAGTGGAAGGAGTTTGTTGAAATGCTTCCAGAATACGCCGATAAATGCCACGGCGAGGGCTTTATGCATGACACTGCGATGTTATTGGGCGCCATGGGCTGGGACCGCTACGAAGGTAAAGCGGAGATCATTACCCCCTACTTCGGCAGCTCAGGCACCGGGCAGATCAATGCGATTTTCCCCGTTTCGTAAGGATTTGCTATGCCACATTTTATTGTTGAGTATGCTAACAACTTGCCTGAGGATGCGCTGGCAATAGATCGTCTACTCTCGGCGCTGTGCCAAACTGCAGTGGACACCAAACTCTTTCCTGAAACAGGGCTCCGAGCTCGCGCCTATCGCGCAGATGCACAACGTGTTGCCGGCAGTGACCCGTCCGCTGCGTTTGTTCACGTAGCCATGAATGTAGGCAAAGGTCGCGACATTGAAGCCCGTCGCGCCGCTGGAGAGAGCATTTTCAACACGCTCAAAGCGCATATGGCGCCATTAATGAACTCTCGCACCGTCTTGTTATCCTTTGAAATGCGCGAAATAGATGACGTCAAATTCAACTTCAAAAATACCTGAGGTAACTATGCTTGATAAAACAGCGGTACAGGCAGCGGCGGACGCCCTATACCACGCTGAGAAGTCCCGACAACAAACCCGAGCAGTCACTTTGACCCATCCGTCTATGGATATGGACGATGCTTATGCGGTACAGCGAGCCTGGGTGGACCGAAAAATAGCAGATGGCGATCGAATTACCGGCTATAAAATTGGACTGACTTCACGGGCCATGCAGCAGGCGATGCACATCGATACTCCCGACTTCGGTATTCTGCTCGAGAGCATGTATTTTCCGAACAACAGTACTATTAATACCGCCGAATTTTGCGATCCGCGTATTGAGGTCGAGTTGGGCTTCGTAATGAAAAAACCGTTGTTTGGCGACAACGTAACCGTCGAGGACGTGCTCGATGCAACCGACTACGTGGTGCCATCCTTGGAGCTTATCGCCGCCCGAAGCTTTCGAGTTGACCCGGATAGCGGTTATACACGCAAGGTGTTTGACACTATCTCTGACAATGCTGCAAATGGCGGCTACATCGTCGGCGATAAGCGTTTTGCCCCGCGCGATATCGATTTGCGCTGGTCAGGCGCTATTCTCTACCTCAACGGCGAGGTCGAAGAAACAGGCTTAGCGGCGGGCGTCATGGATCACCCAGCTCAAGGCATCTGCTGGGTCTGCAAGCGATTTGCAAGCCACGGTGTTGGTCTAGAGCCCGGTCAGTTCGTACTCAGCGGTTCCTTCACTCGGCCCGTGATCGTCCAACCAGGCGATACAATGCAGTGCGATTATGGTCCCCTGGGCATTATCAACGTCGACTTCACCTGAGGCATACTATGGACATCCCCAAGAATCGATTCCTCGCTAAGGTCGGCCGCAACCAAACTTTGTGGGGCTGCTGGTTAGGCCTGCCTGACCCAAACGTCGCGGAAATCGCCGCCGGTGCTGGCTTCGATTGGCTGCTCATAGATCACGAGCATGCGCCATTTGAACTCAATGACGTGATGGCTCACCTGCGAGCTATCGAGCCTTATCCCACCGCAGCGCTCGTGAGACCCGCAAACTCAGACCCAACGCTTCTTAAAAAATTCCTAGAAATGGGCGCTCAAACCTTCGTTGTTCCCATGATTGACACGTCCGAGCAAGCTCAGGCCTGCGCCGATGCGGTTTACTATCCTCCAAAAGGCTCGCGAGGAGTTGGGACCTCGCTGGCGCGTGCGGCGCGATGGAACCAAGTCGATGGCTATCTACACAAAGCCAATGACGAAATATGCCTAATTGTGCAAGTAGAAACGCTGACTGCGCTGGATAATCTCGATGCTATTTTGAGGGTTGACGGTGTACACGGTGTCTTTATCGGACCTTCGGATCTGGCCGCGTCTATGGGGAAAATTGGCCAAGGTAATGATCCTGAACTCATTGCCGTCTGTGTAGATGCCGTTCGCAAAATTAAAACGGCGGGTAAACTTGCGGGCATCCTCACGCTGAGCGATACACTGATAGAGCAATGCGAGCAGGCCGGGGCGGATTTCATCGGTACAGCAGTAGACACTCTTCTGATCGGCAATGCCATGCGTGAAGCCGCTAAAAAACGCGCCCATCGGTAATCATAATCCCTGGCAATGAATACCTCGAATCAAACGCCATAACCTAGTGCACGGATAAAGGATGAAATTATGTCTTCAGTCGTAAGCTACGCCCTTAAAGGTCACGTCGGTGTCATCACTGTCGATAACGCACCCGTCAATGCGTTATCGCATGCAGTTCGCGCGGGTATCGCTGACGCGCTGACCGCGGCCGCAACGGACGACTCACAGGCCGTGGTAATTATCTGCGCGGGTCGCACATTTATTGCCGGAGCAGATATCACCGAGTTTGGTAAGCCTCCCCAAGAACCCTCACTGAACCAGCTCCTTGAGCAGTTAGACAACCACCCTAAGCTTACCCTTGCGGCGATCCATGGTACGGCGCTCGGTGGTGGTTTCGAGACCGCGCTGAGCTGCAACTATCGTATTGCCCTCAAAAGTGCCAAGGTGGGCTTACCCGAGGTCAAGTTGGGTTTATTACCCGGCGCCGGCGGTACGCAGAGAGTGCCACGGCTTGCAGGTCTCGAACCCTCACTGACCCTTATGACTACAGGCAATCCTGTAGCGGCAAACAAGGCGGCCGAATGGTCTCTGGTTGATCACGTTGTTGACGGAGACCTCCTCCCACAGGCCATCGCTTATGCCGAGAAACTGATTGCTGAAGCGGCGCCCCAAAAGCAGGCGCGCAACGGGCGGTTAATACTGAGCGATGCGGATCGCGATGCGATTTCAACGCAGCGGGAACTTCTCGGGAAAAAGACCCGCGGTGAAACGGCGCCACAACGAATTCTGGATTGTATTGAGGCGGCGGAGCTCGACTTTGACAAAGGCTTGGACCGCGAACGCGAGCTATTCAACGCTTGCATGCAAGATCCTCAGTCAACAGCGATGCGTCATATGTTTTTCGCCGAGCGCGCCGCCGCCAAGATTGATGGTCTCCCAAAAAATACGCCGCTCATCAACGTCGCACGGGTCGGCATTGTTGGTGCCGGCACTATGGGCGGAGGTATTGCTATGTGTTTCGCCCAAGCAGGTATCGCGGTAACGCTGCTCGATATGTCCGATGATGCGGTCAATGCGGGGATTGAAAAAATCGCCAAAAACTACGCGATCAGCGTTAAACGGGGTCGTCTGACCGACGCGCAGGTAAGCACAATCATGGCGAACATCACGCCGACGTCGAGCTACAACGATCTAGCAGAGATGGACCTGGTTATCGAAGCCGTGTTTGAAAATCTAGCCATTAAACAGGACGTTTTCAGAACTCTAGACGGTATCTGTAAACCCGGCGCAATCCTCGCAAGCAATACGTCATATCAGAGTATCGACGAGATTGCGTCGGTTACCTCACGTCCTGAAAGCGTGCTGGGTATGCATTTCTTTAGCCCAGCCAACGTCATGAAATTGCTCGAGGTAGTTCGCGGCGCTCAAAGCAGTGACGCCATTATTGCGACCGCCATGGCGATAGGTAAAGCCATTGGCAAGGTGCCCGTACTGTCAGGCATGTGCTACGGTTTTATCGGTAATCGTATGTTGCGTCCCTATGCTCGCGAGGCAACCTTGTGCCTGATGGAGGGCGCCACACCTGCTCAAATTGACGGTGCCATGGAGCGTTGGGGAATGGCCATGGGTCCTCTGGCCGTGGGTGATCTCGCTGGGCTCGATATTGGCTATAAGGCTCGGGAGCAACTGACGGACGAGCAAAAAGGCGAACGCGTTAGCTACATCGTTGCCGATCGCTTGGTTGAAGCGGGAAGACTGGGCCAAAAATCAGGCTCCGGCTACTACCAATATGATCCCGATACGCGCCGGCGTATCGATGATCCAGCGGTAATGACCATTGTAGAAGACGCTTGCAGGGAGCTGGGCATCAGCCGTCGGGTAATCAGTGATGACGAGATCGTAGATCGTCTCATTTTGGCGCTGGCCAATGAAGGCGCGAAAATCCTTGAAGAAGGGATCGCCCAGCGCGCCGGTGATATCGATGTCGTGTATTGCTTCGGCTATGGCTTTCCGCGCTTTAAGGGGGGGCCCATGCACGCCATTGAAGCCATGGGGCTAGATCGTGCTGTGGCACGGATCAACGAATTTCAGTCCACATTAAACCCCGCAAATTGGCAGCTTGCGAATGTACTGGCACGGCTTGTGGGCGCCGGTGACTCATTGGCGGGATACCATCGTAACTGAATCGATGGCATCCCCAGCATCCTCTCAGACTGCAATGAAAGCGACACCATAAGAAACACCGTCAAAAAAATTGAAGCTTTGGCGAATATGGGCGTAAGCCCGTTGCCGTAGGCGAGGGACAAACAGTGCTACGACACCCCAATAATACCGAGGGCATCGCGACATCCTCATTCATGTTCTAAATGGTCCTGTGTTGCTGTGACGATAATCGCAGAGGGCTAAGTACCCCAGATTCTGAGCTTAACTAACCCCGCACTTGCCATTTGCGGGCTGGTCTGTTGATCGACAAGCTCAGCGAGCACTTTTTCAGGCCTGCAGGCGGGTATGTCGCTAATTTCTCTAGTTCAGTTAGCAGGACCAGTCAGGAAATTTAATCTCAACAGACCCTTTATTCTCTCTATACTTCTGCCAAGTGATTGGCCGATATTGTCAACAGAGATCCATACTTGCCCCGTAGGATAGGGACATAACAATAAGAAGTCGCTTTCTATGGTCATGACAACCTCTACTCAAACAGCAGACGTAAGCTTTTGGCGCGCAGTAGATATCGTTGATGCGTTACACACTGGCCGTCTGTCTCGGGTGCAGCTACTCGAACAAACCTATGCCCATATTGCCGCCGTCAATCCATCGATAAACGCTATCTGTACGCTCGTCCCAATGGACCAGGTATTTGAGCAAGCTCAACGATACGATACGATACAGCAGCGTGGTCAGCCCTTACCCATATTGGCCGGGATACCCATGGCCATCAAAGACCTTGCCGAAACAAAAGACATCAGAACCACTCGGGGTTCGATCGTGTTTGAAGACTACGTACCCGAGTACGATTGTTTGATGGTTGAACGGCTAAAACGTGCTGGCGCCCTCGTTATTGGCAAAACCAATGTCCCTGAACTGGGAGCTGGCTCGCATACATTTAATGAATTGTTTGGTGCAACGCGTAATCCGTACAACTTATCTCGCTCAGCTGGAGGTAGCAGTGGCGGAGCCGCCGCAGCCCTCGCAAGCGGCATGGTATGCCTAGCCGATGGCAGCGATCTCGGCGGTTCGCTGCGCAATCCGGCCGCCTTCTGCAATGTTGTAGGTCTGCGTCCAACGATGGGCCGAGTGCCCAACTGGCCACAGCGGTTCACTCGTTTTGCTCGAATCGCAGTCGAGGGCCCCATGGCCCGGACAGTCGAAGACTGCGCTCTGTTGTTACAGATTATGGCAGGGGCCGACAGCCGAGATCCGCGCTCACTTTTGCCGCCACTTCACATTAAGGACTTATTTGAAGAGACCATCTGGGCGAAGCAACCAAGAATTGGACTCGCCACACAACCCGCCGGCCTGCCCGTTGAAAAAATCATTGTTGACACCCTCGAAAAGACGACCGCGTCACTAGAAACATATGGGGCCAAGGTAGATACCATTGAACTTGGCGAACTGCGGGGTGCCATGGCGGTCTTTGAATCGATACGAGCCTCGGCCTTAGCCATGATCGCGGGAGACTTACTAAAGACCCACCCAACTACCCTTAAAGCCACGTTGGCAAACAATATCAGACAAGGACTGGAGCTAAGTAGCGCCGATATTTATTGCGCTGAAATGGAGCGAACCCGTATAAGCACCGACATAGACCGCCTGTTTACGCGCTACGATTACATTATTACACCAACCACCCAAGTCATGCCCTTTCCAATCGAGTTCGAGTATCCTCAGCAAATTGAGGGGCAGGCAATGACTAGCTATCTGGAGTGGATGTCTTCCTGCTGCATTTGGAGCCCATTTGACGTACCGTGTTTGTCCATGCCGGCGGGTTTTGATGACGCAGGCTTACCCATTGGTATGCAGATCGTGGGGCGGCCCGGTGACGATGCCGGTGTGTTGCGGCTTGCCTATGCTATCCAACAAATCGCCCCCCATTGGCAACGCAGGCCCCAGCTCTGTGAATCTAGCAACGCGTAAGTCCTTGGCGGCTCTTGGGAGTTCGATTGAATAAACCCATGTCTATCATACAGTTCATCGAGCAGCGCGTACCCGAACCGCTAACATTTGCACTGTATCTAACAGTGACGATGGCTGCGTTAACGTTGCTATTCACGCACACAGCGCCAACATTTTTGCTACTGCAGTGGGGTAACTCACTCAGCGCGCTTCTTGCCTTTACTATGCAAATGGCGCTCATTATTACTGTGGCCTATGTGTTAGCCCATACGGGACCAATGCAGCACATCTTGATCCGGCTGAGTCTACTAGCGACCACGCCAACTCAAGCCTACCTGATGGTTATCATAACCAGCGCGACGTTCTCACTGCTTTCGTGGCCCCTTGGGCCGATTGTTGCGGGCTTATTGTCTCGGCAAATCACCATGCAGGCAAAAAAAACACGGATGAACATTAACTACCCGCTGTTGGCTGCCGGCGGTTTTGGAGGGTTTGTTGTGTGGGAGATGGGCTACTCATCGTCTATTGCACTGGCAGTTGCGACCGAGGGCAACCCAACCCATGACATCATTGGACGGCTAATACCTGTTCAAGAAACACTCTTGGCGTGGTGGAACCTACTGTCAATCGCAACCACCCTGTGCATCGTTATTGCTACCGTGTTGTTCCTACACAAGCGAACAGCATTAAACCAAGTCTATATTCCCGATGATCTGCATATACCACTAGCAGTAAACAACCACCCAGATGTCCCCAGCCCGGAGGTCGATGGTAGGCGCCTTCTGTCCGTTCTGGCAGGCTGTCTTGTTTTGCTCTATGTATTCGCGTGGTTTACGACAAATGGGGTGTCGCTAAACCTTAATGTCGTTAACTGGACGTTTTTAGGTATTGGGTTACTACTCGCGCGTTCGCTACCCCACTACAGTCAACTGTTTTCGGATGGTGCACGCGTTGCGGCCCCTACCCTGCTCCAATATCCGCTTTATGCCGGCATAATGGGAATGGCCATCCAAAGCGGGCTGGCTGAGCAATTCACCCACGTTCTTACCCAAATTTCGAACAAGACCATGTTACCTGTCATCGGATTTTTCTCGGCGGGGGCTATCAACATATTCATCCCATCGGGCGGTGCTCAATGGGCACTTCAGGGACCATCATTCATAGCCGCGGCTAAAACACTCGACGTCGATTTAGGATTAACTACCATGGCTGTGGCCTACGGCGATCAATGGACTAATCTCATTCAGCCATTCACGGCAATTCCGATTTTGGCATTGACCGGGCTTCGCTTGCGCCACATTTACGGCTATGCGTTGATTTTGTGTATGACTACCAGCCTACCGCTGGTTACTGGTCTAGTTTTGGCTAATCTCTAAGCGCAGCTAACTAGCACGCCGAGGGCGAGAGATAAGCTGTTTTAAAAAACCGAACCCCATTCCTCACGAAGTTGATTTTTTTGAACTTTACCCATGGCGTTACGCGGCAAGCTGGGCACTACCCGCATCAACTTAGGAATTTTAAACTTGGCGAGCTGCTCTTCTAACCGAGACTTTATTACCGATAAATCAGCTTCTGCCTCTGGTATCACTACCAAAGCTGCTACAACCGCTTCACCAAAATCAGGGTGGGGTACACCAAATACCGCTGACTCTTGCAGCTCATCCATTTCATTCAATATTAGCTCAACTTCTTTGGGGTAAACATTCAGCCCGCCCGTAATGATCATATCTTTGGAGCGACCCACAATACTGACGTAACCCTCTAGGTCAATAAATGCCTGATCACCGGTTACAAACCAGCCGTCTTCACTAAAGTCCTGAGCGGTCTTCTCCGGCATGCGCCAATAACCCTTAAAAACATTGGGTCCCTTGATCTCGAGCTCACCAACCTCACCCGCGGCTTTGACGTTGTGTTGCTCATCACAAATGCGCACCTCAACACCTGCCAAAGGAAATCCCACGGTACCCGCCCGTCGCTCACCGACTAATGGATTGGAGCAGTTCATTCCCGTTTCACTCATTCCGTAGCGTTCAAGAATCGTGTGACCCGTCCGTGCTGCAAATGCTACAAAGGTCTCCTCGAGAAGCGGCGCGCTACCCGAAATGAATAAACGCATGTTGGCACAATCGGCTGGACCAAATGTCGGCTCGGCAAGTAGCCGCGTGTAATAAGTGGGCACGCCCATCATAACCGTGGCATCGAGTAGGCAGCGACGCACACGATTGACATCGAAACTGGGTAGCCATTGCATGGAAGCACCACTCAAGAGCACGCAATGCACGCCCACGAAAAGCCCGTGCACGTGATAAACCGGTAGCGCATGTAGTAACACATCATCAGGGCTAAACTGCCAAGCCTCAACCAGGACCTCAGCATTCGATCGGAGGTTGGCATGGGACAGCATGATGCCCTTCGGTCGACCGGTCGTTCCAGAGGAGTACAGCAGCACAGCAACGTCATCATTCAATCGCTCAACCACGCCACTAATCGGTGTGGCCGACGCGCATAACTCTCTAAACGAGCCCTCGCCGGCCGCATCCATGGTTAGCAAATGGCTAACCCCTAGGATTTCACAGACATCGTGGTAAGCGGTGTATTTAGCTGGGTCGCATACCAAGACGGTGGGGCCTGCATTCTCCAGAAAGTACCGCATTTCTTCTAGTGAATAGGCGGTGTTTAGCGGGTGATAAACGAGACCGGCTCGCAACACACCAAGATAGAGCCATAAATTAGCAATAGATTTTTCTACCTGCACACTCACCCTGTCACCCGGGGAAAGCCCGAGTGACAGCAATGTCGAAGCTACGCGACCTGACTCTCGCTCGAGGTCTCCGTAGGTAACTAAACCGCTATTGGGACAAACCGCTAAAGGACGATCACGCTCCCAACCCCGGTCGAGCAATGCGCAAAAGAAATTTCCGTTCATCTGCTTAGGTCTTTTGAATCAATGCCTCAACGCGAGGCTTTGCCAAATCAATCGCGGATTGCTGATGGGGCTGCAAGTCTTGCCCACCAAGCCCAGCATGCAAGGGTAAGAAAGGATCTTCAACACCCGTTAGGGTACCCGAGAGTGCCTCCAGTACTGCCAGGCCAAAAAACGGCACCGTCCAACTGTTATACCCCCCTTCATGGGTCATCAATACCCGACCCTCGCAGTGCTTATCGGCCGCCGCCAGAATCTTATGAGTCAAACTTCGGTAGCCCTCACTGTGCATCTGCATGCGTCCGAGGGGGTCGTAGGCACCTGCATCAAAACCACTCGGCACGATAATGAGTTCGGGTTGGTAAGCATCGAGTGCAGGCAAAATAACTTGGTCGAACACCGCCTCATAAGCACCCACACCCGAGCCGGGCGGTAGCGGGATATTGATATTGTAGTCGACACCCGCGCCCTCACCCACCTCGTGGATATGTCCTGAATCCGGCGGGAAGCAATTATCTTGATGCACCGATATGGTTAGCGCTCTCCGATCGCTATAAAACGCGCTCTGGGTGCCGTTTCCATGGTGAACATCCCAGTCAACGTACGCGATCCGAGACAGCCCAAAATGCTCAATAGCGTGGAAGCCTGCGAGAGCAGCGTTGCCGAAAATGCAAAACCCCATGCCCTCACCTGCTATGGCGTGGTGACCGGGCGGACGAACCAGCGCATAAGCGTTGTCAATGTCGCCGCCCATCATGGCCTCCAATGCAGCCAGCACACCTCCAGCGGCCAACATGGCTATTTCATAAGAGCCGCGTCCAGCAGGGGTAAAAAAGCCTGCATCGCCGCCCGTATCCGCACTTACAGATTTTACATTGGCCAAATGTTCGGGGGTATGAAAGCGCAATACCTCGTGTTCAGTTGCCATTCTGGGCCTTACAAGGTGCAAGCTGTCGAGTAATCCCGACACCTCCACAAGGTTACGCAAGCGGCGTTTGGTCTCGGGGTTCTCCGCGTGAGTATCGGGCTGCACGGGGTTGCCAAAGGGCATGGGGCCTGCGTAATTTCCCGTGTCGTGCCACATATACAGCTCATGGCACACAAAACCCGTTCGACGAATTTTACCATTCATTGACTCAACCTCTTCCCTTACAGGGTTGGCACGCCGCGGAACCACGTTTGTTTTGGCGTAATTTCAGAGATTTCATCCACGGGAATTTTATGCAGATCGGCGGACAACAGAATAAAGTCGGCAGACTTACCGACAGCTATTTCTCCGGTCAGGTCCCCAAGGTTCATAATATCGGCAGCGCGAGTCGTCCACAACGTAATGGCTTCATCGAGCGATATCGCTTGCTCAGCCCAGAACGTCTCGGGTGAACCATTGCTTGGATGCCTGCGAGTCACTAGCGACTCAAGCGCAGGCCAGGGATTCATATCGGCTGCCGCCGCCGGCCAATCAGATCCGCCGTTAATTGGTGCACCGGCATCAATAAGATCGCGTGTCGGCCAGTAGCGCGAGCCACGCGGCTCACCAACCGCTTGCACGACAGAATCAATAATGGGACGCGGGTACCATAGATAAGGCGTAAAATCTGCCACCGCATTGAGTGCCTTAAAGCGCGGGATATCACTTTCGTCAACGTACCCGGCATGGGCAAGAGAGATAGGCAACCCGTTGGACCCATTAACGGTCCGAGCATGCTCGATAGCGTCTAATGCCAATTGCACAGAGCCATCACCTGCGGTGTGAATTTTTATGAGATAGCCTGCCTTGTCGAATTGGGCCACAGCATCGAATAGGGCTTGGGTGGGAATCATCTGCATGCCTTTGGTTGGCTCTGGATGCTTCTCGTCAACCGTGTAGTGCGCAAGCATCATAGCCGAGCGAGATGCAGTGGGCACGCCATCTAAGAAAAATTTAATCGCTTTTAAGTGGGTGTTGGGTGATGCATATTTCACTACCCTGTCGTCGTAGGCAGCGACCGACTCTAAGGGCTTTGGCGCGGCCCCATGGCCAAAACTTTGTTGGTACAACACAGCATGGACGCGGAGATCACCACGTTCATCGGCCGTTTGGTAGGCGGCAAGTGCCGCTGGCGGTACCCGTGCATCACCAAAGGCCGTGACACCAAAGCCATTGGCGATGGTAGAAACAGCCTTAATAGCGTTGGCTTTTTCGTCAGCGGTCCGTGGCGGAATCATACTCCCTACCACGCCTGCCGCGGCTTCGAGCAGTACACCGTTTGGAATACCTTCGGCATCGCGAACAAAGACGCCACCCTCCGGGTCCGGCGTATCAGCACTCAGTGGAATGCCGGCGAGTTTCAATGCCTTGGTATTAGCCCAGCCATGATGCGCCGAATCATCATCCAAAAATACCGCATGATCCCCAGACACAGCGTCAAGAAATTGGCGCGGCGACGCAATCGCATTGTCGACAAAGAAATTACTATTCCATTGGCCACCCACTATCCATTCCGACGCATTGGGGTCGTCAGCACACGCGGTAATGATGTCCGCTAACTCGTCGGGAGAGGTACTGAAGGCAAAATTACACATATAGAGTACTTTTTCACCGCCTTGCCAGGGGTGAACATGGGCATCGATCAAGCCCGGCAATACTGCCTGCCCACCAGCATCGACTATCTCCGTATCGGCTCCAATATAAGACGCAATGGATTCATCAGCGCCAACGGCAACAAATAGGCCATCTTTAACGGCAAAGGCTGACTGCAAATTATTGGAAGTTCCGTCGGCATACACTGTTGCGTTAACTACGACTAAATCGGCCGATGTTTTAGACACTGATCCGGACGGTTGGTGATCGCAGGCAGTTAACGCGACCAACACCAAGGCACACACTAACGATATCGCGCGCATTATCTTTAACTCCACAGCTGCTAAGACAAATTAAAAAAAAGGGGCCCAGTGGGCCCCGATGGGATCGCCCTACTCGCCGAGCATATAACTCAGCGTAACGCCTACCGTGCGGGGCATACCGTAAGTGCGAACATAGGGTCCGTTACCACCGCCGTAGGCCGAGGGGTAGTAATCCTCATCTGCCAAGTTACGAACCCAACCCATCACTCGCCAACTACCATCCGAGGATCCCAAGCCAATACGGGCATTGGCGACGCTGTAGTCCTCAGTAGCGTCTTCGGGGCGAGGACCACCTGTAGTCTCGCCGGTGTAATTAATGTCTGCCGAAATATCCATGACCAAGTTGTCACCTACCGCAAATTCGTACCGCGCAAACAGCGTATAGGACAAATCAGGCGTCATGGCCAAGTCTTGTCCCGATGCATCGTAGTAAACGACATTGTTGGGATAAGAGCTTTCTGCGCGTGACACGGCCTGCCACTCTTTGACTTCAGAATCGAGCCATGCCGCATTACCCGCAAGGGTCAAGCCCGAAACTGGCTGCCAAGTTATCTCAAGTTCAGCACCCGTGATCTCTGACTCATCCACATTGGTCAAACCAGAGATATTGCCCACAAGCGTAACAGCGGCATCCTGCTCTTGTTTATCTTGGTAATCGTAGTAAAAGACCGCTGCGTTAAGCTGCATTCGCCCGTCAAGCAAAGTCGCTTTGGTGCCCAATTCATAAGCTGTCAGCACCTCCTCTTCGTAGGGGATAAGCTGCGTTGTCGTATTTGAGTTGGCGCCGTTGAATCCCCCCGACTTAAATCCATTTGAGATAGAACCGTAGACCAGTACATCGTCAGAAGGCTTCCAGTCGAGGCCGATTTTTCCTGTGACCCGACTTGTGTCAATGCTGTCTGTATAGGGGTTAAAAGCAGGATCAAAACCGCCAATATCATTGATGGTGCCACAATCACCAGGGCCTAACTCAAAGGGCGAGCCAGCCAGACCAAAAACGTTATTAAGGAACAAGCCCAGTGAGCCATCATCAGCCACATAGGTGCATCCCGTCCAATCACGGGTTTCATTGGTATAACGCGCACCGAGTACCAGGCTCAATTCAGAAGTCAGATCATACTCAACATGACCAAATATGGCTGCAGACTCGGTCTCCTGCTGATATTTAGTATCTAACTCAAGAATGGGGTTCGGCGCGAAAAGCCCGACCCCAAAAGGAATACTTGCCAAGGCGTAGACACTGTCAGACATAAAGTAGTGATAGTACTCATCCATGTCGTCGTGGGAGTAGTAAATACCCGCGACCCAATTCATGTTGTCACTCTCACCACTAAGGCGTAACTCTTGGCTAAAGACCTCTAGATCGGTCGTATTAATATTACTGGAGTCGTTAAAGTAGCCACCGTCCCAGTCGTTTGCCTCCTCGCGCTGAAAATCACTATAGCCAGAGATTGAAGTCAGGGTTGCCGAACCCAAATCCCAATCTATACGCAGCGCCACATTGGTCGCTTGATTGTCACGCTGGGGACGCAAATCAAAGGTTTTGCCGGTGATAGGACTGGTGTAGCTGTTTGTCCAACCCGCTTTCTCGTTATCGCCCGATGAATAGAATGGAGGTGTCTCACCAAAGTTAGCACCACTTGGAATGACATATTGGTCAAGCGGTAGATGGGGCGCTATGAACTGACCCAAACCGATGTCTCTCCCGTCATAGGCGGTATTTGCGGTGTTTTCCGACTGGTCATCGACGTAACTGATAATCAATTTCGTGGACAGTGCTTCTGTATGGTTTGTTTCGATAATGCCTCGCAGCGCTAACACATCGTCGCGGCCCAACTCATCATCACCCACCGTGCTCTTTTGCCATCCTTCATTAGATTTGACATAGCGAGCAGCAAGGCGTCCACGGCTTGAATCACCCAAAGGGCCGCTAACAAAAGCTTCAATGTCGGTAGCTTCATAGCTGCCAATACTGGCCGTTACTCCCGCTTCGAAATTTTCGGTTGGGCTGTTACTGATGAAGTTAATTTGACCCGCGGTTGTATTTCGACCGTAAAGATCGCCCTGGGGACCTTTGAGAATTTCCACCCGATTGGTATCGAATAGCAAACCGCGAGTCATCACCGTATAAGGCATGGCGACTTCATCGAAGTACAGGCCCACGGTGGATGATGCGGCGGTTGAGTAATCCTGGAACCCCACCCCACGTATGGTATACAGCGGTACACCGGTAGCCGCGGTTTCATTAACGGTAACGCCCGGCGTATACATCGCAATATCATCAGCGCTGAGAATGCCCAGCTCTCGAATCTGCTCGCCAGTGAAGGTATTGATGGCAATACCCACATCATTGGCCCCCTGTTCACGCTTTTGGGCAGTGACCACAACCTCTTCGAGCTGCATGGCTGTGGCAGATGAAGCGGCAATCGCGGCAGCAACGGCGGACGCAAGAATCGAAGGCGGCAACTTAACTAATTTATTAGTGCAACGCATATCAGAACCTTTTAATTTATAATTATGGCTGTAGGTTTCCAAACGCTGCAAACCTAGCAGCGCTAGACTGAATATACCCCCTGCTCGGTTCACTGCATTGACCAAAGCGGCCAGTAAATTGACCTTTTAACTCGATTTTTTCGGGGTTTACGGCTTAGCGAATAAGTGCTCGTATGTTGTCCCGATACGCTTGAGGCGTCTCCCCCGACCAAGCCCTAAAGGCTCGACTAAAGGCACTCAACTCGGAGTAGCCCAACTCGAAGGCTATCTCTGTCAATGAGGCGTTGCCGTTGGCCAGTAAATACTTAGCTCGTCGTTCTCTGGCCAAATTTTTGGCTCCCTGAAAAGTGAAACCCTCCTCTGCCAGTCGGCGTCGAAGCGTTCGTGGAGAAACGTTGAGTTTACCCGCAACGGTTTCGGTGTCGGCTTCACCGACATCAGATTCCAACATGATTTGGCGACACACAGAGCCAACAAATCCTCCTCGCCCATCGCCAGTGGAGAAGTGCGTCTCCATGACATTTTGTAACACCCGAAACAGCAGTTTATTAGACGTCATAAACCGCTCTTCAAGGTAACGCGGATGGAACGTAATGCTGTTATGAGGTTCGCCAAACGACAACTGACAACCAAAGAAATCCTGCAATTGCTCAATACTTGAGGAACTCGCATGCTGAAAGCCCACGTGTAGTAAGGGCACAGGCTGACGCGTGGCAGTGGTAAGCGTTTGCACAAGAAAACCCATGAGATATTCATTGAGCTGACCCATGGCGGCACTGCCCTCATGAACAAGGTCTGCGACAAACTCGCTAGGGGCACGTCCAGGATAAAATGCCGTAGTAATGCCGGAATCAATGAATTTATCGTAGCGATTGAGGAACTGGAGTCCCTCATTGACCGACGGAGCTGACAACATAGCGACGATTAACAGGCTGCTGGACTCGTAGTGAAAATCGCGTCCCATGGACAAGCCAATAGAACTGTCACTCGCTACCTGGGCCGCCTCCTCGAAAAGCTGCGCCACAACTTCAACGGGAATCGGCTGATCGGTTTCATCATTTAACTCGAAAGCTACGCCACAGGCCGAAAAAACGGGTCGTGGGTTGATTCCCCGATCCATAAGGTAATCACGCACATAGGCGGCAAATCGTGGGGAGAGACTAGGGGCAAATGGTGCGGTATCGGGCACGATTCCCTAATCTCGTTTTGTCACCTGCGAGTAATAAGCACCCAGTGCAGCCATTGCATCTGCACTCAAGTCACGAACAATATTTGCCATAAGTGGGTGATGCCGTTGTCCCTGCTGAAATGCCATGAGCTGGCTACTGACGTAGTCAGCATTTTGGCCAGCAATGATCGGCCATTCGTTAGCAACCGGGTGGCCTTGCATCCCGTGGCAGGCGTGACAGTACCCCGCGCGATTACGTCCCTCTTCTACCAATGCCTCATCGCCCGAGGCTGCCGTTATAACCTGCTGGGCCGCAAACCAAACCGCTAACTCGGCGATATCTGAATCTGAAAGATTTGCAGCCATTGGGCTCATGAGTGCGTTTTTCCTCTCGCCACTGCGAAAGGCTTTCAGCTGGATTGCCAGATAGGCCTCGTGCTGTCCTCCCAAATTTGGCCAATCGGGATCGGCGGCAACACCGGCTTTGGAGTGGCAGGCAACACAGGTCGCCAACGCCGCGGGCTCGTCTGCCGAGACAGCCGAGGAAATGAATACACTTAAGAGTGCCACAACGCCGGTAATGGTATTTGCATATCTGAACATTGTGTAATTTCTCCTCTACGCCGAGCTCATTAGGGTGTTTGCGCTGCTATCTCCGCTAGGATACCGGCGCGTGTCCGTTGAATTTCTTGTAACGGCTGTGCTCTTAGCTCCGCCACTTCCTGAGCGCTATAGGGTTGATATGAGCCCTGGGGCAAACTCGATCCGGCGAAATTCTCAAGCGTCCAGTTAAGCACCTCTGCCAAATCAGCGTGGGATAATTTGGAGGTAGCAGACCCGGGCACCCGAACCAAGAAACCACGCCCTGCTTCTGACCGGAGGAACAGGCCCATCATGTTTTTTAATGGTGGAATGTCGCCATAGCCCGAGCCGTCGGGGGTGTGACAACCCTGACAAAACATCTGGTAATTGTAGCGAGCACGGGCGTCATTGATATCGATGGACCAAACCACTGGACTCAGCCCAAGAAGCCCAGCAGCTACTACCGATGCAAGAGAAGATACAGGCGTCACGCATTACTCCTCAAATGCCACACCAACCAGAACAGCAGTGGAGCAATGGTAGGCCGCACTGGCCGTGCCCAAACACCAGTTAATGTCGTTGGTTTTATCGGGACGGTATGGGGGCCTGTCACCTTCATCACGCTGACACAGGCAGGCGCCACAGGTCGACTTTCCACAACAATCGTTGTAGGAGATTACATAATTGCGCCCATCTGAGGGGTTATGGCAGGTACCAATCCACGTCACAGGCGACATCTCAGTGCCCGGTGGGCAGGTGTTAGCGCTACCTCCGCAGCAACTACACAAAAATCCGTCAATTGCACAGTAACGCCAGTAATCGCAATCTGTATCGCTACCCTGCTCAACAGGTTTAGCCATACCACCGCCGTGGTTATCGGCGCGCGCAACAGGCAGCAGTGGCACCGCTGCAGCCCCTACCAGCGTGCCACCAAGCTTCTTTAGCAAGCCTCGCCGCGAGGATGACTGAGCGACTGACCGAGCGCTCCGCTCAAACAATCGATCAAAAAAAGACATCATGATTTAACCTCCGTGAAATGCTCGTTATCACGCTGTTTCATATAATCCTGGATAGACGCCACCTTGCGCTCCTTAGCCTCAAACAGGCTATCGATATGTTCACGGGAATTGACTATGCCCATAGACACGACTTTCTGAGCATCATCAATTAATACCGCGTAGGGTAGTTTTGATACCCCATACTGCTTACCGACCAACTCACTGACAACATAGGGGTGCTTGATGCCCTTGCGAGCGGCGTAGCCATGATGATCTTGCCGCTCGCCATCACTCACAAAGACGACATCTACCCAATCCTGCTCCGATTGCGCGGCCGACAGAAACACGGGGGTGAGCTCGTTACACACGGGGCAATCAGGCGACATAAAAAACAATAGCTGTGAACGGCCGCCATTAGCGCCAATAGAGATGCGCTCATCGTTAATCGATAGTGCCTCCAGAACAGGCGCTGACTGCCCCACCTCAATCGTACGATTCACCATCAAGGCACCAGCGGGAGCGACACGCTCGTACAGTACACCGACCTGCCTAATCAGGGCGTAATTAATGATTGCCATGATGATGAAGCCCAGCCATAGGGCGATGTTAGAAACGACAAGCCATTCCATCAGGCTAACCCTCGCATTCGCTGGCTGTTGGCAATGAGCTGATCAATTGCAAGATAACAAACGTACAAGCCGATTCCCAAGGTAGCGCCGATTGCAAAGATCCTGTCAAGTTCGACAGCCAACGGCTGGCTAGGGTAGACCATCGCAAGCACCAGACCAAGATTCCGCGCAACCAGCTCCCACGACACCCGGGTATCAGCGCCAAAACCGCCACAACCACAGCGCATAGCCATCTGATGAGCATTGATTTGACGCGACATTGCCAGAGCATAGCCTACAAACAACAAAGCACTCGTGTAAGCGGCCCAAACACGCGATGCGGGCAACAAGAGACAAACCGCCAACGAGAGCTCAGCACAACCTAATAACCGCAACAGTGCGGGCGCCACCGGACGCCCAATATAGCCTTCGGCTATAGGACTGTACTCACCCGGGCGAGCAACCTTCAGGCTTCCGCCATGGGCCAATATAAGACTCGCAAGGACCGCGAACCCGGTGGAGAGCAGTGCCTGCAGCATCACTTATTGGGCACCCCACAAGAACAACGGTGTTTCTTGCCCGAAATCGGTGATCTTCTTAATGAACTCGCCCGTCAGACCATCGTAAAGTTCTACGCTCATATCCACCGGATTAGTCACCAATACCGTTGGCTCCGAGCCTCGACTAACAGCAAAGGACAGGCCCCACTCCTTAAGCGGTATCCGCAACACGCGACGCCGTGCATCGGGCTCGTAAACCCAAATTTCAGCGCCACCAGCATTGTGCATGCCATCAACACCACGCGCTTCCGGGTTCATAAGAAAATAAATTCGGCCTAGGGCATCCTCGCCATCAATACCAATACCCGACGGCGCCCAGGTCTCCTCTCCGGGTCCAGTTAGCGACCACGAGGACATAGGCACTGCTACGCTACCCTGTAACACCACGGGATGTACTTGGGCATCGAATGTTGGGAAGTAAGCGATATCCCCTGAGCGCGCGGGTCGCTCAAAGATGGGGCTATCATCGGAATCGAAGAAACTCTCGCTCTTTTCACGCGAGCGTTCTTCACCATTGGCATCAAGCAAAATCGTCACCAACCTTCCATCGGCACAAACGGAACTGAACCCCATGTCGCCGGTTCTATAGAGGAAACTACAACCTGGAATAGCGATCTCGTTAAGTATTTCCCGCCGATCAAGATCGACAAGCGTCACTGACGTTGACGGACTGAAATTGAACACGGCAAGCCACCGGTCGCCATTGAGTGTTTGCAGGGTAACTCGCTCCGGCATGCCCATGAAACGTTTACCACTGGGCAACTTCACCTCAGCTATAGGACTGAGGTTAACGGTGTCCCAAATAGTCAGTACATCAATTCGCTCACCCCGGGTTCCTCGAGAGTGAAAGGTCTCGACCGACATGATTTCTCCGCGTGATGGCACCTGCAAAATACTACCCATCAGACTGTTATTAAACAGGCCTTTTACCTGATCACCGACGGTGTCTTTCGAACTATCAATCACATAAACCTTACCGTCGGACATATGGAAGAAAGCAGCGTCGTGCACCAAGAACCAGTCCGCGGGGTAACGTGCAGGTAGGGTTTCAACAATACCCGTAGGCTCCACCGGTAATGGTGGCGGTTGCTGTTCAGCGAGTGCCTCCAGTGTGCTCCCCGAGAACAAAATAACTAACGCCAGACCCATCGATCGCATGGCAACTACCCCGCTCATATTATCACTTGGCAATCTGCATGGTTTGAATATTGGTGTATTCAACCAAACCGTACCGCCCAAATTCCACGCCCAATCCCGATTGCTTTACGCCTCCGAAGGGAGCATCCGGTTGGATCATGGCGTGGTTATTGACCCAAGCCGTGCCGCATTCCAAGCGTGCTGCAAGCGCTTGAGCAGCCGCGACATCTGACGACCACACCGAACCGCCTAAACCCACGGATACCGCATTGGCCCGCGCAAGTGCGTCTTCAACATCCGAGAATTTAATCACGGGCAAAATAGGCCCAAAAGGCTCTTCTTGTACCAAACGACTATCTTCAGGGATGTCTTTGACAATGGTCACGGGGAAGAAATAGCCGGCTCTATCCAAGGGCGAGCCCCCGGTCATAAAGGTTGCACCGTCGGCTTTTGCTGCCTCGGCCAGAGCACATACCTTGTCAAACTGCATTTTATTTTGAACCGGTCCGAAGTCGGGACCTTCGGATGCAGGGCCAGTAGTGACACTAGCGGCAATAGCTGCTAGCGCATCACACAGCTCATCGTATATGTCCTCATGAACATACAAGCGCTTCAACGCTGCACAGGTTTGGCCATTGTTGATCATTGCCGTAGCAAAAATCTTACCGGCAGCCTCGGCCACATTCGTGTCGGGCAACACAATCGCCGCATCATTGCCGCCTAACTCAAGCGTTAAACGCTTCAGATTACCCGCGGCTGAGGCCATGATGCGCTTACCCGTAGCGGTAGATCCCGTGAAGACGATTTTATCAATGCCTTCATGGGCAGACATGGCTGCACCAATGTCGCCCATACCAGTCACAACATTGAGCACGCCGGCTGGCAGCAAGTCATTAATCAGGTGCATGACCTTCAGGACCGTCAGTGGCGTGTACTCAGAAGGCTTGGCCACCACAGGACAGCCAGCCAGCAACCCTGGGATGATGTGCCAACAGGTAATCAGCAATGGATAGTTCCAAGGGGTAATTGACCCTACAACGCCAACCGGCCGACGATGGACTTCAATTCGCGCTTCATCGTTGTCCTGAATAACTTCAACCGGCAGATCTAGCGAGGCCGTATAACGGATCCACGCTAGACAGCCACCCATCTCAAACATAGCCCCTAAACCTGCGAAACCCTCCATGGGTTTGCCTTGCTCGTCGCTAAGGGTCTGTGCCAGATCCATCATGTTCGCCTCAAGGCGATCAGCAATCTGCAAAATAATGGCCCGTCGCTCATCAAGCGTTTTGGCACTCCAGGAAGGCAAGGCAGCGCGTGCGGCAGTGACGGCCTGCTCTAAATGATCGCTGGTGGCCTTTGGGCACTGGGCAATGACTTCTTCGGTTGCTGGGTTGAGCACGGCAAAGGTCTCGTCCGCGCCAACCGCTTGTCCGTTGATAAGCATTTTAATGTCTGACATGACAACCTCTCACCTTGTTTTCATTATAAGATCGCTTTCAGTACGGACCAAGATAATACTCAGCCCCGGCGTAGGTAACACGTTACGAGAAAGCCTTCGTCACCTCAAGTGCATCCAGACAACAGCCTAGCGAAATATTCATCCCGCCGGTTGACCTAAACGGCCACAACGTTGACGCCTTTTGTTTAACTAACCGCTAGCTTACGTCTCTCCTAATTCAGACCTGATAAGCAGATCATGATAATTTTGTCGGTCGATTTCGCCTCGTTCCGACCGATCAAAGATCGAGCCGGCGATAATCACCGCGAAAGCGAGAGGCATAGTAAACAGCGCCGGGTAATTATACGGAAATAACGGCTCAGCATTACCAAGCACGGATACCCAGACCTGGGGTCCCAAGACAATAAGCACAACAGACGCCACAAGCCCCGTCAACGCACCGGCGATCGCTCCCCGTGTTGTTAAGCCGCTCCAAAAAAGCGACAGAAGCAAAATGGGGAACGTAACGGACGCCGCCATTACCATGGGCATGACGGCAATAAACGCGACGTTCTCCTTTTCAAAGGCAATACCCAGCAACACAGCCATAATGCCAATTACAAATACCGCGATACGTGTAAGACGCAACTCTGCTTTGGAGTCGGGCTTGCCTTGCTTGAGTACCTCGGCGTACAAGTCATGGGAAATAGCAGCGGCGCCGGACACCGTCAAACCCGCCACCACAGCGAGAATAGTGGCAAAACTAACTGCCGACATAAAACCCGTTAAAACGTCACCTCCAACCGCACTGGCAATATGAATAGCCACCATGTTTGTGCCACCAATGAGCTGCCCGTCGGTCGTGAAAAACTCGGCGTTGCCGTACAACAAGGCGATACTTCCAAAGCCAATGATCAAAAGTACCAGGTAGAAATAACCCATAAACAATGAGGCATAAAACGCAGAAAGCTTGGCCTGTCGCATATTAGGCACAGTGAACAAACGCATAAGAATATGTGGCAGACCCAAGGTTCCAAACAACATGGAAACCTGGATGGTTGCCACTTGAATAGGATCGTTGAAAGCCACCCCAGCTGACAAGATAGCGTCTCCCTTCGGGTGCTGTGCAACTGCCTCTTGCAGCAGGGCGTCTACGCTAAAACCAAACTTAGCCAATATAAGTATTGCCATCAAAGTGACGCCACCCAAAAGCAATATGGCTTTAATGATTTGCACCCAGGTGGTAGCCAGCATCCCGCCAAATGCCACGTAAGCCAGCACCAAAGCTGACACAATGGCCACCGCGTATTCGTAGGGCAGCCCAAACAAAAGCTGAATTAACTTGCCGGCACCTACCATCTGAGCAATGAGATAAAGCACCACTACGGCAATTGTACCTAAAGCGGCCACCAATCTGATCCTGTCCTTATCCAAGCGTTGTGACACCACGTCGACGAAGGTGTAACTGCCAAGGTTACGCACGCGCTTGGCAAACATAAACATAAGCACCGGCCAAGCGCCGAAGGCACCCAGCGACAAGATGAGCGCATCAAAGCCTGCAACAAACATCAGCCCGGTGATGCCGAGAAACGACGCTGCCGACATGAAATCGCCGGCGATGGCGGCGCCATTCTGAAGTCCCGTGATCTTGCCACCGGCGTTATAAAAAGACGCGCTCGAGGTGGTTGCACGAGCTGCCCGCCAGGTAATGAGTAGCGTAAGCACGACAAAAACGATGAACATGATGATTGCTGTGCTGTTGACCGCTTGCTGAGTCACCTCGCCATCTATCGAGCCCGCAGCCCAGCTAGCGTTGGTTAGCAAGGCAAATGCCGCAGACAGCATTATTTTGAGCGTGCAAAGATTCATGACTCACCTTGCCTTTTATCGAGGGCCAGAAACAAAAATTCCAGCCCAATAAAGGTGAGCACCAAGACAATGAACATGACGATAGCGCCAGACAAAAGCCCGCCACCCACAGGCCCGGCCAAGGCCTCCCCCAAATGAGTCCAATTGAGGGTAAAGGTGAAATACAACACCAAATGTATAGCGGTGAATACCAATCTTCGCCGTGTTTTTCTCTGGACTTTTTCCAATCTTGGATCGCTCATTGCCTGCCTTTTATGTGTTTTTAAAATCCGGTCAATGGGTTGCACGCCGCCGGCTATTCCCCCGCCCAGCGCTTGTCAAAGTCTACCACCACGGTGTCAGAAATCGGATGAGCCTGGCAGGTAAGAATCATACCGCTGTCAATTTCTTCCTGAGTGAGACCGCGCTGTATATCCATCTCCACCTCACCCTCTACTAGCAAGGCTTTGCAGGTAGAGCATACGCCACCCTTGCAAGCATAGGGCAAATCGAGACCAACATTGATACCTGCATCCAGTAAGTTCTCGCCATCGGCGGCTATTTGGACTGAGTTAGAGCGCCCGTCAGCAACAATGGTTACCTGACACATCTTGCCGCCATAGGCTTCAGAGCGCGCGTGATGGCGTGCTACCCGCTCCTCGGCATCTACGGCCGAACTACCGAATAGTTCGTACAATATTTTCTCTTCGGCAATACCAAAACTCTTTAGCCCTCGAGAAACCTCTGAAACCATAGATTCCGGACCGCACAGTAAAAATGTGTCGAAGGCCGAGAGTTCGATAAGCTGCCGATTGAGCTGCGCCCCTTTTTTGTTATCCAGACGGCCATTCAATACGTCGCTACCTTGATCTTCGCGACTGAGGATATTGACCCAGTGAAACCGATCTAGGTAGCGATTTTTCACAAACGAGAGTGTTTGCCGAAACATCATGGTACTGGTGCGCTGATTACCGTAGAGCAGCGTTACGTGGCTTTCTGGCTCGGCGTCCAATACCGCTTCAATGTTGGATAGGATGGGGGTGATGCCCGATCCCGCGGCAATAAACAAATAGTTGTTTGCATGAGACGGCTCGAGGTCAACGCAGAAATGACCCTGGGGGGGCATCACTTCAATCGTACTACCGGGAACAAGACAATCGTTGGCATAGTTTGAGAACACACCGCCTTCAACACGCTTTATCGCGACCTTGAGCTCCTGCCGGCTAGGACCGACGCAGATCGAGTACGATCGCGCTACCGTCTCACCAGCAATGGTTGCACGCAGCGTCAAGTACTGACCCGGCTTGAAAGCAAAGGTCTCTTGTAAATTCTCGGGCACGTCAAAGCCGACGCAAATCGCTTGGTCGGTCTCTGGTGAAACGTCGGAAACGGTTAACGTGTGGTAAGCAACTGTATTCATGTCTAAATAGTCTTAAAGAGATCAAAGGGCTCGCCACAGGCATGGCATTTGTAAAGGGCCTTGCAAGCGGTGGAGCCAAACTCACTAATAACGCTCACTTGTTCGCTGGCACACTGAGGGCACGTAGGTGCATCACCATTCGGGGCGGCAACGCCATAGTTAGCCATTTTCTTCCGGGCCTCGGGTGTTAGCCAAGTAGTGGTCCAGGCGGGCGCCAAACGAATGCTGACATCGACATTGTTATAGCCGGCTTGCGAGAGTGCCTCACGAGCATCCTCCTCCATGACGTTTAGGGCAGGACAACCGGTATAAGTAGGAGTCAGTACTACAGTTACCCTCTCGCCGTCATAATCTACGTCCTGCAAGACGCCGAGCTCGTAAATAGAGATGACCGGAATTTCCGGGTCCATAACCGCATCGAGGATGGTCCAAATGTCGCTGCAGCCTGACTGAGCTCTGCGCTGACGTCGCTCATACTCCTCCCGGGCAAGCGTCGGAATAATCGATGCACTGGACACTGGGTTACCTTGCATTACCAGCGGAGCCCTGGGTAGGCGCGCTGCATATATTGCAGTTCGGCCAATAGATAACCGAGCGACTCTGTATGAATACCCGAGCGCCCACCGTTGGCGGTCCACGTGGTTTCAGGTACTGGCAAAGTAGCCGCGGTCAAGGTTTCCGACACTGTGGTAATCCAAACGCTTTGCAACGCCCGACTGTCCACCGCAATGCCAGCATCAATAAGCTCTTGCTCTAGCTCGTCCACCTCAAACAATTCGGGGGTGTAGCCCCAGAGCTGGTCAAGTGCATCCAGCATGCGCTGACGACTTTCTTCGGTTCCGTCACCCAGTCGCATGATCCACTCCCTACCGCGCCGCAAGTGGTAGGTGCTCTCCTTTTCCGCCTTAGCAGCAATTGCTGCTAGCTGGCTATCACTGCTCTGTTTAAGCTGCTGAAGAAAAGGCAGTGCAAAGGCGTCGTATAAAAACTGCCGGGTAATGGTGAAGGCGAAGTCCCCTCGCGGTAGTTCACAAATCAGCAGATTGCTGAATTCCCGTACGTCACGAGTGTAGGCGAAGGTATCTTCGGTTGTGTCCCCACCCCTCAACTGCGCCGCGTACTGATAGAACATGCGCGCACGACCTACGAAATCCAATGCCACGTTGGTAAGCCCAAGATCCTCTTCTAAAAAAGGCGCGCGGCTTGTCCATTCCGATAAGCGGTGGCCCAATATCAGCGCATCGTCACCGAGTCGCAGCACGTAGCGCACTAGGTTTTGCTTGTCCGTCACAGGCTATCGACTCCCTCTGGTAACTCATACATTGATGCATGACGATAGGGCTTATCATCCAAAGGGTCATAGAAGCTGTCACAGTCAGACTCTTGTGAGGCTGTAATGTCTTTAGATGCCACGACCCAAATACTCACACCCTCACCGCGGCGCGTGTATACGTCTCGCGCATATTCTAGGGCCTGCTCAGGATCGTCCGCATGTAAAGAACCCACATGTTTATGATCGAGACCTCGACGTGAGCGAATGAATACTTCAAAAAGTTGTAAATGATCAGCCATCAATCGATCCCATTTATTACGCAACGTCAGCGCGCTGCTTACGACGCTTCGCTTCGAAGGCAGCCATGGCATCACGCACCCACTTACCCTCCTCGTGAGCTTGGATATGGTGTGCCAAGCGCTGCCGATTGCAGGGACCGTTACCCGCTATCACACGCTGGAATTCATCCCAGTCAATGGCACCAAAGTCAAAGTGTTCGCGCTGTTCATTCCACTTCAAATCAAGATCTGGCACCGTTAACCCAATGGCATGCGCCTGCTGCACGGCCTGGTCAACATACTGCTGCCGCAGATCATCATTGGTGCGCCGCTTAATCTTCCACTTCATGGATTGTGCTGAGTGTGCCGATTCGCCATCGTGTGGGCCAAACATCATAAGCGCGGGCCACCACCAGCGGTTCATGGCATCCTGTGCCATCGCCCTCTGCTCCTCCGAGCCCTGCATAAGCACCATCATGATGTTGTAGCCTTGACGCTGGTGAAAGCTCTCTTCCTTGCAGATACGAACCATTGCTCGGGCATAGGGGCCGTAAGAGGTATTTTGCAAAGACACCTGATTCACGATGGCAGCGCTATCCACAAGCCAGCCAATTGCGCCTATGTCAGCCCAGGTTAGTGATGGGTAGTTAAAGATTGACGCGTACTTGCTTACACCCTTATGCAGTCGATCAATCAGCTCTTCACGGGTCACCCCCAAGGTTTCGGCGGCGCTGTAGAGGTATAAGCCATGGCCCGCCTCATCCTGAACTTTAGCCAGTAATATCGCTTTGCGTTCAAGAGTCGGAGCGCGTGTTATCCAATTGCCCTCGGGCTGCTCACCAATCACTTCCGAATGCGCATGCTGGGAGATCTGACGGATAAGGTTCTGCCGGTATTTCTCTGGCATCCAGTCCTTGGGCTCAATTTTCTCCTCCGCGTCAATCCGAGCTTGGAACTGCTCTTCATTCGGTAGCGCTACAATGTTGTCGGCCATGGGTGGGCTCCTGTCGTTAAATACGTTCAATCACGAGGGCGATTCCCTGCCCTACGCCAATACACATCGTGCAGAGAGCGTATCGCCCTCCCCGACGCTTCAATTCATACATGGCGGTGGTCACCAGCCTGGCACCGCTCATCCCCAAGGGGTGCCCAATAGATATCGCACCACCATTGGGATTAACGTGTGCCGCGTCATCAGCAAGACCAAGCGCGCGTGTCACGGCGAGTCCTTGGGCCGCAAAGGCCTCATTCAACTCAATAACATCGATATCATTGATAGCGAGACCCGCTAATTTTAAGACTTTTTGGCTCGCCTCAAAGGGGCCAAAACCCATAATACGCGGCTCCAGACCGCTGGTTGCCATTGCCACAATACGTGCCGACGGTGTCAGGCCCTGTTGCTGTGCTGCTGCTTCAGAGGCAATGAGCAACGCACAGGCGCCATCATTGACACTCGACGCATTACCGGCGGTTACCGACCCGCCTTCTCGAAACGGCGTGGGCAATCGAGCAAGCGATTCAATTGATGTATCTCTACGAGGACCCTCATCTGCCACGATGGTGATAGGATCCTTTTTGCGCTGCGGTATAACTACCTCAACAATTTCTTCTGCCAGCACACCGGAATCCTGCGCAGCGACGGCGCGTTGATGCGATCGCAGTGCAAACGCATCTTGATCGGCGCGGGCAATAGCAAATTGCTCGGCAACGTTCTCAGCCGTTTCCGGCATTGAGTCCACACCCCATTGCTTCTGAAAAGCCGGATTAATAAATCGCCAGCCAATGGTTGTATCGTAGGTTTGTATGTTGCGATCGAAGGCAGAGGCACCCTTGCCAAAAACAAAGGGCGCTCGACTCATGGACTCCACGCCGCCGGCGATGGCCATGCCTACTTCACCTGCCTTGATAGCTCGCGCCGCACTGCCAATGGCGTCCATCCCAGAGCCACACAAGCGGTTAACCGTGACGGCAGGCACCGACGTGGGCACACCCGCGAGCAATGCACTCATTCGCCCGACATTACGGTTATCTTCGCCTGCCTGATTAGCACAGCCATACCAGATATCATCCAGGGCTTCCCAATCAACCTGTATATGCCGATTGAGTAATGCCCTAATAGGTACAGCGCCTAAATCGTCGGTGCGCACCGCCGATAAAGCACCACCGTAGCGACCAACCGGCGTACGAATCGCATCGCATATGAACGCGTCAATCATACCTCGTTCTCCCCCTCCAAATCGGCCACCAACGCTCCGCCGATAGTCGCCGAGTTGCCACGAAACTGCGCAATAATCTCGTCGTCCTGGTTGTAGACCACCGAATCATAAATACCGCTGCGCTTGCCCTGATGAACCACTCCAGATGTTGCGTACAACGCATCACCCAAATGCGCAGGACGAATAAAATCGATGCGCGCACCGGACGCTACGGTAGTGAGGTTTCTGCTGTTGCAGGCGAAAGCAAACGCACTGTCGGCTAGCGCGAAAATGAATCCACCGTGGCAAATATCGTGTCCATTAACCATGTCATCTCGAACCGTCATACTGATCCGGGCGAAACCGGCACGTACCTCATCAAGCGACATACCCAATCCGTTAGTGGCGCGGTCCCCAGCCCACATGGCCTCGGCAGCGCGTTTGGCGATAGCGTCCGCATCCACAATCAGTGCCCTCGGTACTGGGGCGGTCTCTTCTCAAGAAAAGCCTTCACACCCTCCGCATAGTCATCGGTGAAACCCGCGTTACGCATGAGCGATTTCTCAAGCTCCAATTGCTCATCGAGGGTGTTAGTCATGGATGCCGCAAACGCTTGTTTGGTAAAAGCAAACCCTTTAGTGGGTTGCGTTGCGAGATGTCGCGCAAGGTCCATCACCGTGCTCATGAGCGCATCATCGTCCACAACTTCCCATATCAGACCCCACTCTTTTGCCTGTTCCGCACTCACCTTGGGCATTAACATAGCCATGCCCTTTGCTCGGGCCATACCCACAAGTCGGGGCAAATGCCAGGTTCCGCCCGAATCGGGTATCAGACCCAGCATGGCAAAAGATTCGACAAACTTCGCTGAGCGCGCGGCAAATACCAAATCGCAGGCCAAGGCAATGTTAGCGCCAGCGCCGGCAGCAACGCCATTCACTGCGCAAATCACCGGCTTTTCCATTCCGGTTATGCGGCGGATGAGGGGGTTGTAATAAGCCTCTACCGAGTCACCCAAATCCACCCGCTCACCCGGAGCAACATTGCGGTCATTGAGGTCCTGCCCCGCACAAAAGCCACGACCAGCACCCGTAATAACCACAGCACGTACCGCTGAATCAGTCGCCGCCAGCTCAAGAGCCTCGGCGACTTCCGCATGCATCGCCGCGGTAAAGCTATTTAAACTATCGGGGCGATTGAGGGTTAAACACGCAACGCCGTCGGCCACTTCAAAACAAATGTCTTGATACGCCATGATTAATCCTCGCGCCGTTCAACCAGAGTCAAAATGTCATAAACCGCGACGAGCTCCTGGTTTTGATTGGTTACCTCAACAGCCCAAGCAACAACCCCATTGGGCTTTTCATCACCTCGACGGGCTTTTTTGATTTTACGTCGCACCGTTAGCTTTACCTGAATTGTCGTGCCAGCGGGAACAGGTTCTACGAAGCGTAAATTGTCGAGACCGTAATTAGCGATAACCGGTCCTGGCGCAGGATCGACAAACATCCCGGCGGCGGCCGAAACAACAAAGTAACCGTGCGCCACACGTTGCCCAAAGAAAGAGTCCTTTGCAGCAATTTCATCAAAATGCGCATAGAAATGGTCACCGCTGAGGCAACCAAAGTTGACGATATCCGCTTCAGTAACGGTTCGACGATGCGTAACGAGGGTCTCGCCAATCTGCAGCTCCTCGAAATACTTCTTGAATGGATGCACCTTGTCGGTAATGACTTTTGCACCCTCATGGTATTCGTTGGTAATGGCCATAAGCGTGGTGGGCGAACCTTGAATAGCCGTACGCTGCATATAGTGCTTCACAGCGCGGGCACCACCCAACTCCTCCCCACCACCGGCTCGGCCCGGACCGCCGTGAATCATGTTAGCCAGTGGCGAACCGTGGCCTGTTGATTCTTTGGCACAATCACGATTGAGTACCAATAGACGCCCATGCCACGCCGCTGCACCTAACACCAACGCGCGCGCCTCGCCTTCGTCATAGGTGTAAACCGAACCCACCAGCGAACCCTGTCCCCGGCGCGCTAACTCCACGGCTTCACCCAGGTTTTGATAAGGCATGACGGTAGCAACCGGCCCAAAGGCCTCGACACTGTGCACAAGCGTGGCGCTCAGGGGGGCGTTACAGCGCAACAGCGTTGCCGGGTAGAAAGCGCCGGCATTGTTGTCAAGGCCCTGAAGCTCAGTCACGTCGCCGCCACCCAACACAATCTCTGCCTCCTGACTGAGCTGGGCGACTTTGTCGCGAACATCGGCGGCCTGCTCGGCGCTGACTAGCGCACCGAGCCGCACACCATCGAGGGCTGGGTCACCCTGCACAACATTGGCAAGTTTTGCGGAGAGCGCCGAAATAACGGCATCAATGCTTTCTTCAGGAACAATAACTCGCCGAATAGCGGTACATTTCTGACCCGCCTTGGTGGTCATCTCACGGACCACTTCCTTAATGAAAATACTAAACTCTTCGTCGTCGGGCTTAACCGACTGCCCAAGGATGGCACAATTGAGTGAGTCAGCCTCCATTGTGAACGGAATGCTGTGAGCAATGATGTTGGGATGACTTTTTAGCGCCTGACCTGTGCTTGCTGACCCTGTAAAGGTAACTACATCCTGCTCGTTGAGATAATCAAACAAATCACCAGTGCTGCCACAGATTAGCTGAATTGCTCCCTCGGGCAAGGCACCCGAAGCGACTATTTCCGCCACGACCGCCTGCGTCAGATAAGCAGTAGGCGTGGCCGGCTTGACGATAACGGGCATTCCGGCGGTCAGACACGGCGCTATTTTTTCTAGCATGCCCCAGACAGGAAAATTGTAGGCATTAATGTGTACGGCAACACCGGCTTTAGGGGTAAGGATATGTCGCCCAATAAATGTACCTTCCCGTGACAGACGCTCAATAGGGCCCTCCACGTAGACCGTATCATTGGGGAATTCTCGATTCACGATACTGGCGTAACTAAATACCGTACCAATGCCGCCCTCAATGTCTGGCCAGGCATCGGCGCGAGTAGTACCCGTCTGAAACGACAACTGATAGAAATCTTCTTTTTTCTCCATCAGGTGCTTGGCCATCGCCTTGAGTGAGGCGGCGCGCTCGTGAAAAGTCATCGCGCGCAATTTGCTACCGCCCACGTCTCGGGCGTATCGAACCGCCGCAGCCATGTCTATGCCGTCACTGGTAACTTGGCAAACCGGGCCACCGCGAACAGCATCCAACACTGCCCGGCCTTCTCCCGTGCCTTCTACCCAGCTTCCCGATACGTAGCTTTTGAGCTTCATTGACAATCCCCGGATGATTACTTTCTTGCCTGACAAATATGATACACAAATTTAATGAATTCCAAAACATTTGTAATATTTTATTCAGCAGGGATTGTGGGTATTGTTGAGCGAAACACGCGGGGTCCGATCAAATGACGATGAGAAGAAAACTGTTGCTTTCACGCCTAACTATCCTACTGGCGGGTTTACTTGCTGCGGGAGCGCTGGTATCGGGGTGTAGCGAGCGACAAAGTAACGATCAAACCGAGACCTCGGCAACGCCAAAACCGCCATCGGTTTACCATGTATTGCCAGCCAAGCCCGAGACACAAACAACAGCCCACGCAAGCTTCATCACGCAATTTGAACGGCCACCCACGCACTCTGGTCCATTAGATGGCATGCGCCTGGGCATCAAGGACAACATACACGTAGCAGGTGTACCCAACACCGCCGGCACACCGGCCCTTGACCAGTTCGTACCCAGCGCGGATGCTGCGATTATTGAGCGATTACTTGCAGCAGGGGCATCGATTGTTGGGAAAAACAACCTCCATGAACTTGCCTACGGCATCACCAGCGCAAACAGTGCCTATGGCGTTGTTCGCAATGCCGTTGACCCCACACTCATCGCGGGGGGGAGTAGCGGCGGTACCGCGGTTGCCGTGGCACTTGGACAGATTGACGCGGGCATTGGCACCGATACCGGCGGATCGGTACGTATTCCGGCCGCCCTTAACGGCTTGGTTGGGTTTAGACCAAGCACGGGGCGCTATCCCAACAGCGGTATGACCTTAATTTCCACCACCCGTGATACCGCCGGCCCAATCACCAACGATGTTGCGACCGCGGCGCTACTCGATGACATCCTGGCGGGCAATACGGTATCTACGCTAGAAACCATTTCTCTAGAAGGTCTGCGTATTGGGGTTCCAAAGGGTTATTTTCATGCGCAATTGAGCGACCACGTGGCAACAACAACCGCGCGCGTGCTTGACCAGCTGACCAAGGCGGGGGTCGTCTTGGTAGAAGCCGATCTACCTAACATCGGTACGCTCAACGATGCCGTGGGCTTTCCTGTGGTTTTATTTGAAACCAATAAGCTGCTACGAGATTATGTTGCCACTCATCTGCCCGGCGTATCAATTGACTCTTTTGTTGCACAAATAGCGAGCCCCGATGTTAAGGCCGTCGTCTCGGACGCACTCAATGGGGTCATCGACCAGGCCACTTATGAAGCTGCCGTAGGGGAGCATCGCGTAGCGCTGCAAGCGGCTTATGCTGAGTACTTTGCCGCGCAGGACGTTGCCGCCATTTTGTTCCCAACAACACCCATTGAAGCGCAGCCTATTACTACGTCATTGGAAACTGTGCTGTTAGATGGCGCCCAGGTGCCAACCTTTCCTACCTATATTCGCAACACCGACCCGGGCTCTAACGCAGGCATTCCGGGTATCAGCATTCCGGTCCATGGTCCCAATGATGCCTTACCTGTAGGAATTGAGATTGACGGGCCGGTCAATAGTGACCGGCGATTACTCGCCATTGCACAGGCGATTGAAACGCTTATCAGCGCTGAGTCCACACCCGAGTAGCAGAAAGGGCTGTGGCGTACTGTTGGCAGGGTGCATCAAAGCACCCTGTAAACTATGGCCGGAGGCTTAACTCAATTATCTCGACAGCCATGACCTGCACTGCAGACTCGGAAAACGGCAGGCTTTTGTAGTCAAAGTCGTTGTATAAGCCCATCTGGTCTTTATACGCCTTCTGAGGGAACCCGTCGGCGGCGAGGTGTCCGCCCTGGCCGGGCGGGTTGACGTCACGTGCCTCGATGCCATTACCTGTGGCCACAAAAATGTTGTTTTCAGTACCCCGGTTTTGGTAGGTGACCGAGGAAGCGGTGTTTTCGGTACTGGCCTGGGGCACACCGCGGAAATTAAAGGGCTGCCATACCATGGGAGCAGCACCGAGGCGCCATGCGCTCATGTCGTCCCCCTGCTGGGCTGATAGCTCCTCAATCGCCAGCAAAAACGACTCAAGCACCACCTTGTTGACGCTCTCGCCGTTGAGCCAATCATAGCTAGGCCCGCCAGGGCTCGCGATGTCGTCGACATACTTAACGAAACAGCGTACCCCCACCGGTGTCCCCAAAGATGCACCCAAGGGATTATTGGGGTAATTGGTTGCCGCAAACAAATGAAAGTACGCCTCGCCAACGTCATCGAGAAACACTTGGCGATTAAGGTGGCGCAAAAACGCTTCCATGAGTGTATTGGCCGGACCGAACTTGCCGGCATCGTCTGCCTTCCAGTATTTGTCCCAATCATTAATTATTGCCACCGCTTGCCGGGTTTGATCAGAGACTGGAGACTCATTAGTAGCTGTGTTGAGCAATGGAAGCAGGTAGCGGTGGTTTACGTCCTCAAAGGTACTGCGCGTGTTGATATCGGCAAGATCGGCGACGGTACCACCCTTCATCGCCTCCAATTCATCAATGAGAATATGAACGCGATCGGCGCGAGACCAGGTGTAAGGCCATAAGTCTGAACTTATCCAGTTATTGACCGGGCGGTTATTCCAGTTGACGATATAACCCTGCTCGGGGTCTTTGATCTTTGGGTTATCTGTGTAGGGGCGCAAACCCTGCCAGTCGAAGCGACCATCGCCCGGGGCCGGCAAGCGCGGATCGTGGCCCTTTTGTCGTTGGGGATATTTGCCCGAGTGCACATAACCAATGCGCCCAGCTTTGTCCATGGTGTACATATTGATGTTGGTGGACTTGCCGGCAATACGTTCCTCGGCCTGATCAATGGTTTTATCCGTTGCCAGCCATACCCAGGTTAGCAGATCCTGAACTGCCAGCCCCTCCCAAGCCCGCGCTCTCACCCAGGCAACATCCGCCTCAGGGTCCCAAGACTGAACCATCCCTTGCACTGCTCGACGCGCGATGACGACTGAATCTTGCTGATCTCTCACCTTTATTCGCTGCTCGGTAAGCTCAAAATCGCGCCACTCCCCGCCATACCAATATTGATTAGGGTTATCGGGATTAAGTGCCACCCAATACTCATCGGTTAAATCAGAGATGCCCGCGGTACTACCCCAGGCAATGTGGTTATTGTGCGCAAATAATAGACTGGGCAACGCCAGCAGCGTGTTACCTACAACATCAAAATCGCCACCGTGCAAGCCAATGGCGTAGACGTAACTCGGCGTTGCAAAGTCGAACTGGGGCCCATTGAGGAGCGCGGCACGTGCATCGCTAAGGTTTGTCATGGCCCAATAGTTACTCGCCGGTGAATATTCGGCGTGCGACTCAAAGCCATTTTCCGCAAGCTGAGACTTAAACAAGCCATCCAATGCCGGCGAGGCATTGCTTAAACCGGCAAAACCTCCCGCCGCATCAAACACAATGTGCGCGACTGCGGGCGGCGCTTCGGATTGCTCATCGAGGTAAGACGGACGTGCAGCGTGTGTCGTATCCACTGGCGACTGGCGAGGTACTGTCGTGGGCGAGGTTTCATCGCGTAACCACTTGGCAGCGTTAAAAAGTTGCCATGCGGTTGCCTTACCGTGTTGAGCTTCCATGGCACGTAAGAACGTTAGGTTATCGCGTTCGCTGTTAAAATCGGCGTAGCGATGGCCGATTGAGCCCACAAAAATACTGGCAACATCAAAGGCGGTCCACCGCGTGGGCTGAAAGTCAAAATCGTAAAAGGGTTTTGGCAAGTCTGTCGCCATAGCGTCACCCTGTCCCAACTCCTCGAGATAGGCATTCACCCCAGCCGCATAGCCCGCCAGAATGTCGAGGTCTTTGGCACTCAGTGATTCCACCTGCTGGGTAACTAAGTCGTGGTCATATTGAGTGCGTAGCTTTTTATCCAGCTCGAGATAATCAACACCAAGCACTTCTGCCACACGTCCCTGGGCGGTACGCTTGAGCATCTCCATTTGAAACAGACGATCCTGTGCAACGGCGTAGCCATAGCCAAAGTAAACGCCATAATTGCTCTCGGCAAACACATGGGGCACGCCATAGCTATCTCGGTATATCTTTACACTGACCGGTCTATCAACTACCGGCTCTCCCGTGAGTTCGAGGCGTTTTTCAATTTGAACCTCGCTGCCATCCGATACTCGCTCGCCCCCGCATGCTGTCAGCACACAGGCAGCCACTAACGCCGTTAACCAAGCCGTTTGCTTTACCATTATTTGCTTACCTCTCCCGTCGAGGATTGTCTTTCTGGATAGTCGGTTAGAAAAAAGGCCGCAACAGCGGCCTTTTTTCTGGGTCTGACATTAGAACTTTAACGTTCCAGTCACACCGTAGGTGCGGGGAGCACCCCAAACACCAATACCGCCCGGGCCAATGACATACATGTGCGATATGTAGTCTTCATCAGTCAAGTTTTTACCCCACAGTGCCACTTCTAAATTACCCGCGGTGTTCGTCCAAGCCAGACGACCATCTACCAGCGTACGCTCGTCCACCTTAATACGATCGTCTACATAGTCACGACGGCTTTCGTCTTCATAAGCGACGGTCAGCGATGCATCAACATCACCGAAGGACGTAGTCGTTTCGTAGAAAGCGCGCACGTTGTACGACAATTCAGGCGCACCACCCAGGGTTTTTCCAGAGTAGTCACCACCGTTGATAACCAGATCATTTGCCTCGGTATCTAGCCAGGCGATAAAGCCATCAAAGCGCAAGCTATCGGTCAGCACAAACGTGCCCTCGAGCTCAAAGCCCTGAATATCCGCAGAACCGACGTTAGTGGTCTGGAAGGTGCCAAACTCGGAGCCGGCGACCGGACCGAATCGAACAACCTGCAGATCCTGGTAGTCCGTGTAGAACGCCGTGGCGTTGATACGCACCGAGTCGGTCAAATCTGACTTAACGCCAATCTCATAGTTATACGCGGTCTCTTGATCCACGGGGTTACTCGCGGCTGATTCAACGCCTTGTGAGCCTGCGAAACCACCTGACTTAAAGCCCTTAGACGCGGTGGCGTAAATCATGGTTGAATCGGACGCAAAGTACTGAACAGCGAGTTTGGGCGAAATGTCATTCCAGCTATCGGATGGATTGACTTCAAATGTCTCAGCAACAATGCGTAAACCCGAGGCACCTACACCGCCACATTCGGCCCAGCCCTCAAACTGAGTGCCGGCTATGGACGGATCACCACCAGCCACCATGCCACAGTTAACTGCAACAGCGGTGTAATCCTTTTCGTCTTTGGTGTAACGAATACCGGCCGTGACCGTGAGTTTGTCGGACAACTCCCAATCGCCCTGAGCGAATACTGCAAAGCTCGTGGTTTCGTTAGCGGTGCGCGTGTAGTCATTACCAAAAATAGCTTGCGAACCAGGGTCAGTTACCCGAAACGGCAGGCCTGGGTCGTTGTATTCACCCGCGGCTGTGGTTCGGAAAATTTCGGTACGGTCGGTCTCTTCTTCAAAATAGTACAGGCCGGCCGTGTAATTGAATGGGCCATCTAAATTTGACGTCCAACGCAGCTCCTGTGAGAACGTATCGACCGATTCTTCAATGTCGTCAACGACTTCATCAAAAGGCAAACCCAAGCCGCCCACGCCAGCCCCAATAGACGACATCTGCCAATCGGTTTCTACATTTCGGAAGGCGGTAATAGACGTCAGCGTGCCCGACTCATACACGAGGCTTCCCGTTAACGACACGCCGCTAATTTCCCGTTCGGAGTAGCCATCGTAGGGGGACGCTTGTTTG
>Ga0209654_1000283_pt1 | contig 52731 bp, 54 predicted proteins | sample SaaInl1SG_22_DNA_FD_184646 | JGI IMG/M metagenome (GOLD analysis project Ga0209654, IMG submission 184646) | Marine microbial communities from expanding oxygen minimum zones in the Saanich Inlet - ESP_161SG_22_DNA (SPAdes) (version 2) | ecosystem: Environmental > Aquatic > Marine > Intertidal... | reverse complement strand
TACAACCCATAGGGCAGTCTTCCTGCACGCGGCATGGCTGGGTCAGAGTTGCCTCCATTGCCCAATATTCCTCACTGCTGCCTCCCGTAGGAGTCTGGTCCGTGTCTCAGTACCAGTGTGGGGGATCCCCCTCTCAGGGCCCCTACCTATCGTTGCCATGGTAAGCCGTTACCTTACCATCTAGCTAATAGGACGCATAGCCATCTTTTACCGATAAATCTTTAATTAGTGATTGATGCCAATCTCCAATACCATGAGGTATTAATCTTCATTTCCAAAGGCTATCCCCTAGTACAAGGTAGATTCTATACGCGTTACGCACCCGTGCGCCGGTCGTCAGCAAGTAGCAAGCTACCTCTGTTACCCCTCGACTTGCATGTGTTAAGCCTGCCGCTAGCGTTCATCCTGAGCCAGGATCAAACTCTTCATTGTATATTTTAATAATATGAATGAATAAGTTTCAAAAGAATTTTGTCTAACCGAAGTTAGACGTGGTTATTCTACTCTTTGTTTACGCTGTCAATTTCAATATTTTCAATGAACTCTTTGATCCTTATTTATTGGTACTTTCTCAACCAAAAATCTAAACCAAAATTTTGTAGAAATGCTAGAATCGAACTAACTAATTTATCCTGAACTGAACTTGATTCAGTTTCTAAAATTATTCCAAAAATTCTTAATGAACTACACTTGTTTCTCAAAGCGGGTGCAAATGTAATACTATTTTTTAATCAACAATGAAAAAAATAATTTTTTTTACTTTTTTTTTTCAACCCACAAAAAATTGCAATGAACTAAATACAATCCGCTAAAACCATACCCCCAAATCGGGACGCAAAGATACTACTTATTATTATTCGTAAACAAATATTTTATCGAAATTTTTTGAGAAAAATATAACTGATTCAACATCATTATTTTACACTTGTAATTCATTTAAATGACAGTTAAAAACTTTGTTTTAATTAATTGTGTTCATCTGACTTTTCTGATATCTTTGCACCTCATATTATATTAAAGACAGATTATAAATGATCAAAATTACTTTACCCGACGGTAGTATTAAAGAGTTTGAAGCTAGCATCACTCCTTTTGATGTAGCAAAAAGCATTAGTGATGGATTAGCGAGAAGTATTATTTCTGCCAGTTTCAATGGGACAACTATTGAAACAACTACAGAATTAACCACAGATGGATCTTTAATACTATACACCTTTAATGATGACAACGGTAAAAAAGCTTTCTGGCATTCTTCTGCTCATGTTTTAGCACAAACAATTTTAGAGTTTCATCCTACTGCTAAATTAACTATTGGTCCTGCAATTGATAATGGTTTTTATTATGATTTAGATTTAGGTGAAGATGTTATTTCTGAAAAAGACTTTCCACAAATAGAAAAGAGATTTTTAGAATTAGCTAGAGGAAAGCATGAGTTTACAATGCGCTCTGTTTCTAAAGCGGATGCTTTGTCATTATATACAAATGAAAACAATCCTTATAAAGTAGAATTAATTGAAGGCTTAACAGACGGAGACATCACCTTTTGTGATCATAGTGATTTTACAGATTTATGTCGTGGAGGACATATTCCAAATACAGGCTTTATAAAAGCAATTAAAATTATGAATGTTGCTGGTGCTTATTGGCGCGGTGACGAAAAAAATAATCAATTAACTCGTATTTATGGAATTTCTTTCCCTAAACAAAAAATGCTAACTGAATATTTAGAGTTATTAGAAGAAGCTAAAAAAAGAGACCATAGAAAACTAGGGAAAGAATTAGAGTTATTTACATTTTCTCAAAAAGTTGGAGCAGGTTTACCTTTATGGTTACCAAAAGGAGCTGCATTAAGAAGTCGTTTAGAAGATTTTTTAAAAGCTGCACAAAAAAAAGCAGGTTATGAAATGGTGATGACACCCCATATTGGTCAGAAAGAATTATATGTCACTTCTGGTCATTATGATAAATATGGAGAGGATAGTTTTCAAGCTATTAAAACTCCTAAAATGGATGAAGAGTTCTTATTAAAACCGATGAACTGTCCACATCACTGTGAAGTATATAATTTTAAACCTTACTCTTACAAAGATTTACCAAAACGATTTGCAGAGTTTGGTACCGTATATAGATACGAACAAAGTGGGGAATTACATGGATTAACTCGTGTTAGAGGCTTTACCCAGGATGACGCTCATATCTTTTGTACACCAGAACAATTAGACAAAGAATTTAAAGATGTAATTGATTTAGTTCTTTATGTATTTGGTTCTTTAGGATTTGAAGATTTTACGGCTCAGGTTTCTATTAGAGACAAGAGCAATCCTGACAAATACATCGGCGAACCTAAAACTTGGGATATTGCAGAAAATGCAATTATTAGTGCTGCATCTGATAAAGGATTAAATTATGTAATTGAAGAGGGAGAAGCTGCTTTTTATGGACCTAAATTAGACTTCATGGTAAAAGACGCTTTAGGCAGAAGTTGGCAGTTAGGAACCATTCAAGTTGATTATAATTTACCAGAACGATTCGATTTAACCTATAAAGGGGCCGATAATCAACTTCATAGACCAGTTATGATTCACAGAGCTCCATTCGGATCTATGGAACGTTTTATCGCTGTACTGCTTGAACACACTGGCGGGAACTTCCCTTTATGGTTAACCCCAGAGCAAGTTATCATACTGCCAATCAGTGATAAATATCAAAAATATACCGAAAAAGTTTTACATTTGTTGGAAAATTCCGAAATTCGCGCGCTCGTTGACGACCGAAGTGAAAAAACGGGTAGAAAAATTCGTGATGCAGAAGTAAGCAAAATACCATTTATGGTAATTGTTGGGGAGAAAGAAGAAAACGAAGGAACTGTTTCAGTAAGAAAGCATGGTGAAGGAGATATTGGTACCTTCAGCATTGAGGAATTTATTTCCTTAATTAAGGGAGAAATAAGTAAGACAGTTTTAGAATTTAATATTTAATAATAACCCCTTTAGAAAGGGAATAAATTTAAAAGTTATAGCAATCAGGAGAAAAAGGTCTAGAGGACCAGCAAGAATTATTAAAGAAGATCAACACAGAATCAACGATAGAATTCGTTTTGTTGATGAAGTAAGATTAGTAGGAGATAATATTAAAGTTGATGTCTATCCTTTAGCCGTTGCAAAAGAAATGGCTAAAGAACAGGGATTAGACTTGGTAGAAATTTCACCGAAGGCTGTACCGCCAGTATGTAAGATTATCGACTACAAAAAATTCTTGTACGAGCAAAAGAAACGTGATAAAGTCATGAAGTCTAAAGCTAGCAAAGTGATTGTAAAAGAAATTCGTTTTGGACCTCAAACTGACGAGCATGATTATGAGTTTAAAAAGAAACATGCAATTAAGTTCTTACAAGACGGTGCTAAATTAAAAGCGTTTGTTTTCTTTAAAGGAAGATCTATCATCTTTAAAGAACAAGGTCAAATTCTTTTACTAAAGTTAGCTCAAGAATTAGAGGAATATGGTAAAGTGGAGCAATTACCAAAATTAGAAGGTAAACGTATGATTATGTTTATCGCTCCAAAGAAAGCAAAATAGAGTTGCTGAAAAAATTCAGCACTAAAGATAATAAGCGAAAATAAAAACGAAGGAGAGATGCCTAAAATGAAAACCAAATCTAGTGCCAAGAAACGTTTTAAGTTAACTGGTTCTGGGAAGATCAAAAGAAAGCACGCGTTTAAAAGTCACATCTTAACAAAGAAGTCTAAAAAACGTAAGCTTAAATTGACGCACGATACTTTAGTACACAAGTCGGATGCGCCAAACATTAGAAAACAATTAGCTTTAAAATAAGCTTTTGTTTAGGGAATTTAATTATTAACCATGGAGTTAGGCTCAAGAAAGTGTTTGTTTACAAACCGCCTACTACAAAAAACAATTTGAATTATGCCAAGATCAGTAAATTCAGTAGCCTCAAGAAAAAGAAGAAAAAAAATCTTGAAGGCAGCAAAAGGTTACTTCGGACGTAGAAAAAACGTTTACACAGTAGCAAAAAATGCGGTTGAAAAAGCAATGACATATGCTTACAGAGACCGTAAAAACAATAAGAGAAACTTCCGTTCTTTATGGATCATGCGTATTAACGCAGGAGCACGTTTACACGGAATGTCTTACTCTCAGTTTATGGGGAAAGTAAAAGCTAATAATATCGAATTAAACCGTAAGGTTTTAGCTGATTTAGCGATGAACAACCCAGAAGCTTTTAAGGCAGTTGTTGAAAAAGTAAAATAAATTATTAATTCGCTTATAAAGAAAAACCCAAACTTAATAGTTTGGGTTTTTTTATTAAATTACACTCCCCTAAAGAAATACAATTATGAAATCATTATATCTATTAATACTTTTACTATTAATCTCTACTGTTGCTGTTTCTCAAGAAACAACAAAAGACACGTTAACAATTGAAGAACAATTTGATAGAATTTACAGGATCTCTAGCTCATATCAAGAATATAAAGTTATAAGAAAAACAACCTATCAAAGTTTAAAAACCAATGCCTTAGATTCTATTAAGATTATTGATAAAGAACTTCAACTAAAAAACATACACAATAATGTATTAAATGATAGTCTTCAAGAAGTTAAAAAAGTTCTTGAAATCCTTGAAACAGATATGAAGCTTCTAATTACAGAAAAAAACAGTATTTCATTTTTAGGAATTCAACTTAATAAATCTACCTATACAATTATTGTATGGAGTATTATTTTACTACTTATCATTGCTTTACTTTATTTTATCTATCAATATAAAAACAGCTATTCTGTTACATCTGAAGCAAAATCAAACTTATCTGAAGCTGAAGAAGAGCTAGCTATACATAAGAAAAAATCATTAGAAAGAGAACAAAAATTAAGACGTCAGTTACAAGATGAGATAAACAAACAAAGAGGCGCATAATTTTCTCACTTGAGAGTTTAGAAGAAATAAAAAAACCGAGCTAATTAGCTCGGTTTTTTACTTATATGCTTTCACCCAATTCTTTGAGTTTTTCAGTGTTTTCAGCTAACATTAACTCGTCAATAATTTTTTGAATATCTCCATTTACAATATTTGACAAATCATATAAAGTTAATCCAATTCTATGATCGGTAACTCTTCCCTGAGGATAGTTGTAGGTTCTAATCTTTGCAGAACGATCTCCCGAAGAAACCATCGATCCACGTTTTGCTGCATCTGCCTCATTTTTCTTTGCCAACTCCATATCATACAAACGAGAGCGCAATACTTTAAATGCTTTCTCTTTGTTTTTATGCTGTGATTTTTGATCTTGACATTGTGCTACTAAACCAGTTGGAAGGTGTGTTAAACGTACTGCAGAATAGGTTGTATTCACAGATTGCCCTCCTGGTCCTGATGAACAGAAAAAGTCAATTCTTACTTCTTTAGGATTGATCTCTACATCAAATTCTTCAGCTTCTGGGAAAACCATGCAAGTTGCAGCAGAGGTGTGAACTCTACCCTGAGTCTCTGTTTGTGGTACTCTTTGTACACGATGCACACCGGCTTCAAACTTTAAAGTACCGTAGACGTCATCGCCATTAACTTCAAACTGAATTTCTTTAAAACCACCATTTGTTCCTTCGCTGTAATCTACGGTAGAAACTTTCCATCCTTTACTTTCACAATATTTGGTATACATTCTAAACAAATCACCTGCAAAAATACTAGCTTCATCACCACCAGTCCCAGCACGTAATTCTACCACGGCATTTTTAGAATCTTCTGGGTCTTTAGGAATTAATAAAAACTTAATTTCTTCTTCTAAAACTGGAATTCTAGTAGTTGCTTCATCCATTTCCATTTTAGCCATTTCTACCATTTCGGCATCGGATCCGTCCGCTATGATTTCTTTGGCTTCTTCTATATTATTAACTAAAACTTGATATTCATCTCCCTTTTTAACAACATCACCTAAATCTTTATATTCTTTGCTTAATTGTGCGTAACGTTTTTGATCTGTAATGATGTCTGGCTGGATAATTAAATCCGAAACTTCATCATAACGTTGCTTAACAATTCTAATTTTTTCTATCATCTTCTACTCTTTTCTAGGAAAGCGAATTTACAATTTTTTATGATATTAAGCCATTCAAAAGTTTTGTTATACATTTATCGTATTAAATATTTAAAATGAAAAAAACACTCTTAATTATATACTGTATAATTTTAGTTTCTTGCACCAAAGAAGAACCTAAAGAATTAGACTTCTTAATTGGAGACTGGGTTAGATTAAATGATAGAGCCAATCATCAAACATATGAAACTTGGAGTTCTAACTTGACTGGTATTGGCTATACAATCAAAGGAACCGATACTGTTTTTAAAGAAACATTATCTATTATTAAAAAAAATGATATTTTATTTTTACAAGTAGAAGGTGTAAATGAAAGCCCAACATTATTTCAATTTACATCAATGACTAAAACCTCTTTTGTTAGCGAAAACCCCTTAAATGATTTTCCTCAAAAAATTGAATACATAAAAGAATCTGATACATTAAAAGCAATAATTTCTAGCGATGGTTATTCTAGCGTTTTTAAATTTTTAAAATCAAATTAAAAGGAAAATTAAATCTGTATTTTAATACTCAAAAAGACCATACTCACTTTTAATCGTCAATTTTTTAGTTGCTGACTCCTCTACTCTACCAATAATTTGAGCACCTACGTTGTAAGATTTTGAAATAGAAATAATATCTTCTGCTACTTCAGGGGAAACATAAATTTCCATTCGATGACCACAATTAAACACTTGATACATTTCTTTCCAATCTGTTTTTGATTGTTCTTGTATCAATTTAAATAGAGGCGGAATTGGAAACATATTATCTTTCACAATATGAAGATCGTCTATAAAATGTAAAATTTTTGTTTGTGCTCCACCAGAACAATGAATCATTCCGTGAATTGAGTCTGAGTTGTATTTTGATAAGATTTCTTTAATAATTGGCGCATAAGTTCTTGTAGGTGACAAAACTAATTTACCAGCATCAATCGGCGAATTTTCTACTTTATCTGTTAGCTTTACTTGTCCGGAATACACTAATTCTTCAGGAACAGCAACATCAAAACTTTCTGGAAATTTTTTAGCAAGGTATTTATGAAAAACATCGTGTCTAGCTGATGTTAAACCATTACTTCCCATTCCTCCGTTATACTCCTTTTCATAATTTGCTTGTCCGAATGATTCCAATCCTACAATAACATCACCTGCTTTTATGTTTGCATTATCAATCACATCAGAACGTTTCATTCTTGCTGTCACGGTAGAATCTACTATGATAGTTCTCACCAAATCACCAACATCTGCAGTTTCTCCTCCTGTAGAATGAATAGTCACTCCAAATCCTTTTAAGTCTTCGATTAATTCTTCCGTACCGTTAATAATCGCAGATAAAACCTCTCCAGGTATTTTACTTTTGTTTCTTCCTATCGTGGATGACAACATGATATTATCGGTTGCTCCTACACATAGCAAGTCGTCAATATTCATAATTAGAGCATCTTGAGCAATTCCTTTCCAAACAGAAATATCTCCAGTTTCTTTCCAATACATGTATGCCAAAGAAGATTTTGTACCAGCTCCATCTGCATGCATAATCAAACAATAATCTTCATCATTGGTTAAATAATCAGGAACGATTTTACAGAAGGCTTTTGGAAACAATCCTTTATCGATATTTTTTATTGCGTTATGAACGTCTTCTTTGGAAGCTGAAACACCTCTTTGAGCATATCTTTTAGAAACTTCTTGATTCATTATTATGAAAGATTTTCAACAAAAGTACGGATTGTTTTGGTTTTCGAATAAAAATATAATTACGAAAACGTAATAGTAAATTTTCACTTAAAAAACTTGTTTCCAAATTCGTAAAAAAGAATCATTTTTTTATAAAAAAATGATTCTAACATACTCTTTTTTAGTAAATTAATAATTGTGAATAAAATCTTTAAAAAAACTCGATTTTCAATTCATTTTATTATAGAAAAAACCTTGTTTCTTTTATATTTGTGTCTTACTAACAACACACTAAATAATATTATGAGCAAGTCTAAATTAGAGTACATTTGGTTAGATGGTTACTATCCAACTCAAAACATGCGAAGTAAGACTAAAGTTGAAAATGACTTTAGCGGAAAATTAGAAGATTGTCCAATCTGGTCTTTTGATGGTTCATCTACAAAACAAGCATCAGGAGGTTCTTCTGATTGTTTATTAAAGCCTGTTGCAATATATCCAGATCCTGCAAGAAGAGATGGATTCTTAGTAATGACAGAAGTTTTAAATGCTGATGGAACACCACACGTTTCTAATGGTAGAGCGACTATTGAAGATGAAGACAATGATTTCTGGTTCGGTTTTGAGCAAGAATACTTTATTATGGATACTAAAACTCAATTACCTTTAGGTTTCCCTATTGGTGGTTACCCTGCTCCTCAAGGAATGTATTATTGTTCAGTTGGAGGAAGACATACTCATGGTAGAGAATTAGTTGAGAAACATGCTGACCTTTGTATTGATGCTGGTTTAAACTTTGAAGGAATCAACCAAGAAGTAGCTTCAGGACAATGGGAATTCCAATTGTTTGCACAAGGAGCTAAAAAAGCAGGTGATGAAATTTGGGTTGCACGCTACTTATTAGACAGATTAACGGAAGACTATGGTTATTATATAGATTATCATCCAAAACCTTTAGGAAAAGATATGGATTGGAATGGTTCTGGTATGCATGCTAATTTCTCTAATACTGTTTTAAGAACTTGTGGTTCTCAAGAAACGTATGAGAAAATTTGTGAAGCATTTAGACCTGTTGTAAAAGAACATATTGCTGTTTATGGAGAATTCAACGATCAGCGTTTAACAGGTGATCACGAAACTGCATCTATTAATGATTTCTCTTATGGAGTTTCAGATAGAGGAGCTTCTATTAGAATCCCTATCATTACAGTAGAGAAAGGTTGGAAAGGTTGGTTAGAAGATAGAAGACCAGCTTCTAATGGTGATCCTTATAAAATTGCTGGAAGAATTATTAAGACTGTAAAATCTGCTAATATTAGTTAGTACGATTTCTAGATAAACAAAAAAGCCTCAAATTAAATTTGAGGCTTTTTTTTATGTTAATGTAGTATATAAAAATATAGCATATGCTATTAATAAAATAACACCACTCTTTCTTTCTAGCCTCATTTTTTTGGGCATAAAAACCAATAATAATAAAGAAAAAGAAATTCCAAGCATCCAATATATATCGTTTGTATACAATGCAGGATCTTTAATATTAATAGGAGTAATCATAGAAGTTATTCCTAAAACTGCCAAGATATTAAACACATTAGATCCAATTAAGTTTCCAATAGAGATTGCTTTTTCTTTTTTTATGACTGCTATAATTGAAGCTGCAAGCTCTGGGATACTTGTTCCTACAGAAACAACGGTAATTCCAATAATTCTTTCACTTACTCCGAAATCTTTAGCTAAGTGAGTTGCTCCATTAATTAATAGCTCAGAGCCACCCCATAAACCAACTCCTCCAATAATTAAAAATAAAGCTGTTTTATAATTTGACAAAGCTTCATCATCCTCAGGCATTTCATCCACAACTGCTTGTTTTTGAAAACGTAATAAATAGATTAAAAAAACTGCTAAAAATGAAAATAAAATGATTCCTTCTGTTGATGATATAACATGATCATTATATAAGAAAAAGAAGAGCAAAAATGATGCTATCATCATTACTGGCCAATCTGTAGTATAAAAACTTTTCTGAACATCTATTTTTGCAATCAATAATGTAATACCAAGAACCAACCCTAAATTAGCAATATTTGAGCCTATCACATTACCAATTGCTAAATCTGGATAACCTTCTAACGCTGATTTGATGCTTACAATTAATTCTGGTGCAGAAGTCGCAAAAGAAACAACCGTCATTCCAATTACTATTTTTGGAATTTGAAGTCTAAGAGAAATAGAAACTGCCGATTTTAACAACCAATTTCCTCCGAGAATCAGTAAAATAAGGCCACCAAAGATTAATAAAAAATTCATCTTTTAAATTTTTGTACGAAGATACAATTTATAGGTTCTTGATTTATAAAAAGATGGAATTGAATAAAAACACCCTTTTTAAATACTAACTTTATAAAAAACACCTAAAAAAACCCTTTATTTTATTACATAATTAAACAATTAATTAATAATGTAAATAAATATGTAACTAGTTCGTAGTAATTATTGTTACATATTTAAATCAAATTATGTTATTTAGTTTAAAATATAAAATTAATTAAATCTTTTTCAATGTTTTTACTTGGTAGATACGATTCCAATAATATATATTGTTAATATAATTCTAGAATTACTAATTATTTAACCATTTAAAACTATAATAATGATCACCCTTGCATTAAAAGTTGTTCAAATAACACTTGCTATTATATCCTATTTATTACTCTAATTATTAACTATAAAAACTAAACGCTATGCTAACTACTATTGGAATTTTACTCATTATCTTCGGAATTTTATCACTTGTTTTGAAAGCAATTTTCACAACAAATAAATTCTTAAACTCAATCACTAAAACGCGAAGTATTCAACTAACAATTTTAGGAATTGTTGTGAGCGTAATAACAGGAATGTTCTTTTACGCAGATGCCGGAACTGCTTATGCTGTTCAGTTCATAAGTGGTGGCGATAAGATGATAACCACACAAGGAATTAAATTAAAATATTGGGCTAGAGTTATTCCTCTATCCTATGAAATCTCTATAAAAGATATTATTGTCGATGATAAAAATGAACTTCCTGATGACGGACAAGGTATCTACAATAGACAAGCACAAAGATGGGAATTTAGTGATGCTATAAAAGCAGAAATTAGCACCTCAGTAATTGTGGGAGTCAACATTAATGATGAAGACGTTTTCCTGAACATGGCTGACAGAAATAAAAGTGAAGGAAAATTAATTTTCGGAAGGGTTTTACCAAACATCGATGCTGCCATAAAGAACACTTGTAAATTAATGGATGCTCAAGACTATATCTCTGGACAAGCATCAGATTTTGATAGATACTTTAGAGATCAATTAGAGAATGGAATGTATCAAGTAGAACAATATTATGAAGATGAAAATATTAATGAAATTGTTGGTGATACAACAACCGTAAGACAAATTAAGGTCGGAAAATCTAGTAAACAAAAGAAATTTAGAATCAAAAAAGACTCTGATGGAAACATTGTGAGAGATAACTCAAATTCATTAAAACAGTATGGATTAAAAATCTACCAAGCGCAAGTTACAGGAATTGATTGGGAAGAATCTTTTGACGAAAGACTAGATCTACAAAAGAATGAAGTAGCTCAAACACAACTTGAAAAACAACAAGCTGAACGTGAATATTACAGAGCTAAAAAAGAGGTTGCTAAAGGTGAGTCTGAAAAGGCGAAAGAAAGAGCTCGATTAGAAAAAATCCAGATTCAGCAAACAATTGAAGCAGAAACTGAAGCTAAAGTAGCCGGATTTAACTTAATAAAAGAGAAAAAGCAATACGAGGTTGAATTGTATAAAGCAAAAAGTAAAAAAGTTGCTGCAGATGCACAATACTATGAAAATGCAAAACTAGTAAGTGCAGGTTTGACACCTCAAGAAAAAGCTGAATGGGAATATAAAACAGCTGTTGGAGTTGCCCAACAATTAAAGGAACTTAACTTACCTCAAACTTATATAGAAGGAAGTAAAAGTGGAAACGGTGGGAACTTGCTAGAATCATTAATTGGAGCCGAATTAGCCAAAAATATGATTAAGAAAAAGAACTAAAATAAACTAACCAATCCAGTCATGATGAACGAGGTTAACCACCTCGTTCAAATTGACATTTATTTTTTCGCTATATTTGATTAACAACCAACTCTAATGAAAAAATCATTTTTTAAATTCTTAGCCAAACTCAACAAAATAGTATTGCCTTCTTTTACTAAAAAAAGATTAGACCTTGCTAAAGCTTCTAAAATTCAATTAGCAATTATTGGATGGAGAAGTTTTGTAACACTCAATTCATTAGATTAAAAAAATAGAATCATGGAAACCACACACATTAAAATATTTTCAGAAACACCAATAATTATAAATAGGTTAAGATCATTATTAGAAGAACAAAATATTGGGTCATTGGTGAAAAATCAATTTGAATCAGGCCGCTTAGCAGGATTTGGAGCTCCAATGAATGCAGTTGACCTTTTTATCTTAAATTCTGATTTGGAAAAAGCAAGCATCATTGTCGATGATTTTAAAAAGGAAATCTCTTCTTAAAAAAACAGATTAAGCTTTTCTTAGTTAAAAAAAGCTATTATATTTGCACCCGCAAAAGGCCATGTGGCGCAACTGAATAGCGCACTTGATTACGGCTCAAGAGGTTACAGGTTTGAATCCTGTCATGGTCACAAAAATAAAAAAGCTTACTATCTATAGTAAGCTTTTTTTTGTGCTAAAATCATTAATATTCTTCAAACCATTGAAAGGTTTCTTTAATAATTCTATCTTTTTCGTCCTTAATATAATTTATGAAAGCTTCTGCCGTAGGTGATAATTTTTTAGATTTTAACCAAACCAAATTCCAGTGAGTTACTAATGGTAAATCATTTATCGAAATGATTTTTAAATCATTATTCTTAAGCGAATTTTTAATCCCAATTAATGGCATGATTGAATATCCCAAACCAGCTGTAACTGCCTGCTTCAGAGCTTCATTAGATGTTAATTCAATTTTCTTTTTAGTAGAATATTTATTTTTCTTCATGTAGTCTTCCATAGCATTTCTTGTTGCAGATCCTTCTTCCCGAAAAATCATTGGATACTCTTCAAAAATCTTTCTTTTTGAAGTCGATGGAGGAATTTCTCTTTTGGTATTTCCAATCAGAAAAAGTTTATTCTTCATTAATTCTATTCGCTCTAACTTTAAATGTTTAGGAATTACAGAAACCAATGCAAAATCTACTTCATTATTTTCTAAACTTTTAACTACTTGAGATTTATTAGTTACATCCATTACCAAGTCTACTCCATCATTTGCATCCATAAAGCCAGATAAAAAATAAGGCATTACATATTTACCTGTAGATACAACAGACAATTTAAGCCTACCAGCGAGCAAACCTCTAAATGCCATGGTTTTATAATTAATTGCTTCTGCCTCTTGTAGAATTTTCTCTGAGGCTTCAGCGATTTCATTACCAAAATCTGTTACATATAATTTTCTTCCCACTACTTCTGTAAGTGGAATTGGAAATTGATCTTGAAATTTTTTTAATTGGATTGAAACAGCTGGTTGAGTTAAAAAAAGCTCTTCCGCTGCCTTCGTAATACTCTGTTTTTGAGCCACTTTAAGGAAAACCTGTAATTGGTGAAAAGTATAGTTCATAAAATATATTTATAATAAACATGATAAATATAAATAAAAATAAATAAACTTTTTATCAGATCTTTGTATGGTTAAAAGAAAATATAATGCCAAAAACGATCAGATTTAATCAATTCTTTGAAAGAGAAGACGTTAATGATACTTATTCAAAACAGTCACTTGGAATAAAGTCTATTACTAGAAACAAAGTGTTAACGACAATTTTTAGCGCTTTAATAACATTGGGAATTATTGCTATAACCATTTTATCTTATTATTCTGAAAGTATTTATTTCACAAACATTATTGTGGGGCTATCTATTGTAGGATTAATCTTACTTATTAAAACTACAAGTGAACAAAAAACTAGTATTAAACGAGTTTAAAAATAATCTATCATGACCGAAGTAATCCAAAAAGTACAATTAGTTGAAGGAAAGTTTACCCCATCTGAAGCATCAGATATTATCTCTTCATTAATTGCAGAAAAAATAAACTTCCATAAACTACAAAGATTAGGAAGATCTGAAGGAAACATAAATGCTGATTGTGAGTATCCAGACAATCGTGTTAAGGAATTAGAAGAAGAAAGAATGATTGCTAAGGAATTTATAAAAATTGCAAGATTAGAAGGAAAAACTCTAAGAATCAATGGTACATTAGAAATTTCTTTTGATCAATAAGCAAAAACAGCAAACAACTAGTTCTTTAACTTTCAACAATAAATTGAGTATGGACACTTAGTGAACTATTCAATATTTTTAAGCATGTAGAACGAAAAGCCCATAAAATTTTGATGGGCTTTTTTATTGTATAAAAGATTTGAAAATGTTCTTATTTCTTAGAGGTCCATTTAGTGACATCTAATATTTTATGAAAAATCTCATTGTTTTCATAAATTCCTTTAAATTCTTCTGCTCCAGGACCATAAGCGAAAACCGGAATTAAAGTTGCAGAATGACCCGTTGTAGAGAATGAAATGTCTACTTCAGAATAGTCACTATATTCTTTACCATTTTCACGTTTCTTTCTTTTAGACCTTAAGGTAAATCCACCTGTCTCATGATCAGAAGTTACAATTACGAGAGTGTTTCCATCTTTTTCGGCAAAATCTAACGCTTTTCCTATCGCATTGTCAAAATCAATTAATTCAGCAACTGTATAATCTGCATCATTATCATGACCTCCCCAGTCTATTTGGGATCCTTCTACCATCATAAAGAAACCTTTATCATTAGTAAGAAAATCCATTCCTAATTGAGTAGCATTCTGTAAAAAATCACCTCTTCCATCTTGCATTTTCGGCATAGCATTCTCAGCTAACAGAAATCCAACTTTATTTTGATCTTTAATAGTTTCGATCTGATCAAGCTTTTCTGTATTTATATAAAAACCCCTGTCACTCATCTTTTTAGTAAGATCAATACTGTCTTTTCTTTCAGTAAAAAATTTTAAGCCTCCCCCCGCAAAAAAATCTACATCAGACTTTGAAAGATCTAATGCTATATCTTCATGCATTCTCCTAACTACCTGATGTGCATAAAAACAAGCAGGAGTTGCATGAGTAATTGATGATGTAGCGATGACACCTGTCAAAACTTTTTTATGCTGAACTAATTCTATTAGTGTAGCTACCTTGGTTGTATCTGGATCTACCCCAATAGCACCATTATAAGTTTTCACACCACTAGCAAAAGCCGTAGCACCTGCAGCAGAATCTGTGACATCTTCCTTAGATGAGGATGTTTTTATAAAACCAATGTTTTGAAACCTAGAATAATTTGGTTCAGTATCTTTAAAAAAGTAAGCTGAAGAAATCTGCGACAAACCAGTTCCATCACTTATTAATAAAATAACATTTTTTGGCTTTGTTACTTTATCTTGTTCATTCTGACAAGCAAAAATCATCGCTAAGCTTAATAAGAAAAAAATTCTTTTGAAAGTTTTCATATAGTTTGATATTATCATTTCAGGAAAAAAAGAACTAGAATTACACTATCCTAAATATCTACGAAGCGCTATTCTATGTTTTGAATTACTTTTATCATAATTCTTAACAAGAAGTTCTAATATTTCTGGAGTATTCTTGCCAATTTCTTTTTCGTTTTTGTATTTAGAAACATACAAATTATACTGATTCTCTTCTTTTTCAAAAATTAAAAAATGCTCTGAATTTAATTCAGTAAAACAGATTTCATTTCCATTAAATGAATTTGAAGTGTCCTTTTTAAATTTTGAAAAATCGAAATACTTGAATACGTTTTCCATATTATATTAATTCTGCGGATAATCCTAAACTTAGTAGTTTTGAACAGCGTGGTTCTAAATCTTTAAATTCTCCTGTTTTTACCGTACATTTTCCTTTATAATGAACTAACCAAGTACATTGCTCAGCTTGTTCAACAGAATGTTCACAGACATCAATTAAAGAATCTATTACAAAGTCAAACGTATTTACTTCATCGTTATGTAATACAATTTCATGCTGATTTACTTCTTTCTCAAGTATATCAACTTTTTCTTGAATCTTTTCTTTTGTACTCATGATGACTAATTTATAAAAAGTTTTTTACTTCAAATATTTTAAGGCTACCCAGTTATTTCTATCGATTGTTTTATTAAGAGTTAAACCGTGTTTAGCTACTTCTTCATCGATGATAGGAATATCTTCTTTATAAAAACCACTCAACAATAATATTCCATCTTCATGTAAGCAATCTGTATAAATTTTCATGTCTGATAATAGAATATTTCGATTGATATTAGCAATAATAACATCATACTTTTTATTGACTAAAAGAGATGAATCTCCCTCTAAAACCGTAATATGATGACAATTATTTCTAGCAACATTTTCTAGAGAATTCTCATAACACCAAGTATCAATATCAATTGCATCAGTAGGTTTTGCTCCTCTCATTTCAGCGAAAATTGCTAAAATTCCAGTTCCACAACCCATGTCCAATACCTTCTTGTTTTTTAACTCTAAATACAGTAAATGCTGAATCATCATGTGAGTTGTTTCATGATGACCCGTTCCAAAACTCATTTTTGGTTCAATAACAATATCATATTGAAGGTTTGGATTCTCATGAAATGGCGCACGAATACTCACCAAATCATTCACTTGAATAGGGTTAAAGTTCTTTTCCCATTCTTCATTCCAATTTGTTTGAGCAACTTCATTCTGCGTAAATGTAATTGTGAACTCATCTGAGTTTAAAATAAAAACATCTTCTAAAATCTCAGGTTTCCAATCTTGCTTTTGAATATAAGCAGTAACACCATTTTCATTTTCCACAAAGCTTTCAAAACCTATAAAACCTAATTGAGCAATCAAAATTTCAGTAGCTGGTTCTTTAGGGTAAACTTCAAAAATGTATTCTATATAAATAGCATCCATAAAATAAAATACGGATTAAAACGCGGTTATAATTCCTGTAAAATCGCTTGCATTTAATGAAGCTCCTCCTATTAAACCACCATCGACATCTTCTTTAGAAAAAATCTCAACAGCATTTGAAGGCTTTACACTTCCACCATATAAGATAGAAACATTTTCTGCAACTTCTTTATTATATTTTTTCTCTACAATTTGTCTTATAAAAGCATGCATTTCTTGCGCTTGTTCTGGACTTGCAGTTTCACCAGTTCCTATAGCCCAAACTGGTTCATAGGCTAAAATGATGTTTTTCCAAGATGCTTCTGGCAAATGAAAAAGAGATTTTTTAACTTGACTACCAACTTCTAAAAAGTGATTGTCTAATTTTCTATCGTTTAAGGATTCTCCAAAGCAAAAAATGATTTCTAATCCTTTTTCTAAGGCTGTATTTACTTTCTCTGCTAAAAGCTCATCGGATTCATCAAACAGTGTTCTTCTTTCAGAATGTCCTAAGATGACTGTATTAATTCCAACATCTAAAAGCATATCAGCAGAAATTTCACCAGTATAAGCTCCATTTGAAGCTTGATGCATATTTTGTGCAGAAACTTCAATAACCGAATCTTTAGTTTCTTGTACTGCCAAACTTAAATTGATAGAAGTTGGCGCAATTACTACTCTACAATTCGTTTTTATATTATGTAAAGATGCTTTTAAGTCGTTGATTAAAGCTTTGGTCTGTGTAGCGTTATTGTTCATTTTCCAGTTCCCTGCTACTATTTTATTTCTCATGCTTTTTGTTTTTAGTTTAAAGACGCTAAATTACTTATTTTTTAAGGGCTTCAAGAATATTTTTATCAGTTATTTTAGTAGCTTTAAATAGTTCAATTTCTCCTAACTCATTGACAACTAAATATCTTGGAACCCACCATAGATTTAAAAACTCTCCAAGCTCACCTTTCTTTCCTTGTTTCATAAAGTAATGATCACCTTTTATTTGAAAACGACTAATTCCTCTTTTCCAACTAGCGATGCTTCTATCTAATGATAAAAAAACATAGTTAATTTCTGGATTTTCTGTTTGTATTTTTTTTAAGTCTGGTAAACTAACAATACAATCCTTGCACCAAGATGCCCAGATATCAATTAATATTTTTTCTCCTTGATGCTTTGTTAATATTTCCTGAAAAGTAACTTCTTGTTGATCTAAATCTGTAAATTTTTCTTGTAGTGCTTCCTTAGTAAACTGCCTTGGATTTTCTCCACAACTCAGAAATAAAACAACCACTATTAAAATGAGTTTTTTCATCTGTTATTGTAATCTAATTCTAGGATCTAACCAACTATAAATGATGTCTACCAAAATGTTTATTACAATAAACAAGGTAGCAATCACCAAAACACTTCCCATAATAATAGGCAAGTCTAAGGTGTTTAAAGCATTCACAATTTCTTTTCCTAAACCATTCCAATTAAAGATATATTCTACAAAAACGGCTCCTGCTAACATAGAGGCAAACCAACCTGAAACGGCTGTAACAACTGGATTCAATGCATTTTTTAAAGCATGATTTTTAATCACTTGATATTTGCTGAGTCCTTTTGCTTTGGCGGTTCTTACATAATCCATACTCAAAATTTCTAATAGTGAATTTCGCATCAATTGAATCACTACAGCTAATGGACGGATACCCAAAACAATGGCTGGTAAAATTAGGTTTCTCCATTGTATATGAACTCCTTCACCAAAATCATCTACTACATATAAACTACCAGTCATTTGCAAACCTGTATACTCTTGTAAAACAAATCCAAACAACCAAGCAAATAAAATTGCTGAAAAAAACGACGGAATACTCATTCCAAATGTGCTGATCACCGCAATAATTCTATCAAACCAAGTGTCTTTGTATACTGCGGAAAGTATCCCAAAAACAATTCCTAAAACGATGGCTATAACAATAGCAAACAAAGCCAAGACAGTAGTATTTGGTAATGTTTCCGCAATGACACTGGATACTAGTTTGCCGTTTTTTTGAAATGATTCCCTAAGGTATGGATATTTTAAAACTATGGAAGTATTTCCAATAGAAAACAAAGATTGATAAGAATATTTCCCATCACTTAAAAAAGTATAATCTTCGGTTTTTTTTGAATGAAATGATAAAGGAGATACATCATTCAAATAATAAAAATATTGTCGAGTAATTGATTGATCAAAGCCATATTTTTTTCTGATATTTTCTAGTTGTTCAGAATCCTCTCGTTGATCTAACATCATTCTTGCTGGATCACCAGGCAACACATTAAATAACAAAAAAATTACCGTAACTACTCCGAAAAGTGTTAAGATACCATAGAATATTTTGTTAAGTATAAATTGTATCATGCAGAATGAGTCTTAAACAAAGATAACAGAAAGTCTTAAAAATATGTACCTTTGTACAACTTTTAAAAAGACAGATGACTACAGCAGAAATTGTAACTCAGATTCACAAAAAGAAATCTTTTTTATGCATTGGCTTGGATGTTGACCTCAATAAGATTCCTGATTTTTTATTAGAAAAAGAAGATCCTATTTTCGAATTCAATAAAGCGATTATTGATGCAACGCATCATTTATGTGTTGCCTACAAACCCAATACTGCTTTTTACGAAGCTTACGGTATCAAAGGTTGGAAATCTTTAGAAAAGACAATAAATTACATCAATAAAAATCATCCTGAAATTTTCACAATTGCTGATGCAAAACGTGGAGACATCGGAAACACTTCTAGCATGTATGCAAAAGCATTTTTTGAAGATCTTTCTTTTGATAGTGTAACGGTAGCACCTTATATGGGGAAAGATTCTGTAGAACCTTTTCTTGATTTTGAAAATAAACATACTATTTTACTAGCATTGACTTCTAATCAAGGTGCTTTTGATTTTCAAACGAAAGAAATTAACGGGAAACAAGTTTATAAACATGTGTTAGAAACTTCTAAAGCTTGGAAAAATTCTGAGAATTTGATGTATGTAGTTGGGGCAACTAAAGCTGAATATCTCGCTGAGATTAGAAAAATTATTCCCGATTCGTTTTTGTTGGTTCCTGGAGTTGGTGCTCAAGGAGGAAACCTACAAGATGTTTGCAAATACGGAATGAATAACCAAGTTGGCTTGCTAATCAATTCTTCACGAGGAATTATTTATGCTTCAAAAGAAGCAGATTTTGCTTCAGCAGCAGCCATAAAAGCTAGAAATTTACAAAAGCAAATGGCTAATCTCATTTAATTATTTCAAAAGAGTTAAGAAAGTGTATTGAACAACTCACGATTTAAATATTGAATTTGATTTAACTTTCTGTTAATTTTCATTGCTTTGAAAGCAGATACATCACTTATAGATTCGTCGATAAAACGATAAGAATCAGATCGTTCTAATAATTTTCTATATCTTTTTTCTAGATGTTCTTTGTAGGTGAGGAATTGTTTGTGATCGATCATTCATAAAATATTATCAAATAAATATAATCAATTATTTTAATAACAGTATTTTATTTAAAAGAAATTGAATTCTTCAGAAAGAATTTATTTAAAACTATCCGTTTTTTTATCATATCCATAAGGACAATGCTTACAACCACTTTTACAACAATGCCCCCTTTTAAGGTGATATTTTTCTGTAAAAACTCTGAAACCATGTTCATTTAGATAATAATCTTCTTCGGTAAGTTCAATTCTTTTGTTGTACATATTAGCAAAAATAACACTAATAAAAAAAGCGCTCAAATTGAGCGCTTCTAATCTTTTATTTTTCTAATCCGGGTGGATATTTAGCAATAATTTCTTTTACAAATAATCGAATTCTTTCTTCTCGCTTTTCAGGGTTTTTCATTTTTAAGGCACCAGAACCAATTCCTTGCCAAACCAATTCATTTTTAGCCTTATCTATAAAGTCTATAAATAAGGTACCTTCTGTATATTGATTAACGTTCATGTTGTCTCTTCCAAACATCCAAGAATTTCTCCAACCCCAGCCCCAGCCCCAGCCAAAATTATTTTGGGTAATATTAACTCGTTCTCTAGATTTTGTAAAAATACTCACCAGCATATCTGGATTGTCTGATTTGATAAAACCTTTCGCGATCAATTCAGCTTCAATAGCTCGCATAATTCTTTTTTTGTCTAAATCAGAAACGGTTGCTTTATCAATTCCTTTCTTATAAAAAGCAAACGTTTTATATTCATTGAAATTTGCTTTGGTGTCATAATCTGAAACAACTTTTACAGTAGCACAAGAAGTAAGGCTCAAAATGAAAATAATGGCAACTAATTTTAATGTTTTCATAGTTTCTTAGTTTTTAATAAGGTTCTTAAAGAGAGAAGCATCAACTTTATTAGGAATCGTAACTTTCAATTCTTTTTTATTCTTCATAGCTCTTTTAATAGCAAAAATAGCTTCATCATTTCTTGCCCAACTTCTTCTTGCTATTCCATTATTTACATCCCAAAAAAGCATCGATTCTAATCGCTTTGATGCTGCCTTACTACCATCAAGAAGCATGCCAAATCCACCATTAACAACCTCTCCCCAGCCTACTCCACCACCGTTATGAATAGATACCCAAGTAGCTCCACGAAAGCTATCTCCAATCACATTTTGAATTGCCATATCTGCTGTAAATTTTGACCCATCATAAATATTAGAAGTTTCTCTATATGGTGAATCTGTACCTGAAACATCATGATGATCTCGACCTAAAACAACGGGACCAATTTTCCCTTTTTTAATAGCTTTGTTAAAAGCTGTTGCAATTTTAATTCTTCCTTCTGCATCGGCATATAAAATTCTTGCCTGAGAACCCACCACCAATTTATTTTCTTGTGCACCTTTGATCCATTGAATATTATCAGCCATTTGTTGCTGAATTTCTTCCGGTGAATTTTTCTTTATTTTCTCTAAAACTTCACAAGCAATCTTATCTGTTTCTAATAAATCTTTTGGTTTTCCTGAAGCACAAACCCAACGGAATGGTCCAAATCCATAGTCAAAACACATAGGCCCCATAATATCTTGCACATAACTATTGTATTTAAAATCGATTCCATTTTCTGCCATCACATCAGCTCCTGCTCTGCTCGCTTCTAATAAGAAAGCATTCCCATAATCAAAAAAATAGGTTCCTTTTGCTGTATGGTTATTAATTGCTTTAGCATGTCTTCTTAACGTTTCTTGTACTTTTTCTTTGAATAATTCTGGATTTTCAGCCATCATAATATTGGCATCTTCAAAAGGAATATCAACCGGATAATATCCTCCAGCCCAAGGATTATGTAAAGATGTTTGGTCTGAACCTAAATCAACATGAATATTTTCAACATCAAACTTCTCCCAAACTTCAACGATGTTTCCTAAGTAAGCGATAGAAATCGTTTCTTTATTCTCTTTAGCAGATTTTACTCTAACCACCAATTCATTTAAATCTGTAATCTTTTCATCAATCCAACCTTGATCTAAACGAACTTGAGTAATCTTAGAATTTACCTCAGCACATATGGTAATACAACCTGCAATATTTCCTGCTTTGGGTTGAGCGCCACTCATTCCACCCAAACCAGACGTTACAAATAAATTCCCTTTGGGTTCTTTTTTTATTTTTCTAAAACCATTCAATACTGTAATAGTAGTACCGTGTACAATTCCTTGCGGACCAATATACATGTAACTTCCTGCAGTCATTTGTCCATATTGTGTGACTCCGAATGCATTGAATTTTTCCCAATCATCTGGTTGAGAATAATTTGGAATCATCATTCCATTAGTTACCACCACTCTCGGTGCATTTTTATTTGACGGAAACAATCCCATTGGATGTCCAGAATACATTGCTAAGGTTTGTTTGTTTGTCATTTCGGACAAATATTGCATGGTCAATAAATATTGTGCCCAATTCTGAAAAACAGCACCATTTCCACCATAAGTAATTAATTCGTGAGGGTGCTGAGCAACTGCATTATCTAAATTATTTTGAATCATCAGCATGATCGATTTCGCTTGGGTAGATATTCCTGGATATTCATCAATCGGCCTTGCATACATTTCGTAATTTGGTCGAAATCGATACATATATATCCGTCCATACTTATCTAATTCTTCTGCAAATTCAGGTAATAATTCTGCGTGATGTTTCGCATCAAAATAGCGTAATGCATTTCTTAATGCTAACTCTTTTTCTTCCTTAGATAAAATCTCTTTTCTTTTCGGAGCATGATTGATAGAAATATCATATTCTCTTTTTGGAGGTAATACATCCGGAATCCCTTGTTGTATTTGCTCTTGAAATGTCATAAGTTGATTAAAGTTTAGATTATCACAAATATAATCGTTTTTTTAAATGATTGATTTTTATACCTTCATAAAAATCGTCTATTTTTTGAAAATTCCGTAAATTGCACTCCCAAAATCATACATTTTTTACGAATGGAACAAATATCTCCTTACAAACCAAAATATAAAGTTAGAATTGTTACTGCTGCATCATTATTTGATGGTCATGATGCCGCGATAAACATCATGCGTAGAATCATTCAATCTACTGGTGTAGAAGTGATTCATCTTGGTCATGATAGAAGTGTAGAAGAAGTTGTGAACTGCGCTATTCAAGAAGATGCAAATGCCATTGCAATGACTTCGTATCAAGGTGGTCATAACGAGTATTTCAAATACATGTATGATTTATTGAAAGAAAAAGGAGCTGAACACATCAAAATTTTTGGTGGTGGTGGTGGAGTAATTCTACCAGAAGAAATCAAAGAATTGATGGATTATGGAATTACCCGTATTTACTCTCCTGATGATGGGCGAGAATTAGGTTTGCAAGGAATGATCAATGATTTGGTACAACAATCTGATTATGCCATTGGAGATGTATTGAATGGCGAGATTAACCGACTAGATAAAAAAGACATTGGAAGTATTGCACGTGTCATTTCTTCTGCCGAAAACTTCCCGGAAGTTGCAAAAGAAACTTTAGACAAAATCCACGAGAAAAATAAAGATTCAAAAACTCCTGTTTTAGGAATTACTGGAACAGGTGGTGCTGGAAAATCGAGTTTAGTTGATGAATTGGTAAGAAGATTCTTAATTGACTTTCCTGAAAAAACGATTGGATTGATTTCTGTGGATCCTTCTAAACGCAAAACTGGCGGTGCTTTGTTAGGTGATCGTATTCGTATGAATGCTATCAACAACGATCGTGTTTATATGCGTTCCTTAGCAACTCGTCAATCTAATTTAGCTTTATCAAAATATGTAAACGAAGCAGTGCAAGTATTAAAAGCTGCTGAATTTGACTTAATTATATTAGAAACTTCTGGTATTGGTCAATCCGATACTGAAATTATAGAACACTCAGATACTTCATTATATGTAATGACTCCAGAATTTGGAGCCGCAACTCAGTTAGAAAAGATCGACATGTTAGATTTTGCTGATTTAGTAGCGATCAATAAGTTCGATAAACGTGGTGCTTTAGATGCCATTCGTGATGTAAAGAAACAATACATGCGTAATAACAACTTATGGCATGTACATATGGATGAAATGCCAGTTTTTGGAACCATCGCTTCTCAATTTAATGATCCAGGAATGAATTCGCTGTACAAAGCAATCATGGATAAATTAGTTGAACAAACTGGCGTCGATTTAAAATCTGACATGGAAATCACCAAAGAAATGTCTGAAAAAATTTATGTGATTCCACCAGCCAGAGTTCGTTATTTATCTGAAATCGCAGAAAGCAATAGAGCATACGATAAAAAAGCAATCGATCAAGTATCTGTTGCTCAAAAACTATTCGGAATTTTTAAAACGATAGAATCGATATTAGATGTTACTTCGACTCCGCTCAGTGACCAAAATATATTAACAAAAATAGGATTGAATGAAGATGAAATCCTAAAACAAGTCCAAGATGATGAAACTCAGTTTGTAAAATTATTATTAGCTCAGTTTGACAAAGTTAAAATGGACTTTGATCCTTACAACTGGGAAGTGATTTTAAATTGGAAAGAAAAAGTACAACGCTATAAAGATCCTGTCTATACCTTTAAAGTAAGAGACAAAGAAATCAATATAGATACCCATAGCGAATCATTATCACATTCTCAAATTCCAAAAGTTGCCTTACCAAAATATGAAGCTTGGGGTGATTTATTAAAATGGAGTCTACAAGAAAATGTTCCTGGTGAATTTCCTTTTGCTTCTGGATTATATCCGTTTAAAAGAACGGGAGAAGATCCAACAAGAATGTTTGCCGGTGAAGGTGGTCCAGAACGCACCAATAGACGTTTTCATTATGTAAGTTTAGGAATGGACGCAAAGCGTTTATCAACGGCTTTTGATTCGGTTACCTTATATGGAAATGATCCTGGACACAGACCTGATATTTATGGTAAAATTGGAAATGCTGGAGTCTCTATTTGTTGTTTGGATGATGCCAAAAAATTATATTCTGGATTTGATTTGAGTCATCATATGACTTCAGTTTCTATGACGATTAACGGTCCAGCTCCTATGTTATTAGGATTCTTTATGAATGCTGCCATTGATCAGAACTGTGAGAAATACATCAAAGAACATAAGCTCGAAAAAGCTGTAGAGACAAAGTTCAAAGAAATATATGATTCAAAAGGATTAGACAGACCAACCTATCAAGGAGAGTTACCTGAAGGAAATAATGGTTTAGGTTTGATGCTTTTAGGTTTGACAGGTGATTTAGTTTTACCAGCTGATGTGTATGCTAAAATTAAAACGGAGACTTTATCACAAGTTCGAGGAACCGTTCAGGCTGATATTTTAAAAGAAGATCAAGCTCAAAATACGTGTATTTTCTCTACAGAATTTGCCTTGCGTTTAATGGGTGATGTACAAGAATATTTTATCGAAAAACAAGTTCGTAATTTCTATTCGGTTTCTATTTCTGGATATCATATTGCGGAAGCTGGAGCTAATCCAATTACACAATTAGCCTTAACGTTGTCTAACGGATTTACGTATGTAGAATATTACTTATCAAGAGGAATGGATATCAATAAATTCGGACCGAATTTATCCTTCTTTTTCTCAAACGGAATCGACCCAGAATATTCTGTGATTGGTAGAGTTGCTCGTAAAATTTGGGCAAAAGCGATGAAATACAAATACGGAGCAAATCCTAGAGCTCAAATGTTGAAATATCACATTCAAACTTCCGGACGTTCTTTACATGCTCAAGAGATTGACTTCAACGATATTAGAACTACGTTACAAGCTTTGTATGCTATTAACGACAACTGTAATTCTTTACATACGAATGCCTATGATGAAGCGATTACAACACCTACTGAGGAATCAGTAAGAAGAGCGATGGCTATTCAGTTGATTATCAATAAAGAATTAGGATTAACGAAGAATGAAAACCCAATTCAAGGTTCTTTTATCATTGAAGAATTAACGGACTTGGTAGAAGAAGCTGTTTTAATGGAATTTGATAGAATTACAGAACGCGGCGGTGTTTTAGGAGCGATGGAGACGATGTATCAACGTTCTAAAATCCAAGAAGAAAGTTTGTATTATGAAACCTTGAAGCACAATGGAGAGTTTCCTATTATTGGTGTAAATACTTTCTTAAGTTCTAAAGGTTCTCCAACGATTCAACCCGCAGAAGTGATTAGAGCGACAGAAGAAGAAAAGCAATTCCAGATTCAAACTAAAGAATTATTAAACAAAGCGAATCCGACTAAAGTAGTTTCTCAATTGGAGATTTTACAAGAAGCTGCAATTCAGAATGAAAATTTATTTGATAAATTAATGGAAGCAACCAAAGTTTGTTCTTTAGGGCAAATTACAGATGCGTTGTTTGAAGTAGGTGGACAATATCGAAGAAATATGTAAGCAGATTCTTAGTTTTGTCTGAGCAAAACTTTAGAAGTCGCTTATACCGAGTTTTGTCGGGGTATCATACTTTGGTAGCTTCGAGAACCTCAGCTACCAAATCGAGAATCTTTAGATAAATATAAAAACCGCACAAAATTTGTGCGGTTTTTTTAAATTATAGATATCACTTACTTTTTAATTCATTTTTCTTGCATCTTTTTCATACCTTATAAGTCTATTAAGTGAATCTTAAAAACAAATAAAATGGCTTATAAAAATCAATGTTCTTGTACGTGTGTAGAATGCTTAAATGGAGATTGCGCTAATTGTACTTGTGAAACTTGTACTTGCGCTAATTGTAATTGCTAACACATGACTACTAAAGAAGTTTGGAAACTATATTCAGACGATGTAAAAAGATTTATCGTCAGTAAAGTACATGAAACTACTATTGCTGAAGATATCTTACAAGATACTTTTATAAAAGTTCACACAAAATTGCACACCCTTAACGATTTAACAAAATTAAAATCATGGATTTTTACCATTGCTAGAAATTCAATAATGGATCACTTTAAAAAAGCGAACAAAACTTTTGAGTTTGCTGATTTTGAATCAGAAACTACAGTTTTAGAAAATGTTCATACCGAACAAGATTGCTTACAGGGGATTCTTCAGAGTTTGCCTAAAAAATATCGAAATCCGCTTTTCTTATCAGACATCAAAGGCTTAAAGCAAGCTGAAGTCGCCAATCAATTGAACCAAAATTTACCAACTACTAAATCTCAAATTCAACGTGCCCGGAAACTCATAGCACAAGGGTTTATGGATTGTTGTGGCTTGGTTTTAAATGAACACGGAAATTTAGTTGGAGAAATTCAAGAAAAAGAAGATTGTAAGATTTGCAATTAATTTCCTCCTTTCGGAACTGAAATTCTATTTCCTAAAAATAAGGCATTTAAAAACAATCGATTAGTTCCGTACCAAGCACCTCTAAAATTTGGATTGTCTGCAAACATCACAACTCTACCTCTGCCAATTAGACTTACCAATAAAGATGCGGAAGGCTTGATATTATTCTCTAAATTATTCGTTGATACAAATCCATCAATATGCGGATTCTTTGAATATTTAGCAACAGTCGAATAGGCATTCTTACTTGGCTGCAAGAAAACCATGTTGTTTTTATAAACGGGAATTGTACCATCATGATAGCCAAATCCTAAGGGATGCGTTACATCTAAATCTACTTCAAAAATAGCACCACCAACACGTTCTCTTCCAATGTTTTCCTCAGCATCTACGTATGGCAATCGCTTAGTTTCTTTTTTCTCTTTATCCTTCGCTTTTGGCTTTTTAGTCAAACTCTCTTTTACCAATTTTTTAGAAATCAACCATCGAGAAGCAGAAGCAATGGTGATTAACGTGTTGCCTTTACTTACCCAATCTTTTAATTTTTTCTGCTGAATAGAATCTAACTGGGGATATCCTCCAGATACCATTACTAATGTGGTATACTTATCCAAAGAAGCGCCTCTAAAACTTCGCATTTGAATTTTCGTTATCGGCATATGAATTCTGGTGTCTAACAAGTGCCATACTTCTCCTGCTTCATATGAACTCACTCCATCTCCAATCAGCATAGCAGCTTTTGGCATTTTCAAAGCTCTAAAATTATTACTTCCTAAATCAATTCCTTTAGTACTGAATCCTGTAGCTGCGCTATATATAGGTACATTGAATTTCTCTTGAGCTTCCTTAATGATAGTGAAAATTTTATCAGAAGATAGTTGCTGCTTACTCACAGGGATCATCACAGTTCCGTAATTGAAATTTTTATTTCCTGCGTTGGTCATAATTGAAAAAGGCTTAAAAGCTGAAGAACCAATCACTCCTTTTGATTGCATAAAGTATAAAGCCGCGGGAGCATTATAATCGTCCCAATCTAAGACATAAGCATAATTGGTTTTCGTTACAGACGGATTAGAAATCATGTTCTCTGTATTTAAAATTTCTGTACCCAAAGAAGACGATTTCAACCCTTTCGCTTTCATATTGTAGAAGTTAGAAATACTCCAAGCAGAAGCATCATAAAAAACACTATCTCTATATTTATTGTAGGTTTCAAACATGGTTTGTACCATTCTATGCTGCGGCTGTTTTAAAGGCACTACAAACTTTTCGCCTTTTTTGTACACTTTAATTTTATGCTGCAATAAATAATCAACAAAAGCTTTATTTCTATTTTGATCATAATCATCTCCAAATTCATAAGCACTAAAACCTGATTTCGTCTTTTTAGTTACAGCCGATTTAAAGAAATCTTGTTGATATTTACGAAGTGTTACTTTATTTTCTACAGCAGCTTTTATGGTTGCTACACTTGATTGATATTGATTCCGAATGGTGAATGGAAAAGAAATAGTTCCATAATCTGTGTCTTGTAAATGTCCTCTTGAGCTTGCTTGTTCAAACAACAACGCCAAGGCTCCTTGTAAATCTGGATATGAAGAACCATATCCTGGATAGGTTCCGTCAAAGGATTCTTTGGTATAATAAAATGAACCTATATTGTCTAATGCTTTTGAATAATAGGGAGCAAACAAATTGTTTAAATCTTGATAATTCTCTTTTGGCATAATTGGGTCTTCAGAACCAATCGGTTTCATCGGCTCAAAAAAGTAGTTGCTATTGGTACCCATTTCATGAAAATCGGTTACCACATTTGGATACCAATTATGATACCATTTCAATTTACCTTGACTCTCGGGATGAACTGCCAACAACCAATCTCTATTTAAATCGAACCAAAAATGATTGGTTCTTCCTCTAGGCCATGCTTCATTATGTTCAGCATCTATATTGTCAGACACCAAAGAATTAGCTTTGTATTGATTTGCCCATTGTGTATGTCTGTCTCTTCCATCTGGATTAATAGTTGGATCAATGAAAACGACAGCGTTTTTACGATAATTTTCTACCTCAGTACTATTAGATGCTACCAAAGTATAGGCCATTAATAAGGCTGCTTCAGAACTCGAGGGTTCATTACCGTGTACATTGTATCCTAATTGGACAAAAATGGGGAGTTCTCCATAATTTTTCGGACGCTGTTTTGGATCTAAAAATTGCAAATGTTGCTCTTTGATGTTTTCTAGATTCGACAAATTTTCTGGAGTTGACACACGTAACATTACCAATTTTCTGCGTTCATGTGTATACCCATATACTTCAATTTCTGCTCTATCTGAAACCTCAGCAAGCTTATATAGGTAAGCAACAATTTGATCATGTCTAGTATGTTGTTCTCCTATTTCATACCCTAAAAAGGCTTCTGGAGAAGGAATTTTAGAATCAAAAGGAGCTTTATCTTTAAAGAAATAATCTTGCCCAAAAGAATTAAGCGACGTAAAGAGCAAAAAGAATGAAACTGTTTTTTTTAGATATTGCATTTGGTAGTTTTTAACATACCTCTAAAATACAATTTTATCATCATTGAGAAAAAAATACTAAATCTAATAATCAATTTATCAACTTGTTTTGAAAAACTCACAAAACCTTAACAGTTTCTTTTAAAAACTATCTTAATTTCACCCCTTAAAAGAGTAACATATAGGGTCAGAAAACGTCTTACCTTTAATCTAAATTATTAATCATGAGAAAAATATTTGTAGCAGTTGTAAGCATTACTTTTTTAATGAGTTGTGCTACTTCAAAAACTACATTGAGTAAAAAGAATTTAATTGAAGTTGGAATCGACTTAAATACTGTTGTAGATGATCGAGTTCAAGTGTTTGTGAATCCACAAAAAATAAAAGAAGAAACTATCGTTTATCAAATGCCTTCAATTGTTCCTGGAACCTATGTTATAAGTGACTATGGGCAATTTATATCAGATTTTAAAGCCTATGATTATAAAGGAAATGAATTAACTGTAGAAAAATTAGACACCAACTCTTGGCAAATAAATGATGCTAAGAAAATGGATAAAGTTTCTTATTGGGTAGATGATACTTTTGATGCTAAAAAGAAACATAATGTTTATGTAATGGCAGGAACCAATATTGAAGAAGGAAAAAACTTCTTTTTAAACTTACCTGGTCTAGTGGGATACTTTAAAGGAAAAAAAGAATTTCCTTACACACTTAGCATTAAACACCCTGAAAATTTATATGAAACTACTTCATTGATCAATAAGAATACAACTAAAGAAACGAATTTAGAAGATGTATTTTATGCAAGTAGATATGATGAAATCTCAGACAATCCAATAATGTATGCTCCTTTAAATAATGTCAATTTTACAGTAGGTGGCATTGATGTTTCTTTGGCAATTTATTCTCCAAATAATGTTCATTCAGCGAATGATATTGAAGAAGCTTTAAAAACAATGATGCAAGCGCAAACAAACTTTTTAAAAGACTTTAGCACAACAAAAGAGTACAATGTTTTAGTATACTTATTTGATCCTAAAGTTTATCCATGGAGAAATTTTGGAGCATTAGAACATTTATCATCTACAACAGTAGTGTATCCAGAAACCTATACGAAAGAAAGATTGTCTAGAGGAATGGTAAACGGAACCGTATCTCACGAATTTTTTCATATTGTAACACCGCTTTCGGTTCATTCTGAAGAAATTCATTCATTTGATTTTAACAAACCTAATATGTCTCAAAACTTATGGATGTACGAGGGAATTACTGAATATTTTGCAAACTTGTTTCAAGTAAATCAAGGATTAATTACTGAGCAAGAGTTTATCAACTCTGTAAGAAGTAAAATCATTAGAGCTTCAAGATATGATGATACCATGCCATTTACCGAAATGAGCAAAAACATCTTAGAAGATAAGTATGCAAGAAACTACGGTAATGTCTATCAAAAAGGAGCTTTAATTGGAATGACATTAGACATCATTTTAAGAGAAGAAAGTAAAGGAACTTATGGAGTTAGAAATTTAATGAAAGATCTTTCAGATAGATACGGAGCTAACAAACCATTTAAAGATGACGAAATCTTAGATGAAATTGTAAAAATGACATATCCAGCAGTTGGAGAGTTTTTCAAAAATCATTTAACAGGAAATACACCTATAGATTATTTAACGTATTTAAATAAAGCGGGAGTTGTTAAAAAAATTGAACCCTTTGAGTCTTCTTATTTAGTAGATAGTAGAAATCAACTTTTTATCACAGCTAACAATAAAAGAGAAATTGCATTTACAAAAAGAACAAACTCTGGTTTAACTGCTCTTGGTATTAAAGGTGGTGATGTTTTAAAACTTGTAAATGGAGAAGCAATTAATTTAGTAAATGCACGAAAGATTATTAATAAAACTATTCAATTAAAAGAAGGAGACATGATAACTTTTGATATCGCAAGAGATGGCAAAGCGATCAAAATTCAAGGAAAAGTAACAAAAGTTACTGCAGAAAAAGAAATATTTGTAATAGAAGATTTGCCAGCTACGGATCCAAAAACAGTTTTAAGAAAAGCTTGGTTAAAAGGTTAATCAGATTTAAAAATTATGTATAAAGCAGATTCAATTGAATCTGCTTTTTTGTTTTTAATCATTTAAAATTATGTGAGGAACTTCCTGTAGTTTCCAATCAATTACCAAACCTCCCGCTAGACTTCTAGAAATTTCTGGTCCGTATAAAAATTCACATAAATATAAAGCAGCTTCAAAAGATTTTGCGCCTCCGGCAGAAGTAATGTATTTTCCATCATGTACAAACAAAACGTCTTTTCTAATATCTAGAGATGGAAACATTTTTCGCATGGTATCAATATCACTTGGGAAAGTTGTTGATACTTTCCCTTCTAACAATCCTGCTTTTGCCAATACAAATGCTCCATCACAATGTGAAGTGACAAACTGAGCCTCTTTAGCTACTCTTTTTACAAAATCAATCATTTGTGTATCATTCAAGTCATAATCTAAATGATGTTCTGCACTTGGAATGACCAAAATATCAATCTTAGGTAAAGAATCTTTTATATAATTAAAATCTGGAAGAATTCTCATTCCTTCAAATGTAGTAATAGGTTCATCAGAATTAAAAAAGCAACATTATATCGGTCTTTTTTTAATTCAGGAAACACCTTTTTTGTTTCTACAATTTCTCTTTTTCTGTAGTGTTTGTTAGACAGCCGTAAAGAAAAAATGTTGTCAAAATTAAAATTAATGCTTTTTTCATTTTCTAAATATTAGTTCACTTACCTCAAACAATATACAAAAAAAGGCCTTCTAAATTTGAAAGCCTTCTATTAATGGTAATTGTTTTTTAATTTTTTAAAAACTCTTTCTCTTCAATAGCTTTGTTAATTTCTACCGTTACATATTTATGACTATTAAAAAAGAGTTTTCCATTTACTAATTTTACAGTTGCAATCTGTGTACCATCTTTCTTTGTTTTCATAGAAGTTACTTCTACTTTACTACCCTTAATATTGTCATAATTAACAATTCCTCCCTTTTTAATAATGATATTATCCTTTGGGAAGTTTATATGTTTGTAATCGTTATTCTCAACTTCACCAACAATAAAAATATCACCTATATTAATTTTTATAGACGAATTTTGAGCGTTCACAGATCCTAAAAAAAAGCTCATAACAAGAACTAATACTATTTTGTTTTTCATGATAAATTGATTTGTTTGTTGTATAAAAATAAGAATAAATTCTTAAAAAAAACACTTCAAATTGCTTCATAATTTTTCGTAGTTTTATAACAAATCAAAAAATTAAATTTCTTTCTTATGAAAAAATATTTCATTCTTAGTATTTTCACTTTTTTACTTTTCGCTTCTTGCAATGAAACTCAAGACAAAACTGCTATAGAAGATACTTTTGTTTCTGATAATTATACAAAACAAGAAGTAAATATTGTTATGAGAGATGGTGTTAAATTACACACTACAATATATTCTCCCAAAGATACCAGTAAAAAATACCCGATGCTAATGCAAAGAACTCCTTATAGTTCTCGCCCATACGGAGAAGGGAAAATGAAAACTAGAATTGGACCCAATGTAAACTTAATGAAAGAAGGAAACATTGTTGTTTATCAAGATGTTCGCGGTCGTTGGATGAGCGAAGGTATATATGATAATATGAGAGCTTATAATCCGAATAAAAAAGAAAATGAAGCGGATGAAGTTTCTGATACTTATGACACCATAGACTGGTTGGTAAACAATGTTGAAAATAATAATGGTAATGTAGGTACTTGGGGAATTTCGTATCCTGGTCATTATGCCACGGTTTCTACTATTGATGCGCATCCAGCATTAAAAGCTTCATCACCACAAGCTTGTATAGGAGACTTTTTCTTTGATGATTTTCGTCATAATGGTGCATTTTTATTAAGTTATTTTAGAGCAATTTCTTTATTTGGAAAATATAAAGACACTCCTACTGATACTGCTTGGTATTCATTTCCAAAAATGAACACAGAAGATCAATACCAATTTTTCTTAGATGCTGGGCCATTAAAAAATCTAAATAAATATTTTCAATACGAAACTCTTGATCGTAAGGGTCCAGAGAACCCAGATAGAATTGATGATTTTTTCTGGAAAGAAATTGCTGAACATCCAAATTACGATTCTGTTTGGCAAAGTAAAGGGATTATTCAGCACATGGACAAAGTTCCTTCTACTGTGGCAACTATGATTGTTGGGGGATGGTTTGATGCAGAAGATTTATACGGCCCGTTAGAAACTTATAAAGGAATCGAAAAGCACGGAAAGGATAATTATAATACCATGGTATTTGGACCTTGGGATCATGGTGCTTGGGCAAGAAGACGCGGACAAAACATTGTAGGGAATTACTACTTTGGAGATTCTATTTCAGAATTCTTCCAAGACAACATAGAAACCAAATTCTTTAATCATTTCTTAAAAGGTAGTGGTGATAAAAACTCTGGTTTACCAGAAGCTTACGTATTTGATTCAGGTAAAAAAGAATGGAAAACCTATGATAGCTGGCCACCAGAAAATGTTCAAAAGCAAGAAATGTTTTTATCAGATGATCAGAATTTAACGAATAAAAAAGGAGCTAATAAAGGAATTAAATTTATTAGTGATGTAAAACGACCTGTACCTTATTCTGAAGACATTAAAACAGTTTTTACGCCAAGAAAATATATGACCGATGATCAACGTTTTGCTGCAAGAAGACCCGATGTTTTAGTCTTTGAAACGGATGTTTTAACAGAAGACTTCACCTTAGCAGGTGACATATTAGCCAAATTAAAAGTAGCGACTACAGGTAATGCTGCTGACTGGATTGTAAAAGTGATTGATGTGCATCCTTCAGATACTAAAGACAACAAAGACAACAAGAAGTTTCAAGATCATTTAAAGATGAGCAACTATCATTTAATGGTAAGAAGTGAAGTAATGAGAGGTCGTTTTAGAAATGATTTTAGCAAACCTGAACCTTTTGTGCCTAACAAAAAAACGGATGTAAATATTAAACTTCAAGATGTATTTCATACATTTAAAAAAGGACATAAATTACAGATTCAAGTACAAAGTACTTGGTTTCCTTTAATTGATTTAAATCCTCAAACCTATGTAGATAACATCTTTAAAGCCGAAGACAAAGACTTTAAAACGCAAACTCACACGGTATTTACAGATTCAAGTATTGAATTTTCTGTTTTAAAATAAATGCATCTTTTTATCATTAAAAAGGTCTATTAATAAATAGTAAAATCAACATGAATCATACAGACATTATTATTGTTGGAGCGGGTCTATCTGGAATTGGTGCAGCTTGTCATTTAGAAAGAAAGAATAATGATAAGAGTTATCGAATTCTTGAATCTAGAGAAGAAATAGGAGGAACTTGGAGTCTTTTTAAATATCCTGGAATTCGCTCAGATTCTGACATGTATACTTTTGGTTATTCTTTTAAAACTTGGGACAATCCGAAATCTTTTGCAGATGCACCAAGTATTTTAAAATACTTAAATGAAGCAGCTGATGAATACAAAATAAGAGAGAAAATTCAATATCAAACACGAGTATCTTCTGTTAATTTTAATACTGAAAAAAATATTTGGATCGTTACTACAACAAATTCTTCGACGCAAATTGAAGAAGTTTACTCTTGTAATATGTTATTTGTTTGTACTGGATATTACAATTATAAAAATGGATATACTCCTGATTTTCCTGGAGTAGAAAATTTTAAAGGATCGATCATTCATCCTCAACATTGGCCAGAAAACTTAAACTATACAAATAAAAAAGTAGTGGTGATAGGTAGTGGTGCAACAGCGGTCACTATTGTTCCAAAAATGGCAAATGAAACTGCTAAAATCACCATGTTGCAAAGATCTCCAACGTATGTTGGTGCTTTCCCTAATAAAGATAAAGTAGCAGCAATCTTAAAAAGCATCTTGCCAAAAAGGACAGCCCATAAAGTCATTCGATTTAAGAATATAGTAATTCAAATTATTTTCTTCAACGTCTGTAGAAAATGGCCGAAAACAATGAAAAAACTATTGGTAAAAGGTGTACAAAAACAACTAGGTGATATTCCTGCAAATCCTCATTTTTCACCAAATTATAAACCTTGGGATCAGCGCTTTTGTGTGGCTCCAGATGGTGATTTATTTCAAACACTAAAACAAGGTAAGGCAGATATTGTTACCGATCATATAGAAACATTTACAGAAAAAGGAATCAAAACAACATCTGGTAAAGAATTAGAAGCTGATATTGTAATTAGTGCAACTGGATTAAAATTATTGGCTTTTGGTGGTGCAAAAATCTCTATTGACGACAACGAATTTGACATTTCTAAATCACTTACCTACAGAGGTTTAATGTTAAGCGGATTACCTAATTGTATTTTCTTTGCGGGTTATACCAATGCTTCTTGGACTTTAAAAAGTGATTTAACTAGTGAATACGCAAGTAGACTTCTAAAGTTTATGGACCAAAAGAATTATAAATATATGGTTCCAAAAGTGATTGATGAAGATTTAGAAACGATCCCACTGTTAAATTTAAACTCAGGATATATTCATAGATCAGAAAACGAATTCCCAAGACAAGGTTCTAAATTGCCTTGGCGTTTATATCAAAATTACTTTAGAGATTATAAAACTTTACGCATCAATAAATTGACAGACAAAGAATTACAGTTCAAATAAGAATGAATTAAATTCTCCAAGGTGGATTTTTTCGATTCTTCCCAGCACTGTATAAAATAAGTTGATTTCCGTCTAAATCTTTCAATCTAGCTTCTCTCCAAAGCCAAGGTTGGTCTGTTGGCAACAAATCAAACTGAAAACCTTTCTTTAGTAATTGCTCAACATAGTTATCTAAATTTTCTTCTTGAAAATACACCGAAATTCCATCACCTTTTGGTAATTCATCAACAACATGAATAGAGAATGTTGCATCTCCATCAGGTAATTCGAAACGGACATATCTAGGCTTAGCATCTACAATAAGATGCAAGCCTAGTTTTTGATAAAATTCTGTTGCCTTATTCACATCTAAAGATGGAATGGTTATCTGATTTAAAATCATACTATATTTTTTTCTTTATTGGTAACTCGCATTAGTATCCACAAGCATAAAACGCCTATAAAGCCAAGAATAGTAATTAAACTCCAAGTATTATCAAACCCAAAATTATCTATTAATTGCATCCCTGAATTATGACCAAAAATATGAGCAGCAGAAAAAGAAATACTATAAAAAGCCATGTATTCTCCTTGTTTTCCTTTTTTAGCTCTATCAATAACAAAAGCATTTGAGAATGGAAAAGCAATCATCTCTCCTATCGTCATCAATAACATTCCAATAACTAAAATCCCTACTGGAAAACTCCAAATCAACACTAAAAAACTTAATGCAGTCAAAAACAAGCCAACTAACATTAAAGCTGGTTTTGAATAGTTTACTTTTTCTAACCATTTAATTAAAGGCATTTCCAACACAAAAATGATAAATCCATTTAAGCCAAAAAGTAAACCTATCTCAAACTCTGTCAAATGATACACATCTCTATAATACAATGGCATGGTAGAAAAATACTGCAAGAAAACAAAACCAAAAATGAACATGGCAATAAAGAAAATCCAAAAAGGTTTGTCTTTATAAATTGAAATTGGATTCTCAACGTTAACTTCATCCATAACTTTCGCTTTCTTAGGATGCAAAACTCTCATTAATAAAACTACTGCTAACAAACAAGTAACCCCATCTACCCAAAACAATCCTTGATATCCAATAGAAGTAATAATCAACCCTCCAACTGCTGGTCCTGCAGTAAATCCAAGGTTGATAGCTAAACGTATCAAAGTTACAGATCTTGTTTTGTTCTCTGGCTTACTATAAGCGCTTAATGCCACAAACATGGCGGGTCTAAAAGTATCTGCAACTAACATTACTAAGAAGATTCCTATACAAAATCCTAAAAGAGTTGACACATATTGTAAGGCAACAAATAGAATCCCTGTTAAGAACAAACTAATACTCATCACTTTGTAGTATCCAATTTTATCTGTCAGTTTTCCTCCTAACCAAGAACCTGCTACGGAGCCCACTCCAAAACAAGTCATAATCCAACCGACATTTTCTAAGGTAAAGCCTAAACTTTTTGTTAGATATAGAGATAAAAAAGGAATCACCATGGTACCTGCTCTGTTAATTAAGGTGATTAAAGCTAACCACCAAACTTCTTTAGAGAGGCCTCTAAAAGTATCTAGGTAATTAAAATAAAGTTTTTTCATTGTCTTGTTGTTTGGTTGATTGAATGTTGATATAATATAAAAAGTCCGGCTAGATAGCCGGACTTTTTATATTGTTTGATTTTATATTGACATCATCAAAACACATAAATAGCACGGCCATGGACTTCTGAAATCCATTGTTTGCAATTATATGTATTGACGTTTCTCATTTTTAAATTTTAAATTGATGCCTTAAAACTACATAAATTTTTGAAAAGAAAAACAAAAAATAAAATTGTTTCGTATTTTAGAGAAAACTTGGAATATGAAGAAAATAAAAACTGGATATCTTATTGTTGGTGTTTTTGTCCTTTTATTGGGATTGTTATTTATGTCGAATTATTTAAAATCTAGCAATGAAACACATCTAAATGAAAATGGAATTGAAACATTTGCTAAGATCACAAAGATTGATGTTAATAATTATAGAGCAAATGAAATGGACGGAACTTTCGTTGAAAACTATGTATTAACCTTTCAATTTTTGGTGAATGAAGAAACAGTAGAAAGTATCAGAACCATCGAAAAAAAAGACTATGATGCATTCTTTAAACGAACTTTATATGTGAATGATTCTGTTAAAATTTTATACGATGCTTCAGAACCAAAAAACAATCTAATAAAAAAGCTAAATTTACCTGAAAATTAATTCGATGAAAAAAAAATGTATTCTTTTATTAGTTGTTGTGTTGTATTCTTGTAACTCTCAAAGTAAAAGACCTTTGATGGGTGAAACTGAATATCAGCAAAAATTAAATGCTCAATATAAAGACGCAACAAAATCACCATTAAAAAAGAAGGATTTAAGAAATTTTAAAGGTTTAGATTTTTTCCCCATTGATTCTTCATTTATTGTTATCGCTCAATTAAAAAGAACGCCAGACACTCCTTATTTGGCAATGGCAACAACTACAGAAAGAAAACCTTATTACAGAGAATACGGAACTTTATCCTTTACTTTAAAAGGAAAAGATCTTACACTAACTTTATATCAAAGCCTTGAAGAATATAATGATCCTAAATACAAAGATTATTTATTCTTGCCTTTTACAGATGAAACTAGTGGTGAGGGTTCTTATGGTGGTGGTCGCTATATGGATGTATTTGAAAGTACTATTAATTCGAATGATACTATAGAGTTAAACTTTAACAATACCTACAATCCATATTGTGCTTATAATGAAAAGTATTCTTGCCCATTAACTCCAAGAAAAAATCATTTGGATGTTGCTATAAAAGCAGGAATTAAAGATTTCAAAAAATAGAGGTTGATTGTTAAAAACTTACCTTTTTGGTTTAATGTTTTATATTCTATCAAGATTAATCCAATGTTTTTATTGAAAGTTGATCGATCGCTACTAATGAATTACTTTGTCAAATACATTCCTGCAAAAACGGCCAAAAAAGCAACCACAAAACTTGCAATGGTATAGAATGCAAAAGTTGCCAAATCCCCATTCTTTAACAGTACATGATTTTCATATGCAAAGGTTGAAAAAGTTGTAAACCCTCCACAAAAACCTGTAGCCAACAATAAAGTTTGATTTTGATTTAAAGCTTCGTTTTTTGCAGCTAAGCCTAAAATAATTCCGATTAGTAAACTTCCAATAACGTTTGCTGTAAAGGTCGCTAAAGGAAATCCACTTTCTGGATTGTTCAAAAATTTCCCAATCATATAACGAAGTACACTTCCAAAACCTCCACCAATAAATACTAATAAAAGTTGTTTCATTTGTTAGAGTTTTATCTTATCAGCATCGTTCCAATTCCATTTTCCTGTGACAGTTCCTTTACTCAATATCATGATACCTGGATTGGCTCTAATCATCGTTTTTAAAGTGGTTTCATCACAGAATAAAAAGTTAAATGGTAAGTTGTATTTATTCTGCATCAGAATTAAGTCATCCTCAAAAGATGCTGAAACTCCGTACACATTGTATCCTTTGGATATCGCTTTATCAGTTACTTTTTTAATGGCTACAAAACCTTCTTCATCAGATTTATCTGCATTGTAAACAATTACTAACATTACTTTATCCATTGCCAAAATCTGTGGAGCTAAATCGTTTTGTGTGTCTTCTAACATAAAATCGTGCACAGGTGGTAACTCATTTGGATCTTCAGGAAATTCCATCCCTTCTGGAATATTTTTACCAACAGCATAGGCTCTAAAGTCAATAATTGGCAAATGATTTAATACATGAAAAGTGATGGAAGAAAAACTTATCAAGCTAAGCAAAGTCAACGTAAACGTAATTTTCTTAGAAAAGATTTCTTTGATGTCTTTTACTCTTATCAATAACAATAAAATGAGTCCAATTAAGATTACATTTTTCCAGAAAGTTTCCCAAGGTGTTAATTTGATAGCATCTCCAAAGCATCCACAATCTGTCACTTTATTATAGTAAGCAGAATACCAGGTTAAGAATAAAAATAAGGTCGTTAGACCTAATAAACTCCAAACTGTCAGTTTCGATTTATATCCTAGTAACAACAGCACGCCTAACATAATTTCTACAATAATCAACAGAATTGAAAATGGCAGAGCAAACGGAATTAAAAATTCTAGATTTAAAACACTTTCACCAAAGTATTCTTGAAATTTATATTGAGACCCTATTGGATCTACCAATTTTACAAAGCCAGAAAAGATAAACATGGCTCCTACAAATATTCTTGAAAGGTGAACTAATAATTTAATCATTGTTTTAATTTATTTAAAAAACTTCTTTATCATTTAAATTTATTCTTTTTTCATTGATAAAAATGAACAAAAAAAATTATTATTATTTTGTGAAAAAAGGTTTAAAAACTTCTATACTTTTTTCTTCATTTCAATCAGAAAAACACTCGAAGTGACAAACTAATAAAATCTGCAACTTTGAACCTTTTAAACTTTGTTACTTTTTAACTTTGTTAACTCATATGAATCATCGCAAAAATCGCATAATTAATCATGTCTTGATAATTCGCATCAATGCCTTCAGACACTAAGGTTTTTCCTTTATTATCTTCAATTTGTTTTACACGAAGTAACTTCTGAATAATTAAATCTGTCAAAGAACTTACTCTCATATCTCTCCATGCTTCACCGTAATCATGATTTTTATTTTCCATCAAATCTTTGGTGATTTTCACATGCTTGTCATACAGATCTGTTGCTTCTTTAATAGATAAATCTGGATTGTCAACAACACCTAATTCTAACTGAATTAAAGCCATTACCGAATAATTAATAATCCCTATAAACTCAGATTTCTCTCCTTCATCTACTTTACGAACCGTATTTTCTTGCAACTGACGAATACGTTGTGCTTTAATAAAAATTTGATCTGTTAAAGAAGGTAATCGTAAAATTCTCCATGCAGAACCATAATCGCTCATTTTCTTAATAAACAAACTTCTGCATTGGTCTACAACCGTATCGTATTGGTTAGAAGTATTTGGCATAAACAATATTAATTTCCGTAAATTTCGTTCAAATTTTATGAACTAAAAAATCTATCTAAGTTTAATGAAAAAAATTGTTGTTTTTTGTGGTTCTAGCCTCGGTTTTAATCCTGTTTATAAACAAGCTGCCATTGAATTAGGAAACTATTTTGTAGCCAATGATGTTACCTTAGTTTATGGTGGCGGAAAGATTGGAATGATGGGCGTTTTATCTGAAACTATCTTAAATAATGGAGGAAAAGTAATAGGTGTGATTCCAGCTTTACTAGAACACGAAGAAGTTGTAAACTCTAATGTAACTGAATTAATTGTTACCAAAACAATGAGTCAACGAAAAGTGATTATGAGTCAGTTAGTTGATGGATATATATCTTTACCTGGTGGATTTGGGACCTTGGATGAACTTTTTGAAGGTTTAACTTTAGGTCAACTACACATCGAACAAAAACCAAATGGTATTTTAAATGTAAATGGATATTTTGATCATACTTTACAGCAATTAGATGTCATGATTGAAGAAGGTTTTTTGAAGCAAGAAAACAGAGACATGTTATTAGTTGATACTTCCATAAGTGGATTGATGCGAAAAATGGATGCATATATTGCCCCAGTAAAAACACATGTAATTAATAAAATAATCAAGCATGACCATTAATTGTAACGGCAGTTTAATCGATCTTTCTATTCCAAAAGTGATGGGAATTTTAAATATTACCCCCGATTCTTTTTACGATGGTGGTAAATATAAAAATAAAAGTGAGATACTTATACAGACTGAAAAAATGCTCTCAGATGGAGCAACATTTATAGATATTGGTGCATATTCTTCAAGACCTGGAGCAAAACATATCTCTGAAGAAGAAGAATTGCAACGTATAATTCCTGTTGTAAAATTACTGATAGAAAAATTTCCAGGAATTCTAATTTCTGTAGATACATTTAGAAGTAAGGTTGCCAAAGAAACTATTGCAATTGGGGCAGCTTTAATTAATGATATTTCTGGTGGTAAGATGGATGAAAATATGTTTAAAACTATAGCTGAACTTCAAGTTCCCTATATTTTAATGCACATGCAAGGAACTCCACAAAACATGCAGAAAAATCCATCTTATAAAAACGTTACTAAAGATTTAATTTCTTTTTTTGCAGCACAAATTTTTGAATTGAGACAATTACAAGTAAAAGATGTGATTATTGATGTTGGTTTTGGCTTCGGAAAAACTTTAGTACATAATTATCAATTATTAAAAGATTTAGCATTATTTAAAAGTTTAGACACACCCGTTTTAGCCGGCATCTCTAGAAAATCAATGCTTTACAAACCTCTAAACTCTTCTGCTCAAGAAGCCTTAAACGCTACAACTTCTGCCAACACAATTGCCTTATTAAACGGCGCAAATATTTTACGTGTTCATGATGTAAAAGAAGCCGTTGAAGCAACAAAAATTGTGAATCTACTTAACTAATTTGTACATTTACACTAAACGCCACCTTATCTATGTTAGATTTTCTTGATTTTTCTTTTTTAGATGTCCTAGATATTCTTTTAGTAGCAATTCTACTCTACTATATTTATAAACTTTTAAAAGGAACAGTTGCTATCAATATTTTTATTGGTATTGCTTTTATTTTCTTGATTTGGAAAATGACTCAGATCTTAAAGATGGAAATGCTAAGTAATATTTTAGGGTACTTATTAAGTGGTGGAGTTATCGCGCTGATTATTGTTTTTCAGCAAGAAATTAGAAAATTTTTGTTAATGATTGGAACTACCAATTTTGCATCTAGAAGAAATTTCTTAAAACAACTTAAGTTTTTAAAATCAGAAATTACTACAGAAACTGATGTAGATACTTTATTAAATGCTTGTAAAAAAATGTCTGAAACTAAAACTGGTGCACTCATCGTTTTAGAAAGAACGAATAGTTTAGATTTTTTAATAAATACGGGTGATGCTATGAATGCAGAAATGAACGAGGTTTTACTAGAAAGTATTTTCTACAAGAACAGTCCACTGCATGATGGCGCAACTATAATACGTGATAATTTTGTTGTAGCAACAAGAGTTGTCTTACCCGTTTCAAATAGCATTAATATACCATCAAGATTCGGTCTAAGACATAGAGCAGCTTTTGGGGTTTCAGAAAAAACAGATGCTATTTGTTTATTAGTTTCTGAAGAAACTGGAGAAATATCCTATATAAAAGATGGAGGTTTTGAGTTGTTTATAGATTATAATGATTTGGTTGAAAAATTAAGACACGATACTCAATAACTTTTATATGGAATGTAAAAATTGCAAAAATTCTCTTAGAGATATAGATGGATTTTGTTCTAGTTGTGGAGCTAGAATTATAGATGAACGTATTTCACTTCGGTTTTTATTCAATGAGTTTTTGGATAAAGTTTTAAGTGTAGATAATAAATTACTAAAAACTTTTCTTCACTTATTTACAAAACCTGAGGTTGTTATTGATGGTTTTATAAATGGTGTTTGGAAAAAATATTATAATCCTGTTAGTTATTTATTAGTTTCCATCACATTAAGTGGAATTTATCTTTATTTTTTAAAAGATGTTGCTTTTGAAGCCTTAGGCGCAAGTTCGGATCCAAATAATCCGTTCGCCAATGAAGAATTCATAAAACATTTTTAATTTCACTTTAGATTATCAGGCCTTATTTACAGTTACAAATATTCCTGTTTATGGTTTTATTTCTTGGTTGGTTTTTTTTAATAAGAAAAAATATAACTTCTATGAACATTTGATTATCTACTTATATGCTGCTTCACAAACAGCAGTTTTAAGTTTTTTTTAATTGTTGTTCCTTTTTATTTTATTGATAAAGAAATTAGTGGCATTCTTACCTTAGCTATGAGTGTTTTTACTTTGGTTTATTTTGCCCATGTTTTAGTTAGCTTGTTTAAACTTACTTTTTTTCAATTAATAATTAAGACTATCTATTTTACATTTTTATCAATTATTATTCTCCTTCTTATAGGTATTTTAATGAATGTAGTGATGATGATGTACATGGGGCCAGAAAATTATTTAAAACAATTTAAACCACCAAATGCTAATGATTCGATTCAAAAAATTGAAAAATTAGATAGCACTAAGGTTCTCTTCAGAAAAAAAATACTATTAAGAAGCTAGTTCTAGACTAAACTGCTTATCATATAAGTTTTTATAATAACCCTCTTTTTTCTTGAGCAATTCTTTGTGGGTACCTTCTTCTACTATCATTCCTTTATCCATTACGATAATTTTATCAGCTTGCTTAATGGTTGCTAATCTATGAGCAATAACAATAGATGTTCTTCCTCTTGTAATTTTATCGGTGGCATATTGAATCATTTGTTCTGAATGAGAATCTACAGAAGATGTGGCTTCATCTAAAATTAATATTCTAGGCTTGCTTACATACGCTCTTAAAAAGGCGATTAATTGTCTTTGTCCAGAAGAGAGCATCACTCCTCTTTCTTTTACGTTATAATGATATCCCCCCGGAAGTGTCATGATAAAATCATCAATACCAATTTCAACAGCAGCTTTTTTAACTTCTTCTAGAGTAATCTCATTATTTTTTAATGTAATATTATTATAGATAGAATCTGAAAACAAGAAAACATCTTGTAAAACAATCGCAATTTGATTTCTTAAGGAAGCTAATTCATATTCGTCTACAGGAATATTATCTACTGAAATAACACCACTATCAATCTCATAAAAACGATTAATTAAATTAATAATCGTTGATTTCCCTGCTCCTGTTGCTCCAACTATTGCAATAGTTTGACCTTGTTTAACATCTAAAGAAACACCTTTTAATACCTCTTCGCCCTTGATATAACTAAATCTTACATCATCAAAATTGATATCACCTTGAATGTTTAAAGCTTTGGTTGTTCCTTCTTTACTGATAAAACTTTGTGTGTCAATCACTTTAAAAACACGCTCACCAGCTACAATTCCCATTTGCAATTGATTGAATTTATCTGCAATCTGTCGTAAGGGTCTGAATAACATTTGGGACATTTTTATAAAAGCTATGACTGCTCCAACGGTAGTAAATCCTTCTAATATTTGATATCCTCCATACCATACAATTAATCCAACTGCGATCGATGATAATATCTCTGCGATCGGGAAAAAGATAGAATAATACCAAACCGTTTTTACATGTGCTTTTTTGTGTTTATTGTTTATTTCTTTAAAGTTTTCATATTCTATTTGTTCTCTACTAAAAAGCTGAACAATTTTCATGCCTGTAATTCTCTCTTGAACAAAACCATTTAAGTTTGCAACTTGGTTTCTAACATCTTGGAAAGTAGCTTTAATGGCAACTTGAAAAACTTTAGTTGCATAAACTAATACTGGCAAAACAGCCAAAGCAATCAATGCTAAACGCCAATTCATTACAAACATTACCACAATGACTACTAACATTTTTAAAATGTCACTTACAATCATGAAGACACCTTGTGTAAAAAAGTTAGCAATCGTTTCTATATCGGAAACCACTCTAGTAACTAATCTACCTACAGATGTATTATCAAAATAAGACATTTTGAAACTTTGTATATGTCTAAAAGTTTTCGCTCTAATATCTCTAATGATGTGCTGTCCAACCCAATTTGCATAATAAATGAACAAGAATTGTAAGATTACTTCAGCAAAAATTAGCGCTAATAATATTTGAATGTAAAAAATCAGATTATCTATATCTTGATTATTGACAAAATCATTAATAGTTTCTCCTATAATATAAGGAGTTATCGCTGCTACTAATGCAAGTGTAATTGTAGAGATTGCTGCAATAGAAAACTTGAGTTTATAGCTTTTAGCAAAACTCATTAATCTTGTAAATATTTTTATATCAAAGGCGTTACCTGATACTTTTTCTGACATTACTAGTATTTGATTTTTGTTAAAAATAATCCTTGTGCTGGCACTGATAAACCTGCTTCACTTCTCTTTTTACTTTCAATAATTTGTCTAAAATCTTGAATAGATTTTTTACCGAGTCCAACTTCAATTAAAGTTCCTACAATAGCTCTTACCATATTTCTTAGAAATCTGTTTGCTGTAATGTAAAAAGTTAAGTACTCGCCTTCCTGTTTCCATGCTGCTTTGGTAACTTCACAATTAAAAGTTTTAACATCTGTTTTCACTTTTGAAAAACTTTCAAAGTCTTCATATTCCTGTAAAATTGAAGCAGCTTCATTCATATTTTCAAGATCTAACTCCTTTTGATAAAATTGCCATGTGGTTTCTAATAAAAATGGATTTCTACCTAAGTAAATTCGATATTCATAACTTCTGCTAATCGCGTCAAATCTAGCGTGCTTATCATCTAAAACATTCTTTATAGAACGGATTACAATGTCATTTGGTAAAATTGAATTAAACTTATAAACATGCTCATCAGACAAATTAGTCAAGGTGTCAAAATGAGCAAACATTTGACTTGCATGAACTCCAGCATCTGTTCTTCCGGCTCCAACTACCTGAATTTCTTCTTGAAGAATTGTAGAAATTGCTTTGTTAATTTCTTCTTGTACAGAAGTAGCATCTGGTTGCATCTGCCAACCATGATAGTTTGTTCCTTTGTACGACAACTCTATAAAATATCTCAAAAAAATGATGCTTTAATGACTATCAAAATTAAGGAATTTATTTTGTTATTTGTACTTTCGTTCTGTGAAGAAAATCTTATTACTTTCAGACACTCATGGATATATTGATGATCAAATTTTAAAGTTTGTAAAACAGGCTGATGAAGTTTGGCATGCTGGTGATATTGGCAATCTTGAAGTTACTGATACCATTAATAAACTTAAACCGCTTAGAGCTGTATATGGTAATATTGATGATAAAGACGCACGATTACAATTTCCTTTAGATAATAAATTTAGAGTAGAAGATGTGACTGTTTGGATGACTCATATTGGAGGATATCCCAATAGGTACATTTCAAGAATTAAAGATGAGCTGAAAAATATAAAACCAAAAATTTTCATAAGTGGGCATTCTCATATTTTGAAAGTTCAGTATGATAAAAAATTGGGGTTATTGCATTTAAATCCAGGTGCTGCTGGTAAACACGGATTTCATAAAATAAGAACTATGCTAAGATTTGATTTAGAAAGTGGAGAAATAAAAAATATGGAAATCATAGAATTAGCTACACGAGCTTAGTCAATACTTTATCACAAACTGGAAGTTCAATATTGATACATGTTCCTTTTCCTTTACTAGTTTCTATGATAAACTTTCCTTCCATCATATGGATTCTTGCATCTATTTGATTGATCCCTAAACCATCTTTTTCTTGGATAAGTGAATTATCAAAGCCATTACCATTATCTTTTATCTCTAGTATTATTTTTTTATTCTTTTCTATTAAACTAATACTTGCGTGTGAGGCATTACTATGTTTTAAAATATTATTCACAAACTCTTGAATGATATTATAGAGTTTTATCTCAAAACCTTGATCATATCTTTTAATATATTTTGTTTCTATATCTATTTGCAACTGTGAATTGGAATACTTTTCTGCAAAATCTTTAATAGCAAAAGCCAATCCAAATTTTAAAAGAATAGAAGAAACTAAAGTATGTGATAAGTCTCTTATTTTTTGAGAAGCTTCGTTGATAATACTCTGCGACTTATCTACTTCCATAGGTGTAGAACCATTAAATTGTTTTTTACACGCTTGTAAATGCAAATTAGCAGATGATAGTAATGCACTGACGCTATCATGTAAGGTTTCTGCAATTTCTTTTCGCTCAGATTCTTTACCATCTAGGGTTGCGTTTAGTATTTTAATTTGAGACTCTGATTTAATTTTTTCCAAACGTTGTTGTTGCAATAAATCTTGTTTTGAAAGCTCTAAACCTAAATTCTTTTGGCGAAGCTTGTATTGATTTAAGAGGAAAATTAAAAGTACGATAATAGAAAAACCACTAATTCCGATAATCCATGTAAGATCTTGTGCTTTTTGTTTTTGATATAGTACTTTTTGTCTTTTTATTTCTTCCTGAAGGACACCTTCTTTTATTCCATTTTCATAATTCTTATTAGCATAAATTTCAGCTACTTTTTTTTCATTGAGGTTTTCTTCAAGCTTCCTGTATAATTCCCAAGAAGACTCTTGTTGTTCATATGCACGGTAATCTTTTAATAAATAACTAGAATAAGCCAAGTTATAATATAGACCCGCTTTTATTTCATCCGCTTTTTCTCCCTTTATTTTTTCTAAAGCCTCGAGTCCTTTTTTTAAATATTTTTTGGAAGTTTCATAATCTTTCTTAAAAAACTGAATGTTAGAAAGTGTATTATACCCACTAGCAATTAAAAGTTGATCTCCTTGTCTTTCTTTTATTTCTATAGATTTTAAAGCAAATTCTTCTGCTTTATCAAATATTTGTTCCCTCATATAAAAGCCAGAAAGATTATTATAAACCCTCGCTTTTAATAATTCTATATCTCCTTTAAATGATTTTGAATTTTGAACTTTCCTATAATAATAGAGAGTACTATCCTTATAAATAGTAGTTTTAACACTATCTTTTACTTCTAACTTCTCGTCAAATAAACGATGATACGATTTTCCAATATTGAAGTTGTTTTCTAAATAATTATAGTTTTGATCTAATGGAGATTTTTTATCATTAAGAGAATCATTTAATTCAATTTGACTGATAAAACCTTTCAGGCTTGTTTTAAAATAAGTTATAGCTTTTGTGTAGGACTTCGTTTCATGCCAAATTTTACCGATTAAATAATTAGTTTTTGAGACTAAATCGAGATCTTTTTCATTTTTTGCAATTTCTAAAAGATTCAATGCTTTATTTAAAGCTGGTGAATAATTTTTTCTTTGATAAAGACTATCAGATTCCACATATAAAGAATCCATTTGTTTTTTTAAAAATAACAACTCAGAGTCTGATTTATTTAAACCAGACTCTGAGTTACAGCTTACATTCAAACTTACTATAGTTAGGAATATAAGTTTAAAATATTTTTTCAAATTTATTTTCAAATCAAAAATTATAATTTGATTTTTAGTCAAAAATTATTACTGGTTTCTTTATTGGCAGATCCCTTGATTCTGTCGTATTATTAACAAAAGCTATCTCCATCGATTCGTTTTCGTCCTTAACAAAGTTATTTGCAAAATCTGACTGAGTACCTTCTCCTGGAGTTAAATGAATTTCATACACATTGTTATCGGCATCAAAAATATAATCAACAACTACCCATTCGTTAACTTTAAAATCTAAGGTAAAAGTACCATCATTATTTGTTGTAACACTATAAGAGTTTAAATACCCTAAATCAGTGTCATCTTCAGATCTACTAGCCTTAATCTCTTCATCTAAAACAGTAATAGAATGTTTTTTATGTTTTTCTGTATCGTTAAAGCTAATTCTTAACTCTCCATCCTTAAGAGCGATCCCTTCATTTTTTATTGATTTAGATACATTCTCAGACGAATATAAGTAAATATTACTGGTATTGGTTTTAGCATCTAAAACATTATCTGATGCTGCACCATTGTTTAATTGATAATCTAAGGAGTAATCTCCACTAGTGCTTTTGTTTAACGTAAAAGATTTTAATAAGACTTGAGCAGTTGGCTCCTCTAAAAATGTTGAATCCTCTTGTGTACAGGAAGAAAAACCCACTGTGATAAGTAATAAGGTAATTAAGCTAAATTTTTTCATGATAAGAAATTTTAATAAATTGGAAAATTGGTTTTACTATTTTTTTAAAAATAGGCCAAACAAAATATACAGCAAAATTATATAAGAGGTTGGGGAGGGGTAGTTAATTATTCTGATTAATATTAGGGGGGGGGTAGTTATAGTTAAGAGAATTCTTAAATTATATAATTTTATTTTTTACTGCATACATTGCTAAGCCTACTGCATTTTTAACATTTGTTTTCTTTAATAAACTTTTTCTATAGGTATCTACTGTACTTTGACTTATATTTAATAAGTCTGCAATTTCTGGAGAATTGTATTCTTGTGCTATCAATTTTAATACCTCAACTTCTCTTTCTGTTAAGCTATGGGCTATGGTACTTTCTGGTCTTTCACCAGCTTTAACTTTTTGCCCTGTATAAAGCTTTAAAAGATTATTTTTAATAGTGTCACTAAAATATTGTTCACCTTCATGAACTGCTTTTATAGCATTAATAATATGTTCTCCTGCACTATCTTTAGATAAGAAACCGCTAGCTCCTAGAGATAACATTTCTTCTACTAATTTTACATCATCATAACTAGAAAGAATAATGACTTTGAGGTTAATTTTCTTGAGTTTAAAAAATTTCAAAACTTCAATACCATCATAATGAGGCATATTAATATCTAATATTAAAATATCAGCCCTATGTTTCTCAGCCCAGTCAATAACTTCTTTACCAGTTAGTGAGTAACCTTCTATTTCTATATCATCATCTGTATTAATCACAGCTATTATACCTTCTATTAGTATTTTGTGATCATCAGCTACGTGAACTTGAATCTTTTTTTTCATAGTATATTACAAATATAAGTTGGTATTTCACATATCACAATACCTAAATTTAGTGAAATTTTCTTCTCCCCATAAATAGGGAGGGCGCTCCCCTTTTATAGGGATGACTATGTTTTTAAATTTAATATGTAAATATAAAAAACCAGAGGGTTAGCTCTGGTTTATCGCACTAAATATACTAAGATGTTAGGTCTATCGCAATCTATCTACAGATTTTACGAGATCTTCATCCTTCTTAATTGCTTTGTTTGCAATCACAGATAGCAAAATAACAATAGTTGGTATAAACATCCCAATACCTTTCTCAGAAGAAACTTCTCCAGGTAAGTTTAGAGATAAATAAATCAATATTCCTAATAAAAAGAGATTGATCAAAATAATAATACGCCCAAGTACAAACTGAAGTTGTCTTTTTCTAAATTGAAAAATTGAAACTATTGCAACAAAAGCGGATAGAATAAAAAGCAAAGGAACTAGTTTTGATAAGGTTTCTTCATTAGAAAATAAATCAAATGCAAATACTTCATCATTAGCAACTTTCCAAAGTTTAAAAATAAAAATAAACCCAACAGAAAGAATGGATATTAATAATAAATATATTGATTGTATTCTTTGTATCATTCTATTGTAACGAAGAACAAAATTATGACTTTCTTTTTTAAAAAGAAACATAAACATTTAAAATAATTGCATATATTTGCTGTAACAACCACTCTAATACTGTTGTATAGTACTTTATACAATCTATATAAAATCAAAAAAACTTAACAAAATTCTTAACATACTTAAGAATCCTAATTTAATTTAACTTACATGTTCGAAATTTCAGAACTAAAAGCAAAAACACTTGCTGACTTACAGCAAATTGCTAAATCTATTGGCTTAACTAAAACTAGTCAATTAAACAAGTTAGATCTTGTATATCAAATCTTAGACATACAAGCTGCTAATCCTACTAAGACCGAAAATCCAAGTAGTGAAAAACCTAAAGCTGAAAAGCCAAAAAGAAAAAGACTTGTAAAAAAAGCTGTTTCTGAAAATAATGACAGTCCTCCTGTCAAAAAAACTGAAGATTCTCCAAAAGTAACTAGTGAAGAAAAAGTAGTAGAAAAGGTAGAGGAAAAAATTATTGAGAAAAAAGCTCCGGTTCATCAGAATAAGAAGCCTATCCATAAGTCTAAAAAACCTGAAGTAATTTCTTCAGAAAAAAATGCAAGTGATATCAAATCATCATCAGTTG
>Ga0209654_1000282_pt1 | contig 52801 bp, 48 predicted proteins | sample SaaInl1SG_22_DNA_FD_184646 | JGI IMG/M metagenome (GOLD analysis project Ga0209654, IMG submission 184646) | Marine microbial communities from expanding oxygen minimum zones in the Saanich Inlet - ESP_161SG_22_DNA (SPAdes) (version 2) | ecosystem: Environmental > Aquatic > Marine > Intertidal... | reverse complement strand
ATATGGACAAATCCCCGAAAAGCCTGATGCGGATGTTATCGGCAAATGGCAATCCCACCTTGTCAAATATCGCCCGGATATTGGCGGTATTGCTGGAACACACCAATTCCAGAATCACCGTGACGATAGAGCCGGATTAACGCACCCGCCATCGAAAAGGCTGTCAAAGAGCTGCCCGTTAGTATCCCCTATATTTTCTGGCCTCATATTTTCTGGCCTCATATTTTCTGGCCTCATATTTTCTGGCCTCATATTTTCTGGCCTATATTTTCTGGCCGTCTTTTCACGAAATATTAAGAGGCGCTGATCTATACTGTCCTATCAACTTACTTAAAAGAGGGATTAAAAATATGGAGCCCACCGAGATATTTACAACTGAATTAGAAAACAGGTTCAAACAAGCAAAATCAAAAGATAAGGAGTGGCTTGTTGTGAAGGCAGGTGAGTTAGAAAAGGCTACCGGCCTGACAAATCGGATAGCTATATGCTGCGGTGTTATGGTGGCGGCAATGATGCCGGGCGATGTTGTAATGGCATCACCGCCAAGTGGGCATAGCACAACGTTTAAGGTTTTTTACTGGATGAAATATAATGGTCGAAACAGATCGCTATGAAAAAGCTGGAACGCAATAGCCCAGCAGAGGAAAAAGCCCTGAAGGCCGCGATGGCGGCTGACCCGGACATATGGGAGGCGGCAGAGGCAGAATTTGCCTCTGCCCGTCGTGGCCGCCCGCCTGTGCCTGAACCAAAAAACAGCTGTTTCTATCCGATTTGACAAAGATGTTCTGGACAGGCTTCGGGCAAGCGGCAAGGGCTGGCAAACCCGCGTTAATGCCCTGCTCAGAAAGGAATTAAATCTCGGCTAGACGTTGCGCGCGTGAAAGGGATATGGGCTAGCGCCTACCCCTTGAACGGGTCGCGTACCAGGATAGTATCCTCGCGTTCGGGGCTGGTAGAGAGCAGGGCAACCGGTATCCCGGTCAGCTCTTCAACGCGGCGAATATATTTTACCGCATTGGCCGGCAATTCGGCCCAGGAACGCGCCCCATAGGTGGTCTCTGACCAGCCCGGCATTTCTTCGTAAATGGGGGTGCATTCTGCCTGATCGGCGGCATTAGAGGGGAAATAATCCAGCCTTTGTCCGCGGCAGTCATAGCCGATACAGATTTTCAGCACATCAAACCCGTCCAGCACATCCAGCTTGGTCAGGGCCATGCCGGTAATGCCCGCGGTCAGGCCAGCCTGGCGCACCATGACCGCATCAAACCAGCCACAGCGCCGCTTGCGCCCGGTAACCGTGCCAAATTCGCGGCCACGCTCGCCCATCCGCTCGCCATCTGTGCCAAAATCCTCGGTTGGAAAGGGCCCGGAACCCACCCGCGTGGTATAGGCCTTGGTAATGCCAAGGGTAAAGGTAATCGAAGAAGGCCCTGTACCTGCCCCGGTCGCGGCCTGGCCAGCCACAGTGTTGGAAGAAGTGACAAACGGATAGGTGCCATGATCGATATCCAGCATCACCCCTTGCGCGCCTTCAAACAGGATTGTCTGGCGAGCATCCTGGGCCGCGGCCAGCATCTGCCAGCTGCGCCCGGCAAAGGCCAGCAATTCATCGGCCATGCCCAGCAATTCATCCGCCATTTCAGTAGCGCTGACAGGTGCCTGGCCAGCGGCTTGCAACCAGATATTGTGATGGGCAGCTATCGCCTCCAGCCGTTCTGCCAGCAAGCCAGGATTACGTAAATCAGACAGGCGCACCCCGCGCCGTGCGACCTTGTCTTCATAGGCAGGGCCAATACCGCGCCCGGTCGTGCCGATTTTACCCGCCCCGCGCATCGCCTCTCGTGCCTGATCGATTTTCACATGTACCGGCAGGATAAGGCTGACATTTTCCGATACGCTCAGATTTGCCGGGCTTACCTCTACGCCCTGTCCGCGCAAGGTTTCAATTTCCGATAACAGGGCGGCCGGGTCAACCACCACGCCATTGCCGATAACCGATTTCTTGTTCTTGCGCACAATCCCCGAAGGCAGCAAAGACAGCTTGTATTCCACCGCGTCGATGACCAGCGTATGTCCGGCATTATGCCCGCCCTGAAAGCGCACCACCATATCGGCGCGTTCAGACAGCCAATCGACGATTTTGCCTTTGCCTTCATCCCCCCATTGTGAGCCGATTACCGCAACATTTGACATAGCACCCCTCATTTACCCTTTATCTGAACTGGTATCTTTATATACCCGATACCTTATAAATCACCTTTTTTGACATGATCGCCAGCCCCCTGGAGCGGTTCTGGCTGGCCGTCCGCGCCTCGAATAATAAACTGACAGCCCAATGCGCGCGCCTCTGCCTCGGCCTCTGCGCCCTGGCTGCCATAGACAATATGGCGACCGCGCTGAATATAAGCCAGCCCGGCTGCAAAGCCCAGCTCGGCCGGAATATAAATCAATGGCAGCGCATCAGGCATGACCAGACCGCGCAACACCCGCTCCATATAAACAGAAATTCCAACCGCTGCCTCATCATAGCCGGTACGATACGCCCCACCCCTGGCAATCGCCCCGCGCAAGCCTTTGGCAAAAAGCGAAAAGCTGATAGAGGTATGATAGCCAAAGCCCTGCATATCCAGCGGATCAAGCGTTATCGCCACATCCGGCAACAGCGCGGCCAGCTTATCGGCTACCTGCAACAGGCTGTCCAGCTTGGCAGCGGCCGCCTCTTCCAGCTCTTCTACCAGAGCGCGCAAGCCCTCGCCGGAAGCCCCCGAGGCCAGCATCATTTCTGCCAGCTTTGGGGCGGCGGCAATCGGCAAAGCGGTCAGGGCGGAAATATCGCGGTTATTTATCGCCTCAAACAGCTGGTTCTTTAGCTGGCCATCCATTTTATTCAGGCTCTCGCCCAGCAATAATTCGGCCAGATGCGGCAGACCCAAATCCAGCGTTAATGCCTTGATGCCGGCCTTTTGCAGACCTAGCACCCCGGCCAGAATAATTTCCACCACCGCGTCTGCATCATCGCGGCCGATAATTTCTGCCCCGGCCTGAACCAGCTGGCGTTCGGGGTTCAATACATCGGGGACAACCCGCATCACATCGCCGCCATAGGCCAGCCGCAAGGGGCGCGGGCGCGCCGCAAGACGCGTGCCGGAAATTCGGGCAATCTGGGCCGTCATATCCGAGCGCAGACCCATCATCCGGCGCGAGATAGGATCAAGAAGGCGGAAGGTTTGATCCGCCAATGCCGCCCCTGGCCCATCGGCCAGCAAGCTGGTTTCAAATTCCAGCAAGGGCGGCTTGATACGCTGATAGCCAAATTGGGAAAAACAGGACAGAACCGCCTCTACCGCATCGGCATCTGCCTGGGCTTGCGGGGCAAGCAAATCTGACAGGCCGGCTGGCAACAACCCCTTATCGGCTTCGGTTTTTTCACCGGATAGCGATGCGGTGTCCGCCCCGGAACCTGTAAGCGAGGCAGGGCTGTTCTGTTTTGAGAAATCATCTGATGCGGTCATGTCTTTATCTGCCCCTAACAGGCGGTTTCAGGAACAAGGCCATAGGCAAAAAAGCCCTATAGCTTGTATCCTTTTTACCCCATAGGAGCAAGCATTTGGGGGCAAGGACGAGCCCTGCCCCCATTTTAAAAGATTTTTCCTGTTCCCCGGCCCTGGCCTAGGAGGCAAAGCGCAAATAATCTGCCCGTACAATTTGCGGTAATGCGCGAATCGCACCAAGGGTCTGTTTATCCACTGCCCCATCGATTTCGATCAAGGCTACGGCCTCGCCGCCAGCTTGCTTGCGCCCCAAATGGAAGGTGGCGATATTCAGCCCCAGCTCGCCCATCAATGTGCCAAGCGTGCCGATAAAGCCGGGCTTGTCATAATTGCGCAGATACAGCATATTTTCAGGGAAATCCGATTCAATGGAAATGCCCTGCACCTCTATCAGGCGCGGCATATCCCCGCCGACCAATGTACCGGCAAGTGACCGCTCAGACCCGCCATAGCTGACGCTCAAACGCAGCAAGGTTTCATAATCACAGCGCCTGTCATGGCGCACAGTGGCCACCGCAATCCCCTTTGAAGAAGCGATAGTGGCCGCATTCACCATATTGACAGAATCCATCTGTGCGCCCAGCAATCCGGCCAGCGTCGAGGCCAGAACAGGCTGTTCATTCAGGCCGGCTGCCTTGCCATCAAATTCCAGCTTGATGGTGTTTAATTCAGGCAAATCTGTCTGCCCCAGAAAGCGACCAAGCAACGCGCCCAAATTCATATAGGGTTTCAGGATAGGGGCTTCTTCGGCCGATACAGAGGCCATATTAATCGCATTGGTTACTGCCCCTGTGGTCAGATAATCTGCCATTTGTTCGGCCACTTGCAAGGCTACTTTTTCCTGTGCTTCAGTGGTACTTGCCCCCAAATGCGGCGTGGCGATGAAATTTTCAGCTTCAAAAAGCGGGTTATCCCTGGCCGGTTCTGTTTCAAACACATCCAGGGCTGCCCCGGCCACATGGCCGGCATTCAGCGCCGCCAGCAAGGCCAGCTCATCGACCAGCCCGCCCCGCGCACAATTGACAATCCGCACACCCTTTTTCATCTTGTTGATGGCATCGGCTGAAATAATGTTGCGGGTCGCGTCGGTCAAAGGGGTATGCAGGCTGATAAAATCCGCGCGTGCCAGCAACACATCCAGCTCCACCTTTTCAATGCCCAGCGATTTTGCCCGCTCTTCGGTCAGGAACGGGTCATAGCCCATCACCTTCATCTTCAGCCCTTGTGCGCGCTCTGCCACAATCGCCCCGATATTGCCGCAGCCAATAATGCCAAGGCGCTTGCCGGTAATCTCTGTGCCCATAAATTTCGACTTTTCCCATTTGCTGGCAATCGTCGAGGCATGGGCTTGCGGGATCTGGCGTGCCAGTGCCAGTAACATGGAAATGGCGTGTTCTGCGGTGGTCACCGCATTGCCAAATGGCGTGTTCATCACCACGACCCCGGCATTAGTGGCGGCGCTCAAATCCACATTATCCACCCCGATACCTGCCCGGCCAACCACTTTCAGCCTACCAGCCTTTGCCAGCAATTCCGGGGTTACTTTGGTCGCAGAACGAATAGCCAGCCCGTCATATTCGCCGATAATCTCGCCCAGCTCTTCTGCGCTCAGACCAGGTTTAAAATCCACCTCAATCCCGGCTTCTTTAAAGATATCTATCGCTTCGGGTGCCAGCTTGTCACTTATCAATACTTTTGTCATTTCAGAGTTTCCTTATATCTTCTGCTCGGCGCGCACTTCGCCAAAGGCCCAGTCGAGCCAGGGCATAAGAGCCGCCATATCTTCTGCGTCTACCGTTGGCCCGCCCCATACCCGCAATCCGGGCGGGGCTGTGCGATAGCCGCCAATATCATAGGCGATACCGGCATCTGCCAGCTTGACCGTCATCGCCTTGGCAAAGGCAGATTGCTGGTCTGCCGGCAAGGCCTTGACATCTGCATCGCTGATCGCAAGGCAGATAGAGGTAGAAGAAAGATTGGCCGGGTCTGCACATAAAAAATCACACCAGTCCGAGCTTTCCACAAAGGCTTTCACCGCGTGCAAATTTGCCTCGGAACGGGCGATAAGACCCGGCAGGCCGCCAACAGAATCGGCCCAATCCAGGGCAGAGAGCAAATCTTCCACACACAGCATTGAGGGGGTGTTGATGGTATCGCCGCGGAAAATGCCGTCAATCAGCTTACCGCCTTTGGTCAGCTGAAAAATCTTTGGCATTGGCCAGGGCGGTGTATAGCTCTCCAGCCGTTCAACCGCACGCGGGGACAGGATAATCACCCCGTGGGCCGCCTCACCGCCAAGCGATTTTTGCCAGCTAAAGGTGGTGATATCCAGCTTGTTCCAATCCATTTCCATGGCAAAACAGGCCGAAGTGGCATCGGCAATGGTCAGGCCATCTCGTACCTCTGCTATCCAGTCTGTATCGGGCACACGCACCCCGGAGGTTGTACCGTTAAAGGTAAACAGGATATCTCTGTCCGGCGCAGTTTGGCTTAAGTCAGGCAATTCGCCCCACTCTGCCTCCAGAATGCGGCAATCGGCCAGTTTCAGTTGTTTGGTAGCGTCCCCGACCCAGGTTTTGCCAAAAGATTCCCACGCCAATACATCAACGCCTCTGGCGCCAAGGACGGACCACATGGCCATCTCTACCGCCCCGGTATCCGAGGCAGGCACGATGCCCAAACGATAATCGGCCGGCAAGCCGAGCATTTCGGACATACGGTCAATCGCTGTTGTGATTTTTGCTTTGGGTTCTTTTGCACGGTGAGAGCGGCCTGTCTGGGCGCCCTCTAGCTGGGCAGGGGTCCACAATGGATGCTTTTTGGTTGGCCCGGATGAAAAATGCGGACAAACCGGCTTGCGCGTCGGCGTCATGGTGAACCTCGTCAGTGATTTGGCCTTCCGTTGGGGGAAGACGACCCACCGCGCAAGATAAGCACTTCGCGTAGCTTGTCAAGACCGATTGGTGATAGAAAAATTTTTTCCGGTCACAAAAACCTATTCAGCGGCGGCTTTCAGGGCGGTGACAAGGCGCTGCATCGCGGCGTCCAGGCGGGCTTCATCCAGGGCTTCGACCATCACGCGAATAAGCGGTTCTGTGCCGGATGGGCGCAGCAAAATTCGCCCCTCATCGCCCAGATCATCTGTTACCGCCTGCATTTCTGATTTTATATCGGGATGGCCCAGAACCGATTTATCCATATCACGCAAATTCACCAGCTTTTGCGGCACAGGCGTAAAGCTGGATAAAATCTCCGAGGCTTTTTTGCCGCTTCTTGTCAGAATGGCCAGAACCTGGAGGGCGGCTATCAGCCCGTCCCCTGTCCGGGTCAGCTCAGGCAACAGGATATGCCCCGATGGCTCTCCGCCCAGCTGGCTGGCTGTCTCGCGCATTTTTGCCGCGATATAGCGATCGCCGACGGCCGCACGTTGAAAGTCAATCCCGGCATCGGCCAAAAACCGCTCCAGTCCCAAATTGCTCATCACTGTGCCAATGACCGGCCCTTTCAGGCGGCCATTTGCCTGCATCTCTATGGCAAGGGCAGCCAGTATTTGATCGCCGTCACATATCCGGCCGTTTTCATCTGCCAATATCAGCCGGTCAGCATCCCCATCCAGACAAATACCGATATCTGCGCCTGCTTCGCGCACGGTTCGTGCCATCACTTCAGGGGCAGTGGCCCCGCATTCCAGATTGATATTCAACCCGTCAGGGGCAACCCCCATTGGCAGAATATCGGCCCCCAGTTCCACCAGCGTTTCAGGGGCCGTGCGATAGGCTGCCCCATGCGCACAATCCACCACCAAATGCAACCCGCCAAGCGACAGGCTGGTATCAAAAGTGGCCTTGGCGGCTTCCATATAACGCTGGGCAGAATTGACAATGCGCCGCGCCCGACCCAGCTTGTCCGGCTCGGCCAGCGCAATAGAGCCTTGCATTAATTCCGAGATTTCCAATTCAATATCATCGGCCAGCTTTGCCCCGTCCGGGCCAAATAATTTAATCCCGTTATCCTGATGCGGATTATGCGAGGCAGAAATCATCACCCCGAAATCGGCACGCATGGAATGGGTCAGATAAGAGACCGCCGCGGTTGGCACAGGGCCCAGCAAGCGGCAATTAATGCCAATAGAGGTAAAGCCGGCAACCAGCGCAGCTTCCAGCATATAGCCCGAAAGACGCGTATCCTTGCCAATAACCACAACCGGATTGGCAAGGCGACCTTCTTGCTGATTATTATCGGCAAACCAGCGCCCGGCAGCAAGGGCAAGCCGCACCACCGCCTCGGCACGCATCGGCCCTGTATTTATACGCGCCCGCACCCCGTCTGTGCCAAAAATCCCTGCCATATTTCCATCCTGACAAAACCCGAATACATACTATCCGGCTGGTCAAAACTATAGGCGAGAAGCAGGCAGGATGTCTAGCATGTCTATCTCTGGAACATGGGGGGCTGTGCATAATGCCCCGCCAGCATCCAGCTTGGCCATAAACCGGGCTTTTAAAGACTGTTCGGATATCTCTCGAACACCTTCACCCAATTGCCGCTGCAGGACTGAAATACGGGCAAAAACAGGCTCCATCAGGCAGATTTCTGTTGCCACAAAGGCTTGCAGCTCTGCCTCTGAAAATTTGTGATAATGAGCGCGTAGCATATCCAGCAATTCTGCACTTTGTGCCTCCAGCATCGGTGCCGGACCGGCGCTTTCTTCTGCATAGCTGTCAGGGGTGATAATTCGGATCTGCCCATCTGGACGGACATAGATTTTCCCGGCAAAAAGTGGCGTGCCAAATAGCGCCATGTGCCAGCCTTGCGCTAAAAAAGCGACCATGGCGGCGCGCCGCGCAGACCCCCTCTCACAATAAAGATGCGCCATAACTACATCCGGCAGAACAGTAGACATGAATCATTTTCCTGGATTATAAAAATGAATCTAAAGAAATATTAGAACATTCATAATGTTGTTTTTATTTATTTTTATGACATTTCAATAGAGAAGAAATATTATGAACACAGTTACGAGCCCTTACCTTCGACCTATTTTTTGGATAAATCCAGCGCAAATAAAAAATAGCATACCCATTTTAGGTAACGCCCCTGCTCATTTCCTGAAACGCCTGTTTAGCGAGAAAAATGGATGGTCGGGAACAAAGATAATCCCATAACCTGGATAGGATTTTCCCTGCTTGTAAGCTACCCCTCGATATTGCAGTTTACCACAATGTTTTGCATATCTGTCCGCAATAATAGCCTAAAGATTTTGTATTTAAGCCGTGTTCAACCAGAGTTGATTATGACTTTACAACAGACAGGGCTTGCAGGGTTTCTGGTACATCATGGGTGCGGAAGAGCTGTGCGCCCTGCTGGGCAGCCAGGATAGAAAGAGCTATGCTACCGCCCAGCCTTTGCGTGCCGGCATCGCTGCCATAGCCGGAAGGCGGCGCGCCCAGCGCATCTGCTGCCAGAACCGGAATAGAGGATTTGCGCGATACACCCATTAATATCGGCACACCCAGCCCGTGAAACAGGCTTGTCCATGCGATAAGCTGGCGATTATGCAATGGCGTTTTACCAAACCCGAAGCCGGGATCTATCGCAATATGGCTGCGGGGCAAGCCGGCATCCACCAGCCGGTCAATATGCGATTTCAGCACTTCATAAATATCAATCGGCGCAAAATCATACACCGGGTTATCCTGCATATTGCGCGGCTCGCCTTGCATATGCATGGCAATGCCAAAGACAGCAGAAGGCCGGGCGGCAAAGGCCTGTCCCATTGCCTGTACTGCCCCCTCGCCTGTAAAGCCGGACACATCATTGATAATCTGTGCCCCGGCGTTAATCGCGGCATCCATTACCTTTGCATGGCGGGTATCAGCCGATAGTATATGTCCCTTTTCCGCCAGAGCCGAGATCACCGGCAGGATACGGCTTTGCTCTTCTGCCAGGCTGACAGGGGCTGCACCGGGCCTGGTAGACTCGCCGCCTATATCCAGCAGGCTTGCCCCATCTGCACGCATCTGCACTGCATGGGCAATGGCACCTTCATGGCTATCAAATTGGCCGCCATCTGAAAAACTGTCCGGGGTGATATTCACCACCCCCATAATATGCGGGCGCCCCATATCCAGGCCGGCAAAATCCGGCCGCGGCTGGCGCAGACGCGCTAAACGGCTTTCTGCGATATCTTTATCGGTGCTGGCAGATCTGTAACCGGCAATATCGGTGCGCCAAACCGTAAAGCCGCGCCCCTTTAAATCACCTTCTGGCGTGCGGGTAATCACTTCTATTTCGGTAAAGCCTGTCCAGCCCCCTGCCAGAGGCAGAAAACGTCCCTGCCCGACAGAATGCTGCAATGCCGATACAGGCTGACAGGCAACCGGGCGCAACCATGTCGGCCCTGCATCTGGCAGATAATCCAGCTTTTCAGGGCTATCTGTATAGACAAGCGGTGCAGAGGATGTTTCTGCCGACATCGAAATCTACCCCTAATCCCCTTAAAAAAAAGAGACAGGTTAAACAGGCTCTGAGCCGGGATTGTCCGGATCGGGGCGTGTTTGTGCGCGCCCGCCTGTTGGCAAGCCTGAACGTGATTTTTTCGCACGCGGGGCGGCCGGCTTGTTATCATCATTATCTTCCGAGCGCGATAAAGTGCCGCCCTCGACAATGATTTTAATCTCGTCCCCGTTTAGCGTTTCATATTCCAGCAAGCCCTGGGCCAGAAGCTCCAGCTCCCTGGCATGTTTTTTCAGAATTTTTTCTGCGCCAGCATAGGCACTGTCAACGATACGGCGCACTTCGCTATCAATAATATCAGAGGTCTTTTCTGACATTGTCTTGTGCTGGGTAACCGAACGGCCCAGAAACACTTCCTGCTCGTCCCCGCTATAGGCAAGGAAGCCCAATTTTTCGGACATACCCCATTCGGTGACCATACGGCGCGCCACATCGGTCACCATACGGATATCAGAAGAAGCCCCTGTGGTAACTTTTTCTGCCCCGAAAATCTGTTCCTCGGCAATACGCCCGCCACAAGCCACTTGCAAATCTGCGTTCAGCTTGTCCACCGCCATTGAAATTCTATCGCCTTCGGGCAAGCGCATCACCATCCCCAGCGCACGTCCACGCGGGATAATTGTGGCCTTATGAATGGGATCAGAAGCCGGATTATGCAATGCGACAACCGCGTGACCTGCCTCATGATAGGCGGTGAGCTTCTTTTCATCATCGGTCATCACCATAGAGCGGCGCTCCGAGCCCATCATCACCTTATCCTTGGCTTCTTCAAATTCGGCCATCGATACAGTACGCCGACCCTTTCGTGCGGCCAGCAAGGCAGCCTCATTCACCAGATTGGCCAGATCCGCCCCGGAAAAACCCGGTGTACCCCGTGCAATAATGCGCGGTTCCACATCGTTCGCCAGCGGGCTTTTGCGCATATGTACCCGCAGGATTTTTTCGCGCCCGACAACATCGGGATTTGGCACAACTACCTGACGGTCAAAACGACCCGGACGCAACAAGGCAGGGTCAAGCACATCCGGACGGTTCGTCGCGGCAATCAGGATAACCCCTTCATTGGCCTCAAACCCGTCCATTTCCACCAGCATCTGGTTCAGGGTCTGCTCGCGCTCGTCATTGCCGCCGCCAAGACCCGCCCCGCGATGGCGACCCACCGCATCAATCTCGTCAATAAAGATAATACATGGCGCATTTTTCTTGCCCTGTTCGAACATATCGCGCACACGGCTTGCCCCGACACCGACAAACATTTCCACAAAATCCGAACCGGAGATGGTGAAAAACGGCACATTGGCTTCCCCGGCGATGGCCCGTGCCAGCAAGGTTTTACCTGTGCCCGGAGGGCCAACCAGCAGCACCCCCTTGGGAATCTTGCCGCCCAGACGCTGGAACTTGCCAGGGTCTTTTAAAAATTCTACCACCTCTTCCAGTTCGGTTTTGGCTTCATCAATGCCGGCTACATCTTCAAAGGTCACGCGGCCATGATGTTCGGTCAGCATCTTTGCCCGGCTTTTGCCAAAGCCCATCGCCCCGCCACGGCCGCCGCCCTGCATCTGGCGCATAAAGAAAATCCATACCCCGATAAATAACAGCATCGGGAACCAGGAAATCAGCACCGAGAAAAAGCCCGGCATATTGCTTTCATCCGGGCGTGCATCAATGCGCACATCGGTATCGGCCAGCATAGAGACCACATCTGCCCCATCTGGCATATAGCTGATGACGGTAGTGTTTTCGCGCGTACGACCTTTCAGATTATTACCTTCTATTAGCACTTCGGTAATGCCGCCATTACGGGCAGAGGCAATAAAATCGGAATAGGCAATCTTGTTCGCGCTTTGCGTGCCGCCCGGGGCTTGAAACAGATTGAACAATGCCATCAGCGCCACGCCAATAACCAACCAAATTGCAATATTACGACCAAGATTATTCACGATTTTGCTACCTTTTATTCCGGGTTTCGCTGCGGTAAAGGCAGCCTGACCGCCCCATCTGGCGGGGCTGGCCATATCATAAAGGGGTGTGCATCGGGCTGCCGGCGGTGAACTGGCATCCTATCCTTGCCCGCAACCGATACACTATCTGCCTTAAGATGGGGAGTAACAAGCCTATCGTCAAGGGTTTGCAGGACAGGAATCATCCGCTTTAGCCGATAAGGCAGACCCGATAAACCCTCTGGCAGCACAAGGGCGCGCCTTTGCTCTGCTGAAAGGGGGATATCGCCTAGCCGGCACACCCTTCCGGCAACGGTTGATTCTAGCATCCATCTGCCATCAAAAAATTGCCTGTCCCCGGCGTGAGTTGTCACTATTTCTGCTGGTTTGCGGCCATATTCCGCCTCAATAACCAGACGGTTCTGTTTTATCTGAAATCGGCAACCTGCCAGCGTGCTTGCCAGCCCCCCTGTCACCCGTTTTAGCGTCGCCATCATGGCGCTCTTGCCGGGGGCAAATTCAAAATGGCCAATTTTTTTTATCACTTGAGCAATAATGGCGATACCATGTTCCTCAGGCAGTGCGGCAAATTCCCGATAAACAATATGCGCCCATAAAGGGGCAGATATCACCGCATGGGCGTTTATCCATTTTTCGGTTGCGCTATCCAGAGCGCCGGAAATCGCTGAACTGGCGCACGAAAGGCGGGTCAGCCTGTCTGGCAGCTCGCCCTCCCCTGCCAGCATCTGCCGCCAGCGCACCCGCTCAAAAACGGTATTTTCATTAGAGGGGTCTGTGATATATTCGCCGCCTAATTGCTGGCACAGCTGGATAAGCTCGTCCTTGTCAAAAGATAAAAAGGGACGGGCAAATAAGGCCCCTTTGTAATGGCGAAGCGGGGCAATGCCTGCCAGCCCGTGCAAGCCGGATCCGCGTGCCAGGCGCATGGCGATGGTTTCTTGCTGATCGCCGCTATGATGGCCAAACAGGACACAAGCCTGTTTACGCCGGGCGTGTGTCGCCAGCATCTGCAATCGGTGATGGCGTGCCCAGGCCTGATGCCCGGCTGCCGGTTTGGGATGGTCGATGGTCAGAATTTCTGCGGGGATGCCGCGGCTACGCATCTGCGCCTGGACAGCCGCCGCCTCACCAGCTGAGGTTTTACGCAATCCATGATCGATGATAAGGGCCTTATGGGCAATATTCCGGGCAGTGGCCACCCGTTCAGCGATAAGGGCGAGTGCCAGCGAGTCAGGCCCGCCAGACAAGGCCGTTATCCATGAATGATGGCGGCGATGCCAAAGACCAGTTGCCTCACATTGTGCCAGAAAATCAGATAAGGCGGCTTCAGCTGCTGCAATTCGCACCGTCAGAAAGCTCCTTCAGGCGCGCCACAAAACTTTCTGGCGGCTGGTCAAGGAATTTGCCGAGATTATCATAAATGTCACAAGCCTGTTCCGGGGCGGCAAATTTGGAAACAGATTCAGCAATCCACAAGGTCGTATCCGGCAAGCGCGGATCAGTGGAATAAAGGGCGTTAAATTTGGAAAAAGTCGTTGCTGATTTTTCAAATTCCCCTTGAATAAACTGTACCCGCCCCAGCCAGAACAGCGCATCGGCAGAGCGTTCATGATCAGGATGTAATTCGGAAAATTCAATAAAGGCTTTTTCAGCTGTTTCCAGATCATTTTGCAGGGCGCGGGTAAGGGCAAATCTGAACTGATCTTCAGAGCTGGCATCTGGCAGGATAGATGGGCTGGCCTCTACCGCCTCTGATGTTTGGTTCTCTGTTGCCGTGCCGTTAGCTGTATTTGGTTGCGGCTGTGCATCGGCTGCAACAGCCGGATTTTGGGCATTCGGTTGCGCCGGGTTTGCCGGGCTTTCTGCTGGATTGCTGTTTTCAGCTGTAACAGAATTGTTTTGCGTATTTGTATTTGTATTATTGCTGGCATTATCCTGTGCCAGCTGCCCTTCCAGCTGTTCTTTATCTATTGTCCAGACCGTTTGTCCGGTTTGGGCATCGCGGCTCATCGCAACCGACGGCCCTGCCCCTGCACCCGATACTTCGCCTTGTGCCAGCTTGTCCACCACCTCATCACTGGAAAGGGACAATAAGGTGTTCAGCCGTTTTTCCAGACGCAAAATACGAAATTCGATATCGGAATAAAGATTAAGTGTATTATTGATACGCTGGCTGACAATCGAGATATTATCGGCCAGTTTGGCCAATTCGCCTTGCATGGCCTTTACATCGCTTGAGGCGCCTGACTGGTTCGCAATAGAAGAGGCGGCCAGGGCTTCAATCTCGGTGCGGATATTTTGCAATTCCATCTCTATCGTGCCGCGCACCCCCTTCAGCCCCTCTTCGAGCAGATCCATACGCTGTTGCTGGCGCGAGACAAGGGCAGACAGGCCGGTATCATCCGAGCTGGCAGATTGTGCCCATAATGAGTGTGGATAGACAACTGCTGCCACCGCAAACGCCAGACAGATACATACATATTTCGAAATCGAGAATGGAAGTCTCATAATTTTATTCCTGATCATCCCCTAGATGAGACAAATATAACTCTGCTTTCCTGCCAAAGCATTACGGCATAAATTGGGCAATGCCGCAAAAATGGTAAAAAAGGCCTTGTTCTGAGAGCAAAACAAAGCCTTTTTTTTGAGAAATGGAAGGGGCAGTTGGCCAGCCAGCCAGCCATGCCGATTTTTAGTTAAGAACAGATTCCGCACGGCGGTTTAAACGCCAGGCCGCTTCATTAGAGCCAACCGCTGCCGGACGCTCTTTGCCGTAAGAGATAATCCGGATACGTGCCGAATTCACACCCTTTGCCACCAGATAATCACGCGCAGCAGCGGCGCGGCGTTCCCCCAGAGCCAGGTTATATTCGCGTGTGCCGCGTTCATCGGCATGACCACCCAGAATGATACGGGCTTCAGGCTGTGCTTTCAAAAAGGCTGCCTGTCTGTCCAGAACCGTGCGCGCATAATCGCTTATTTGTGATGAGTCAAAATCAAACAATATAGTTGTGCCGACCTTTGTAAATTCCCGCTTCATCATTTCAGCAGGCGTTTCAGCTTCAGCAGCTGTGGCTGTTGTTGATGTAGCTGTGCTGGTCGAAGTACTTGTCCCGCTCGTGGCGGTCGTGGCACTGCTGCTTGTTGCGCTGCTATCTGTTGTTGATGCTGTTTCACATGCGGCAAGCAGTGCGGTAGCGGCAACAAGCGTAAGAATTCTTTTTATCATTTGATTGGACCTCCAACTGGCCGTGTAAATAACTAAAATGTCAAGCCTGCCCCTGCGCCATCAAAACTCGATTTGTTAGGCATTATTCAGGGCTTAGCTTATCTGCCATACCGAGCCACGCGAACCGTCTTAATACGCGATATTTCTTAACTTTAATCGCACCAGACATCACGTTCAGCTTGAGAACAGCGAACCTCCCAATTGATACTCAAACCACAAATGGCATAAAAAATCAACCTTTAATCACATTTTGCAGCTCGCAAACTACCCGAAAAAAACCCTATCGCAATAAAGGAGACCAGGCCGGATCGCTTGCATCAGCAGGGGTGATAACCCTGCGCTCATTAAAGCCTGTAATATCAATGCGATAAAGATGGGTTTCGCCACCTTCCCCGGTATCGCTCACCGGCTGCTGTTTAAAATACATCAACACCCGGCCATTGGGTGCCCAGGTGGGGGCTTCAACCAGAAAACCACGCGCCAGCAAGCGCTCGCCACTGCCATCTATATTCATCACGCCAATGAAAAATTCCCCGCGATACATTTTGGTAAAGGCAATGATATCCCCGCGCGGTGACCAGACAGGGGTGGCATAACGCCCATCGCCAAAGCTTATCCGGCGCACGGCTGTGCCATCAGCGCGCATGGTATAAAGCTGTTGCGAGCCGCCCCTGTCCGAATTAAAGACAATATATTTGCCATCAGGGGAATAGGAGGGCGAGGTATCAATAGAGGCAGAGCGGGTAAGCTGGGTAATGGTCTGGGTTGCCAGCTCCATCTCGTAAATATCGGTGCGGCCATCCTCAGCCAGGCTCATAATCAATTTTGTCCCGTCCGGGCCAAAGCGCGGCGCAAAGGTCATGCCGGGAAAACTGCCCAAACGTTCGGTTCGCCCGGTTACCACATCCAGAAGATACACATTCGGCTCATCATTAAAATAATTCAGATAAGCGATTTCATTGGCGGTAGGCGAAAAGCGCGGGGTCAGCACCAAATCATTGCCCGTAGTCAGGAATTTATGATTATGCCCATCCTGATCCATAAAGGCCAGACGCTTTACCCGCCTGTTTTGCGGGCCAGATTCCGACACATACACAATTTGAGTATCAAAATAGCCTGTATCGCCGGTAAATTCCTCATAGACAAAATCAGCTATTTGATGGGCGATGCGGCGCAGCCCTGCGGGATCGGCCGAGCCGCCCCCTTCGGTAATGGAGCGCTGAGAGATAACATCCCATAGCGCAAATTCGACCTGCAAGGCACCATCATTATCCAGAAAGGCCGAGCCTATCAGCAAACCCTTTGCCCCAAGCGGTGTCCAATCTGCAAAATTTGGCCGTATATCAGGTGAGGCAGGCGGGGCAATAAAGGCCGCGCTATCAATAGATAGAAACAAGCCGGAACTGACCAGGTCATCCGAAATAATCTGGGCAATTTGCCGCCCGACATCAGAAGGCAGGCCATCCAGCCCGGTAAAATCGGCAATCGCAACAGGAATAGGTTCAATCTGGCCTTCGGTTACATATAAACGCTGGCTCTGGGCAAGGAGCTGGCCGCTGAACAAAAACGGCAACAGGCAAATCGCTACAAGCGTTATCAGGCGTTTTCCCGGCATCTTCATCACTATTCTCATCCCTGTCTTCATCACATCGTTCCGCGTTGCATAAAAGTAGAATTAAACCCGATGGGCAAGGTTTTCCACGATTCATATTTTTCCGGCGGCAAAGGCAGAGGCGCACAATCCAGCACCGCGCGCCGCGCCGCCAATGCCACAATACGATAATTGCGATCGGTTGTCAGGCGACCACTATCTACAAAGATGATTTTCTCCACACTGCCATCACGCCGTAATTCCAGATCTACATCAACGACCTGTTCTGCCAATTCTTCAGTTGCCCCGGGCGGCAATACAAAACATTTCGCAATATGGTTCAGCAATCGGTCAATCTCGGACATACCCAGCGGCAGAACAGAGGTGCTCTCCGGGGCGCGTATGGCCTCGCCTACCGCCGCAGATAGCTGATTGGCCATGGCCAGCTTATCCTGTTTCTGCCGGGCTTTTTTAGTTTCATCTGCCTTTTTGGCCAGCGAGGCTTGTGCCAGATTCTGTAACACCCCGTTCATCGCTTCTGCCCGCTCTTTTTGCTGGCTTTTTTGGGCCAGCTTATTCGGCCTTTCTATCGGGCTTTTTGGCGCAGGCTTTGGCTTTGCAGGCGGGGATGGACGCGATACCGGTGCCGAGACCCTGACCTGTTTTGGCTTTGGGGCGACGGCTTCCGGCTTCGCCTTTGGCGCAGGCACGGGCTTGTCCGGCAATATCTCTGCTGTTTCTGCCACCGGCTTTGGCGGCGCAGGTTTTGGTGGCGGCGCTTTGGCTGCCGGCTGTGGCGGCGGGGCTGGCGGCGGCGGCGGCGGCGGGGGCGGTTTTTTGCGGGTGGCTTCTTGTTCCGGCTCAGGGCTGGATTTGGCGCTATTGCTGGCGGCCAGATTGGTTTTCGGCAAACTGGCAACCACATCCACAATGATCAAAGGCTGGGCATTGATATCTTTTTCCTGCAAGAAAGGCCAGCTTACCATCCCCAACAACACAATCATTATATGAAACAGGACAGATTGTGCTATTGGTCGGCTCAACATAGATGGATTTAGCCAGGCTCGCATCCAATTATTCCTCAGGCAATTCTGCCACAAGTGCTACCCGCTCAAATCCGGCTGACTGAATACGCCCCATCAGCCGCATCACCTCGCCATAGGCGACCTGCTTATCCCCGCGCACAAAAATCCGTACATCCTTATTTGCCTCGCCAATGGCCGACAAGCGCGGGATCAGCTTGTCCGGGTCAATTTCATTATCCTGTAAAAATAACGCCCCGTTTTTATTGATGGTAACAACCAGCGGGGCTTGATCTGCGTTAATTTGCCCGGCCTTTGTTTTTGGCAAATCAACCGGCACGCCAACGGTTAACAAAGGGGCGGTCACCATAAACACAATCAGCAATACCAGCATCACATCCACAAAGGGCGTGACATTTATCTCGCTCATGGGTCTGGCACGCCGACCGCGACGCCCGCCTCTTTGATTGTTCAAGGCCGCACCCATACTCACTTCCGCCCTTCATCCAGCTGGCGTCCCAGCAAAGTGGTAAATTCCTGTGCAAAAATCTCCAATGCGCTGGAAACCTTGTCCAGGTCACCGGAAAATTTGTTATAGGCCGCAACCGCAGGTATCGCCGCCAGCAAGCCCAATGCGGTCGCAAACAGGGCTTCGGCAATACCAGGAGCCACCACGGCAAGGCTGGTATTTTTGGACTCGGCAATAGATTGAAAGGAATTCATGATCCCCCAAACCGTGCCAAACAACCCCACAAAAGGAGAAACAGAGCCGATAGAGGCCAGAAAATTCATCCCCCGTTCAAGTGCGTCCATTTCCCGTGTGATGGTCAGGGTCATATTGCGCTCAATGCGCTGCAGGATAGAGGCCTTGAGCTCGCCGCGCAAATCTGTGGTCAGCCCCTTTACGGTTGCCCGCCGCCATTCGCGCATGGCCGATACAAATACTTTGGCTTGCGCACTTTCCGGCTCGTCGCCTGTCTGATTATAGAGCTCATTCAAAGAGCCGATTGACCAGAATAGCTCATTAAAGGCAGCGGCATGTTTTTTCTGGCGACGAATAAGCCTTATTTTTTCAAAAATTATTGCCCAGCACCAGATAGACGCACCGACCAGCAATAGCATAACAAATTTAACGACCGGATCAGCGGCAAAAAATAGGCCCATCAAGGTCAGGTCATACCCCTGAGAAGAAGCGGTTATTGCCGCGTTTTCAATCACAGACTCTGTTGCCATTTTTGTTCAACTTTCTTTTTTCATCAAAATGCACGCTGTATATGCCCTAAATCTAGCAGGGATGCACCCATTCTCTTTTAGGGAAATTTGTTGAATTTTTATGTTCTATCACCAAGCGCCAAAGTCTTAAACCTTATCTGGAAACAGGCTGAAAGCTTCGAAAAACCGCTTGTAACGGCTCAGGGAATTTTCGCGGCCCATCTTCTGTATCGACCCATGCAGCTTTCACTAAAACTCTGGCAAAATTAAGGCCAGTTTCAACAGATTTAATATCTTGCTGCAATATTGTGGATGCACCGCCCAGCCGCAGGCAGCTGGTTTCGACATATAGCTGGTCATGCAGATGCGCCGGGCTGTGATAGTCGGTTTCAATATGGGTGATAAGAAAGCCCTGGCGGCGTTCACGCAGCCAGTGCTGGACATCAAACTTACAGGCCCGAAGCAAGGCAGAGCGCGCCCGTTCGGCAAAGTTTAGATAGGTCGCATGATAGACAATGCCGCCGGCATCAACATCTTCATATTGCACCGTCACGCCATATAAATGGCGATGCTGCGCCGGAACAGAGCGGTCAATCACCCCATCCAGCCCGGCAATTGCAAGGGTGATAAATTGGTCTTTTTCTTGTGTCACAATATAGATAAACCCCGGCTTTTTAACAGATTTTCATATGCCATCATATCTGCATTAGCTGTTAATCTAGGTCAGTCCGGCTGGCCGATGCAAGTAAATCAAGCTGGCGGGTGGCCTCAGCCGGTGCATCCAGCCCCAGATAGGACCAGCCCGCAGGCGATAAACACCGCCCGCGCGGTGTGCGGATCAGCAAGCCTGTTTGCAATAGATAGGGCTCTATCACCTCTTCCAGCATATCGCGCTGTTCCGATAATACCGCTGCCAGGGTTTCCACCCCGACCGGCCCGCCGCCATAAGAGGTCGCCAAACAGGATAAATAGCGCCTATCCATGCTATCCAGGCCTTGTGCATCCACCTCTAGCCGGCCAAGGGCATCATCGGCGATAGTCGCGCTGACCTCGCTTGCCCCGGCGACCAGTGCAATATCGCGCACCCGCCGCAACAGCCGGCCAGCCACACGCGGCGTGCCACGTGAACGCTGTGCAATTTCCAGCGCCCCATCGGCACTTAGCGGCATATCCAGCTTTTCTGCCTGCCGGTTCAGGATCAAAACCAGCTCATCAGCACTATAAAATTGCATCCGCATCTGAATACCAAAACGATCGCGCAAGGGTGTGGTCAGCAAACCGGAGCGGGTGGTGGCCCCGACCAGCGTAAAGCGCGGCAAATCAATGCGCACCGAACGCGCAGAAGGCCCCTCGCCGATGATTAAATCCAGCTGAAAATCTTCCATTGCCGGATATAAAATTTCCTCTACGGCCGGGTTCAGCCGGTGAATCTCGTCAATAAACAGCACATCGCGCGGCGCTAAATTGGTCAGCAAGGCAGCCAGATCGCCTGCCCGGGCAATCACCGGCCCCGAGGTCGCCCGAAAGCCAACCCCCAATTCATTGGCGATAATCTGTGCCATCGTGGTTTTACCCAGACCAGGCGGGCCATGAAGCAGGGTGTGATCCATCGCCTCCTGGCGCTGGCTGGCCGCATCGATAAAGGTTTCCAGATTGGCGCGCCCCTGCCCCTGGCCGATAAATTCTGCCAGCTTTAGCGGGCGCAAGGCAGGGTCTGCTATCCCTTGTGCTTCGCCATCAATCAGCCGGTCGGGTTGTTCTGATACAGATGGAGGGGGGTGTGTCACGCGCGTATCTCTATGCCAAAGGAAACGATTTGCTGTTTTGCCAAATAACCGGGCTGAGAGGCATTTTTATTTTTACACATATTTTTAGTTTTACACATATTTCTGTTTTTACACATATTTCTATTTTTACACATAGGCTATCTTCCCAGATGTTTTAATGCAGACGCTATCAGCACCGATATATCGCTGGCATCCGCGCCCCCCTGGCTCTTTTGCAGGGCGGTAAAGGCCTCTGTGCGAGAATAGCCCAGATTAACCAGCGCGGAAAGCGCATCCTGCATAACGCCATTTTGCCCGCTATTTTGCGCACCCTCACCTGTGGATTGCGCCATCTGGCCAGACGCAAGGCCTGTGCTGGCCAGAGCGCCTGTTTTCTGTGCCAGCTCATTGACAACACGCTGGGCAAGTTTCGGCCCTATGCCATCGGCGCGGGCCACCATCGCCTTATCGCCTGCCAAAATAGCCTGTGCCAGCTGACCCGGCTCCAATATTGTTAAGATAGATAACGCCGCCTTTGCCCCGACCCCTTGCACTGTTTGCAATAACCGAAAGGCGGTGCGTTCTGCTTCATGGGCAAATCCATAAAGGGTCATCGCATCCTCGCGCACGACAAGCTCGGTCAGGATAGTCACTTCTGCGCCGATGCCGCCTAGCTGGGACAGGCTGCGCCCGCTGGCAAAGACCTGATAGCCTACCCCGGCGACATCCAGTACCAGATAGCTTAAATCCTGCGCAACAATCCGGCCTTTTAGCTGTGCAATCATATCTGTGCGCTCCTTAAACTTTCCGGGCCAGCCTAGCTGTGCGTGCCTTGCCTGGCCAGTGCGGCCGCGATGGCCTGTTCCAGACCGGTTGAGGGGGTAGCGGTATGCTCAGCTGATGCCAATTTGGTGCTATTGCCCTGCAAGCCGGCTATCGCCATTGCCAGCGCATCTCCGGCATCAGAAGGCGGGGCTTTGATATTCAGCAATCTGGCGACCATCTGGCTAACCTGTTTTTTATCCGCCTTGCCAGTACCGGTCACGGCCTGTTTGACGCGCCGTGCTGAAATTTCATATAGCGGTAATTTTGCGCGCCCGCATACCATGACCGCCACCCCGCGGGCCATCCCCAGCCTGAGGGCAGAGCGCGGATTATTTACCACAAATATTTCCTCGATAATCGCGGCTTCCGGTTTTTCTTCTGAAATGATTTTTTCCAGCTGATCAGCTATGGCTGCCAGCCTGTGCGTATCGGCTTCGCGCGCGGTAGAGCGAATGATGCCGTGATTATGATGACACAGGCGCAGGCCTTCCATTGATACCAATCCCCAACCGGTCGCCCCGAGCCCCGGATCGATACCCAGCATCCGCATCTATTATGCCTCTATCTTTGCCATAATCTCGTCCGAAATCTCAAAATTAAAGGACAGGCTTTGTACATCATCATTATCTTCCAGCGCATCGATAAATTTTAACAGGGTAGTGGCCTGATCTTCCTCCACCGATAGCGTATTTTGGGCTATCCAGGTCAGCTCGGCTTCTTCCGGGTCGCCAAAGGTTTCCTGCAAGGCTTCGCGCACGGCATTAAAATCTTCGGGTGCACAGGTAATAACATGGCTCTCTTCATCTGTTTCAACATTATCTGCCCCGGCTTCCAGCGCGGCATCAAACATCGCTTCGGCATCGGCCACATTACCGGCAAAAATAATCTGGCCAACCTTGTCAAACATAAAGCTGACCGACCCTGTCTCGCCCAGACTGCCGCCAAATTTGCTAAAGGCAGCGCGTACTTCAGAAGCGGTACGGTTGCGATTATCGGTCATCGCCTCGACAATAAAGGCTGTTCCGCCAACCCCGTAGCCTTCATAACGGATTTCTTCATATTGCTCGCCCTCACCGCCTTCGGCTTTTTTCAGGACACGCTCGATATTGTCCTTGGGCATATTGGCCGCTCTGGCTGCCAGCAACGCCCCGCGCAAACGCGGATTACTGTTCGGGTCTGTACCGCTACGTGCGGCCACCGCTAATTCCTTGATAAGACGGGTAAAAATTTTGGCGCGCTTTTTATCCTGCGCCCCTTTGCGATGTTGAATATTTTTAAATTTGGAATGGCCTGCCATCTGCCTTTGGCTCCGCTTGTCGTCATCTAACTGAAATCAGAATTAAATCGTACTGAAATTGGTATAGCAGAAGGGCAGATAAGAAAAAAGATGAGGCAGGTAAATTCTTTTACCAGCGTAAATATTTCTTCCCTAGCCAGAGGCCAGAACGCCGCCCTTTCGGATTTGGCGCACCGAGCGGGCAAGCCCTGTATCGGGGTCAATTTCAACAAACACGCCGCACAGGCTGGGTGTGCCGGTGGCCACTGCCAGCTTGCCAGACGGCTTGCCATTAAACCGGCCGGTAGCCGCTTCTTTTTGCATACCAATCACCGAATTATAATCGCCGCACATACCGGCATCGGTCTGATAGGCGGTGCCATTTGGCAGGATACGGGTATCGGAGGTGGGGATATGGGTATGCGTGCCCACCACCATTGAGGCGCGGCCATCCAGATGAAAGCCCATCGCACATTTCTCCGATGTCGCCTCGCCATGAAAATCCAGCACCAGCGCATCCACCGCCTTGCCAAGCGGCATTTCTGCCAGCATTTTATCCGCACAAACAAAGGCGTTTCCATTTTCAGCCATAAACAGATTGGCCATGATATTCATCACGCCCAGACGCTGGCCTTTATCATTTTGCACAATCACATGGCCAGAGCCCGGAAAAGCGGCATTCATATTTTCTGGCCGCAACAGGCGCGGCTGGCTGGCCATATAGGGGCTGATTTCCGACTTATCAAACGCATGATTGCCGGTGGTAAGCACATCAATGCCGGCTGCCAGCAACCCGTCACAAATAGGCGGGGTCACCCCGAAACCGCCTGCGGCATTCTCGCAATTGGCGATAACAAAATCACACTGCAATTCTGCACGAAGGTCTGGCACGCTCTCTATCACCGCCTGGCGAGCCGCACGCCCGACAATATCCCCTAAAAACAGAACCCGTATCATGGTAAAACACCCTATGTTAACTTCACTATCCAGACTGGCTCTCTTTTTTGGCCAATTTTGATCTGGCCAGCTTTAATCCAGAAGGGGTTAAAACCCCGTCCAGGGGGCGATCAAATGGCCCCAAAGGCAGATTTTCTATTTCCTGTACATCAAACCCGACCCCGATGGCCGCTACCTTATCGCCTGTCCGGGCAAAGCTGGCAAGGGTGCGGTCATAAAAACCGCCCCCATAGCCCAGCCTGTTGAAATTTTCATCAAAGGCCAATAGCGGAACAAGCACCAGGTCAGGTATCACCGCCGGTGTGCTGGCAAAGGGCTGGCGGGTTTGATAAGGGCCAATATCCAGCGCTTCGCCCGGATGCCAGTGATGAAAGCTAAGGGCGGTTTCAGGCGGCCCTGTGACAGGCAGACATAAACGAATATCGCTGATTTGGCCAAGCGCGGTAAGCAGGGGAATGACATCCAGCTCTGTCTTTATCGCCCAGTACCCTGCCACGATGCGAGGGTGAAAGTGCCGGATAAGATGGTTTGCATAATCGCCAAGCCTTGCCGATGCCAGGGGGTCAGCCGCCTGGGCGGTCTGGCGCAATTGGGCAGCTTTTTTGCGGGTTCGGGCTTTTAGCGCATCCAGGTTGAAAGATGTCATCCAGAATACCCCTTTTCCAGATTAAACGCGCTATCAGATGGAATGACCTATAGAAGGTGTAATCTATTTAGTCCTGCCAAAAAAATCCCGGCCAAAAATATCCCGGCCAAAAAAATCCTGGCCAGAAAAATCCCGGCCAAAAAAAATCCCGACCAGAATAATAACAGTGACAGCCAGGACAGCCGTTAGTTTTTTTCATCCTCTGTGACCTGTAAAACAGGTGGGCGCCGCAATAGCAAGATCGCAACCTTGCCAGAGGTAGCTCCCTACAGAAGATTATGGTCCCAGGGATTGAAATACCGAGCGCGAAGCCCAGCTATCACCATACATCAACCTAAGCCTATTTCACCTATTTTTCAAGATGTAGTTTCCAGCTGTTGTTTTAGCGCGCGAAGCTTGTCTGTCATCGCCTGCAACTGGGCAGCCAGCATCGCCTCCCCCTCGCTATCAAGGCTGGATTGTGCCGCCCCGTTTGAGGCAGTCGGCGGCGCAGCAGATGCCCCATTTTGGACAGTATGTTTCTGATCAGCCAGAATAAGTGCGGCCATCGCCAATAGCCGTGTATCGCCAAGCTGGCCTGCCTCTGCTTTCAATTGGGTGATGATAGCGTCCACCTCTTTGGCAAGGGCTTCGATATGGGCTTCCTCGCCTGGCCCGCACCCCATCTGATAGGGTTGTCCATTCAGCCGCACGGTTACAACAGATTGCGCCATTAGTGCAAAACCTCGTCTGTATCTGTCTCTTTGGAAGCAGCAGAGGCGCTGCCGATCAGCGCGTTGGCCTGGCGTATCATTTGCCGCAAGGCTTGCAATTCTGCCCGTACCATTTCAACAGGCAATTCCGACGCAGATGGTGCGGTTTGGCTGGCGGTGTCGCGAAATTTTGAAGAGGTTGCCAAAATCGTGTTATCCAGCTCGTTAATCGCGTCTTGCAGGCCTTGAAGTGCCGTTTCTAATTTTGGACCTGCCATGATGATATAGCTCTATCTTTTTTTTATGTTGTTTAACCTGTAAGGCCTTTTTTTAGCTTCAGTATGACCCCTGCCCCCCTCAAAAAAGACAAGGCTGGCACCCCTCTTCTTCTGCGTCTTTGCACCCGGCCCGAACAGCCTGGAAAAGCACAAAACAGCCAAAGGGGGTAATAGCACAACAAACGGCGCGAACTTATCGTGCGCTGATTAACGCAAAAAAACAAGACTGACAGTGTGTTGTTCTGCGACCTTCGCGCAGCGCCTCACGCGTCCAGGCAAGGCTGGGCATTGATTCCAGGCTAAAATTTTGGCCATAACCCAATCCTGCAAATCCGGAAACAGACAACCTGCACAAGGCATCTGGACAGTGCCAACCTGTTCCGAGCGATGAACGAATCGGCCGGATTGTATCTGTGTTATTTGCCGGATAATGGCCGTTGAACAAGCCCGGGCCCTTACACAACCTGTTACCATAGTCAGCAGAACCCCTGAAAAGCGCAAAAAATTTATCCGAAATATGCGGCAAAAATGCGCTAGAGCCTTGATTGTCATGGCCTGTCTATATATAGCCCTATGAGTAGGATTTACCGGCACAAAACTGGAAAGACAGATATGGCAAACCTCCCTTCTCAGATGATGGCAAATGCCATCCGCGCACTTGCAATGGACGCTGTTGAAGCAGCAAAGTCCGGACATCCGGGTATGCCCATGGGCATGGCAGATGCGGCAACTGTGCTATTTGCAAACCACCTGAAATTTGATGCCAGCCAGCCAAACTGGCCAGATAGAGACAGATTTGTGTTGTCTGCCGGACATGGCTCCATGCTGTTATATGCGCTGTTATATCTGACCGGCTATAAGGATACGACGCTGGATGCGCTTCGCAATTTCCGCCAATTGGGCAGTGCGACCGCTGGCCATCCTGAATATGGTCATGCTGCCGGCATTGAAACCACGACAGGCCCGCTGGGCCAGGGCATTGCCAATGCGGTAGGGATGGCGATGGCCGAAACCCATCTGCGCGGCAAGTTTACCGAAAATCTGGTACACCACCACACCTATGTTATCGCAGGCGATGGCTGTTTGATGGAAGGGATCAGCCATGAGGCCGCCTCTATGGCCGGGCATTTCCAGCTGGGCAATCTGATTGTTCTGTTTGATGATAATGGCATCTCTATTGATGGCAAAACAGAGCTGGCTGTATCGGATGATATCACCGCCCGGTTTGAAGCCTATGGCTGGCAGGTGTTGGTGTGTGACGGGCATGATATGGCGGCTGTGGACAAGGCGATTACCGCTGCCAAGGCCGAGCAGGGCAAGCCAAGCCTGATCCGTTGCAAGACAGAAATCGGCAAGGGCGCACCCACAATGGCTGGTACATCAAAGGTACATGGCGCGCCATTGGGTGCAGACGAAATCGCCGGCACAAGAGCGGCGTTGAGCTGGCCACATTCCCCGTTTGAAATTCCAGAAGATATTTTGCAGGAATGGCGCAAAATCGGCCAAAATGGCCAGCAGCAGCGCCTTCAATGGGAAGAGCGGTTAAAAACTGCCCCGCAAAAAGACAGGTTTGAAGCGACCTTGTCCGGCGATATATCGGCTGCCAGCGATACCGCTATCCAGAAGATGAAAACAGAATTAGCGGCCAATCCGCAAAAACTGGCCAGCCGCGTTGCCAGCCAGAAAACCATTGAAGCGCTGGTCGCAGAAACAGATTGCCTGTTTGGCGGGTCAGCTGACCTGACAGGCTCGAACAACACCAAAGCTGCGGATCAGGATATTTATTCCGCGCAAAATCCGGCTGGCCATTATATCCATTACGGGGTGCGCGAACATGGCATGGCCGCCGCGATGAACGGCATTGCCCTGCATGGCGGGGCTATTCCCTATGGCGGTACATTCCTGGTCTTTACCGATTATTGCCGCCCGTCTATCCGGTTATCTGCGCTGATGGAACAGCGGGCGATTTATGTGATGACCCATGATTCTATCGGTCTGGGCGAAGATGGGCCAACCCACCAGCCGGTAGAACATTTTGCCGCCTTGCGGGCTATTCCCAATCTGTATTTCTTTCGTCCGGCCGATATTGTGGAAACAGCCGAAGCCTGGCAGATCGGGCTAAAGGCTGCAAAGACCCCTTCTGTTCTGGCCTTGAGCCGGCAGGGCCTGCCCCAGCTGCGCCTGGGCGATGCGGTAATGGAAAATAAATCCATGCGCGGCGGCTATATCCTGAACGAGGCAAGCGACACGCCCCGGATTGTGCTGATGGCGACCGGATCCGAGGTAATGATAGCCGAAGAAGCCCGCCTGGAACTGGAAGCACAAGGCCATCCTACCCGCCTGGTATCTGTGCCATGTATGGAATTATTGCTGGCTCAGGATGCGGCCTATCGCCAGAGCTTGCTGGGGGATGCCAAATCCGTGGTGGTGGTCGAGGCCGGTATCGAAATGGGCTGGGCCAGTGTTGCCGGGCCTGATTTCAGCTTTATCGGCATGAACAGCTTTGGGGCCTCTGCCCCGGCCGCAGAGTTATTCCGCCATTTCGGCATTACCAAAGAAGCGGTTATCGCCGCCGCGCTGGCAAAGCTGAAATGATTTCTTTAGCGATACCTACCCTTTACACAAAGGGGGATGAAAGCAAAAAAGGAAGGCATATAGATGAAAACACGTGTTGCCATTAACGGCTTTGGCCGCATTGGAAGACTGGTTTTACGCGCGCTGGTCGAACAAAAGCGCGATGATATCGAGGTTGTTTTGCTGAACTCTCCGGGTGCAACCGAAATTATGGCGCATCTGCTGGAATTTGATTCAACACATGGCAAATTTGCCTCGCCTATCACCTTTGATGAAGACTGGATGGATGTTGGCACGGGCCGGATCAGCGTCACCCACGAGCGTGACCCTGCTTTGTTGCCGCATGGCGCACTGGATGTGGATGTGGTGCTGGAATGTTCCGGCCATTTCAACAGCCGCGAGAAATCTTCTGCCCATCTATCCGCCGGAGCAAAAAAAGTACTGGTGTCTGCCCCCGCATCCGGGGCAGATTTCACCGTTGTTTACGGGGTCAATCATGAACATATTCGCAAAGACCATATGATTGTGTCCAATGCGTCCTGCACCACCAATTGTCTGGCGCCCATGGCAAAGGTGATGAATGACAGCTTTGGTCTGATCTCTGGCAACATGACCACTATTCACGCCTATACAGGCGATCAGAATATTCTGGATAATTCGCATAAAGATTTGCGCCGTGCGCGTTCTGGTGCGCGCTCTATTGTGCCGACCACTACCGGGGCGGCCAAGGCGGTCGGGCTGGTATTACCGGAACTGGATGGCAAGCTGGATGGCTCTGCTGTACGGGTGCCAACCGAAAATGTGTCTGTGGTAGATTTGCATTTCTATTCGAAAAAGGAATGTGATGTTGCCAGTGTCAATGCAGCGCTGACAGCGGCGGCAAACGGGCCAATGAAAGGGGTGATGCGGGTCAATACATTGCCTCTGGTATCGATTGATTTTAACCATGACAGCCATTCCTGTGTGGCCGATTTAACCCAAACACAGGTACAAGCAGATCGCTTTGTGCGGATTATGGGCTGGTATGATAATGAATGGGGTTTTGCTAATCGTATGCTGGACACCACCGCCTATATGGCCAGCCTCAGCTAGGCAAAAGGAAGAAATGAAATGAAACTGAACGGAAATGCTATTCGCCCGGGCAATGTGATCGAACATAAATCACGTTTGTGGGTGGCGGTAAAAACCAGCCATGTGAAGCCTGGCAAGGGCGGGGCATTTGCCCAGATTGAGCTGCGCGATATTCGCGATGGGACAAAATTAAATGAACGGTTTCGGGCAACTGAATCAGTTGAGCGCGTCATTCTGGATGAAGCAACCTGCACCTATCTCTATGCCGAGGGGGATACTCATATTTTCATGCATGGCGAGACCTTTGAGCAGTTCAGCATTGCCGAGGATATGATAGGCGAGACAGCCGTATTCCTGCAAGATGGTATGAGCGTGACCTTGCAAAGCCATGAGGGTGAGCCGATTTCCATCACCCTGCCAGAACAGGTCGTTCTGACCGTGGTAGAGGCCGATGCGGTTATCAAGGGCCAGACAGCCTCTTCTTCTTACAAGCCTGCGGTGGTGGATAATGGCGAGCGGATTATGGTTCCCCCGCATATTGAGGTTGGCACACGCATTGTGGTGCGCACCGAAGATAAAACCTATCTTGAACGGGCAAAGGATTAATCAGATATGGCTGGCCGTTCTGCACTTATAAATGTGATGCATAAAGCAAGTGTTGTTGCCTCGCGGCGCATGATGCGTGATTTTGGCGAGGTGGAAAATCTGCAGGTTACCCGCAAAGGGGCAGCAGATTTTGTCTCTCAGGCAGATATCGCAGCAGAACGCACTATTCAAGAGGAGCTGCAAAAGGCGCGCCCGGACTGGGGCTTTATCATGGAAGAGGCAGGCGAGGTAGCGCCAGCCGATAAAGATGCGCCTTGCTGGATCATTGACCCGATTGATGGCACAACAAATTTTCTGCATGGTATTCCGCATTTTGCCATTTCCATTGCCGTGCGCGATAAGGGAAAAATGATCGCTGGCACGATTTATGACCCCTGCCGGCATGAATTTTATTTTGCCGAGGCTGGCAAGGGCGCGTTTTTAAATGACAGGCGCATCCGGGTATCTGGCCGGCGGGCGATGTCGGATTGCCTGTTTGCCACAGGTATCCCGTTTTTAGGGCGCGGCACAGCCGAAACAGATGCTAAATTCCTAAAAGAGATGAACGCTGTGATGCAATCCTCTTCCGGGGTACGCCGCTTTGGCTCTGCTGCGCTGGATCTCGCCTTTGTGGCGGCTGGCCGTTATGACGGTTTTTGGGAACGCGGCCTCAGCTTGTGGGATATCGCTGCCGGCATTTTGCTGGTCAGGGAAGCTGGCGGGCTGGTATCTGATTTCGCCTCGCGCGACAAGGCACTGGAAACAGGCGATGTGGTGGCCTGTAACGGGGCGATGCATGCCAGCTTGCTGAAAACATTACGCGGTGCCACAGCCTAGCCCCTTCTGCTCGCTCTCTTTTATGTGTGTGTGTTCTGCCTCTAAAATAAATTGACAGCTTCCATAGTCTTGCCATGATTGGCTGGCATGATCTAGCATCGAATGCGAGAAGTGTCAGAAAAAAGAGGCAGGATGGCTATGAAATCGCGTATGACAGATCCCCGTACCTATCTTATTCGGATGGCCGTAATTCTGGCAATAACAGCGGTTATTATCGGCTTGTTATGGCCACAGCTGGCCCGTGCCTTTGCTGGCAATATCGCGCTTAACAGTGTCATTGTGGCCACTGCTTTAATCGGCGTGGCCTTTATTTTCCGCCAGACCTTGCGGCTTGTCCCCGAGGCTAAATGGCTTGGCCAGATACAAAAAACCAACACGATCAATCCATCTGCACCGCGCCCTGTCCTGCTGGCAACCGTTTATGCCATGCTGGCAGATGCCAGCACGGACAGGCATTTATCGGCGCTTTCCTTGCGCTCGGTTCTGGATGGGGTGGCAGCACGCCTGGATGAAGGGCGCGAGATTTCACGCTATTTCATCGGCCTGCTAGTCTTTTTGGGATTGCTGGGCACGTTCTGGGGATTGTTGCAAACCATCAGCTCGGTCAGCAATGTGGTCAGTGGTCTGGATATCAGCAATCTTGATTTTGAACTGATGATGCAGCAATTGCGCACCGGTCTGGAAGCCCCTCTGGACGGGATGGCAACGGCTTTTTCCTCCTCTCTGTTTGGACTTGGTGCCAGCCTGGTTCTGGGCTTTCTTGACCTGCAATTGGGACAGGCTATGGGTCGGTTTTTCAACGAGGTAGAAGATTGGTTATCTGCCTTTGCCCGTTACAGCGATGCCGGTTCTGGTGCTTCCTCTGCTGGCCAGCAAGCCCTTGCCCACGGCCTCAGCGAAGAGGGCGCGCGTGCCATGATCACCCTGGCAGAGGCGATAAAGGATGCCGAGATAGACAGGCAAAACCAGTTACAGCAAATCATCCAGATGAATGCCCAGCTTTCGATGCTGAATGAGCAAATGGCAGATGATAAGCGTACCAGAGATATGCTGGGGCTGTTAAATGCCCGTATTGAACAGCTTACCCAGGCTCTTGCCCAGCAATCCGAACGCCAGCAAGAGACCATCTCAAGCGAAATGCGCGCGCTGTCCAAAGCCATCACAAAGCTGGCATCCGCCAAACATACAGATTAATAAAGGCAGACTGAATGGCACTTTCCCGTCTAGGCATCCGCAACAGACCTGGTGATTTTACCTGGCCCGGCTTTGTCGATGCGCTGGCCAGCTTGCTGATGGTGTTTGTGTTTGTGCTGATGGTATTTGTGCTGATACAGGCGAATTTGGCCTATCGGCTATCTGGCCAGGATGCCAGCCTGTCTGCCTTGCGCCAGGAACTTGCCCAGCTGGGCGAGCTATTATCGCTGGAACGCGAGGCAGGATCGGTGCTTTCAGCTGATCTGGCCAGAACCTCTGCCCAGCTGGCCATTGCAGAAGAGCAAAATAACAGCCTGACCGCGCAATTAGAACAATTAACCCGCCAGCTGGCCAGTGAAAGTGCTGATAAACGCCGACTGCAAACGGATCTGGATGCCGAAAAAGCCGCGCTGGCAGACCTTCAGGCTCGCAACCTTGCCCGCACCAAAGCCTTTGAAGAACAGCTCAGCCAAACCAGTCAGCGTCTGGCCGCGCAAACACAAAGCCTTAGCCAGCAGACAAAGCGTGCCGATACAGCCAGTGCAGAGGTGACACGGCTCACACTGGCAATGGAATCCCTGCGCTCGGAATTATCGCGGCTACGCGCCTTGCTGGCGGAACGGGAAAAACAGGCCGAAGACGATAAAATCGCTATCGCCAATTTAGGCAAGGCGCTCAATAGTGCGCTGGCAAACAAGGTACAGGAATTGCGCCGTTTCCGTTCCGAGTTTTTTGGTCGGCTGCGCGATGTGCTGGAAGGGCGCAGTGATGTAAAAATTGTCGGGGACAGATTTGTTTTTCAATCCGAAGTGTTATTTGCCCCGGGTCAGGCCAGCATCGGCGAAGAGGGACAGAAACAGCTGGCGCAAATCGCCGCCGCCCTGACCGAAATCATCCGGGAAATTCCCGAAGATATCCCTTGGATATTGCAAATTGATGGCCATACAGATGATGTGCCTGTCTCCGGGTTCTATGCCGATAATTGGGATTTATCGACCGAACGCGCTCTATCGGTGGTGCGCTTTATGATAAGGGAAGGTGTACCTGCCTCGCGGCTATCTGCCTCTGGCTATGGCGAGTTTCAGCCTATCGCCACTGGCAATACTATTGCAGACAGGCAAAAAAACAGACGTATCGAGCTAAAACTTACCCAGCGGGTAAAATCCGAATAACCCTCTTATTTCCAGCTTGACTCTAAAGATTAAACCCCGCCACCCTCTCTCTCTTTTTTAGAGTTCATGCGCGTTCATCGGGGATAGAGATGATAGCTGGATATAGGCGGCATCTGTTGTTGCTGATTTGGGTATGTGCGGCTTTGCCAGCTATGACAGCCGAAATTTCCTTTGAATATGCCGCCAGTACGTCTGCCCCGGATAGCGCCATACTGAACCAATATTTTTCTGCCAGCCTGGCCAATGGTGACCAGCAAGCCCGGGTTATGGCGGAGCGCAAACTGCTAGCAGATTTACGCCAAACCATCCCCGACACAGCTATTGAAGAGCCGCCAGGCAAAGAGATATCCCAAATCCCGCTTTCGTTGCGTCCGGCGGGCCAGACACGCCCGGAAAATATGGAATTCTTTGCAACTCTGGATATGGAATATGCCTCTGGATATCTTTATGTAGCGGTTGGCAACTCGTCCCTGATAGTCCAGAGCCGCCCCAGGCTGGAAGTTTTCAGGGATGAATTTTTCTATAGCCTTATTTTGAGCACCAGCTATCTTGACCCCTATGTCATGGAGGCTGGAAATTTCAGCTGGCCTGTGTCACTGGATATAGCCGGATTTGCGGGTAGCAAGCTGGTGATGGAGGTGAATAGCGCCCCTGCCCGCGCCGCACTGGATAGCCGGTCGGGTATTTTTGAACTTAACGCACAGGGCAAAACCCTGGAAGGGAGCGCCTTCAGCCTTGTGCTATCGGGCAGTCTTAAACCAGACGAGAGGCGCACATTCAGCGCGATTGACCCGCAATTATCCCTGCAACTGGGCACGGGCAAAGAACAGCGTTCAGATGCAGACCTTACCATTATCCTGCCCGGCAATGGCGATAGCGATATCGCTGGCCAGTTTCATAATTTCAGGACAGATGAGAATGCCAGCGATAAAATGCTGGTCATTGGTCAATTTTCCAGCGCGCCACAACCGGGCAAATAACCCGCCCCCTATTCCGTGATGGCAGAGGTGCGAAATTGCTGGGCAGCAAGCTGTTGATAAAGCGGCGAGCTTTTCATCAAATTATCATGTGTGCCAGTGGCGATAATCTGCCCCCTATCCATCAGCAAAATCATATCGGCATCCATAATGGTGGACAAACGATGGGCAATCACCAGGCTGGTGCGCCCGACCATCAAACGCGCAAGCGCTTCCTGAATAGCCTTTTCACTGACACTATCCAGGGCGCTGGTCGCTTCATCCAGAAGCAGAATATCGGGATTGCACAATATTGCCCGGGCAATAGCGATGCGCTGGCGCTGGCCACCGGACAGGCGCACCCCTTTTTCGCCCACCAGCGTATCATAGCCCCCCGCAAGCTCGCTGATAAAGCTATCGGCCTCGGCTTGTTTGGCGGCGGCGATAATTTCCTCACGGCTGGCATCGGGGCGCGAAAAGGCAATATTTTCTGCCAGGCTGGCGGAAAAGAGCGCAGGGTCTTGCGGGACAATCGCGATATGCCGGCAAATATCGGCAAGCCGCATCTGGCCAAGCGGTATATCATTGAGCAATATCTGTCCGGCCGCTGGCTCATAAAAGCCAAGCAACAGATGAAACAGGGTCGATTTCCCCGCGCCGCTTGGCCCCACAATGGCCAGTTTACTGCCCTTATCTGCGGTAAATTCCACCCCCTTCAGAGCAGGGACATCGCCCCGGCTTGGATAGGCAAAATCCACGTTATCAAAACAGATTTGCACGCCCTTATCGGCGGCTATCGGGTGCGGCTGGCCAGGGTCTGAGCGGCGCAAGGGCTGACCTAGCAATTGGGCAATTCTGTCAGCTGCCCCGGCGGCGCGTTGCAGCTCGCCGCCCAGCTCGGAAAGCGTGCCAGTAGAAGAGGCAACAATAAAGGCATAAAAAACAAAGGCAGAGAGATCGCCTGCACTAATCTTTCCGGCCAGCAAATCGCGCCCGCCCACCCACAGGATCAGGGTCACGCCGCTGATCATCATAAAAAAGACAAAGCCGGATAAAATCGCCCGCAAGCGCACCCGTGCCAGCGCCGCATCCAGTGCCGCCTGCAACGTCACCCCAAAACGGCCTTGCATCTGGTCTTCCTGAGCAAAGGCATGCACCGTGCGGATAGCGGATATCCCCTCTTCTGCTTCGGCAGATAATCCGCCCAATTTTTCCTGAGCGAGGCGCGAGGAAGCACGTAATCGCCGCGCCAATATAATCAGCGGGATAACCACAATCGGCACAATCACCGCTACTACCAGCGACATACGCGCAGAGGCCAGTACCACCAGAATTAATCCGCCAAACAGCAATATCACATTTCGTACCGCCATAGACAGGGTCGTGGCAAGGGTAGTCTGTACCACAGCGGTATCCGCGTTCAGGCGCGAGAGAATATCGCCTGTCCGTGCCGCTTCAAACCAGCCTGTCGGCAAATATAAAACATGGCGGTAAATCGCGTTGCGAATATCGGCCATCACCCGTTCTGCGACCTGATTAACCAGCAAAATTCTCAGATAAGAGCCTATCCCCACAAAGATAGCCAGAAAAAGCGCGACCATCACCGCCCTGTCCAGCATTGCCGGGTTGCCGCTGCCCAGCCCCTTATCCACCAGCCAGGCCAGCCCGCGCCCAAGAGAGAGCAAAATAAAAGAGACAGTGACCAGAATCACCGCTGCCACCATTACCCGCCCCCGATAGGGACGGATAAATGGCCAAAAGGCAGAGAGCTCGGACAAACCCGCCGAAGGCAGTGTGCTGGCAGTATCCGGGGCGCGGTTTTGCATCTATTTTGCCTGTTTTGCTGTATGTTGGCGCAAAGAAATTTCCTAGCCCTTTTTAACGCAATCTTCTGCGGTGTAAAGCATTGCCGCTTGCCCCGCCCCAAAAACAAATAAAACTTGCATTTCCGATGCGCTGATTGTATAGACTGGCCTTCATAATTATTATGGCATAATTATTATGGCATAATGAATATGGCATAATTAATATGGCATAATGAATATAGTTTATTGCCGCTTACCCCGATAATCGGATTGTTTGCCGGCAATGACATTAAAGAGTAAGGCAGTTATTATGCTGTCAGGAGCGTAGAACATGAAAAAAGATATTCATCCAGATTACCACGAAATTACCCTGGTGATGACCGATGGTTCCGAGCGCAAGACACGTTCAACCTGGGGCAAGGAAGGCGATGTATTGCGGTTGAATGTTGATACGCTGAACCACCCTGCATGGACTGGCCAGCAGCGCGTTCTGGCATCCGAAGGTCAGGTCGCCCGCTTTAACAAGCGTTTCGGTGCTCTGGGCACAAAATAGGCACGCAAGCGATAGTAGATGGCGCCGGCGGGGGAATATCGCCCCCCCCTGTCGTCCAGGCATTGAAAGGCAGGCAGTTTGCTTGCCTTTTTTGTTGTCTGTTTTTCCTCTTGAAAAAACACATACCCCTTCCCACATATCTCATATAAAAAGGGTGTAGGGCAAAAAACACACCGGATGGCTTCGGCATCTCTTGATGTTTTTTACCGCTTTTATATATCCTTTTTCCCCCTGTCGCTTGCCAAAATCGGGAGCGGTGGGTGCATATAAAATCTTGCCATATAAAATCTTGCTTTGAGACAAAGGAGACAGAAGATGACACAATTTGATTTAACCCCCTTTTACCGCAGCGCCATTGGCCTGGATCGCATGGCTAGTCTGTTTGACAGTCTGGCTGAGGGCGCCCATTCCCAGCAGCCCAACTGGCCGCCCTATAATATCGAAAAAGAAGGCGAGACCAATTACCGTATCACTATGGCCGTTGCCGGTTTTTCAGAGGCGGATCTGGATATCACCTTGCATGAACAGATGCTGATTATTTCCGGGCGCAATTCAGATGCCCCCCAAACAGAAGGGCGCGAATATCTGTATCGCGGGATTGCCAGCCGCCAGTTTGAGCGGCGTTTTCAGCTGGCCGATTTCATTCATATCCAGTCTGCCGAGCTAAAAGATGGCTTGTTGCATATTAATCTGGTGCGCGAAATTCCCGAAGCGATGATGCCGCGCAAGATTGAGATCAATCAAAGCGCCAATCTGGTCGATCTGAAAAAGAAAAAGCGGGCATAATATCTCACCCGCCTTTCAGCCAAAATATACCGCCCCGGCCCACCCAAAGCCGGGGCTTTTTTAAAATAGATTTTCTTTTACAGAATATCGATCATCTGTTCCCAGCCATAAATCCCTTCGCCATAAATCTCCTCATCATAAGGGGGCGTTTCAACAGACCTACTCGGCGTATTACGGGCTGTAGTGGCAACTTCTTTTACTGAATCCGTTATATCTGAAATGGCAGATTTGTCTGCCCCCTCTCTGTCATCATAAAAAGCCATCACGCGCAAAAATTTATGGATATCCTCAGGGCGAGGCGTATATTCAGCCGTTTCGGCATGCAAGATATCCTGCCACTCCTGGCCAAGTATTTGTGACTGCCATTGATAGGTGAGGTTTGTTATCCTGCCGTCCGGATCGCTTAACACGGGGGCGATTAATGTTCCGCCTATCACCGGATAGCCTGTCCATGCCGCAAATTGGCCGGGCTCATCTATATTTATAACGCGCAGGGCGATGGATTGTGGCAGAGCAAAATCTGCCAGCTTCTGGCCGCTTGCATTAATATCAACCGTCACGCGCAGGTGGCTGCCGCCTCTTTCTTCAAAATCTATCTCTGCCCCTGTTGCCAGATATAACCCGTCCGCGCGCAGCTCAAATTTATCTTTCTTCTCGCCTGTCAGAAATAAATAGTTGCTGCCCAGCCCATCATCCTCAAGCCGAATAGTGGCGATTTTTATCGGCCGGCTGGTATCCATGTTTTCGGTTAGGCGTCCTGTCAGCGTTTGCACAATTAATTGGCCAGGATATTCATCAATATCAGTGATGGGGATAGCAACAGACAGACGGTCTTGCAATGCACCGGAACGGGCAATTATCTCTATCTGATAGCCATCTGCATCACGCTCATAATCTGGCTGAATAAAGTTTTTAACCGTCACGATGCCGCTATCCCTATCGATGGAAAACAGCGCCCTATCCGCCCCGTCCAGCGACCAGATAATCGGCTCTGTGTCAAAAGTAGCACTGGCCTGATAGATAAAATGGCCGCGATTTAACAGCCTGTTTTCATTCAAAGGGCTTGCTGTATCTGCCGAGGTAATGTCAGGGGCAATATCATTGACATCCTTGACATCAAATCGCACCGCAAGGCTGGCTTCTTGTACCTGCCCTTCCAGGCTTGTCCGGGCGCCTACCACCACATCATAACGGGTTTTCCGGCCGTCAGCATCTGGCTGTGTGGCGGATAAAAAGAATATCCTGCCTGAGTGCGGGTCTATCCGCATCCGTCCTGCATCTGCCCCGGAAAGGGTAAATGTCACCTCGCTACCAGCCACATCCGCCCGTATAGTTGCCTGATAGAGGCTATCAGTTGGACGATAGAATATCGCCTCACTCAAAAGCGCCACGCTATCAGAAGTGAATACAGGGGGGCGATTATTGGTATTTTTTACTACCAGGCTGGCAGGGGTGAAAATCTCTTTAGCCACATTCAGAGCGTCTATATAGGCCACCTCTGCGCGCAAAAAACGGCCAACATCGCCAAGTGTCGGCACATAGGATAAATCGCGCTGCCAGACGGTTAGAACCTGCCAGCCATCTATCCCGTTTGCGCTGCCAAACCATCTGGCCGCCTGTATTCTAAGAGCGCCATCCGGGTCATTTAATATGGGCAGCCCGAGCACTTTACCTTCAACAGGGCGTTCGGGCCAGGGGCTGAAAAATTCTGCCTCATCCCTATTTTCAATCACCAGGGCTATCCGGCTGGTGGCAGACAGGTTGTTGGCCAACCAAAGCGTAAGGTCAATTGATGAAAACTGTTCATAATCCAGCATCTGGCCAGATTTTAGCCAGACAGATTTAATCAGCCGGTTATCAGTTGGCCGCACCTCGAAAAACGGGGCAAGCCGGGGGTTCATCGTCACGATATTGGTACCCAGCGCGTCATCTTCTATGGCAAGTTTGAATAATTCTGTCTCCTTGCTAACCCCTTCTTCGATAAACAGGGTTTGCCCCTCACCGCGGCGCAACAAATCCGCATTTAGTGAGCCAGCGATAAGCTGCAGGCCAGTTGGTGCATCATCACGATCGCCGACCATCAGGGTAAATTCTGATTTCACCAGCGGGTTATCTTTATAAAACACCATTATCTTGTGGCTGGCCTGTCGTTCAAAATCCAGCTCTGCCCCTGTTTTCAGCCAAATCTGGTTTTGATTTTTAATTTCAAATAGCGGGTTATCCTGGATATCGGCGGCATTATGCAAAAAGGCTGTCTTGCTATCTTCATCTTCAAAAAGAATATCGGCCAGCCGCCGGGCCTGTGTGCGTCCTTCGCCAACTTCGCGGATAAAATATTGAAAAGACAGGCGCGTTGCCGCGTCATCTGTGTCTGCAACCTCCAGCCAGAATATCCTGTCAGGCGGGGCAGGGCCTCTGCCCGTCCCGTCAAAGCTGAGGGTTAGCGAGTGCAAGGGGCGGGTTTCAAAATCAAGCTGCCGGCCGCCTGCCAGCCACAAATCAAATGTATTTTTTTCTGCTGCAGGCTCCAGAAAAAACAGATCGGCATCCGACAAAAGAACGCTATTGTCCCCCAGCGCGTCATCTCTGAAGCTGATTTCTGCCAGCTTTATGGGCGCTGTGAGTCCTTCATCAACCCTTGCCCGAACAGGGCTGATGACTATCGCGGACGGCTTTTCGTCTATATCTGATAGAACAAGGGTGAAGTCTTTGGATAAATGCGGCGCGCCTGATACCCAAACAGTGATGTTATGGACGCGATCCAGCGCATTTTCAAAATCCAGCTCGACCTTGTCTTTCAGCCAAAGCTGGTTATTATTTCTTATCTCGAATAACGGGCTGTCCTGAATTTCAATGGCTATTTTGTCATCATCTATTCGCAACCCGTCCTTTCCGATAAAAAAGGCGGTGGAAAGATGCATGGCAAAAGATTTCCCCTCAAAAACCGCGCCCTGGCTTCTATCCAGAACAAATTGTTCGATAACCGGTATTTCATCGACATTTTCAACGCTTAACACAAACCGTTTTTGATGCGCACTATTATCGCTTTGGATAATGATCTGATGCCGCCTGGCTGTTTCATAATCCAGAGGGGCATCTGGCTTTAGCCATAGCTCGTCCCCATTGCGTATTTCAAAAAACCGGTTATCTGATATGCTGGCAGTGTTGGCCTGAAAGGCCGGCTTTTTATCCTCATCCTCAAATGCGATATCGGCCAGCTTTACCGCCATTTTATTATCTTCCGCTATAGCACGTCTTGCGGCTACTATCCGCATCCCGCTCGGTGCTTCATCTATGTCACGAATAGGGATATGTATTTTTTGGGTAAAAACCAAATCATCGGAACTGGCGCGATAGGAAAGCAGATACCCTTTCTGGCGGGTTTCAAAATCCGGGATAGTATCTGTTTTAAAAGACAGGCTGCCTGTCTCCTCCACCATCTGAAATAGCGGGCTATCCCCGGTATCCAGCAGCGCATAGGTAAAATTCAGATTGCCTGCTGTAAGCGTAGGGTGGAAAATTTCAGCCCCCGATGCGACCAGCCCCCCTTCTGTCAGGGCTGGTGCGGTAATGTCATCGCCCGAAACAAGGGTGATTTTTGGCCGGGTAGTGGCAATGACAGGCTCGTCTGGCGGGTCTTTATTTTCGGTTTTTGTATCTGTTTTGGTTGGCGTTTTATCTGGTGCGGGCATATTGACTCTCTCATCAGGACGACCAGCGATAATCACCTGCCCGGTAGAGGTTTTAGAGCTGTTGCTGCTACCACCGCTGCCACTGCAAGCCGCCAAAGCCAGTAATAGCGCGGATGAGAGATATTCATAATTGGTATTGTTTCTATAAGGGGGATTTGTGTGTGTGTAGGTTTCTGCCATTTTTTAGCCCTCCCCCTTTGAAGCAGGACAGAGATATGCTGCAAGATATAATTCGGGGCAAGACAGAGTTCGACTTGTCTGTGCTGAGGTCATATCGCATCTACCCACCTTCAAAAAAGATGTGTGCCAGAATGTCCTTACCGACCAAGTGAACGATTTTGGCGTTCTCTTAACTACTCTTTTTAAGAGAATAACATAATTAATTAACTTCTTTTATTTTTATTTAAAATCGGTAAAAAAGGGAAGCGATATTCCTATCCCTTCCCTCTCGATGTCAAATGCTGGTTATTTTGCTATTCTTTTGATTTCAGCGCGGCCTGTGCGGCGGCCAGGCGGGCAATCGGCACACGAAAAGGCGAGCAGGACACATAATCCAGCCCAACGCTTTCACAGAAATGGATAGATTTGGGATCGCCCCCATGTTCCCCGCAAATACCCAGCTTTATATCGCTGCGGGTCTGGCGGCCACGATCCGCGCCCATTTTTACCAACTGGCCAACCCCTTCAACATCAATGGAAACAAAGGGGTCTGTATGGTAAATGCCCTGCTCTTCGTAGGCATGCATGAAATTGGCGGCATCATCGCGGCTAATGCCAAGGGCGGTTTGGGTTAGGTCATTCGTCCCGAAAGAGAAAAACTCGGCTGTTTGTGCCAGCTGATCGGCGCATAGTGCGGCACGTGGCAGCTCGACCATTGTGCCGACCAGATACTCTATCTTCTGCCCGCTTTCGGCAAATACTTCTGCGGCCACATCATCGATAATCTGGCGGCAAATCTCGATTTCCCTTGCGGTGCCGGCAAGCGGTACCATAATTTCCGGAATAGGGGCAGGGCCAGAGGCAGCCACTTCGAGCGCCGCTTCGAAAATGGCACGTGCCTGCATGGCACAAATCTCGGGATAGGTGATCGCCAGACGGCATCCGCGATGCCCCAGCATCGGGTTGGATTCTTTCAGGCGCAACGCCCGCTGGCGGGCCAGCTCAACCGATACCCCCGTTGCTTTGGCAACTTCGGCCAATTCTTCGTCACTATGGGGCAGAAATTCATGCAAAGGCGGGTCTAGCAAGCGGATGGTAACCGGCAAACCGGCCATAATGGTGAAAAGCTCGGCAAAATCCTGTTTTTGCATCGGCAGCAAAATATCCAGCGCTTTTTTCCGGCCACTTTCTTCTACCGCCATGATCATCTGGCGCATCGGCACAATCCGGTCTTCATCAAAGAACATATGCTCGGTACGGCACAGGCCTATACCTTCTGCGCCAAATTCCCGTGCCGTACGCGCATCTGCCGGGGTTTCGGCATTGGTGCGTACCCGCATCCGGCGCAAGCTGTCTGCCCAGCCCATAACAGTTTCAAAACTGCCGGAAAGCTGGGGCTGAATTTTAGCGATTTCCCCTTCATAGATTTCCCCGACACTGCCATCAATGGTGATCATATCGCCATCTTTAAGCTGGGTGTTGCCAATATGGACAATACCAGAGGTCATATCGATACGCACATCGCCTGCCCCGGAAACACACGCCCGGCCCATGCCGCGTGCGACTACGGCTGCGTGGCTGGTCATCCCGCCTCTTGCGGTTAAAATACCGGCAGCGGCATGCATACCGTGGATATCTTCCGGGCTGGTTTCCACCCGCACCAATATCACCTGCTCACCGCTGGCAGCCCGTGCCTCTGCCTGATCTGCGCTGAGCGCAATTCGCCCGGATGCCGCCCCGGGTGAGGCTGGCAGACCACGTGCCAGACAAACCCGCTCTGCCTTGGGGTCTAATGTCGGGTGCAAAAGCTGATCCAGCGAGGCAGGGTCAATTCTGGCAATGGCCTGCTCGCGGGTAATAAGGCCTTCGGCTGCCATATCCACCGCAATTTTCAATGCTGCTTCTGCGGTGCGTTTACCATTGCGCGTTTGCAGCATATATAATTTCTGCTTTTCAACGGTGAACTCCAAATCCTGCATATCGCCATAATGTTTTTCAAGGCGGGTGCGCACTGCATCCAGCTGGGCAAATACCTCCGGCATTTCCTCTTCCAGCGATTTGCCCTCTACCCCGCCATCTGTCCGGGCTTTGGTGGTAAGCGGCAGAGGCGTGCGAATACCGGCCACGACATCCTCGCCCTGGGCATTGACCAGAAACTCGCCATAAAACAGATTCTCGCCTGTGGAAGGGTTACGGGTAAAGGCCACACCTGTGGCACAATCATTGCCCATATTGCCAAAGACCATCGCTTGAATATTTACCGCTGTCCCCCAGGCGGCCGGAATATCGTTCAGCTTGCGATAGGTGATGGCCCGGTTATTCATCCAGCTGGCAAATACCGCCCCGACCGCACCCCAAAGCTGTTCCATCGGATCCTGGGGAAAGGCTTTACCTGCTTCTTCGGTGACCAGCTCTTTATAGCTTTCCACAAGGGATTTCAGGGCATCTGCACTTAGCTCTGTATCCTGATAGACCCCTTCGGCCATTTTCAGATCATCCAGCAAATCTTCAAACAGGCCGTGATCCACATCCATCACCACATCACCAAACATCTGGATAAAGCGGCGATAGCTGTCATAAACAAATCGCGCATCACCAGAAGCGGCGGCCATACCGGCAGCGGTTTCATCATTCAGGCCAAGATTAAGGACGGTATCCATCATGCCTGGCATGGATGCCCGCGCCCCCGAACGCACCGATACCAGCAAGGGGTTTTCCTTATCCCCAAACAGCCTTCCTGTTTCTGCCTCTATTTCTTTTAAGGCATCTTCCACTTGCGATTTCAGCGCATCGGGATAGGATTTTTCATGGTCGTAATAATAGGTACATACCTCTGTGGTGATGGTAAAACCAGGCGGCACAGGCAAGCCGATAGACGACATTTCTGCCAGATTAGCGCCTTTCCCCCCTAAAAGGTTGCGCATAGTTGCATCGCCATCACATTTATCGGCACCAAATGAATAAACCCATTTTGACATAACTTTGTCCCTGTTCCTCAGTTAATTGGCCCTACCCAAAATAAAATTCCCCGCCCAGTTTATACGCTTTTATACGCGCTTATACGCCTTCCAGCTGATTAAAATCTGCAATCACACTCATCGCGGCACGTATCTGACCCAGCAAGGCCAGACGGTTCAGACGAACCGCTTCTTCCTCGCTATTGACCACCACCTTGTCAAAGAAATCATTAATAGGACCAGAAAGCTCTGCCAGTGCCATCATCGCGTTCTGGATAGCCTCTTCGCTGGCAACAGATAATTCGGGCAATTGGCTGACCGCCCTATGCAAGACTATCTCTGCATCAGCTGTTAACGTTGCGGCCTCCAGCCCGGCGGTGACAGGCGCTTTTGCTTCTTCGGCGTGCAGGATAGAGGCGACACGGCGCCAGCCTGCCCGCAAGCCCTTTCCGGATTCTGTTTGTAAAAACCCGTCCAGTGCAGAGGTCAGCCGGCACAGCAAACGGATATCCCCGCAACTGCCAGAAGCGACTTTGGCCAGAACAGCAGCAATGACATCATGCCCAAAGCCCCGGTCGCGCAAGCTGACCCGCAAACGCTCAAGAATAAAGCCGCAAAGCCCTGTATCGGCGCCTGAAAACCCGTGAAGCGCAGCACTTTCTGCCAGAATTTCATCCAGATTGAGGCGCAAATCGGCCTCATCCACCATCCGTATCACCCCGAGCGCTGCCCGGCGCAAGGCAAAGGGATCGCGCGATCCGGTCGGTTTCTGATCAATGCCAAAAAAGCCGGTTAGCGTATCTATCTTATCGGCCAGAGAAACAGCCAGGCCTTCTGGCGTTTGCGGCAGGTTATCGGCCGGGCCTTGCGGGCGATAATGCTGGGCAATAGCCGCTGCGATTTTTTCATCCTCGCCGCCATCTGCGGCATAATAGCCGCCCATAATGCCTTGCAATTCGGGAAACTCGCCTACCATATCGGAAACCAGATCCGCCTTGGCCAGCTCTGCTGCCCGCCGCGCCATTTCCGGGTCGGCTGTCTTCATCTGCGAGGCGATAACTTTGGCCAGCCCGGCTATTCGCCCGGCCTTGTCAGCCAGGCTGCCCAGCCCTTCATAAAACGTCACTTTTGCCAGACCACTTGCCATCTGCGATAGTGGCCTGGCTCTATCCTGATCCCAGAAAAACCGCGCATCAGACAGGCGGGCACGCAATACCCGCTCATTACCGGCTGCGATCAGCTGGTCGGTTTTAGCATCGGCCTTGCGGTTGGCCACGGTCATAAAATAGGGGGCTAAATCGCTTGCCGCGCCTGTGGGGCTGAGGGCAAAGAATTTTTGATGCACGCGCATCGAGGTAACCAGAATTTCAGCTGGCAGGGTCATAAAATCATCATCTATCCGCCCGCAAATAACCTGTGGCCATTCGACCAGCCCGGTTGTTTCTGCCAGCAAGCCGGCATCGGCCACCGGTTTCAGGCCTTTTTCTGCTGCCCGGGCGGCCAGCTGTTTTTCAATTTCTGCGGCGCGCCCTTCATGATCGACCAGCACATAGCCTTTTTTCATATCGGACAGATAGCTATCAAAATCAGACAGAGAGATCATCTCCGGCGCGTGAAAGGGATGGGTTTGTGTATGCTGGCCAAAGGCAATATACATATCCCCGCCAAGGTCAATTTTCCCCTCTATCGGCTGGCCATCTATCAGCAGATTGACCTGTCGTAGCGGGCGCACCCAGCTCATCCGGCTGCGCGACCATCTCTGGCTTTTTGGCCAGGGGAATTCAGCCAGTAATGACTGCAATATCTCTGGCAGGCATTCGCGCAAATTCGCCCCTTTTTCGGTGATATGTGCAAATAAAAATACGCCTTTTTCGGTTGCCTGTTCGGCCAGCTGATCGCGGCTGAGCCCAACAGAATGACAAAAGCCGTCAATGGCTTTATCCGGGGCATCGCTGCGCGGGCCGCGCCGTTCTATCACCCGGTCATCCAGCTGTTCGGCAAGGCCGGATATTTCTACTGCCATGTGGCGCGGGCTTATCGCTTCACGCCCGCCTTCGCCAGAAAAGCCACGGGCGGATAAACGCTCCACCAGCCCTTTTTTTAAATCTGCAATGGCCTTTTTTTGCAGGCGAGCCGGAATTTCCTCACAGCCTATTTCAAGAAATAAAACCGCCATCTCTTATACTTTCTCCGGCTTGCCAACCCAGGTCTCGCAACAGCCTTTGGCCAGGTTGCGCACTCGGCCAATATAGGCCTGTCTTTCCGATACAGAGATAACCCCTCTGGCATCCAGCAGATTAAACAGATGGCTGGCCTTCATACATTGGTCATAGGCAGGCAGAGCAAGGCCGGCATCCAGCAGCTTTTTGCATTCTGTCTCGCAATCCTTGAAATGCTGGAACAGGCGGTCAGTTTCGGCTATCTCAAAATTCCATGTGGAAAATTCCACCTCTGCGCGATGGAAAATATCGCCATAATTTTTGCCGCCTTTTTCCGCTGGCACACCATCCCAATCCAGCTGATAGACATTATCCACCCCTTGAATAAACATCGCAAGGCGTTCCAGCCCATAGGTCAGCTCCAGCGGAACCGGGTTGCATTCCAGCCCGCCTACCTGCTGGAAGTAAGTAAATTGCGAGATTTCCATCCCGTCGCACCAAACCTCCCAGCCAAGCCCCCATGCGCCCAAAGTCGGACTTTCCCAATCATCCTCAACAAAGCGGATATCATGGGCATATACATCCAGCCCTATTGCCTCTAGCGAGCCAAGATATAATTCCTGGCTGTTGGCAGGCGAGGGTTTCATAATGGTCTGGAACTGGTAATAATGTTGCAGCCGATTAGGATTTTCCCCATAGCGGCCATCGGTTGGACGGCGCGAGGGCTGCACATAGGCAACATTCCACACCTCATCAGGCCCGAGCGAGCGCAAGGTGGTCGCGGGGTGAAAGGTGCCTGCCCCCACTTCCATATCATAGGGCTGCAAAATAACGCATCCCTGCTCTGCCCAGTAAAGTTGCAAGTTAAGGATGATAGACTGGAAATCTGTGCGCATGAAATCAGAGCCAAAGGGTGAAGATGCGCTGGCCAGCCTGAAAGTTCAAACATGGCAAAAGTCACATCGCATAAACGTGTCGGCAGACTAGCCAGAGAACGCCAAAAAATCAACCACGAAGCGGACAGTTTTCCTCTGCACAGCCGCCCCTGGAAACAAATTTATGACAATGCGGACATTCTTCTACCTCTACCGCAGAGCTCGGGCCCTCTTCCCCCTGATTATCGGCAGGGCCATTTTTATCTGAATTTGTCTGTATCTGGCGGCGTTCTATTAGTCTGAACAGCATCCAGACCAGCCATAAAATGGCAAGCAAGCCTAAAATTTTTGGCAATGAAAACATTAAGTTCCCTTTTTGTCCCTACAAGCCAAAACGTTGCCAGAGGCTGCGTGCCTCCAGCCTGTCCAGCAGCTGATCGGTTGCTGATTCTGCCATTCCCGCCCCCAGCGGCAGCAGGCCGCGCTTCTGGGCAATGGTGACCAGCTTCACCTCCTTGCCAAAACGGGTTTCCAGCACATCATGTAACAGGCCTATCTGGTCGATAAGCCCCAGCTTTCGGGCTTGCCTGCCTGTCCAGAAGCGCCCGGAAAACAGCTCTTCTTCCTCACCCTTCAGGCGGGTGCCGCGCCGCCGCCGCACATAATCGATAAATTGTTCATGGATATCGGATTGCAGGGATTTAAGATAGGCAACATCATCGGGATTTTCCGGACGAAAGGGATCCAGCATGGATTTTGATTTCCCGCTGGTATAGACGCGGCGTTCAACACCCAGCTTTTCCAGCACATCCGGAAAACCAAAACCGGCCGAGATGACCCCGATAGAGCCGATAACCGATGCATTGCTGGCATAAATCTCGTCTGCACTGGCAGCCAGCCAATAACCGCCCGAGGCCGCTACGTCCTCACAAAATCCCAGCACAGGCACTTCATGCTTTTCGGCCAGTTGGCGAATACGCGCGGCGATCAGCTCGGACTGCACAGGCGAGCCGCCAGGCGAATTAATGACCAGCGCAACCGCCTTGATATCAGAAAGGGCAAAGGCCTTTTTCAATAAGGGGGCAAGAGTATCCAGGCTCAGGCCGCGCCGCAATGCCCCGCCTTGCCCGCCTATTACCCCGGCCAGCCGAACCACCGCCACACGCGGATGGGCTTTTTTCCAAAAGAGCAGTTTTCGTAAAATAGACATATTTTATATCTCGTGATGGAAAGCGTGTTTGAAAAGGGGTCAGGGGCTAAAAAAATTCTGCTTACTATAAATCTGGAAACAGGGAAAATCCAGAGTTATAAATGCCGGGTGGCCGGATGGGTAAGGACAAGCCCCCCACCCTTCATAATTTTTTGTGCGCCGGGCGTTAATGCCCCGGACGGGCGATGCAAGACCAGCCCGGGCAGCAATGCCATTGCCCCCTTTACCCCCTTTCGGGCAGTGATGATCATCCGCACAGCCGGGCTGTCGGCATAAGACCATAAAGGATGCAATAAAATCTCGCCAGCCCCGCCATCGCGCAAGGCGGCCATCACCTCATCTGTACGGTCGGCGCGAATGATAAAGGTAATGCGCCCCCTATCACGCAGCGCCCACAGACCAGAGGCAACCCAGTCAGACAGGCTTACCTCGCCCTCGCCATTATGGGCCAGAGAGCGGCGGCGAGAGCGCGGCTGTTTATCGCTGGCATGATGGAAAGGCGGATTGGCAAAAACCTGATCAAAACTGCCCCCCAGCATGGGCGGCATCTGCGTGATATCCCCGGCCAGGGCGCGAAGGGAGTCGGTAAAATCATTTTGCGCGATATTCTTCGCCAGCAATTCTGCACAAAACGGGTCTTTTTCAATCGCGGTAATATGGCCAAACCCCAGCCGCTGGCGCACGGCCAGCGCAACTGCGCCAACCCCGGCACCCATATCCAGCAAACGTGCCTGTTTTTTAGCCGGATTAATCGATGCGGCCAGCATCACCGCATCTGTGCCAATACGATAGCCATCTACGGGCTGGCACACCGAAATTTGCCCGGCCAGAAAACTATCCGAACTGGTCGCCGGCTGGCCGGGCATATCTGGTGCTTGATGCCTAGTCATTATTTTGTCTAATCATCATAGAGCTGGCCTTCCTCTTCCAGGCGCGCGCGGGCAGAAAATAAATAGCCCTCCTGTACCATGATACGGCGCGGAAATGCCCCGATACCGGCTTCCAGTGCCGATATATGCTGGTCAAAAATCACATAAGGGATATCGGCCGCACTCAGCAAGGATTGCAACAAGGTCAGCCGGACAGGACAGCATGTTTTTACCAGACATTCCATACCGCCCAGTATCAGGTATCCGCCCCGATATTCCAAGCCTTTTTAACGGGAAGGCGTGAGAGTAGGCGCACTTTTTTCCTTGCCCCGTGCCGTGAACCGCCTTAAGTAAAATCCTATGGAAAATTCTGTTGCAAGCGATCGCGCATCTGCCCAACTGCCTGCCCCGTCTCTGGATGGGATGGTCGGCTTGTGCGCGGGCGCAATGGCAGATGTAAATAGCGTTATCCTGGAGAAGATGGCCTCGGATGTGCCGCTGATCCCCGAGCTGGCAGGCCATTTGATCGCTGCCGGGGGCAAGCGGATGCGCCCGATGCTGACCCTGCTGGGGGCGATGGCAGGCAGCCCGGATCCGCAAAAGGCAGAAACGCCAAAAGCAGCGCTCTATCTGGCCGCGGCGGTGGAATTTATCCATAACGCCACCCTGTTACATGATGATGTAATAGATATGTCGGAAAAGAGGCGCGGGCGCGATACCGCCAATGCGCTATGGGGAAATGAGGCGTCTGTTCTGGTGGGGGATTTTCTGTTTGCCAGAGCCTTTGAGCTGATGGTCAGCACGGGCGATATGGAAATATTGCGGATGCTGTCTTCTGCCTCGGCACGGATTACCGAAGGCGAGGTGATGCAGATGAGCATGGCCGGCACGCCCGATAGCAAGATGGAAGATTATATCAGCGTCATCACCAATAAAACCGCCATTTTATTTGCCGCCGCTGCCGAGGCAGGTGCCCGGGTCGGCCAGACATCTGCCGGGGTCGGCCAGACATCCGACAGCATCTGCCGGGCGATGCATGATTACGGGCTGGCTCTTGGCCGTGCCTTTCAGATTTGTGATGATGCGCTGGATTACGGCACAGATAGCGATGTGATGGGCAAAAAATGCGGCGATGATTTTTATGATGGCAAGATCACCATGCCGGTCATTCTGGCCTGGCAGGAGGGCACAGCAGAAGAGCGCGATTTCTGGACGCGCACCCTCAGCCAGCAGGAATACCGCGAGGGCGATTTGCAGATGGCCCGCGATATATTAAGCCGTCACAACGCGGTGGAACGCGCCCTCGCCCATGCGAAAATTGAGGCAGAAGCCGCCATTACCGCCCTTGCCCCGCTTGGGAAAATAGAGGAAAACGTACTGGTACAGGCGCTTGTTTCCGGTGCGCGCTTTGCTGCCAAACGGGCTTATTAAGCGTGTTTAAAACCTAGTTGAAAATTGCGTGGAAAACGCCAACCGCAACGACAAGGATACCTAGAACAGACAGGCCATTTTTCCATAAAGCGGTCGTAATATCATGGCGCGGGGTGGTGGTGGCCAATATTTTCGGTGCCATCCCCTTTCGCATACATAAACGCAAATTTATCCAGGCTTCTTCATATCGCCATTTTGCGATTTCATCTGCCCAGACAAATTCAAATTCAGGGCCGCGAAGCTGATCCGGCCTATCGGCCGAAAAGACGGTTGCCCGCACGCCGTTAGGCCAGATTAAGCTGCGTCGGCTGACATACCATTGCGGGCGCGTATCCTTTGGCGATATAGATAATATACCAGAAGGGCCTTCGACCATTACATGGCGCACATCATCAAAAGTTGCCCCTACCAGCCCCAGAGCAGGCCTTTTTCTGATTTCCGCTTGCCGGCGTATCCATTCTGCCCCGGCACGGGTTTTGCCAAAGCCGCGCCCGGCCATCAACAGCCAGACCTGCCAGTCCCCTTCGGGCGGCAATTGTTTATCGCGAGCCCATAAACGCCACAGATAGCCGAGCGCTTGCAGATGCTGACCGCTAAATCCTTGCAAAAGAAGGCGGCGTTGTTCAGCGTTTGTCTGTACCAATAAGGGCAGCAAGCTTGGCTTCAAATTCGGCATAGAGGCTATCCTGATCCGGCATCTTCACAGAATCGGCCTGTTTTTTGTTCTGCCGGGCATAGGAAAGCAGATAGACCAGCAATCTGTCCGAGAAAATCTGCCGGCTACCAATTTGCTCACCCTGGTAAAAAACAGGCATTTCCACCCCCTTTACCGCCCGTTGCCAGGCAATATTGCCCAGCCTGTCAGCAGCTTCCAGCAAGGCTTCATCCCATTGCGCGCGAAAAACATCACTTTGTGTGCGCCAATTATACAGGCTCGCACGCGAAGCACCGGCAAATTCTGCCGCGATGGTGACATTGCCTGAATGAGCCAGACAGAGCAGAAAAGCTGCCCTCGCCGCTACTTTACCTGCAAGCGGCATCCTGTCGGGCATATCATGGCTCATGTAAGGAAAAAACTGGCAGATTTCTCCTGGTGGAAGAGAAAAATGCACATTATAAATTAGGATTTATCCTATTTTGTGCTATTTGTCAAACAGAAAATTAATGCCTTCGATGAATTTGCAAAAATTCGGCCAACGCTTTTTTATATCGCATATTAAGATGGGTTCGACTGGCATGATAGCGCAATTGCAAAGCTGCCCAGGGCACACCACAGGCCCGGGCCCAGACAAGTCGTCTTCTATCCGGGGATAATTTGTTTAAACTATCCAGTATTTCAGACGCTTTATCAATTTCATCCGGGTGCGGTACGATGGATATTTTCCGCCCTTTTTGCTGCATAAACGGATGTGTCTTCTGGATGAATTCCGGCCATGCAGAGCGCATTTTTAACGGCCTGTCCTGGCTGGATACTGGCAAGGCAGATATGGTAATCGCTGCCTGGCGCAGCAATTCTTTGACATCTTCAGACATTTTTTCGCCGATTTTTTTCAGAGGAATGTAATTTTTAATATAGTTATAGGCTTTTTCCTATTTTTAATATAGCCAATCCGGATCATCCACTGGTATAATTGATTTCAAATATGAACAGCCGCTTACTTTTTCAAAGCCTTTTAAAAAGAGGGCTATCGTTCACCTTCAAACTGCTGAATGGAAAAAAGATGATGAAACGTAATACAGACACACAAAGAAGTCGCGTTTTGGCCGCTTTAAGCGCCCATGCCCCGCGCTTGCTGCGCACCCTATCACGAGAGCTTGGCAAAAATGATGCCTATCTCCATCAATATCTGAATCGCGGCACACCACGCCGCCTGCCAGAAGAATTGCGATACAAGCTGGCCAAGCTTTTAGATATAGATGAAGCAAGTTTGCGAGATGATGATATGCCTGCAACCACAACCACGCTTTATGCCACCATTCCCTTTATCAATATGGAAGATCCGGCCGATCTCTATCGCACCCCTGCGGAAATAGAAAAAGCGCGCGATAAATGGGTTTTCCATCACTCCATGCTTAAACAGATATACAAGGGCAATCCGGCTGATCTTCGTTTGCTAAAGATTCGCGGGGACTCGATGGAGCCTGTTTTATCCGATGGCGATGCGATCATGATAAATATCATGGATAGTATCACCAGCCCGCCTGGCATTTTTGCGATATTTGACGGGGTCGGCATTATGGTGAAACGGATAGAGGTTATTCCCGATACCGACCCGATACTTGCCAGAATTTCCAATGCGAACACGCAATATTCTGCTTATCAGCGTAATCTGAATGATATAAGAATTATAGGCAGAGTTATCTGGTTTAGTCGTTCATTGTGTCACTAGGCCG